>Ga0335073_10000494_pt1 | contig 50272 bp, 47 predicted proteins | sample Lox_Sample_22_FD_207093 | JGI IMG/M metagenome (GOLD analysis project Ga0335073, IMG submission 207093) | Soil microbial communities from Loxahatchee National Wildlife Refuge, Florida, United States - Lox_Sample_2.2 | ecosystem: Environmental > Terrestrial > Soil > Wetlands | place: USA... | reverse complement strand
AAGTGCGGGGGGTGCGGGGAGTGCGGGGGTCACCTTGCGCCGTCCATCAGGGCGCAGAACTCGTCGAACAGGTCCACCGCGTCGTGCGGGCCGGGGGCGGACTCGGGGTGGTACTGCACGCTGAACGCGGGGCGGTCGAGCAGCCTGATGCCCTCGACCACGCCGTCGTTGAGGTTGACGTGGCTCACTAGGGCGGCGCCGTAGGGTGTGCCGAACGGGGCGCGGGCCCTTGTCGGCACGTGTGCCCATTGCGACGTCCCGGCAGGCTCCTCTGACGGCGTGCTCTCGGGCGCCGCGCTGGCTCCGGCTGCCTCCGGGGATCCCCCGACCTCTCCGGCGTCGGGCGGCAGGATGGCGGCGAAGCCATGGTTGTGGCTGGTGATGTAGACGCGGCCGGTGGCCAGGTCCATCACCGGCTGGTTCACGCCGCGGTGCCCGTACCTGAGCTTGTAGGTCCGCAGGCCGAGCGCCAGGCTGAGGATCTGGCTGCCCAGGCAGATGCCGAAGGTGGGACGGCCGGCCGCGAGCACGCCGCGCATCGCGGCGACCGCGTATCCGGCCGCGGCCGGGTCGCCGGGGCCGTTGCTGAAGAACACGCCGTCGGGATCGGCGGCCAGGATCTCAGCGGCCGTCACCGTGGCCGGCAGCACGGTGACCTCGCAGCCCCTGGCGGCCATGTTCCGCGGCGTGGCGGTCTTGATGCCGAGGTCTACCGCGGCCACGCGGTACCTGACCGGGGTGCCCGGCGGCGGGCTGACCGTGTAGGGCTGTGGCGTGCTGACCACGCGCGCCAGGTCGGCCCCCGTCATGGCCGGGCTGGCGAGCACCCGGTCGAGCAGCCGTTCCGGCTTGTCTTCCACCGTAGACACCGCGGCGCGCATCGCGCCCTGCTCCCTGATCCGCATCGTCAGCGCCCTGGTGCCCTGCACCGCGATGCCCGGTATCCCCTGGGCCTTGAGCTCGGCGTCCAGGCTCCGCTGGGACCGCCAGTTCGAGGCGAGCCTGGCGGGCTCGCGCACGACGTAGCCGCTGACCCAGATCCGGTGCGACTCGGGGTCCTCGTCGTTGATGCCGGTGTTCCCGATGTGCGGCGCGGTCATCGCCACGATCTGGCCGCAGTAGGACGGGTCGGTCAGCGTCTCCTGGTAGCCGGTCATCCCCGTGTTGAAGACCATCTCGCCGAACGTCTCACCGAGGGCGCCGAACCCAGTGCCGCGCAGCGTCGTTCCGTCCTCGAGGACGAGCATGGCGGCTGGGCCGGCGCCCCTCGCGGTCATCGGGTCACCTTCCCGTCAAGGACCGTGGCCGTGCCGCGCAGGAACGTGGCGTGCACCTTTCCGGGGAGTGCCATTCCGGCGAACGGGCTGTTCCTGCTCTTGCTCGCGTGCGTCGCCGGGTCGACGGCTTCGGGCCCGGCGGCCGGGTCGTAGAGCACCAGGTTCGCGGGCGCGCCCCCGCCCGCCTGCAGCGGCTGGCCGTGGTCGGGCACGCGGCCGATCGCCGCCGGACGCACCGACATGCGGTCGGCGACGCCGGCCCAGTCGAGCAGGCCGCTGTCCACCATCGCCAGCTGCACCACGCGCAGCGCGGTCTCCAGGCCGGTCATGCCGTTGGCGGCCGCCGCCCACTCGGTCTCCTTGGCCTCGACCGGGTGCGGCGCGTGGTCGGTGGCCACGCAGTCGATCGTGCCGTCGGCGAGCGCGGCGCGCAGCGCGGCGACGTCCGCCTGGGTGCGCAGCGGCGGGTTGACCTTGAACACCGGGTCGTATCCGGTGGCCAGGTCGTCGGTGAGCAGCAGGTGGTGCGGGGTGACCTCGGCGGTCACCTGCCAGCCTTTCGACTTGGCCCAGCGAAGGATCTCCACCGACCCGGCCGTGGACACGTGGCAGACGTGCAGTCGTGAACCGACGTGCGCGGCCAGCAGGCAGTCCCTGGCGATGATCGCCTCCTCGGCCGCGGCCGGCCAGCCGGCCAGGCCGAGCTTGCTGGCGACCTCGCCCTCGTTCAGCTGGGCGCCCTCCGTCAGCCGCGGCTCTTGAGCGTGCTGGGCGATCAGGCCGTCAAACGCCTTGACGTACTCAAGGGCACGCCGCATGAGCAGCGGGTCCGCGACGCAGTTGCCGTCGTCGGAGAACACGCGTACCCGCGCGGCGGAGTCGGCCATCGCGCCGAGCTCGGCGAGCTGCTTTCCCTGCTGGCCCACGGTGACGGCGCCGACGGGGCGAACGTCGCACAGCCCGGCCTGCTGGCCGAGGCGCCAGACCTGCTCCACGACGCCGGCGGTGTCGGCGACCGGCTCGGTGTTGGCCATCGCGTGCACCGCGGTGTACCCGCCGAGGGCTGCCGCCCGGGTGCCTGTCTCCACGGTCTCCGCGTCTTCCCGGCCCGGCTCGCGCAGGTGCGTGTGCAGGTCGACAAGGCCAGGCAGGGCGATGAGGCCGGCCGCGTCGATCACGCGCGCCCCGGGCGCGGACAGGTCCGTGCCGGTGCGGGCGATAAGGCCGCCGGCGATGTGGATGTCCGTGACCGGGCCGCCGGCGATGCGGGCGCCCCTGATGAGCCACTCCCCTCCCATGGTCTCGCTACTGATCTCGCCACTGATCTCGCTCATGGTCCGCTCCCCGTTCATGCCGTCGCCGCGGCGCCGCCGAGCAGCAGGTAGAGCACGGCCATCCGGACGATCACCCCGTTGCTCACCTGGGCCACGATCGTCGACCGCGGCGAGTCCGCCACCTCCGCGGCGATCTCCACCCCGCGGTTCATCGGTCCCGGGTGCATGACGATCGCGTGCCCGGGCAGCAGCGCCATCCGCCCGGCGTCGAGCCCGTACCGGCGGCGGTACTCGCGCACGCTGGGGAAGTACGCGGCCGACATGCGCTCTTGCTGGACGCGCAGCATCATCACCACGTCGCTCTTGGGGAGCTCGGCGTCGAAGTCGTAGCTGACCTTGCACGGCCACGTGTCCACCGCGTACGGCATGAGCGTGGGCGGGGCGACCACCGTGACCTCGGCGCCGAGGGTACTGAGCAGGAGCACATTGGACCTGGCGACCCGGCTGTGCAAGACATCGCCAACGATCGTCACCCGCACACCGTCCAGGCCGGCGCCGCGCTGGTCGAGTACCTGGCCCGGTTCCGCGGCGGACGCGCCGCCGGGGACCGTGAGTCGCTGACGGATCGTGAAGGCGTCAAGCAGCGCCTGGGTGGGGTGCTCGTGCGTGCCGTCGCCGGCGTTGATCACGCTGCCCGTCACCCACTCGGCCAGCCGGTGCGCGGCGCCGGACGCGCCGTGCCTGACGACCACCGCGTCCGCGCCCATCGCCTCCAGGGTGAGCGCGGTGTCCTTGAGGCTCTCCCCCTTGGCCACGCTCGACCCGCGGGCGGAGAAGTTGATCACATCGGCCGACAGCCGCTTGGCCGCCGCCTCGAACGAGGTCCGCGTCCGGGTCGAGTCCTCGAAGAAGAGGTTGACGACCGTCAGGCCGCGCAGCGTCGGGAGCTTCCTGATCGGCCGCCCGGCGGCGCTGGCCAGTTCGGCGGAGGTGTCGAGGATGAGCACCGCCTCGTCGCGAGACAGGTCGCCCGCTGAGATCAGATGCCGGCTCACAGGTCACGCTCCCCGAGCAGCACGGAGTCCTCGCCGTCGGTCTCCTCAAGGTGCACCCGCACCACTTCGCGGTGCGACGTGGGCAGGTTCTTGCCCACGTAGTCGGCGCGGATCGGCAGCTCCCTGTGGCCGCGGTCGACGAGCACGGCGAGCTGCACAGCGCGCGGACGGCCGAGGTCGTTGAGCGCGTCCAGGGCGGCGCGAATAGTGCGGCCGGAGAAAAGCACGTCATCGACGAGGACGACCGTCTTGCCGTCCACCCCGTCAGGTGGCACCTCGGTCCGCTGTAGGGCGCGGGCAGGCCGCAGTCGCAGGTCGTCGCGGTGCATGGTGACGTCAAGCGATCCGCACGGCGGCGTGGTGCCTTCGAACTCGCCGATCCGCACGGCCAGGCGGCGGGCTAGCGGAACACCGCGGGTGGGGATGCCCAGCAGGACAACGCCCTCGCCGCCGTGCGTGCGCTCCAGGATCTCGTGCGCGATACGGCTCAGCGCGCGACGGATCTCCTCGGGAGTGAGCACCGCTTTCCAGCCAGGACTGCCCGCGCCCTGTTCGTGACCTGTTCCAGGCCGCATCGCGCACACCAGTCTCGACCTCCTTCCCCGTCTCACGGGACGGTCCTTAAAGGATGGCTACTTCGACAACCGTACCAGGACCGTCTCCGCAGGCAGCGACTCATTTTCCCGGAGTCGCCACTCCTGCGCCGCCACTGAGGCACCAATTATCGCTGTGACATCAGTACTCACCGACAGCCGCTATAGTCACTGAATACAGATTGTTCCCCCTGCGTAACCGGCGGCTGAGCTTGTCTTTCGTTGTCCGTTCGATTCGCGGCTTCCGGTATCTCCGGATTTCATCCGGCCAAGTGATCATGGAAGTTGTGATTTAAGTCACCGTGGACATACGCTGTCATTACGTTCCGAGAGCGTGGGCGACCCCCCTGCCGGCCGCCCCGCGCGAGGGAAAGCCGATTACATAGGGGTTGTCGCGTTCCGACGGAGGGTAGGGAGCCATCCGGGAGGGCAAGGCCGGTTACTGGACGAGTTCAACCAGTTTTTGCCATTCGGCTTGACCTTGTGGCTCTCGCCGCCTACCGTCACTGTGCGTAACCGTTACCGTAAGCGACGACTGGCCGGGAAACCGAGGAAAAATGCCATCTGAGTACGCCAAGACCCTGGGCGCGCGACTGCGCGCCATCCGCACCCAGCAGGGACTCTCACTGCACGGTGTTGAGGAGAAGTCCCGCGGACGGTGGAAGGCCGTCGTCGTCGGTTCATACGAGCGCGGCGACCGGTCGGTCACCGTTCAGAAGCTCGCCGAACTGGCCGAGTTCTACGGAGTCCCGGTCTCGGAGCTCCTGCCTGGCGACGCCGCCCCGACCCCCATCGCGACCGCGCCCAAGCTGGTGATTGACCTTGAGCGCATGAACTCGCTGCCGAAGGAAAAGGTCGGCCCGCTGGCCCGCTACGTCGCCACCATCCAGGCGCAGCGCGGCGACTACAACGGCCGCGTGCTCTCGGTTCGCCACGAGGACCTGCGTTCGCTGGCGGTCATCTACGACAAGTCGCCTTCGGACCTGACTGAGGAACTCATCAGCTGGGGCGTTCTCGACGCGGACGCGCGCACCACGACCATCGAGTCTTTCTGACATCCGCCGCCCACCCGGCGTAGCCCCGGACGACCGCCGGGTGGGCGGTTCAGCTCGCAGGCCGCAGCGGCAGCTGCCGCTGGCTCTCGACGCCGAGCGCGCGCTCGGCGACAGACAAGAATGTCCCCGCGTCCCTGAGCAGGTCCTCGGCCTCGCGCGCGGTCGCCGCACGCGGCAGTCCCGCCTCCGCCGCAGCGCGCTTGGCAGCGCTCGCCGCGAAGAACGCCGCCCACTCGGCGAGCGTCGGCTCCACCTGCGGAAGCAGTTCCCACACGCTGCGCGGCCGCCGGCGGCGCCCTCCCGTTCCTGGCTCTCCCCTCGCCGCGACGATCGCGGCTGCCGCGCGCAGCGCGGCCAGGTGAGCGCAGATATAGCGGGTGCCGGGATCGGCCTCAGCATCGGCCTCCGCCAGCCCCCGTCGCGCGGTCTCGAGCAGATTCAGCACCGTGGGGGAAACGAAGTGCCGTGGCCCGGCCAGCGCACCCTGCACTGTCTGCCCTGGCTGGCTGGCCTGCCCAGCCGGCGCCGTCTGCGCCGTCTGCCCGGGAATCGCCTGCTGAACAGGCTGCCCGCCGCGGTTTCGCGCGGGCATGTCGTTGCCAGATCCCGCGCTAGCACGCGTTGGCATGTCTTTGCCTATCGCTGTCAGCGTGCTGATCATGGTCTTCACTCCTTCACAGCCTTCTGTGCCGCGACCCGTCCCGTCCTGGGAGACGCGAGTCCTGGCCGGGCGAAGCGCTTCCCCACGCTCCGCCCGGCCAGCGGCCGGCCGCCGGGGGTCACGGCGGCCGGACTTCACCACGTCTCTATTCGAACATAGGTTCGTGGCAATGTCCAGCTTATTTGCTGACACTTTCGAACCTACAGGGAGGGTCTGACATTTTGTGGCGCGCGCGCAGGCGCGCGGACGGTGGGAGATCCTGGCGGCTGGACAGCTCACGCGCGCGGCGAGGGCGGTGCACGCCGGATTGAGGCTGCCGCCTCTGGCGGGCGCCAGGCCGCCGGCCGGGTCGCCTCAGCATGTGGTGCTGCGGAGCGCCGTCGGACAGGGTGCCGCCGGCCGGGTCACGTCAGCATGTGGTGCTGCTGGGGCCGGCGGGACGCCGTGCCGCGGCCGGGCCGCGTCCCGCGTGTAATGTGCCGCGGGCGCCCGGACTCGGGTCACGCACGCCTCTGGTGTTCACCTTGTGTAGGTCCGGGATGCCGGCGGGAAATACGCGACGCCTGTCGTCCGCGATCACGGCGTCCGCCCTCGTCGCGGCCGGTTTCCAAGATCTGATCATGGGATATTCCGGGTAGCCCTGGCTCAATGGCCCCTTGGCTTAAGTTGATCTTGGTATAGGAGAGGGCGAAGCTGGCGTCCCGGGCGGCCTTCCGGGACAGGAGTTATCAGAGTCAGCTGACGGGAGCGTTCCGCCTGGTCGCGCTGCCGGACGTGACCGCGCGCCCGGTCCGGTGCCGGCATCGCCTGTCACACGAGCCCCTGGTCTCCACTTGGCGTACTTTGTGACGTTTTCTTGTCCTGATATGCCCGGAATGTCCATGCGAAAAGTACGCCAAGTGCGCGCCGGTGAATAGCCCGCCGGATCCCGTGCTGGTCGCTGCGCATGTGCACGGGCCGCGTCAGGTCGTGCTGGCTCGTTCCCGGCTTCGGCGGGGGCGCTGGGCGCGGGGCGAGCCGTTCGAAGGCCGCGGGAATGAAAGTGCCGCTGTGGCTGAGCCCTGGCTACGTTTACTATTCCCGATCTTGTGATCTTCCCCTTGCCGGCCCGCAGCGCGGCGCAGCGGCTCCCGCGAGCGCGCACTGGACGGACGGTCACCAGGTCGCGGCGGGACAGATAACAGCAAGGACATGCCGGGCGCGGTGGCGTTGGCGGTCAGGGCGCGAAATACGGCGGGCGGTGTCCCGTAAGCTGGCTGTGATGACGCAGACGGTCACGTTCACCGAGCTCGGGCCTGCCGAGTTCCGGCGTGCCATCAGCCGGTTCATTGCCGTGTACACGGCCGCGATGAACCCGCAGGAGCGCCTGCTCGCCGGGCGGGAGGCCATCTTGGACCGGCATGCGGCGAACCCCGGGTTCCGTGCCCTGGCCGCGGCCGCCGGACCAGTGCTGGCCGGCTTCACCTACGGGTTTCACGGGGCGCCGGGGCAGTGGTGGCACGATATCGTCGCCAGCGCGCTGACGTTCTCCTCCGCGCCGGGCGCGGGCACCTGGCTCACCGACTCCTTCGAGGTCGCGGAGCTGCACGTGCTGCCCGCGTACCAGGGTGGCGGGATCGGCCGTGAACTGCTGACGCGGCTCACGTCGGGGCGGTCAGAGCGCACGGCGGTGCTGTCAACGGCGGACACCGAGTCGCGTGCCAGGCGGCTCTACCGTGGGGTCGGGTTCACCGACTTGCTGACCGGCTTCCGGTTCTCCGGCGGCGAGCCGCCTTACGCGGTGATGGGGGCCACGCTGCCGCTGAGGTCCGCCCGCGAGGGTGCGTCCGTGCCTGAGCCGCCCCGGTCGCCGCGCTCGCCGAGGCCGAGCAGCTGGTAGATCTCCCTGGTCGCGCGTGACCAGTTGAGCGTGTAGAAGTGCAGGCCGGGCGCGTCCTGCGCGAGCAGCCTGTCGCACAGTCCGGCGGCGTACTCCACCCCGATCGCGCGCACGCCGGCCGCGTCCTTGCGCGCGTCGGCCTTCCGGAGGCGCTCGAGCAGGTCCGCCGGGACCTTGCAGCCGCCGAGCTCGAGCGAGCGCTCGACGACCCGCAGGCTGGTGACCGGCATGATGCCCGGGATGATCGGCACGTCGCAGCCGTGCGCCGCGACGCGGTCCCTGAGCCTGAGGTAGTCCTCGACATAGAAGAACATCTGCGTGATGGCGAAGTCCGCACCCGCGCGGCACTTGTCGATGAAGTACCTGGTGTCCGTGCCGGCGTCGGGCGAGCGCGGGTGCAGCTCGGGGAACGCGGCGACGCCCACGCAGAAGTCACCGGACGACTTGACGAGCCGGACGAGTTCAGCGGCGTGCTTGAGGCCCTTGGGGTGCGGGATCCACGGGGCGTTCGGGTCGCCGGGCGGGTCGCCCCGCAGGGCGAGCACGTTGCGCACGCCTACATCGGCGTAGGAGCCGATGACGTGCCGCAGCTCCTGGACCGAGTGGCTGACCGCGGTGAGGTGCCCGACTGGGGTCAGCGAGGTCTGCGCCGCGATGCGTCCGGTCACCCGGACCGTCCGGTCCCTGGTGGAGCCGCCCGCGCCGTACGTCACGGACACGAACGTCGGCTTCAGCGGCTCGAGCTGCCTGATGGCGCGCCAGAGCTGCTGCTCTTCCAGCTGCGTCTTCGGGGGCATGAACTCGAACGAGAACGAGCGCTGCCCCGCCTTGAGCAGTTCGGAGATCAGCGGGGCCCGCTGAGCGCGGTGGGCGGGGTGCTTCCTGGCGCCCGTGGCCCGGCTGCTCGCGAGCTGGGGACGGCGAGGTCTCGGCGGCATGTGGCTAATCATAACCTGTCGGCCGATTTCCTGTGCTCTGGCCACAAGTTCTTGATCAGTACGTGAGCATCCAGCTATACACCAGCGCCCTGCTGAGGTGCCAGTGTCTAGTGGGAACTCTGTGTCGCTTGTTTACGCCGCTGGCGGTGAGCCGACGTACCGGCCGTCCGCGATCAGAACGCCAGCGCCTGGGCGCGCCGGTTGACCTCGGTGCCGCGGTGCTTGTACAGCGCCTCGATCGGCGTTCCTGGCAGCGTCTCGTCGGCTGTGAAGAGCCAGCGGAGTGCTTCCTCGTCGTCGAACCCGCAGTCGAACAGCACCGTCAGCGTCCCGCAGAGCCCCTTGACGATCTGCGCACCGTCAAGGAAGGCGGCCGGCACGGCGCGCTCCCCGGTTGGCCGGGAAACGGCGAGCAGCTTGCGGTCGCGGAGCAGTTGCTTCACACGGCTGGAGGGGAGGCCGAGCTTGTCGGCGACCTCAGAGAGTGACAGCCAATTGCCGACGAGAGTGTCGGTCACGGGGTCTATCTGTGCCACGAGTCCAATCTCCCACGTCGCGGCCGTTCCCAAACCAACTGCATTGTTCCGCGATGGGCGAGGGTAAGGCGTTTGGTGCTTCCCGCGCCCGCGACTCCAGCCGCTCTCCCCACGCGGCCGCGCGGCCGGTGAGCCAGTCGGCGGTGGCCGTGAGTCCTTCCGGGCGGACGCTGAACAGCACTTCGCGCCCGGCCCGGCGCCTGCTGACAAGGCTCGAGCCCTCGAGTACGGCCAGGTGCTGGGCTACCGCCTGGCGGGAGACGGGAAGGCGGGCCGCGAGGCTGCTCGCGCTGCAGGCGGGCAGCTGCCCGAGCAACTCGAGCAGTTCCCTGCGGCGCGGGTCGGCGAGGGCGGCGAACACCCGCTCCGCGTGGGCGGTGGCGCCTCGGGCGCTGCCCGCGTCCGTGCGCCGCGTCGTGCTGGCTGGCTGGGGCGGCGGACTTGTTCGCTGCGGCCCGCTGGCTCGCTGGGCGGCGTGGATCCGCCGGGGCGCGTGCGTTCGCTGCGGCGTGGTGGTCATCGCTCCTGCTCTGCGCGGCTGCGCAGGCCCGCCATCTCGTATTGCCAGCCGCCGGTGTTGCCCTTCCATTCGTCCTCACGCAGCGATTCAGGCAGCTCCAGTGAGGTGAACCCGCTCTCCACAACGGTCACGCCGATCTCTTCGCCCACTGGTCGCACGTAGAACTCGACCAAGGTGGACTTGCCCTGCGCGGGCACGGCGCCCCCGAAGGCGCTCGCCCAGCGGAACGAGACGTACCCCTTCGGCTCCACGCGGACGACGTCGATCACGTACGGCCGCCTGTCCCCGCTGTAGTCGACGGTCACCCGCCCCGGGCTGCGGGCCGGCTCCGCCTTGCTGCCAGGCAGCCACCAGCCCGGCCGCGTGACCAGCTGCCACACCTTTTCCTGGGTCGCCCTGATCGTGATCCGCTGTTCGATACGGTCTTCCATGACAAGCCCCTCTCTCGCCACTGACGGAAAATTTGCGAGCCAAGTCTTGTACAGCCCGTAACTAGGCGCAATTCGACACTTGCACATATAGCCGACCCCCGCATGGCTACCCCGTGGCGTGCAGCGGCGGAGACGAACGTTACGCGGCCGAGTCTCTCAGCGGGATCGCGGGGTCTGTGAGGCGGGTGATGTCGACCTCGGCGCCGGACGCGATCAGGCGGCGGGCTTGGAGCAGATCGCGGGGGCTGTCTACGGTCAAGGCAGCGGTCAGCCGGGCGCTGGACAGCCAGCAGGCTGTCCAGGTGGCGGCTTCGGGGTCGCCGCGCCAGAGGAGGCGGTGGGCCGAGTCGTGGTGGCCGGCGTACTGGAGCATCCGGCCGAATTGTTCGGACCAGAAGTACGGCACCGGGTCATACACCTCGGCGCCGCCCAGGATGTTGGCCGCCGCCACTTCAGGAGCACGCAGGGCGTTGTCCCAGTGCTCGACCCGCAGCCGTCTGCCGAAGCGGACGGACTCGAACTCAGCGCAGTCCCCGGCGGCGTAGACGCCGGGGACTGACGCGCGCAGGCCGGAGTCCACGGCGACGCCGTTGCCGAGCTCAAGCCCGGAGCCGGACAGCCAGCCCACCGCGGGCCTGACCCCGACAGCCGTCACGACCTCGTCGGCGGCCAGCCAGCCGCCGCCTGCCAGCGCGAGGCCGCCGGACTCGACGGATTCCACCGCGGTCCCTGTGCGCAACTCGACCCCTGCTCGCTGGTACCACGGGACGGTGAGCGCGCCGGCTTGGGCACCAAGGGCCGCGGCGAGCGGGGCGGGCCCGGCCTCGACCACGGTGACCTGGCAGCCGGCCGACGCGGCCGCGGTCGCTAGTTCCGCGCCGATCCAGCCCGCGCCGATGATCGCCAGCCGCAGTCCCGGGCGGAAGAGGGCGCGCAGCGCGAGCGCGTCGTCGAGGGTCCGCAGGAACCGCTGCGGGCCCGGGCCTGGCAGCGCGACCGGCGCGGCGCCTGTCGCCACGACCAGGCTGTCCCACGGGTATGCGCCGTGAGTCGTCAGCAAGCTCGTCCCGTCCAGGCCGGTCGCGGTCTCGGCGGGGCGGAAGTCGACGCCGAGCGACGCGAAGTCCGCGTGCAGCGACGGGTCGACTCCGTCGGTGAGCACCTTCTTGGACAGCGGGGGCCGGTCGTAGGGCGGACGGTTCTCCGCGCCGATGAGCGTGACCCGGCCGGCGTAGCCGCGCTCCCGCAACGCCTGCACGGTGCGCAGTCCGGCTAGACCCGCACCAGTAACCACGGTTCGTTCGGGATGACCCATGGGGTCCAAGGGTACGGCGGGACGGCTGGTCCGGGCGGGTGTGTCGCGGGCGGCGGGGCGGCTGGCCCGGGCGGGTGCGGGGCGGGCGTGGTGCTGCGGCCCGGGCCGGGCGTGACGTGGGTCTGTCAATATGATTAACGGCATAAAGTTCTGAGGTAGTGGCCGTAAAATCGTCGGCGATGGAATCTGCCCTCGCTGACGTGCTTATCGGCCGGACGCTCGACCGCCGCTACCACGTCCGCTCCCGCATCGCGCACGGCGGCATGGCCACCGTCTACCTCGCCACCGATCTCCGGCTGGACCGGGAGGTGGCGCTCAAGGTGATGCATGCCGAGCTGGCCAGGGACGCCGAATTCGTCGGCAGGTTCATCGGCGAGGCCAAGTCGGTCGCCCGACTGTCGCACCCCAACATCGTCCAGGTCTTCGACCAGGGGTCGGACGGGCAGTACCTGTACCTGGCCATGGAGTACGTTCCGGGGCGGACGCTGCGGAGCCTGCTGCGCGAACGAGGCTGGTTCGCCTGCGGCGAGGCGCTCGAGATCATCGACCCGATCCTGTCCGGGCTCGCGGCCGCGCACCAGGCCGGGATCGTGCACCGGGACGTCAAGCCGGAGAACGTGCTGCTGACGCCGGACGGGCGGGTCAAGGTGGTGGACTTCGGCCTGGCCAGGGCGCAGGCGGCCACCGGGCCGACCCGGTCGGGCCTGATCATCGGCACTGTCGCCTATCTCGCGCCTGAGCAGGTCACCGGGGGCGTCAACGACGTCCGTACCGACGTCTACGCGGCCGGCGTGATGTTGTGGGAGATGCTGACCGGCAGGCAGCCGCACACCGGGGACTCACCGCTCGCCGTCGCGTACAAGCATGTCAACTCTGACGTCCCGAGACCGGCCGAATACGTCGCGGACATGCCGCCCGCCGTCGACCAGCTGGTCCGCGCGGCGACCAGCCGTGACCCGCGGCTGCGGCCCGCCGACGCGGGCGTGTTCCTGCGCGCCGTCCGCGCGCTGCGCGGTGCCGGCGACGACAGCGACGCGATCACGGGGGCGTGGGGCCAGCAGGCCGCCGCCGGATACGGCGCGGGTGGCGGGTACGCCTCGGCCGGCGGTGCGGCCGCGCCGTCCGGGTCGCACACGATGATCGTTCAGGACGGCCTCGGCTACCAGACGGATGCCGGATGGGGCGCCGCGCGGCACGGCCGGTACGGCAACCGGGACGGTTATGAGTACGGGCCCAAGGAGCCGTTCCTGCAGCGCTGGCTGTTCAGCAAGCGGCTCGGCTTCCTGGTGCTCGCGGCGATCGCCGTGATCGGCCTCGGCATCGGCGGCTGGTGGGTTGCCGCCGGGCGGTACACGCCGCTGCCGACGGTGACCGGGATGTCTGAGACGGCGGCGGTGCGGGCGCTGCACGCGGCCGGGTTCGGGGCCCGCGAGGGCACGACCGTGACCGACAACACCGTGCCGAAGGGCGACGTGATCAGCACCTCACCGTCAGGCAAGGCGGTACCCGGCGCGACGATCATCCTCACGGTCTCCGCCGGGCCTAAGATGATCGCGATCCCGACGGTGACAGGGCCGAACGCGACGGTGGCCAGCGCGATCCAGCAGCTGCGCCAGGCAGGGCTCACGGTGAGCTCCACCCCGAAGCAGGTGGGCGTCGACGGGGCTCAGGTCGGCACCGTGGCGGGCACGACACCGCCCGCGGGCACCTCATGGCCGGCCAACCGCGTCGTGTACGTCGACCAGGTCGGCGGCATGGCGCTGCCCAACCTGGTCGGCCAGAGTATCGGGGCCATCCAGGGGTGGGCGGCCCAGAACAACGTCACCCTCAACCAAGTGAGCGGCCAAAGCGACGAGCCGGCTGGCATCATCTTCCGGCAGTCCCCCAAGCCAGGCTCCCCTGTCAAGTCCGGCGGGACGGTGACCGTCTACGTCTCGAGCGGGCCGCCGATGGTCCCGATCCCGAACGTGCGCGGCGAGTCGTTCCAGCAGGCACAGCAGCAGCTTCAGCGGCTGGGCTTCCAGGTGGTGGGCAAGAAGTTCGGCTTCGCGAACACGGTCCTGTTCACCGCCCCGGCTGGATCGGCCGCCAAGGGCAGCACGATCGTCGTGTACTACGGCGGGTTCTGAGGACTTCCGCCCGCCGATGGCACGCGCCGCATCCCCGCAGCCGTCGACCGCGTCTTTTATCGGCTCGCACGTGACCGTGACCGGTGGGCTGGCCACGGGCGGCCTGGCGTACGCGGCGGACGTCGGCGCCGAGGTCGTCCAGGTGTTCGTCTCCAACCCGCGCGGCTGGGCGGCCCTGGCCGCCAACCCGGCCGAGGACGCCGCGCTGCGAGACAGCGGGATCCCCGTGTTCATTCACGCGCCGTACCTGATCAACCTTGGTTCGGCCGATGCGGTGCTCGCGGCGAGGTCGGCGGAGGCGCTCGGTTACGCGCTGACCGGGGTCCCGTTCGTGGCCGAGACGCCAGGCGGCAAGGCCGCGCATGCCCGCGACATCGCGTTGCTGAAGGACCTGCGGGCCGTTCCGTGCCGTGCTGTATAGTGCCTTTCATGCGCACGCAGTTTTGGTTCTGGTTTGGTAACCGGCTCGGGAGGCCGGTCGCCCGCCAGACCACGCGCTGACGCGAGCGACTTAAGCAAAAGCCCCGGGCCGGAAGGCCAGGGGCTTTTTTCATGGGCACACGAATTGACACGGGCACACTGAGCGGGCGAAACAGGCGAACGGAGGCGGGTCGATGGTAGTGGTGATGGCCGCGGATGCGACCGAGGAAGATGCTGACAACGTGGTCAGCCTGGTACGCGAGGCGGGCGGCGAGGCGTTCCTCAGCCGCGGCGTGTCCAGGACGATCATCGGGCTGAGCGGCGACATCGACCACTTCGCGACGCTCAACCTGCCGGCGCAGCCGGGGGTCAGCGACGTGGTCCGGATCTCCGTCCCGTACAAGCTGGTGAGCAGGGAGCATCACCGCGAGCGTTCGGTGATAAGGGTGGCGGGCGTGCCGATCGGGCCGGACACCCTCACGGTGATCGCCGGGCCGTGCGCGGTGGAAACCCCAGAGCAGACCTTGCAGTCCGCGCTGATGGCGAAGGCGGCGGGCGCGTCGCTGCTGCGTGGCGGCGCCTACAAGCCACGCTCATCTCCGTACGCGTTCCAGGGGCTTGGTGAGAAGGGCCTGCAGATCCTCGCCGAGGTCCGCGCCGAGACCGGGCTGCCGATCGTGACCGAGGTCGTCGATCCGGCTGACGTCGAACTTGTGGCCTCGTACGCGGACATGCTGCAAGTCGGCACGCGCAACATGCAGAACTTCCCGCTGCTGCAAGCGGTCGGCGGCGCCGGCAAGCCGGTCATGCTCAAGCGCGGCATGAGCTCGACGATCGAAGAGTGGCTGATGGCGGCGGAGTACATCGCGCAGCGCGGCAACCTGGACATCGTGCTGTGCGAGCGCGGCATCCGGACGTTCGAGAAGGCGACGCGCAACACCCTGGACATCAGCGCCGTCCCGGTCGCGCAGCGACTGTCTCACCTGCCCGTGATCGTGGACCCGTCGCATTCCGGCGGCCGCAGGGACCTCGTCCTGCCGCTGTCCCGCGCGGCGATCGCGGTAGGGGCCGACGGCATCATCGTCGACGTGCACCCGCACCCGGAGGCCGCCCTGTGCGACGGACCGCAGGCGCTCATCGAGTCGGACCTGCGCGAACTGGCGAGCGTCGCGCTGCACCTGTCACCGCTGGTCGGCCGGACGCTCACACCCGCGCCGGCCCCCGCGCCGAGGCCGACGGCCGCACGGACCCCCGCGATGGCCTAGGCACTTGGGCCGGCTCTTCCGCCGGCTCTTCCGCCCGCCGCGGTCGGCAAAGGGATCTAGGCAGGCCTTACTCGGGCCGGTACTCCTGCGCGGTCATGGCCAGTTGCTCGGCCAGTTCGTCGGCTTCCAGTCGTCCCTCGATGCGGCGCAGGTCGTCGATCCGCGCCCGGGTCTCCACCCGCCGCGGGGTGAGCAGCGTGCAGCAATCCTGGTCAGGCAGTTCAGAAATGGCGAGCGTGCGGATCCGGCGCGCTTCGGCCATGATCTCGGTCTTGTCCCAGCCGAGCAGCGGCCGCAGGATCGGCAAGGACACGGCGTCGTCCAGCGCGGTGATGTTCGGCAGCGTCTGGCTGGAGACCTGGCCAAGGGAGTCACCCGTGATCAGCGCCGCGCCGTTGACCCGGCGCGCCAGGACCGCCGCGGTTTTGAGCATCAGCCGCCGCTGCGCCACCACCTGCAGCCGGTCGGCACCGGACGTCGCCAGCGCCTGCTGTGCCTTCCCGAACGGCACCACGAACAGCCTCGACCCGCCCTGGAACCTGTCGAGGCCGCGGACCAGCGCATAGGCCTTGTAAATAGATTCCGGGCCGGTCAGCGGCATTCCGGAGAAATGCAGGAAGTAGCAGCGCAGCCCGCGCCGCATCATCCGGTACGCGGCCACCGGCGAATCGATCCCGCCGGACATCAGCGCGACCGCCCGGCCACTCATCCCGACCGGCAGCCCGCCCTGTCCCGGCTCGCCGCCGGTGAACACGAACACCTCCTGCTGGTCGACTTCGACGAAGATCTCGGTATCCGGGTGCTTCAGGTTGACCGGCAGCCCGTGCGCCGCCTGGACCTCCCGGCCGATGATCACCGCGAGCTCAGACGAGGTGACGGGGAACCGCTTGTCCCGGCGCCGCGCCCGCACGGCGAACGCGCCTGTCGTCCCAGCGGTCAGCGCCACGGCCGCGGCGACTGTCGCCTCCGGCGTCTTCGCCACCCGCATCGCCCGGCACACCCGGACGATCCCGGGAACGTCGCTGACGCGCTCGGCGACCAGGTCCACGGCCCTGGCATGCTCGGCCGGCGTCCGCTCGTGCACCGGCACCCGGAGCATCACCACGCCCTCACGCTGCGCGAGGTCCACAGGCAGCCCGGTATCCCGCATCGCCGCGCGGATGTTGCCCTGCAGCAGCCGCTCGAACTGCTGCCTGTTGCGACCCTTGAGCACGATTTCGCCTAGTTTGAGCAGCACGCAGGGCTCACCGGCGGCCTGCTCAGCCGACCCGGCAGCCGTGACGGGATCGGTAACGGACATCTCTCCAGTTTGCCAGCATCCGGGTCCCGCGACGCCTCCCGCCGCACTCCGCTCCCCCTCGGGCGTCGCTTTTTAATCCAGTTTTCCCGAACGCCCCGTGCTTCCTCCCCCGATCACCTTGCTCTGCCCCCGTGGCGAGACATAGCGTGAGCGCGTGAACGCCGACGAGCGAGAGGAAATCGCCGCTTCCGTGGCAGCGCATGCCGAACTGGGCCCGAAGTACGACAGCGCCGTGGCCGAAGGGCTGATCGAGCGCATCGGCGCGGAAATCGACAGGCGCGTCGACGCGCGGCTGCGCAGCCTGGGACAGCCAGAGCCCGCGCCCGCGGTGTCACGACAGCCTTACCTGTCGCCGGGCCAGCAGATCGTGCCGCCCGGATACCAAGGCCAGCCCGGGTATCAGGGGCCCGCTCATTACCATGGCCAGCCGGGGTACCAGAACCAGGCGGCTTACCAAGGCCAGCCTGGCGCCCCCGGTAACGGTGCCGCCCACCCCGTGCCCGCCCCGCCAGGCGTGGTCCCCACTGGCCCGCCGCCCGTCCGCCGTAGTAACGGCGTGACTGGCATGATCCTGGGCCTCGGCTCGATGGGACTCGGCGTCGGCGCCACGGCGGTCGTGGTGAGCCACGCTATCGCCGCCGGCCCTCAGATTGTCATGGTCCTGCTGATCTGGGCGGTGATCGCGGTCATCAACATCGCCCACTCACAGCGCCGCTGAGCACGCCATGTTCGAACGATTCACGCACGAGTCACGGCGCGCCATCGTCTTGGCGCAGGAGGAAGCGCGGCTGCTCAGCCACAACTACATCGGCACGGAGCACCTGCTGCTCGGGCTCATCGCCGACCCGGAGGGGAAAGCGTCGCGCGTCCTTGGATCGCTGAACATCACCCTCGAAGGGGCCCGCGAGGAGGTCCGCCAGATCACCGGCGTGGGCCAGGAGCCGGCACGGGGGCACATCCCGTTCACCCCGCGCGCGAAGAAGGTACTCGAGCTCTCGCTGCGCGAGGCGCTGACGCTGCGCAGCCAGTCCATCAACAGCGAGCACCTGCTGCTCGGGCTCATCGCCGAAGGCGAGGGTGTCGGCGTCCAGGTCCTCATCCGCCTCGGCGCGTCACTCGCGACCATCAGGGAACGGGTGACCGAGCTGCCCGTCACTGACCCCGAGCCCACCACCGGCGAAGTGCCTAGCCTGGGGCGGCAATCCCGGGTGGTCCGGGTCGAGGGGCTCGGCGTGATTCAGGAGTTGCTCCAATCGATCGACCAGCGCTTGACCGCGATCGAGCGGCACCTGACCTCCATAGAGCGGCGCCTCGGCATCGCCCCCGAGGCGAACCAGCCCGCGGCGGAAGGCGAGGGGCCCGCGACCAGCACGGACCCCGCGACCGGCACGGAGCCCGCGGCGGAGGGCGAGCCCGGAGGCGCCGCCGAATAGCGGCCAGAACGGCACGGGCCGTGGCCCACAATGAATTGCCTGCTCGCTGCGGCCGCGCGTAGTCTGGAGCGCTCTCCCGCCTGGTCGTACACGAACGGATTTCGTCATGTTGTGGCGCGCACCCGCCCGCCGGTACCCCGTGCTCGCCATCCGCGATTTCCGGTTCCTGCTCGCTGACCGGCTGATCGCCCCCGCGTCGGTGGGCTTCTCCATGGTCGGCGTCTCGTTCGCGGTGCTGAACATCACCGGCTCCACCGCCGACCTCTCCTACGTCCTGGCCGCGCAGGTCGCGCCGATGCTCGTGTTCTCGCTCGTCGGCGGCGTGGCGGCGGACCGCTTCCCGCCGCAGCGGGTCATCATCGCCGCGAACCTCATCTGCGTCGCCGGTGAAGGGATCTTCGGCCTGCTCGTGCTGACGGGCCGGCCGCCGCTATGGGCGATGGTCCTGCTCGAGGTGCTCAACGGCACAGGCGTCGCCATCTTCTACCCCGCCTCGCAAGCCCTGCTGCCGCAACTGGTCCCGGAGGCGCTGTTGCAGGAGGCGAGCTCGATCAGCAGGCTCGCGATGAACTCCGGCCAGATGGCGGGCGCGGCGGCCGGGGGCCTGCTGGTCGCGGCGGCCGGGCCCGGCTGGGCGCTGACGCTATGCGCGGTCGGCCTGAGCTGCACGGTGCCGCTGCTGCTCGCCATCCGCGCTGGCAGGCGCCCGCAGCCAGGCCCGCACACGCCAAGCATGATCATCGAACTTCGCGAGGGGTGGGCCGAATTCCGCTCGCATACCTGGCTGTGGGTGATCGTCATCCAGTTCTGCCTGGTGCTGATGGCGTTCAACGGCGCGTTCCTTGTGCTCGGGCCAGTCGTTGCCAGGGCACACCTCGGCGGCCCGGCCGCATGGGGTGCGATCACCGCGTCCGACGCGGTCGGCCTGATCGCCGGCGGGCTCGTGTCGCTGCGCTACACGCCTCGCAGGCCCATGCTGTTCGTCGTGCTGACAGGCGGCACCATGGCGATCTCCCCGCTCGCGCTCGGGCTCGTCCTGCCGCTGCCGGTGGTCTGCCTGGTCGCGTGCGGCCTCGGCGTGCTCGTCGAGGTGATGATGGTGCAATGGACGGTGGCGCTGGCCACCAGGATCCCGTCCGGCAAGCTGGCGCGCGTGTCGTCCTACGACGTCTTCGGCTCGACCGCGGCGATGCCCGTCGGTGCGCTGGTCGCCGGGCCGCTCGCCGCCGCGATCGGGGTGCCGGCGACGCAGTTCGCCGCCGCCGCCCTGATCGCCGGAGCCTCCGCGCTGTGCCTCATCCCCCGCGACATCCGCACGATCCGCAGCGACCGCCTCGACGCCGCTGACATCGGCGCTGGCGGACATGGCGCTGGTGGTGACCCGGGCGGTGGCCAGGACACCCGCGGCGCGCCGGTGCCCGCGCTGCCGCGCTGACCCGCTGCCCCATCCGCTGCCGCATCGGCTATCTCCAGTGGTCGAGGGGCAGCGGGCCGCGGCCGAGCACTGTGCGGATCGCGAACGTGGACCTCGCCTCCACGATCGACGGGATCGTCAGGATCTGGCCGAGCAGCAGCTGCTCGTACCCGGCCAGGTCCGGGACGACGGCCTCGACGAGGAAGTCGTCCGCACCGGACACCAGGTAGCAGGCGACGACCGCGGGGATCGCCGTCAGCGCCTGCTCGATCCGCGTAGAGGAACCCTGGGAGTGGCCCTCGACCTTCAGTCCGATGAACACGGTCAGGCCGAGCCCGGCCCGGGCCCGACTGACCTCGGCGCGGTACCCGGCGATGATGCCGCTGGCCTCAAGCGCCTTGACGCGTCGCAGGCAGGCTGACGGAGACAAAGCCACGGCGTCCGCGAGGTCCACGTTCGCGATCCGCCCGTCGGCCTGCAGCCTGGCGACGATGGCACGATCCACTCTGTCCGGAACATGCTCAGGCATGAAATTGATCGTATCGCTGATCTCGCGCAATTAGATGGCACGCAGTGGTGCTAACACGGCAATATTTGCCATCGCGTGCGAGCCGTTTCGCGCGAGTCTTGAGACGTGATCGACACAGCCTCGCACGAGCGCCGGAGCACCTTTCTATCGCCATGTGAGCCGCCGCGGCTGACGACGTCGCGGGGCGCCGCCCTGTACATCGGGGCGCTGCTCGGCCCTGGCCTGCTGCTTCTTCCCGGCCTCGCCGCCGCGGCGGCCGGCCCAGCGTCGATCCTCGCCTGGGTCGCGCTGCTCGCCTTGTCGGGCCTGTTCGCGGTCGTGTTCGCGGCGCTTGGCCGCCGCCATCCCTGCGCTGGCGGTGTGATCGGCTACGTGACGACCGGCCTTGGCCGGCGGGCCGGCGTGGCGGCCGGCTGGTGCTTCCTCGCCGGGGTGGTCGCCGGCGCACCTGTCGTGTGCCTCATCGGCGCCAGCTATGTCACCCGGCTCACCGGCGGCGGTCAGCTTGCCCGGGCGGGGATCGCGGCGCTGCTGCTTGTCGTCGTGCTCGCCCTCGCCGCCCGCGGGCTGCGGACGAGCGCGACCGCTCAGCTGCTCCTGGTCGGCTTGCTGATCGTTGTGGTGACCGTGGCGGTGGCCGGGTCGGCCGGGTCGGCGCGCGCGGCCAACTGGACCCCATTCGCCCCGCACGGGTGGCTTGCGATCGGCCACGCGGCCGCCACGCTCATGCTCTCCTTTGTCGGCTGGGAGGCGGTAGCGCCGCTGACCACGCAGTTCACGGACCCGTCGCGGCAACTGGCGCGCGTGGTGGCCATCACCCTCGCCGTCACGACCGCCCTCTACCTGGGCCTGGCGATCGTCACGGTCGCCGTCCTCGGGTCCGGCGCCGCGACCCTGGTGCCGCTGGCCGCGCTGCTGGCCCGCGTGCTCGGCCCGGCCGGTAACGCCGTCGCCGCCGTCGCGGCCGTCGTGCTGACGCTGGGCACGACGAACGCCTACATCAACGGCGCCGCCGCGATGGCGGGCCAGATGAGGCGCGCCCAGCCGAGCACCGCCGACGGCACGTCTAGCGGTGATCGCGGCGGAAGCCGCGGGGACAGCGGAAGCGGCCGGAGCAGCGTGAGCAGCGCTGGCGGGGAAGCGCGGCGGCCGGCGCCTCGGTTGCTCGCGGCGATAGCCGGCTCCGGGCTGCTGCTGATCACGCTCTACGGCATCGGCATTGTGAGCACGGCGGAACTGGTCGCGATCCCGACGACGCTGTTCCTGGCTGTGTACCTGGGCTGCATGGTCGCGGCCAGCCGTGTGCTCGACGGTCCCGCGCGCGGCGCGGCCGTCCCGGCGGCGGCCGCGGTCGTGGTCATGCTCGCTTACTGCGGCTGGGCGCTCGCGGCGCCTTTGGTGGTCGCCCTGGCCGTGCTCTGGAGGCGTTTCGCGGTCACCCGGAATGTCAGACCCCCGGCGTAGCGTGACGGTTATGAACCTTCCCAAGCGTCATTCCGGCCGGCGGCACGATCCCGCGTGCCCTGACTGCGCGAAGGAGGCGGCTGGGGGCGACCATGACGCTGACCACCGGGACTACATGACCTGGATCACCGCGAAGATCGGCGAGCACGGCTGGGCGGTATCCGGCATCTACGCCGACGACCAGGCGCCGCCGTGGGCGTACAGCGTGGGGATGTGGCTCACCTGCCAGTCCACAGAACTGGTCATCTGCGGAGTGCCCATGCAGAACGCGGCGGGAATCATCAACGCGATCGGCGGCCGGATCGCCGACGGCGACCAGATCGGCCCCGACGATGTGCTCACCGACATCTGCCCGGCACCGCTCACCGTCCGCCCGGTCGACCTGAGCTGGCGGATGAGCAGCATGTTCGCTGTGTCGGATGAGTTCTACGGTTTCGTCAGGCCGCCGTACATGCAGGTCGTATGGGCGGACCGGTACGGCCGGTTCCCTTGGGAACCGGGATTCCCGGCGGCTTTCCAGGGCATGCAGCCGCTGCTGTGGCTCCCGCGGGATGACAACCCGCCCAGCCCGTGGACCCGGCTGGACCAGGCGAGCTGAGCGTCGATATCGGCGAATTCCACATGGACGCCGCGGCCTCGGCCTACCACGCCGTGCACAGCTCGGTGCTGGACCTTGAGCAGTCCGTGCGGCTAACGCTGCCGATATACGAACTAGTCGCAGGCTGAGGCGCCGCGGTTGGGCTCAGACGTTCTTGGCGTAGGAGCGGAAGGTGGTGACCGAGATCGCCACGCAAAGGGCGGCCAGGGCGAGCAAGCCGCCGAAGCGGATGGCCACGGCCGTCCAGTCGGTGTTGACCGCCAGGACCGAGCGGCCGATCTGGACTTCCCAGTTGAGCGGGTTGCGGGACGCGATGGCCTGCATCCAGCCTGGCAGGAAGGCCGGCTTCATGAACGCCGACGACAGGAACATCAGCGGCAGCATGAAGAAGGTGTAGACACCGATGATCGCTTCGCGCGAGCGCAGCAGCATGCCGGTCATGTTGGACAGCGCGCCCCAGAGGACGCCGACCAGAACGGCCGCCAGCGTCAGCAGCACTACACCGAGCATCCCGCCGGGATAGCGGGCGCCGCCGGCGCAGCCGAGGACGACGATGATCAGCGTCTGCACGATCGTGCTGACCGCCTGTTCGAGGACGGTCGCGTTCATGATCGCGAGCCGGCTGGCGGGAGCGACGAGGAACCGGTTGAGCGTGCCCCGGTCGATCTCCTCGATCATCGACATGCCGGCCCACATGTTGCCGGACATGGCGTTCATGGCGACGATGCCGGGCACGAGGTAGGCCAGGTACGAGCCGCCGTAAGCGAAGCCAGGGATGTCGATGATCTTGTGGAACAGCTCGCCGAACAGGAACAGCCAGATCACGGGCTGGATCACGCCGAACGCCAGCACCCAGGGCTGACGGACGAGCGCGTGCAGTTTCCTGCCGGTCAGGTACCAGGTGTGGGAGAGCACGGCGGTCGCGGGAATCGCCACGGACCGTTCGGGATAAGTGATTGTCGTGGCCATCAGCTGGTCACCTCCGTGAGCTGCGTGCGGCGGGTCGTGGCTGGGATGTCTTCCTGGGTCTGGCTGTACCGGCGGCCTGTGTAGCGCAGGTACACCTCGTCCAGCGAGGGGCGCGCGACGGTGACGGAGACCGCGGGCGCTCCGGCGCTGGCCAGGGCCGCGAGGACGGCGGGGACCGCGGCCGCGCCGTCGTCGCTGCGCGCGGAGACGCCATGGCCGGCGACAAGGACGTCGCGGACGCCGGGGAGGGCGGTCAGCGCGCCGGTGACTTGGCGCTGGTCGGCGTCCGCCGCCAGCTCGACCTGCACGACGTCGCCCTTGAGCTCCTGCTTGAGCTCGTCGGGCTCGCCTTCGGCGACTACCCTGCCGCGGTCGACGATCGCGAGGCGGTGCGCCAGCCGGTCGGCTTCCTCCAGGTAGTGGGTGGTGAGCAGGACGGTCATGTTGACGGCTGCGGCGAGCCGGGTGATCTCATCCCACATAGCGGTCCGTGATTCCGGGTCCAGGCCCGTGGTCGGCTCGTCGAGGAACAGCACCGCCGGGCGGTGCACCAGGCCGAGCGCCACGTCGAGGCGGCGCTGCATGCCGCCGGAGTACGTGCGGACGAAGCGCTTGCCCGCGTCCGCGAGCTGGAAGTGGTCGAGCAGTTCGTCGGCCCTGCGTTTCGCGGTCTTCGTGTCAAGCCCGTACAGGTGACCCTGGAGGATCAGGTTCTCCCGGCCGGTGGCCATCGGGTCGGCACCGGAGCGCTGCGCGACGACGCCGATCATCGTGCGCGCCCGCGCCGGGCTGGAGAGCACATCGACGCCCGCCACGCGCGCCGTGCCCTCGTCGGGGGTGGCAAGCGTGGTCAATATCTTGACCGTGGTGGTCTTGCCGGCTCCGTTCGGGCCGACGAGGGCGAAGATCGTGCCCGAGGGGACGGAGAGGTCAAGGCCGTCGAGCGCCGTGACGCGGTTCTTCGTCTTGCCGTTCTTGCCGGGCGACGCGTAGGTCTTCACGAGGCCGTGCGCCTCGATGGAGTACATGCTGGTAGCTCCCTGCGGTTGCTGGTCGTTTGCGATCAGCTCCGCGAGGAGGAGTCCGGCTACACTCATGATTGGGCCTCATGTGACCGGATTCCGCCTAGCGGGCTGGTGACGAGGTTTGCGACCCCGGCTTCTGGTGTTGCCGCACCTGGCCGGGGTCGTTCCTATGTGATGTCTGCTTCCGTGCCGTCAGCGTCGGGATTGTCTTCGTCCAACCTCCTCTTCGCCCACTCGTCGAGCTCGCGCATCTGCTCGGGCATCTCCCCTGTCTCATGGATCTGCCGCCACATCTCCATGCCGCTGATCGTGCCCGCGATGATCTCGCCGAGCAGTCCGCGCACCCAGCCGGCTTGCGCCTTGCGCATGGCGAGCTGGTATTCGGCCTCGACGAGCAGGATTCGCGGCAGGCGCTGCGTCCACAGCTTCAGGTCCGCCTCGCCCTCGGCGTTCAGGTCGTCCAGCGTGGCCAGCCGCTTCGTGAGCAGTTCGATCACTTCGGCGGGCGGGAGGATGCCACCTTCGGACAGGGCCGCGACGAAGCCGCCGTACTCGTCCTCCGGCACCGAGAGCAGCTCGTGGAGCCAGTCCCTGAGCTCGGCGATGCCTTGCTCGGTGATCTGGTACGTGGTCCGCTCTGGCTGACGGCCCTCGCGCACGGTGCCGGCGGCCTTGATGAATCCGTATTTCTCGAGATTCTGCACAACGGTGTAGAGCGAGCCCCAGTTGATCTTGATGGTCTTGTCTTTGCCTCGTGCCCGCAGCGTCTGGGCCATCTCGTAGGGGTACATCGGCTGCTGCGCTAGCAGCGACAGCAGCGCGAGCGCGAGCAGGTTGCCCACCTTCCGCCGCTTCGCCACGTCGTCCGCGCCTCCTGCTTCGGCTCGCCGGGGCCTTTCCGCGGCCCTTGGCGAGTGCTGGTTCCTTGTGGTGCTGCTCGTTCTGCTCGTTCTGCTCGTTCTCGCTTGCGAGTCCTCGTAACGAGGTACTCGTAGACGAGTATACGCAGACGGATAGCGAGCGCAAGGGGTTATGGGGCGGGAAGCTTGGCGGGCCTGTGCGGGTGGGCACGCGAACCCCGGCGCATGGCAGGGTGGCCGCTGATCGGGACCGGGCGCGCGGCCGTTATCGCTGCGGTGGCGTGCATGCCATCGGGGCTGCGCCGCCTCGCTCCTAGCCGCCCGCCGGCCGCTGCGATATGTCCGGAATGCCGGGAATCGGGTTCCCGGATCCTGGCAGCAGCATTACCAAGAAGGGTTATCGGACCTGGAGGGCGGACAACCCTTCCCGTTGCTGGATCAGCGCCCCCGGGGAGGGACTGCGGTTACGGGAGTGGCACGCCGCGCCGGAGCGGCCGCCGCACGATGGCTTGTAGGCGAGGAGATATGTCCGGAATGCCGGAAATTGCGCCGGCAAGGCCGTTAGCGCGAAAGATCCGTGCCCGTCTGGGGGCACGGATCCTTCGCGCTGTTCGGTTGGCCTAGCCGAAGAAGACTTCGGCTTCGGCGTAGCGCTCCGCTGGGACGAGCTTGAGCTCGCGGGTGGCCTCGGCGATGGGGACGCGGACGATCTCGGTGCCGCGCAGCGCGACCATCGTGCCGAAGTCCTCGTCGTGGACGGCCCCGACGGCGTGCAGGCCGAAGCGGGTCGCGAGCACGCGGTCGTAGGCGGTCGGCGTGCCGCCGCGCTGGATGTGGCCCAGCACCGTGCAGCGCGCTTCCTTGCCCGTCCGCTTCTCGATCTCATCGGCGAGATACTGGCCGATGCCGCCGAGCCGCACGTGGCCGAAGGCGTCGAGCTGGCCGTTGGTGAGGGACATGTCCTCGTTCGCCGGGTGGGCGCCCTCGGCGACCACCACGATCGGCGCGTACCTGGTCTGGAAGCGGTGCTCCACCCAGGCGCACACCTTCTCGATGTCGAACGGGCGCTCCGGGATCAGGATCACGTTGGCGCCGCCGGCCAGTCCGGCGTGCAGCGCGATCCAGCCAGCGTGGCGGCCCATGACCTCGACGATCAGGGCGCGATGGTGGCTTTCCGCCGTGGTGTGCAGCCGGTCTATCGCCTCCATCGCGATATTGACCGCGGTGTCGAAGCCGAACGTGTAGTCGGTCGCGCCGAGGTCGTTGTCGATGGTCTTCGGCACGCCGACGACGTGGATGCCCTCCTCGTGCAGGCGGGTAGCCACACCGAGGGTGTCCTCACCGCCGATCACGACGAGCGCGTCCACCCCGAGGCCGGCCAGGTTGTCCTTGATCCGCTCGACGCCGTTGCGGCCGGTGCCGTTCTCCTTGAACGGGTTCGTCCGGGACGAGCCGAGGATCGTGCCGCCGCGCGGCAAGATGCCGCGCACCGCGTGCACATCGAGCGGCACGGTGTCAGCCTCAAGCGGGCCGCGCCAGCCGTCTCTGAACCCCACGAACTCGAGGCCGAACTCCTGAATCCCCCTGCGTACCACGGCGCGGATGACGGCGTTCAGCCCTGGGCAGTCGCCGCCACCGGTAAGTACTCCCACTCGCATGAGGCAAGCCTAGCCGTCCCGGACAGGCTTGTAATAGACGGTGGAATAACAAGAGGTAACTACCCCGGATCTCGGTAAGTCCGGTTCCCCGGCGGGCGGTTGAAGCTCTTTTGCCTGCTTGGCATAGATATCCACGTATTCCTGACCGGACAGCTTGCCGATCTCCTGGACGATCTCATCAGTCACAGCGCGCAGCACGGCGCGGTCTGACTCCTGTCCGTAATAGCGGGAAAAGTCAAGCGGCTTGCCGAAGATCACGCCGGGTCTGATCCGCCAATTCGGGCGAAACGACCCCGGGGGCAGGAACTCGAACGTGCCGATCATCGCGCACGGCACGACCGGCGCTCGCGACTCCAGGGCCAGCCGGGCCACCCCGGTCCTGCCCTTGTACAGCCGCCCGTCCGGCGACCGGGTGCCCTCTGGGTAGATGCCGAGGACCTTGCCTTCCGCGAGCACCCGCAGACCTGACCGGAGCGCTCGCTCGCTGGCCTCGCCGCCGGCCCGGTCGATCGGTATCTGGCCGACGCCGCTGAAGAACGCCTTGCTCACCAGGCCCTTGAGCCCGCGGCCTGTGAAGTATTCCGCTTTCGCCAGGAACACCACCTTGCGCGGCAGCGGAAGCGGGCCGAAGAAGTGGTCAGCGAAGGACAGGTGGTTGCTGGCGAGGATGACCGGCCCGCGTCGCGGCATGTTGCGCCGGCCGCGCGACCAGGACCGGAACACGATCTTCAGCGTCATGCCCAGCGTGTACTTCGTGACCCAGTAGAACACCTACACATCCTCGCACGTACGGGCGGCGTCAGTCCCGCACGCGGACCGACGGCATCGCCGTGTGAGGAGCGGGGATGGGTGTCCGGCGGAGGGTGGAACGTGCGCGGAAATCGGACCTCCTGCTGCGCTGTCTCCATCGCGCATGCGACGATGCGATTCATGTCCCCTGCATCGTCAGCGCCCCGTGCCGGCTGGTCTGGGCCAACTGGAAAACGCGGCGGCGCGGTTGCCGTGCAACCTGAGGCCGAGCCCTTCTCCGCTGACGGGGGGCCTATCGGCGTCCTGGTCTGTCACGGGTTCACCGGCAGCCCGCGGACGATGCGCCCGTGGGCCGAGCACCTGGCGGCGGCCGGATTCACCGTCCGCCTCCCCCGGCTGCCCGGGCACGGCACCTCGTGGCAGGATCTCAACACGACCGGGTGGCCTGACTGGTACGGCGAACTTGAGCGCGCCTTCGGCGAGCTCAGCGGCCGCTGCGAGCAGGTCTTCGTGACGGGCCTCTCGATGGGCGCCTGCCTGGCGCTGCGTCTGGCGCAGACCCGGGGCGGCGCGGTGTCCGGCCTCGTGATCGTCAATCCCTCGCTCGCCCCTGACACCCGGTTGTTCGTGCTCGCGCCCGTGCTGAAGCATCTCGTGCCGTCGCTGCCTGGCATCGCCGGTGACATCAAGAAGCCTGGCGTCGAAGAGGGCGGCTACACGCGGGTGCCGCTGAAGGCGGCGGCGACGCTGCCCGCGATGTGGAAACTCACCGCGGAGCACCTGTCCGAGGTGACCCAGCCGCTGCTCGTGTACAAGTCCGCGGTCGACCATGTCGTCGGGCCGAACAGCATGAACGTCCTGCGTGCCGCGCTGCCTGGCGTGGAGGTGCGTCCGCTGCCCGACAGCTACCATGTCGCGACGCTGGACAACGACGCGCAGGCAATATTCGACGGCACTGTGGCGTTCATCGCGGAACACAGCCGGCCGCGGCAGGGTCCGGCCGACAAACCCGCGGGGAAGCGGGTATAAGGACAGGACAGTGGCTAACGGCGAAGTGCCAGGTAACGGCGCGGGCGAGAACGCGGCAGGCGGCGACGGCGAAGAGGCGGCGTGGCTGGACCTGATCGCACGGTTCGACGCGCCCGCGCCCGCGCAGGACGACGGCGAGGTGCCGTGGCCGGAGCGCGAAGACCTGGCCGGCCCGGTGCGCGTCAGGCCGACATCGCCGCCCACCCTGCCCGACGCCCTGCCGCGGGAACCGCCCACTAACCCGTCAGGCCTGCCCGGGCTGCCCGCGATGGCCGAGCCGCCGTGGCCCCGGCTCGGCGGCGGGCTCGGCCCGCGGGACACGACCGAGCCTGAAGACCCCGCGCAGGAGCACTACGTCCCGCCGGTTCCGCCGCCGCTGCCCAAGCTCGACCCGGTCACCAAGGGTGCGTGGCTGGCGCTATTCGGCGGACCCCTCTACCTGCTCATCGCCACGGCCGTCGGCTGGACGATCTCCGGGCTCGCCGCTTTCCTCGCTGTGGCCGCCTTCGTCGGCGGCTTCGCCGTGCTCGTCCTGCGCATGGACGGCGGTGGGCCACGCGACTCCGGGCCCGACGACGGTGCCGTTGTCTGAGCTGCCGCCCGCCGACGTGCTCTGCCCGCCGCGCGTTTGCGCGCCGCGCTGCTGCGCCCGCATCGCGGCCTCGACGATGCTGAAAGCGTCCCTGGTCAGGCCGGCCAGCGTGTCACCCACGCCCGCGAGCTGCGAGCTGATGCCGGCGCCCGGCCCGCCCGAGTCGCGGTAGCTGCGGGCCGCCCTGCAGATCGGGCACCACCGGCACTCCGGCGGCTCGTCCCCCGGCGGCTCGGTGGTCGCGGTCTCCCAGACGGCCGCGGACTTGCCGCCGCCTCCGCCGCCAATCGTCGACTTGACCTTGTCCGCGACATCGCGCCCCAGGCTGCGCGCGCCGGCCTTCATCAGCCACCGCTGGAAATCGCCGATCGGGTCGCTGCCTCGCTCGCTCATAGTGGTAACGGTACCTCTACAGCTCGACCACATAGGGCACCCGCGTCGCACGGAAGTGCCCGACGTTGACGCACTCGGTGCGGCCGATCCGCATTCGCCGGACCAGCGGGTTGTGGACGTGGCCGAACACCGCGTACCGGGGCTGGGTGCGCCGTATGACCTCGAGCAGCGCGGCGCTGCCAGTCTCCAGGCGACGAGCCACGGTGTCGTAAAGAAGTTCGGGGACGGCCGGCGGGATATGCGTGCACAGCACGTCCACTGGCCCGACGGCCTCGAGCTTGGCGGCGAACTCGGCCTCGGGGATCTCGTTCGGCGTCCGGTAGGGAGAGATCAGTCCCGCGCCCACGAAACCGAAGGTGAAGCCGCCGACCTCCACCCGCCCGCCGTCGACGACGTGATGGCCCGGCTTGAGATACCCGTTCCACATGCGCGGCACGTCCACGTTGCCGTACGTCAGGTACGCGGGCTCGGCGAGCGCCCCGAACAGCGTGGCGTACTGCCGCCTGATCGCCTGCTCCGTCAGCGTCCGCAGATCAGTGCCGCTGTCCGCGGTGAGGCGGGCGGCGATGCCAATCGTCAGCTGCCTGGCTTCGTCGAAGCGGCGCGCGGTGCGCAGGTCGATGTACTCCCTGGCGTGCTCGGCCCCGTAGAGCTCGGCGAAGATCCCCTGGGTGTAGTCCGCGTAGTCAAGGAAGAGCAGCATGTCACCCAGGCAGATCAGCATGTCGGCGCCGTCGCCGGCGACGGCGAGGGCGTCGGCGCTGCCGTGCACGTCGCTCACCACGTGGACTCGCATGAGATCAACATAAACTGATCCGATAGCAGCAAGGCCGGCTGGTGAGGAGAGGTTCGTGCGCGAGTACAGCATTCCCGCCCTGGCGGACATCCCGGCCACGGACAACCTGGCCGCCACGGTCACCCGCCGCGCGGCCGAGCAGCCGCAGGCCGTCGCGCTGCGGCGCAAGGCAGCGGACGGCGGCTGGGAGGACGTGACCACCAGCCAGTTCAAAGACGACGTCTGGGCACTCGCCAAGGGCCTCATCGCCATCGGCATCGAAGCCGGTGACCGGGTGGCGATCATGTCGCACACCAGGTACGAGTGGACGCTCATCGATTACGCGGTGTGGACCGCCGGCGCGGTCGTCGTGCCGATCTACGAGACGTCCTCGCCTGAGCAGGCCGAGTGGATCTTGTCCGATTCCGCCGCCAAGGCGGTCGTCGTCGAGAACGACACCTTCGAGAAGATGATCACCGACGCGCATGACCGGCTCCCCGCGCTTGAGCACGTCTGGCTGATGCACCCCGCGCTGAGCGAGCTGATCTCGAACGGCAGCGAGGTGAGCGAGGACACCGTCGCCGGGCGGGCAAGCGCGGCGGGCGCCGCGGACATCGCCACCATCATCTACACCTCGGGCACCACCGGCCGCCCGAAAGGCTGCGAGCTGACCCACGAGAACCTGCTCGCGGATGTGCGCAACGGTTTCATGGGCCCGCTCGCGGCGGTCCACTCGGTGCCGGGGGCGAGCACGCTGCTCTTCCTGCCGCTCGCGCACGTCTTCGCCCGGATCATCGAGGTCGGCTGCCTGGACGCCGGCATCGTTCTCGGGCACTGCTCGGACATCAGCGACCTGGTCCCCGACCTCGCCTCGTTCCAGCCCACGTTCGTGCTCGCCGTGCCGCGGGTGTTCGAGAAGGTCTACAACACCGCTGAGCAGCGCGCTATGGGAGACGGCAGAGGCAAGATCTTCGCACGCGCCGCGCGGACCTGCGTCGCGTACAGCGAAGCCCTGGACACCGCCAAGGGCCCGGGCATGGCGCTGCGCGCGGAGCATGCCCTCTTCGACCGCCTGGTCTACGGCAAGATGCGGGCCGCGCTCGGCGGCAAGGCGCGGTTCGCAGTCTCCGGCGGCGCGGCCCTCGCACCGCGGCTTGGGCACTTCTTCCGCGGCGCCGGCATCAACATCCTCGAGGGGTACGGGCTGACCGAGACCACGGCTGCCGTGGCGGTGAATCACCCTGACCGGCAGAAGATCGGCACCGTGGGGCTGCCGCTGCCCGGTGCCGCGTTCCGCATCGACGACGACGGCGAGGTGCTGGTCAAGAGCAAGACCGTCTTCGCCGGCTACTGGCGCAACGAGCAGGCCAGCGAGGACAGCTTCACTGAGGACGGCTGGTACCGCACCGGTGACATCGGCGAACTCGACGACGAGGGCTTCCTCAAGATCACCGGGCGGAAGAAGGAGATCATCGTCACCTCCGGCGGTAAGAACGTCTCGCCCGCGGTGCTCGAAGACAGGCTTCGCATGCACGCCCTGATCAGCCAGTGCATGGTGGTCGGCGACGGGCGGCCGTACATCGGCGCGCTGATCACGATCGATACCGAGGCGCTTGGCCCGTGGAAGGCGCGGCACGGCAAGCCCGCCGGCGCGACAGTGGCCGACCTGCGCGAGGATCCGGACCTGCTCGGGGAGATTCAGGTCGCCGTGGACGACGCCAACCAGGCGGTCTCCCGCGCGGAGTCGATACGGCGGTTCCGGGTGCTCGACGTCGACTTCACCCAAGAGCAGGGACACCTGTCGAACAAGCTCGGCATCCGGCGCGGCGTGCTGGCGAAGGAGTTCGCGGCCGACATCGACGCGCTGTACGCGTAGGGCCCGCGGCGCGCTTCGGCCCGGGCCTTACGCGTCGATGATCGAGCGCAGGCGGTCCGCGGTGAGGTTCCAGGACCAGTCGCGTTCCACCCAGGCGCGTCCCTTGTCCCCCATCGCGCGCGCGGCGTCGGGGTCGGACAGCAGCGCGATGAGGCGCTCGGCCAGGGCGCTGGCGTCCCTGCCGGGCACGACGTAGCCGGACTCCCCTTCGAGGATCGCGTCGGGGGCGCCACCTGAGTCGCCGCCGACCACGGGCAGCCCGGTGGCCGACGCCTCCAGGTAGACGATGCCGAGTCCCTCCACGTCGAGCCCGCCGCGCCTGGTCCGGCACGGCATGGCGAAGACGTCGCCCGCCGCGTAGTGGGCCGTGAGCTCGGCCGCGGGGACCGGGCCGGTGAAGTGGACAGAGGGAGCAAGCCCGGATCGTTCGGACAAATGATGGAGATGAGCGGAGTACGGCCCGCCGCCGACGATGAGGAGAGCGGCGTCGCGGACACTTTCGAGGACCTGCGGCCAGGCCTTGAGCAGCATGTCCTGGCCCTTGCGGCGCACGAGGCGAGACACGCAGACGACCACCGGCCGGCCGGCGAGGCCGTAGCGTTCCCTGATCGCGCGGCCGGCTTGCGGGTCAGGGCTGAAGGCGGCGGCGTCGACGCCAGGGTGGAGCTGGGTCATCCGGGCGGCGGCCGCCGGCGTGAGCGCCCGCGAGAGCCTGATGCGGAAGTACTCCCCCAGATAGGTGACGACGTCGGTCTCGTCGCCAATGCGGCGCAGCAGGTTCCGCGCCCCGGGCAGCGCCGCCCAGCCTGCCTCGTGCCCGTGCGTGATCGCGATGGCCCGCCGCACGCCCGCGCGGCGCAAGGCGGGCGTGATGAGGCCGAGCGGCGCGGCGGCGCCGAAGACGACGGCCTCGGTCCCGTTCGCCTTGGCGATCTCCACGGCGCGGCGGGCGACCGCCGGGACCGGGAGCATCAGCGACGTCGGATGCCTGACCACCTCGAACGGCTGGCGGGCGTCGAATTCGGCCGCGCCGTCCCACTTCGGGGCGTAGACGGTCAGCATGTCCGGCGGCAGGCGCAGGGCCAGCTCGTGGACGAACGACTGGATCCCGCCCTGCCGGGGCGGGAAGTCATTGGTGACGATCAGAGTGCGTCGCATGGCGCCCCTGAGTATAGAGGGGCGCCATGCGTGCGGGTGTTACGGGCGGGCGGCACCGTCGAAATTGTCCGCGTACCAGGGCGTGCTCATGGGGATCTTCTCCACGTCCATGCCTGGTTCCGGCGCGTCGATGATGTACCCGTCGCCGACGTACATCGCTACGTGCCCGATGCCGTTGTAGTACAGCAGGTCGCCGGGCTGAATCGACGACGCGGAAATGTGCGGCAGGGCGGCCCACTGCTCGTAGGTGTCGCGCGGGATCGAGATGCCAGCCGCCGCCCACGCCGCCTGCACCAGGCCGGAGCAGTCGTAGCCATCCGCGCACGGGCCAGTGGCGCCGTACACGTACGGGCAGCCGAGCTGCTTGTAGACGAACGCGACGGCCGTGTCCGCCTCGGTCCCTGTGGGCCCGCTGTACGTCTGGCTGCCGCTTGAGGTGCCGGTCCCGCCGAGCGTTTGCTGCTGGACCGCGGCCTGCTGCGCCGAGTCAAGCGAGTCCAGCGTCTGCTTCTTACTCGCGAGCAGCTTGGCGATCGAGTTCTTCGTCCGCGCTCGCTGGCCGGCTAGCTGGCTAATGCCGTACTCGGTGCGCTGCTGCTCCGCCTGTACCGAGCTGAGTTGCTGCGCGTCGTTGAGGAAGTCCTGGGTCTGCAAGTTCCTGTCGCCGGTCAGCTGCATGACGATCGACGCCTCGGCGAGAACCTGCGCCGGGTCATTGGAGGTGAACAGGCCGGCGAGCGAAGTGGAGCCGGAGTCCTCGTAGGAGGCGTCGGCGATCTGCACGACTTTCACCCGCGCGGCGTTGTACCTGGCCTGTGCGCGGGCCATCTCCTTGTTCACGTGGCTGAGGCTGGCCTTGGCGGCGCTCAGCTGCTGCGCGACCGCGTCGTACTGCTCCACTGCCTTATTGAACTTGGCGGTGAGCGCGTTGATCTCAGCCTGCACCTGGCTAATGGTTGGTTTTGGCTCTGCCCCCGCGACCTGTGTGATCGCGGCGGCGGAAAGCCCGCCAGCCAGCAGGAGTGCGACGCCAACCACGACGCTTCGCCGTGCTTTTGACGCATAGGTCACAAGCCGCGTACGCAACGTGACTGCCACGCTCCTTTTCTTGTGCGTCGGCCGGGCGGTGTGTCCGCCTGGACTTTTGCCGACCTGTCGTTACTGTGCGTAGCGACAATGGACGGACGCAATTCAAGCTGTGGCTAGGCTATTGAGTAAGCTGCAGGGCTTCAACCGATTCCTGCAATTCCGACGTTCGGGTTAAGACTGTGCGTTTTACTCTGAGCGACGACTCGTGAATGCGTATAATCCCGTGCGGCCAGGTCACGAGGCCTTAGCCATGCGCGGCGCGTAACGAAGCGGCGGGATCAGCCCGGCGTTGGCGAGCACCGTCAGCGCGCGCAACTCCGCGGGTCCGAGGTCGGGCTCCTGGCCGGCGATGAGCGGCGCGGCGCAACTGCCGCAGGCGAGGCCGCGGACCTCACACCGATCGCATTCGATAGTCATTTCTGCCTCCTGGTCGCGCGGGCCCGGCGATGCGTTGCCATGACCGATACAGACACCGTAGAGCCGGCCACTGACATTCGAGGGGCGAGGCGCGTGGCTCGGGGAGCGCGGGGCGAGGCGGTGCCTCGCGGCGGCGTGTTTGGGCGGTGCCTCGCGGCGTGTTTGGGCGGAGCGTCCCCATCTTGGCGAGTCGCAGGTGACGCGAGTGCACCAATGTCGTAGTGCCGAGCGTCGGTGTTGGCGTGACACCTGTCCCTGGCGTTCACTTTGTGCCTGCGGGTTGTTAACAGGCTGATTCTGCTTCCTCCCGGCGGCCCGGCCCCCTAACCCGCGACGGCCTCAGCCCGCCGGCACTGGCCAGCCCACATCACGCGGCTCTACAGTCACGCTGTCACCGCGCGTGCCGCGGTCGGCTGCCTCGGCCAGCCCTTACCGGAGATATGGGATAGTTCGGGTAGCTATAGCTACACTTACTATCCCATATCCTTTTCCACAGCGTCCGGACGGCCTGGGCGCGCGTCCCGGGCTGGAAATGTCGGTGGGGCGATCTACCGTGGTGAGCGTGACAGATATCCGCGCCGGCTACGGCGTACCGGACATCGCGGGCCTGCGGCTTCGCGACCTCGGCTTCGCGGTCGTGGACGTGGAGACCACCGGCTGGTCGCCGGACGAGGCAGGCATCACCGAGATCGGCGCGGTCCTTTTCCGCGGCGGCCAGGTAGTCGCGGAGTTCGCGTCGCTGGTGAATCCCGGGGCGCCGGTGCCGGAATCGATCACCGAACTCACCGGGATCACCGACCAGATGCTCGCCGTCGCGCCGCCGGTGGCCGCTGTCCTTCCCGGCTTGCTGGCGTTCGCGGAGGGCTGCGTGCTCACGGCGCACAACGCACGGTTCGACCTGGGTTTCCTCACCGCCGCGTGCGCCGCCGCGGGGCTGCCCTGGCCCGGCTACGAAGTGCTGGACACGGTGCGGCTCGCCCGGCACCTGGTGGCCACCCCTGAGGAGGTGCCCGATTGCAAGCTGCGGACGCTCGCCGATTACTTCGGCACGCCGGTGCAGCCATCGCACCGGGCGCTCGCCGACGCCCGGGCCACCGCGTCCGTGCTCGGGGAACTGCTGCGACGTGTCGACGAGCGCGGGATTCGCACGCTCGGCGAACTGATGGCCTGGCTCGACGAGCGGGACGCCGAGGCGGCTGCGCAGGCGGAGCTCGCGGCCCAGGCGCAGCTTGCCACTGTGGGCGCGGCCGCCGAGACGGCGGCCAGGCGGCGCCCGGCTCGCAGGCGGACGCGGCGGGCATTGCGCACGCTGATGCGATGGCGGAGGGATAAGGTGGCCGCGTTACGGACGGGCAGGCATCGGGAGGCAGCCAGTGGTCACCGCCATCGTCTTGATCAAGGCCGAGATCCAGCGCATCCCCGAGGTCGCCGAAGTCATCGCCCAGATGCCAGCGGTCAGCGAGGTCTACTCGATCACAGGCGACTACGACATGGTGGCCATCGTCCGCGTGCGGACGCACGACGAGCTCGCCGACGTGATCCCCGGCGGGCTCAACAAGGTGCCCGGGGTTACCGCCACGCAGACGCACATCGCGTTCCGTACCTACTCCCGGCACGACCTGGAGGCCGCGTTCTCCATCGGCCTCGCCGACGAGTGAGAGAGGCCGGCCCGACGCGGGGGTGCGGGACCGGGCGCCGGGTTGGCAAGCGGGCGCGGGACCGGGCGCCGGGGCTGGCTAGGCGCCGAAGGAGCCGGCTAAGCGCCGGGGCTGGCTAGGCACTGAAGGAGCCGGCCAGGCGCTGGCTGGCTTGCGACCAGCGCGTGAGGAGGTTCGCGGCGGCGCCTGAATCGATGGCCTCGGCAGCGCGGGACAGGCCGTCGGTCAGGGCTTTGCCGAGGGCATCCGACGCCGGCAGGCCTGTCAGGCCCTCGCTGGCGGCCAGCGCGGCCGCGGCGTTGAGCAGGACGATGTCGCGGACCGGGCCCGGGTCGCCGGACAGGACCGAGCGGACCACGGCCGCGTTGTGGGCGGCGTCCCCGCCGCGCAGGTCGCCGACCGACGCGCGGGGCAGGCCTAGCGAGGCGGGGTCGAAGTCGGCCGCCGCGACGGTGCCGTCGGCGACGACCCACACCGACGACGGGCCCGTCGTGGTGAGCTCGTCCAGGCCCTCGCCGTGGAACACGATCGCCGAGTCGCCGCGCCCGGCGAACACCCCGGCGAGCACGGGCCCCATCCGCGGGTCGGCGACCCCGACGGCCAGCGACGTGGGTCGCGCCGGGTTGGTCAGCGGGCCCAGGTAGTTGAACGCTGTCGGCACCCCGAGGTCACGCCGCACCGGGCCCGCGTGCCGCAGCGCCGGGTGGTAGAGGCCCGCGAAGAGAAAGGCAACGCCGACTTCGGCGAACAGGGTCTCGGTCGCGCCCGGCGAGAGATCGATCACGACGCCGAGCGCCTCGAGCACGTCCGCGGCGCCGCACGCCGAGGAGGCGGCCCTGTTGCCGTGCTTGACCATCCGCGCGCCGGCCGCCGCCGCGACGATCGTCGCCATGGTGGAGACGTTGACCGTGTGGGCGCCGTCGCCGCCGGTCCCGACCAGGTCGGTGACCGGGCCGGGAATGCTGATCGGCGTCGCGTGCGCCAGCATGGCGGCGGCCAGGCCCGCCATCTCCTCGGCGGTCTCTCCCTTGGCCCGCAGGGCCACGCCGAACCCGGCGATCTGGGCGGGCGAGGCGGCCCCCTCCATGATCTCGTTCATCGCCCAGGCGGTCTCGTCGGCGCTGAGCGTCTCGCCGACGATGAGCGCGCGGATGAGCGCGGGCCAGCTCAGCGAGTCCATGGGCGGCACCTGTTCGCAGGAGGGAGGGCAGGAGGGGAACTAACGGCTCGTTCGGGATGAAAATGTGATCTTTACTGGGCGGCGATGGCAGCGGCGCGGGACCGCATGAGCCCGGCGAGCTCCCTGGCCAGCGCGACCGGGTCGATCGGGTGGCTGACCACGGCGTCGGCGCGCGACCAGGTTGCGAGCCAGCGGTCGTCGGCGCGGGCGATGATCAGCAGCGCGGGCGGGCAGTTGTAGATCTCGTCCTTAGCCTGGCGGCACACGCCCATGCCGCCGGCCGGCTGTGACTCGCCGTCGAGCACCATGACGTCCGCGCCGCCCGCGTCGAGCAGCCGGAACAGCGCCGGGGCGGTGGCCACCTCGACAATCTCCGCTTCCGGCGCGTCGGGGGCCGGGCGACGGCCGATCGCGAGCTTCATCTCAGCCCGCGTGTCGGCGTCGTGAGAGTACACAACGACCTTCATGGGCAGCATCTTACTGAAGACGGCACCCGGACGAGCCTGGGCCAAGTCGGGGGGTCGAGTGCGCATCCCCTACGGGGTGTCGTAATAATGACCTTCGTGGCATCAGCATCCGTGACCGAGACGGCACCGGTACCGCGCACCCCTGCCAGCAGACCGAATCTCGTCAGCGTGGGCACCATCATCTGGCTGTCCAGTGAGCTGATGTTCTTCGCTGCGCTGTTCGCGATGTACTTCACGATCCGCTCGGTAGACAAGGGCCAGGGCCTGCGATGGCCCATGGCTGACCTTGACCTCGCACTCGCCAGCGTGAACACCACCGTGCTCGTGCTGTCCAGCGTCACCTGCCAGATGGGGGTGTTCGCTGTCGAGCGCGGCCAGATCAGGCGGTCTGGGAGCATTTTCCGGTTCTGGCAGTGGGGGCTGCGCGAGTGGTACGTGCTGTCCTTCCTCATGGGGCTGTACTTCGTCCTGGGGCAGGGCTATGAGTACCTGGACCTCATCCGCAAGCAGGACGTCACGCTCGGGTCGAGCAACTACGGCTCGGTGTTCTACCTGACCACCGGGTTCCACGGGCTGCACGTGACCGGCGGTCTGATCGCCTTCATCTTCCTGCTCGGGCGCACCTACGCCGCCAAGCGCTTCACCAGAGAACAACAGATCAGCGCGATCGTCGTGTCGTACTACTGGCACTTCGTCGACGTCGTGTGGATTGGCCTGTTCACGACCATCTACCTCATCCACTAGCCATGGGAAACCGAGTGAGCTCGATCATCGCCCGGCGCAGGCACCCGGCCGCCGGATACGCGGCCGTCGCGGCCGGCCTCGTCGTGGTAGGTGTGGCCTACAGCACGCTGTCCGGAGGCGGCGCGTCCGCTTCGGCGCCCGCCCAGGCCGACACGGCAATCGCGCAGGGCAGGTCGCTTTTCATCGAGAGCTGCTCGTCCTGCCATGGGCTGTACGCGCAGGGCACGTCGCAGGCGCCGTCGCTGGTCGGCGCGGGCGCGGCCGCGGTGGACTTCCAGATGTCGACAGGCCGGATGCCCGCCAAGGAGCTTGGCTCCGAGAACGAGCGCAAGCCGACGACCTTCAAGCCGTACCAGATTTACGACATCGCCGCGTACATCGCCTCGCTGGGCGGCGGTCCCGCGATCCCCAGCCAGAGCGAGGTGAGCACCGCGGGTGCGAACACCGCGCTCGGCTCTGAGCTGTTCAGCACGAACTGCGCCCAGTGCCACGGGTTCGCCGGGGCCGGCGGCGCGCTGACCTACGGCAAGGACGCGCCGCCCCTGACGGCGTCCACGCCCACCCAGATCTACGAGGCGATGCTGACCGGGCCTGAGGCCATGCCGGAATTCGGCGACGGCACGATCACGCCCGCCGAAAAGCGCGACATCATCGCCTACATCATCGCGACGCGAGAAGAGCCCAACCCCGGCGGCCTGTCCCTCGGCCGTACGGGAACGGTCACCGAAGGCCTGCTTGCCTGGCTCGGCGGACTCGGGTTCCTCGTGCTCATCGCCATGTGGCTCACCGCCAAGCGGCGGGACCACGTACGGTCGGAATCGGAGCACTAGTAATGAGCGAGCCTTGGTTTCCAGGCGAGCGGGGAGACGGAGCATGACCGAGCCTTGGTCTCCAGGCGAGCGGGATCACGGAGCGAGTGGAATCGAGGAGCCGGCTGGTGGCGCCCCGCGCCGGGTGATCGGCACGCCGTCGCCTGCCCCCGCCTCTGTCGATAAGGAAAAGGTTCCGGCCGAGCCGCAAATCGTCGCTGACCCGCCGGACAAGGCGCACGCCAGTCGAGCCGAACTCCTCGTGGCGGCTCTGTTCCTTATCGCGTTCCTCGCCGGATGCGGGTTCATCGCCGCGTACATCGGGATCGAGGTCGGGATAGGGAACATCCCGGTGGGCGCGAACCCAGTCGACGCGGTGTTCCGGTCGAACCTGGCGCTTGGCCTGACGCTGTCGCTGGCCCTAGTGGCGCTCGGCACCGGGTCGATGATCTGGGTCAGGCACCTGACGCCGAACATCGAGATCGAGGAAGAGCGGCACGACCTGCAGTCGGCTCCCGCGGACCGGGCGGCGTTCCAGAAGACGTTCGCGGAAGGCGCGGCGATCTCGCAGGTCACCAAGCGGCCGCTGCTGCGGCGCACGTTGCTGATCGCCACCGCGCCGCTGGCGCTCGCGCCGCTCGTCCTGCTGCGCGACCTCGGCCCGCTGCCCGGGACGTCGCTGCGGACCACGGTCTGGCGCAAGGGGTTGCGTGCCGTGACGCTCGGCGGGAACCGGCCGCTGCGACCCGCCGACATCACCGCGCCGGGCAGCATGATCACGGTGATCCCCGAGGGGTACGCCAACGACCCGGACGCGCTGGCCAAGGCGGGCGTGATCCTGATCAAGTTCGCACCCGGAGAGATGAGCTGGCCGGACCGCTATGACGGCGGCACGCTGGTTGCCTCGATGAACTGGACGATCGACAACATCGTCGCCTACTCGAAGATCTGCACGCACGTGGGCTGTCCGGTGGCGCTGTACGAGCAGACCACGCACCACATCCTGTGCCCGTGCCACCAGTCGACGTTTGACGCCGCGAACGGCGCCTGGGTGATCTTCGGCCCGGCGCCGCGGCCGCTGCCGCAGCTGCCGCTGATGCTCGACTCCGACGGGTACATCGCGGCGGCCAGTGACTTCACCCAGCCGGTCGGCCCGAGTTTCTGGGAGCGCGGATGAGCGACGACGCAGTAAAGATCCCCGCTGCCGTCTCCGGCGTCGGCGGATGGCTCGACGACAGGTTCCACGGGGCGCGCGGCGTCCGCGTCCTGATGCGCAAGGTCTTCCCCGACCACTGGTCGTTCATGCTGGGCGAGATCGCGCTCTGGTCGTTCGTGATCCTGCTGCTCACCGGCACGTACCTGGCATTGTTCTTCGTGCCGTCGTCGGCCCCCGTCATCTACCACGGGTCCTATCAGAAGCTCGACGGCATCACGATGTCGCAGGCGTACCAGTCCACGCTGAACATCTCGTTCGACGTCCGCGGCGGGCTCCTGATCAGGCAGATCCACCACTGGGCGGCCGACCTGTTCATGGTCGCGATCATGGCGCACATGCTGCGGGTGTTCTTCACCGGCGCCTACCGCAAGCCGCGTGAGGTCAACTGGCTGATCGGCATCGTGCTGTTCACGCTGGGCATGCTCGAGGGGCTCTTCGGCTACTCGCTGCCGGACGACCAGTTGTCCGGCGCGGGCCTGCGGATTACCGAGGGCGTCATGCAGGGCGTGCCGATCGTCGGCACGTACATCGCGTTCTTCTTCTTCGGCGGACCGTTCCCCGGCGACTCGGTCATACCGCGGATGTACATCCTGCACGTGCTGCTGATCCCGGGCCTGATCCTGGCGCTGATCACGGCCCACCTGTTCATCATGTTCCACCAGAAGCACACCCAGATGCCGGCGCTGGGGAACACAGAGAGGAACGTGGTCGGCCAGCCGTTCTGGCCGTACTTCCTGCTCAAGGGCCAGGCCTGGTTCTTCTTCATCTTCGGCACGCTGGCCCTGCTCTCGACGTTCTCGCAGATCAACCCGATCTGGCTGTACGGCCCGTACACGCCGCTGGCGATCTCGTCGGCGTCCCAGCCCGACTTCTACATGGGCATCCTGGAGGGCTCGCTGCGCATGATGCCTGCATGGGAGACCAACTTCCTCGGGCATACGATCCCCTGGGGCGTGTTCATCCCGGCCCTGCTGCCGATCGGCCTCATCTTCACCGGGGCCGCGCTGTGGCCGTTCTTCGAACAATGGGCCACCGGTGATCACACGGTGCACAACATCAACGACCGGCCGCGCAACGCGCCTGTGCGCACCGGGGTCGGCGTGGCGGCGGTCTGCTTCTACGGCATCTTGTGGGCCGAGGGCGCCAACGACGTGCTCGCCGACAAGCTGCAGATACCCCTGTACACGATCACCTGGATCGCGCGGGTGGCGATCTTCGTGGTGCCGATCGTGGCGTACTTCGTCACGAGACGGATCTGCCTCGGCCTGCAGCGCAAGGACGCCGAACTGCTCAGCCACGGCCTGGAGATCGGCATCATCAGGCAGCTGCCGTCCGGCGAGTTCATCGAGGAAGCCCGGCCGCTGAACGACGAGGAGCGTGCCGTGGTGGAGGCCAAGAGGGTGCCTCCCGCCCTGCCCGCGCCTGGCCAACCCGACGAGAACGGGGTGCCCGCGCCTAGCTCCCGCGGGGTCATGGGCTGGGCCCGTGGCGTCGCGAACCGCGCGTTCACCGAGACCGTGGCCACCAATGGGCACGGGAACGGGCACGGGCACCCGAATGGCCACGAGGCTGTCGAGGGCGGCCACGAGGCTGTCGAGGGCGGCCACGCGGCGGTTGGCGCCGGCGGCGGCTCGGGTGAGGCCGACGAGCTGGACTCACACGAGGAACACTGAGCGGGTCCTGCCCCTGTAGTGGTGAAGCGCCCCGGTGCCGATATGGTGCCGGGGCGCTTTGCTGTCCTGGTGGCGGGCTCAGCCCCCGTCGCCGGCCAAGCGGATTGGCGGTGAGCCACTCTGCGACGAACCTATTGTCGGTGAGCCACTCTGCGCCAATGACGCGAGGGCGGGAACAACGCCGCGTGCGGCCGTGGGACGTGGACAGGCCCCGCACGTCGGACGGAGTGCCTCGTGCGGGGCGGGGAACCATGGGACCGTTCGGGATAAGGAGCTATGCGGGCTCGCCCTTGATGGCGAAGGCCGACAGGCGTCGTGTGGCGAGGATCAGCCCGCCGACGGTGACGATCACGCCGAGGATCAGCGAAGTGGCCAGGGTCAGGCCGGCGCGGAAGTTCTGGTCCGGGTAGATCGCGTTCGCGACGCCGAGCGAGTAGTGCGCGACGGACAGGATGCGGACGCCGCCGACGATGTTTCCGAGGAGGGCTTCCCAGACGAGAACGTAGAGCAGGCCCACGGCGATCGCGCGGGTGGTCAGCACCGAGGCCATCACGAAGACCGCCGAGTAGATCACCGAGCCGACCAGGGCGCCGACGAACAGCGCGATCGCCAGCTTGCTGCTGGCCGGCGAGAGCAGGCCGGCGAGCAGTTCGGGGACGGCGGCGAACGCCATCGTCAGCGCGGCGGCGACCGCGAACTTCGTCACGACGACCGTCGAACGGCGGATCGGCGTGGCGAGCAGGTGGATGGCGCTGCCGTCGTCGATTTCGGCGCCGAGGACCCCGGTGCCGATGATCAGCGCGGTGAGCGGCAGCAAGACAGAGAAGCCGAAGTCGCCGAGGACCACGTCGGGCCACTGAGCGCCGCCCGCCGGGTGCGAGGCCCGCAGGATGAGCGTGAGCGCGACCAGGATGACCGCGGGGATCGCGAACAGGAAGGCGCGCCTGCGGCCCAGCGTCGCCCGGACGGTGATCGACGCGACGACCGGGTTGAAGAGGGAGGACATGGGGGTCGGCTCCTAGTTGGCCTGGTTGGAGATCAGGTAGCTGAAGACGCTTTCCAGCGACTCGTCCGTGGGCCGCAGCTCGCGCAGCGCGATGCCGTTGTCGCGGGTGAGCACGGCGATCTGCGCGCAGAAGGCGCCGAAGTCGTTCGTCCTTACCTGCAGGCCTTTAGCGGTGAACTCGACGGCGTGGGTGTAGGGACGGCCGACGAGGGCGGCCGCCAGCCGGCGGTCGTCGGACGAGCGCACGTTGAACACGTGCGGCCTGCTGGTCATCAGCCGGCGGATCGCGCGGAAGTCCCCGGACGCGGCGAGGCGGCCCGCGACCATCACCTGGATGGTGCCTGACACCCGCTCCACCTCTTCGAGGATGTGGGAGCTGAAGAGGATGGTGCGGCCTTCGGTGCCGAGCTTGGCGAGCAGCTCCATCATGTGGATCCGCTGCCTGGGGTCCATGCCGTTGAACGGCTCGTCGAGCAGCAGGATCTCCGGGTCGTGGACAAGCGCCGCCGCGACCTTGATCCGCTGGCGCATGCCCTTGGAGTAGGTGGAGATCTTCCTGCCCGCCGCGTCGGCCATGTCGGTCATCTCGATCGCGCGCCAGGTCGCGGCGTCGGCGTCTGGGAGCTTGTGCAGCTTGGCGGTGGCGCTGACGAACTGCTCGCCGGTGAGGAAGGCGTAGACGGAGTCGCGTTCGGGGACGAGGCCGAGGATCTTGTACACGTCCGGGTTGCCCCAGCTCGGCGTGCCGTCGATGGTGAGCGTGCCCTTGGAGGGCGCGAGGAAGCCCGCGATCATGTGCATGATGGTGGACTTGCCGGCGCCGTTCGGGCCGAGCAGGCCGGTGACGCCGGGGCCGATGGACATCGTGATGTCGTTGACCGCCACCACGTTGCCGTACCAGCGGCTCACGTTGGACAGTTCGATGACGGTCATGACTGGAGCGCCTTCTTCCGGTAACGGGCGAACAGGCCGGCGAGGCACGCGGCCGTCAGGGCGATCAGCACTAGCGCGTAGACCGCGCCGAAGCCGCCTGGCTTGAGCACGTTGTCGGCGGGCGTGAGGCCGCCGAGCCACCTGCGCACGCCGTCCATCAGCGTGAAGGGGCTGAATAGCCCGGCCACCTTTTGCGCCAGGGTCGCCGGCGGCGGGCCGAGGCTCAGCACCGGGCCGCCCGGGCCGCCCTTGGCGACCTGGACGGGCCCGCCCCCCGGGCCGGGCGGGCCCGCGAGGTTGGTCTCGACCTGCAACAGGATTTCCGCCAGGACGTACGTGAGCAGGAAGAAGATCGCGACCGCGCCGGTGGCGAAGCCGCGGCGGCCGGACAGGCAGGCGAAGAAGAGGCTGATCGCAGCCAGCACGACCGACCACATCAGGCCGACGAGCAGGCCGGGGATCAGTGCCCTGGTCTGCGCCCAGACGGCGCTGCCGCCGTGCACGTTGGCGATCGAGCCCCCGTACAGCAGCAGCAGCGGCACCTCGATCATCACCAGGCACGCGGCGGTGAAGCCGAGGTACTTGGCAAGCGGGTAGTCACTCGGGCGGATCGGCCGCGAGAAGTACAGCGGCAGCACACGGCTGCGCAGGTCGCGGGAAACCAGCTCAGGCGCCTGGACCGCGACGAAGACGGTCATGACGAAGATGCGCAGCGTCGGGTTGTACGTGTCGTAGGCGACCAGGCGCGGATTCCCCTGGGACATCACGATCGCGTTGATCACGGCCGGCAGGCACATCGCCAGGAAGGTGATCGCCGGCACGATCTTGGACTTGACGCCGCGGCCGAAGCCGAACGCGGAGCGGAAGCTGTGCCAGGTCAGCGCCGCCACGATCTGTGGCCGGCCCAGGCGCGGGCCGTCGTAGTGGCGGTAGCCGAGGTCGTGGATGACTCCGGTGGCGGTGCCTGCCGGCTGGTTTGTGCCCGCGGGAAGACCCGGCGTTTCAACGGACATCGACAGCCTCCCGCTGGTCGTCGTCGTGGAACAGCTCCTCCACGTGGTGGCGGCGCTGCTCCAGCCGGCTCAGCGGCAGGCCGAGGCTGGCCACGCTGTCGCGCACCACGTCATATGTGTCGTCGCCGCCGAGGGGGACGAGCAGGGCGCGCTGGTAAGGGCGGGGGTCGAGCCCGCGGCGCGTCAGCTCGCCGAGCAGCGCCGTGATCCCCTCCTCCACCTCGATGACGAGCATCTGGCTGGCCTGCGTGAAGCTGTCGACGCTGTCGGCGCGCAGCAGCCGGCCCGCATCGATCGCCACCAGGTGGTCGCAGATCCGCTCGATCTCGCCGAGCAGGTGCGAGGCGACCATGATCGAGATGCCGAACTCCTCACCGATGCGCTCGATGAGCTCGAGCATCGCGTTCCTGCCCGCCGGGTCGAGCCCGTTCGTCGGCTCGTCGAGCAGCAGCAACCTCGGGTCGCCGGCCAGCGCCTGGGCCAGCTTCACCCGCTGCTTCATGCCGGTGGAGTAGGTGCCGATCAGCCGGTACCGCTCCTCGTGCAGGCCGACGTGCCGCAGTGCCTCGGCGGCGCGCTCCCTGGCGGCCGTGGCCGGCAGGCCGGACATCCGGCCCATGTGGGTGACGAACTCGGTCGCCGAGATGTCCGCCGGCAGGCAGTCGTGCTCGGGCATGTAGCCGACGAGCTGGCGGATGCGCTCGCCGTCCTTGACGCTGTCATGGCCGAGCACCTTGGCCATGCCCTGCGTGGGCGCCAGCAGCCCGAGCAGGACCTTGATCAGCGTCGACTTTCCGGCACCGTTGGCGCCGATCAGTCCGGTGACGCCAGGCGCGACCTGGACGGTGAGGCCGCCCAGCGCCGTGACCCCGCCCGGGTACACCTTGGTCAGCGCGGCCGTCTCGATGACAGGGCGCGCCGAGGTCGAGGGTTCCATGTGCCAAGCCTCCCAGGTCCGCGATGGCGCGTGCGTCCCTCTCGACGGTGAGATATCGCGTGTCGCCGCTGCCCATGCCAGCATCGCGGAGTACGCCTGCGGGATGAGGCGCCGCATCCGCGGCACTTCGGATGCCGCGCCGCCGCCTTGACGGCGGCGAGTGCGCAGGGTGATGCTCGGAAGCGATCCGCCGCGCGAGCCGCGCGGCGGGGTGACAGCGCTGTCGCAGATTCGGAGGGCCTGTGTCCGCCGACCGCCGGGGTACCGGGCTAGAAAGCAGCGAGCATGGCCCCGCCGCACGGGCGGCGGGGCTCATCGCCGTCGCGGAGGACCTGGCGGGAGAGTTCTCGCTGCGCCCGCTCCTTGAACGCATCCTGCTGCGCTGCACTGAACTGCTCGGGTGCGCCGCCGGCTCGATCTGCAGCGTCGACGAAGCGGCCGGCACCTACCGCAAGGAAGCCGACATCGGCGTGGCCTGCCAGTCCGGCCGGGTCTTCCCCCTCACTGAGGGGATGACCGGTGTGGTGGTGGCGCGGCGCGCGCCGGTCTGGTTCGAACGGTACGACCAGGTGCGTGGCGGTCATGTGGCGGCCGCGGACCGGGCTACCCTGCGCGGGGTTATCGGGGTGCCGCTTGAGTGGCGTGGGCGCATCGTCGGCGCGTGCGTGGTGTTCAGCAGGGACGAGCGACGGGTGTTCGGCCCTGACGACGCCGAACTGCTCGAGTTGTTCGCGCGGCACGCGGCGATCGCGCTGGCGACCGCCCGTATGCACGAGGCCGCGGAGGAACGGGCTCGTGCGGAGGCGGCCGCCAACGAGCGCGACCGGCTCCTCGGGGAGGTGCACGACAGCCTCGCCCGTCGCCTCGTGTCGATCCGGGTCCACCTGGACAGCGCGGAAGGGGACCTAGCCGACGCAAGCGGGCACGCGGACCTCACCCGGGCCGAGGTCCGGCTCCGGCAGGCGAGCAGCGAGGCCATGGACGCGCTCGCCGAGGCTCGTCTCACCTTGCTCGGCCTGGCTTCGTCGCCGCTGAACGGGCAGACGCTGGAGGAGGCGCTGCGGGCTGAGGCGGCCTGGGCGCAGAGCATCGGCGGCCTTGAGGTCAGGTTCGTCACCGCCGGCACGCCAGCCCCGGCCGATGAGCGGCTGGCACACGAGGTGCTGCTCGTCGCCCGCGAGGCACTCACCAACATCGTCAGGCACGCGCGGGCACGGTCGTGCCGTCTCGGCTTGCTGCATGAGCCTGAGTGTGTGACGCTCCTGGTTCAGGACGACGGAGAGGGATTCGATCCGACCGCAGGATGGCAAGGCGACCACTTCGGGCTGCGCACGCTGAGCGAGCGAGCACGGCGGATGGGTGCGACGATCGAGGTGGACTCGCTGGCCGGCTGGGGAACTCGGATCCGCGCCCGCTTCCCCTACAGGCGCGGCGGCGAGCAGCAGGCGCCGCGGCTGCGGGTGCTCATCGCCGCGGGCAGGCCGCTGCTGCGCGCCGGGATCGCCCGGCTGCTTTCTGGCGCCGAGCCTGGGATCGAGGTGGCCGGCGAGGTGGCGACGACGGAAGACGCGCTGACCGCCTGCCGGGAGCTGCGGCCGGACGTCGTGCTCGCCGACCTCGGCCTGTCCATCGGTGCGACGGGCGCAGGCATTCCGGGCGCGGAGGGCGTGACAGACGTCCTGCTCGACCTGCTGCCGGGCCTCGCGGTGGTCGGGTTGTGCGAGGTGGGTGACGAGAAACTGGTCGCCAGCGCGATGCGGGCGGGCGCGCGCGGATGCGTCGACATGGGCGCCGACGGACCGGAACTCGCGCGCGCCGTGATCGCGGCGGGACGCGGCCAGGCGATCCTGTCAGGCCCAGTGCTCGACAGGCTTCATCGCGGGCTGCGCGAGGACGGCCACGAGCCTGCGCTGACCGAGCGTGAGCGCCAGGTTCGCAGCCTGATGGAGCAGGGGCTGCCGGACAAGGTGATCGCGGAGCGGCTGGTGCTGTCGATCAAGACGGTCGAGAAGCACGCGGGGGCGGTCTTGCGCAAGACCGGTGCCCGCAACCGCACCGAACTCGCCGCTCAGGCGAGCCGGGCACGGCCGACGAGGTAGGGAAAGCCCTCACTCGCAATTGGGGGTTTCCACCGATTCGCGCTGCTCGGGCGCGATCTAGGTTGGGGATCGCCGGGACTGCCGGGGATCGCCGGGATCGCGCCTGCAGCGAGGAGTGTCAGCACGTGCCTGTCGTGTCCATGAAGGCAATCGTCGACCGGGCGTTCAGCGAGCGATACGGCGTGCCGGCGATCAACGTGGTGAACGACCTGACCATGGAGGCGGTGCTCGCGGCCGCTGTGGAGCAGCGCTCCCCCGTCATCATCCAGACGTCGGTCAAGACCGTCAGGTCCGTCGGCATCGACCTGCTCTTCGCCATGTGGCGCGAGCTGACCGCGGGCATCGAAGTCCCGGTCAGCCTGCATCTCGACCACTGCCCGGACAGGGAGTTCATCAGCGTCTGCCTGCGCAAGGGCTGGAACTCGGTCCTGTTCGACGGCTCCCGGCTGCCGGTGGCCGAGAACCTCAGGCAGACCGTCGACATCGTGGCCGAGGCCAGATCCTGCGGGGCGAACGTCGAGGGCGAGATCGAGGCCATCACCGGCGTTGAGGACGACATCGGCTCCGATGAGGAGGCGAACAGGGAGTCGCTGCCCGTCGCGCTCGACTTCATCAGGCAGACCGGGATCGACGTGTTCGCGCCGGCGATCGGCAACGCGCACGGCGTCTACCGCTCCGAGCCGCACCTGGACGCGCAGCGGGTGTCCGACATCGTGGCCGCCGTTTCCATCCCGATCGCCCTGCATGGGGGCACCGGGATGACGGACGCCCAGTTCAGCGACCTGATCAGCCGCGGCTGCGCCAAGGTGAACATCTCCACCGCGCTGAAGATCGCCTACATGAAGTCCAACCTGGCCTTCCTGCGGGGCGCTGCGGACCGGGACACATGGGACCCGCCGTCGCTGTTCACCGCCGTCAGGGCGGCCGTGCTCGACATGGCCGCCGAGCACATGCGCCGCTTCGGCAGCGTCGGCCGGGCCTGGTGACGCCTCCGTGGCCACAGCGCTGATCCTTGACTGCGACGGAGTGCTCGCCGACACCGAACGGTACGGCCATCTCGTGGCGTTCAACCAGACCTTCGAGGAGTTCGGCCTTCCGGTGCGGTGGAGCGTCGACGACTACAGGCAGAAGGTCCTCATCGGCGGCGGCAAGGAACGCATGGCCAGCCTGCTCACCCCGGAGTTCGTGGCGGCGGCGGGGCTGCCAGCCGAAGCCGCGGGCCAGCAGGCCGCCGTCGCCGCCTGGCACCGCCGCAAGACCGAGATCTACCTGGACCTGGTGGCGCGGGGCGCCGTCCCGCCCAGGCCCGGGGTGGCCCGTCTTGTCGCGGAGGCGCTCGCCGCCGGATGGCTGGTGGCCGTCGCCTCGACGTCCGCGGAGGCCTCGGTCCGCGCCACCCTCGAACGGGCCATTGGAGCCGAGCACGCGGGGGCGGTCAGCGTGTTCGCCGGCGATGTCGTCCCGCACAAGAAACCGGCGCCGGACATCTACCTGCTCGCCCTGCGCTCGCTGGACGTAACCGCGTCGCGCGCCGTGGTCATCGAGGACTCGCGCAACGGGTTGCTCGCGGCGACAGGCGCTCGGATCACCTGCCTGGTCACCGTCAACGACTTCACGCGCGACGAGGACTTCAGCGAGGCCGCTCTGGTCGTCTCCTCCCTGGGTGATCCGGGTGGGGAAGCCGCGGCCGTGCTTGCCAACCGCAGCCCGGCCGCACCTGGCGCGTGGATCACGCTGGCGGATGTCGCCAGCCTCCTGTCCGGGCCGGCCCCGCCGGGACCGGCAGGCGCACGGGAATCGGCAGGCGCACAGGAGTCGGCAGGCCCACAGGAGTCGGCAGGCCCACAGGAGTCTGAACGA
>Ga0335073_10000493_pt1 | contig 50281 bp, 45 predicted proteins | sample Lox_Sample_22_FD_207093 | JGI IMG/M metagenome (GOLD analysis project Ga0335073, IMG submission 207093) | Soil microbial communities from Loxahatchee National Wildlife Refuge, Florida, United States - Lox_Sample_2.2 | ecosystem: Environmental > Terrestrial > Soil > Wetlands | place: USA... | reverse complement strand
AAGTCGTGGGACAGGAGGGCGAGCTCACCCTATCGGTCAGGGATAATGGCGTCGGCTTCGAGGTAAATAAGTCGCGAAGAAGTGCCGGGCTAGGTTTAGTGAGCATGCGCGAACGCATGTGTCTCATTGGGGGACAGCTGACGATACGTTCGGCGCCCGGAAAAGGGACGACGATCCAAGGAACGGTACCGCTTAAGAAAACATTGAGCGAGATAGCCAGCGCTGCCGGCAATTACTAGGGCAGTACCATTGCTTCTGCCGTTCCCGACCCACACATCCCATAAGTTGAGCCGGAGACACACGCGCCCGCCGAGTATTTGAAACAGCCCGTCCGTTTAGCGACGACAGTTACCGGCTTTTTCGAGCCGCCGACGATGGTGTCGGGTGGCTCAAATGGAGAGGACGGCCCGAAGTCCACAATGAAGCCAGTGCCTTTACTGGAGCTCTGAAAAGTGACCGCGCTGCCTTGCTTCACGCAAAAAAGCGAGTTGGCCTTTGCCTTCGGGAGCCCAGGCGTGGCGACCACCCCGGACATCCCTTGACGCTTGATGTCGACGGTGCAAGGCGTGTTGCCGGTACACGTATTGTCGGCGGTACACAGGCTTTGAGGGTTGGGCTCAGCGCAAAAATACTTGGATTTGGCCTGCGCTCCGGCAATAACCGTCAATACCATTACCATCAAGGAAAATAGAAGAACTCGTGGAATCGACATGAAGTCCTCGCGCGAAATCGCGTGCCTAGTTCTCACCGGCAGTACCCGACCAATCGATAATGTTGCCCAACCGCCATGGGTTCTTGTTCAGGTTGAGGGTGAGTTGTCCGTCATCGCCGATCGTCAACTGGGCCGCGGGGTAGAGGACGCCACTGCTCTTGCTCTTGTCCTGCTTGTCGAAGTTGATCTCGCCGGCGGTCAGGTTGTAATACTGGGTCTGCGTGTCAAAGTAGGCTTCGCCGGTGCGAATAGGGCGATTGGTTACAAAGCGGATGGTTCGCCCGGTCGGCGTCTGGATCAGCTTAACGAAGCTGACATCATAACCGAGCGTCCCGGTGATGGAAATGTGGCCGACAGCCTTCATCTTTTCCAGAGCATTCACCAGTCCCTGGTTCTGGCCTTTCTGAAAGGCATCCCTGAGGATGTCCTCATCGGCGGGCGTTGAGTATTCGTAGATCACAAGAGTGATCCCTACATTTCGACCCATCTGCGTGCTGGTGCCCCACGCCGTCGCATCGATGGTTTCATACTTGTCGCGGCCAAAGGCCGATAGCGTACTCAAACCCAGCAAACTAAACAATGCCGCCAGGATTGCCACTCTCTTTACGCCCGATGCTGTAAGCACATGCCCTCCTTCATCGCCGATGCTTAAACCGGAGATCCGGTGCTCGGTTTGCAATCTTAGCACCTGAAGACATCCAGCATAACTGGCAGAAATACCCGCCAGGGAGCGAAAAAGAACTGGTGTAGAAGCAGTAATTATTATTCCGAAAAGGGCGCTCTCGTCCTGATAGTCTGCATCGTCTGTTACTTTTGCCAGTGGAAGAGCGTTCGTAAGATATCAAGAAATTCGGACACCTTGCAGACAAATTAAGGTTGATTGTGGGACGAAGCGGACCTGCGATGATGGTGCGAAGTCCCGATAAGGGCAAGGCCACAGCCGTTTTTACGCCGGCGACGCAGGTGGAAGATGCCAGCGGCGTGCTTCCCATCCGCGCCGGAAGCAACTGGGGATGGCGGCGTTAATCCCGGGGCTTCCGTTGTATCACCCATTCGATTTCTCAGGAGCCTGCAGTGGAATCTAGGCACGGCGCTGTCACAAAGAGAGCGAAGCAGTTCGTGGCTGACAGCTGGCAGTCGCAGGCGAATCTGTCGTTCTTTCTGGGGTTGCAGGTGTTGATCGCTTTTGTGTTGCCTGTGCTTGGCTTCGGCCGGAGCGACCTGCGTCTCTACAGCGACCTGGGCTTTTCGATCCTGCTGGTTTCAGGAGTAGCCATTGCCTGGGGGCAATGGCGCCTGTTCACGTTTGCCGGGGTAATTTCCCTGGCCGCCCTGGCCGTGCGCTGGATCGCTTGGTTTCGGGACTTGAAACCCTGGGAATTGGCCAGCGATGGATTTACCGTGGCAGCAAGTGTCGCCATCGCTCTGGTCCTTTTGCGCCAGATCTTTCGGGACGGCCCGGTGACGAGCGTTCGCATTCAGGGAGCTATCGCTGTTTATCTGCTATTCGGCGTGGGTTGGGCGCACGCCTACCACATCGTGAACGTATTGCGGCCAGGCTCCTTCGCGCTACCCGCTAATCCCGCGGCGTCCTTTGGTGACTGGATTTATTTCAGTTATTCGACGCTGACCACCGTGGGGTATGGCGACATCACACCCGTTGGTCCCGTGGCTCGTACCCTTGCGATGGGAGAAGCATTGACGGGACAACTCTACCTTGCCGTGCTGATTGCACGGCTGGTCGCCATGGAGATCATCTACTGGCAGGAGCGGCACATGCGGCAGCAGTGAATTCCTCCGGTTCCGAGGGGGAAACTTTTGTGTCAGGTGACTACTTTTGGCATGGCCCATTGCAGTTAAGCCAGCTACACTGACGTGTGATGCCGCCGCACAATGGAGTGAGATCGAGAGAAAGCTTGCTGAGGATGGAGCACAAGCCGCGCGCGCGACTGTTGATTGCCGACGATCACCGATTGCTGGCCGATGCCTGCAAGACGCTGCTCGAACCAGAGTTTGAAGTGCTCGATATTGTCACGGACGGACGCAGCCTGGTGCGGGCGGCACTCGCGCAAAAGCCGGACATCGTGGTCCTGGACATAACTATGCCGCGCCTCAACGGTCTTGATGCTGGTGAGCAGATCAAGCAGAAGCTACCCGCCACCAAGCTCGTCTATGTCACCATGAATTCGACGGCCGAGGTCGCGGCCGAAGCCTTCCGCCGTGGAGCGTCAGCCTATGTGCTGAAACACTCGGCGGGAGACGAGCTGCTGCAGGCTATCCGCAAGGTGGTGCAAGGTGAGTCTTACCTTTCACCTCTACTTGCCAAAGAGACCGTCACTTTTCTGCTAAACCAGGGTAAGCCCTATCCGGAAGAAAAGCGTATCACCAAGCGTCAAAGCGAAATCCTTCAGCTGCTCGCAGAAGGCATGTCGATGAAGGAAGTAGCCAGCGTCCTTGAACTTAAACCGGGAACGGTGGCTTTTCATAAGTACCGCATGATGGAGACGTTGGGCGTGAAGACCAATGCGGAACTTCTGGAGTATGCCATCCGACGGCAGATGACGTCTTCCCAGAATTAGAGCGCCTGCGACCGGGCTATCCACTTTTACCAGCCGAAAAGATAGTAGTTTTGCCAGTAGGCAGAGCACCTTTGCTTTGGTAACGTCTAGCGTTGCAGTCCACCCCCGCGCCCAGCGGGACGTAATGGCAGGTGGAGATTGCGTGCGTGTCTACCATACGACTTCTGCTAGTCGACGATAATCCGGAAGTGCTGGACACACTGGCCGATATTCTGCAGCCAACCTACGAGATTGCGGGAGCACTTTCCAGTGGTGCGGCAGCGGTCGGATGTGCTGCCGAGCTGAAGCCCGATGTCGTATTGCTCGACATTTCTCTTCGCGATATGACTGGATTTGAAGTGGCGCGGAGGCTGAAGAAGAGCGGCTCGCCAGCAAGAATCATATTTCTGACAGTTCACGAGAACATCGATTTCGTTCGCGCAGCTTTCGATCTTCAGGCTGCGGGCTACGTTTACAAATCGCGCATTGGTTCCGACTTGATGGACGCCATTCAGGCGGTGTGCGAGGGCAAGCGCTTCAGCTCGGCGGATGTGGCGGCGAACGTTGTCGGTTGAGTGAAACTCGGCAATGCGCCGGAGCGTGACTATGAAGACGACTTTCGTGAGGAGCACAATGTCCCAACGCAAGACTTCGCTGCTTTGTTTGGCTTGCACTCTGCTGATTGGCATCGCCGCGCAGGCGCAGAAGATCCACGTCGTTTATGACAAGCAGGTGAACTTCGCGCAGTTCAAGACTTTCGCCTGGGCCCAGCACAGCCAGGTAGCCCATCCCATGCTGGCGGCGAACATTGTGGGCGCCATCGAGCAGGAGCTCGAAGCGCGTGGGTTGAAGCGGGTAAATGTTGAAGACAATCCCGGGCTTATCATCAAGATTTATGGCTCGGTGGATCAGGACGCTACGCTCTATTCGAACGATCCGCTTTACATGGCTTCGGGCGGCGTTCCCCCCTTCGACCCCAGTTTTTCGGGACCCATGCTCGCCGGCCAGCAGTTTGGCAGTACGACGGTAACGATTCACAAGGGACAACTGGTCGTAGATTTGCTCGATGCTGCCAACAAGAAGCTGGTGTGGCGGGGCATGTCGATGCAGAACCTCGCCGCGAACAATCCCAACAAGCTGCTCAGTCAGGTGAATAACGCAATCAGCAAGATGTTCAAGCAGTACCCGGTAAAGAGCGAAGGATAAGCCGGGCCCCAGGCAACGGGTTGCAATTGTCGAGCCGGTTCTGGTTCGTTCACTTTCATTGGCCCTGCCGCGAATTCTCCTCCGGCAGCGGCGTTGGATGAAACGAACGTCGCCGCCGGCATTGTGCACCCTCCAGGTTCATCTCGTTAGCAGGACGGAGTTTCCATGCACCTGCGATTTAGAAATGCGTTCGCCCTTTTTTCCCTTTTCCTTTTTACCTCTAACGCGCTGAATTCGGCCGAACTGCCGAAGGCAGCGCCGGTCACCCGTGCGGCCGTGGCCAAACGTCCGACGCTCGGACTTGTGCTGGAAGGCGGTGGTGCGCTCGGGCTGGCTCACGTTGGCGTCATCATGTGGCTGGAACAGCACCACATACCGGTGAACTACATCGCCGGGACCAGCATGGGTGGACTAGTGGGCGGAGTTTATGCAACCGGCCGCAATGCCGAGCAAGTTCTCGCTGTGGTCGAGAGCATCAACTGGAACCAAGTCATGAGCGGTCAAACCCCGTTCGACGATCTTTCTTTCCGACGCAAGCAGGACGCACGCGAATATCCCAGCACGCTCGAGTTCGGATTGCATAAAGGCCTGCAGTTCCCCTCGGGATTCAATTCCGGCCAGGAAGTGTCCCTGATTCTCGATCGCATTGCCTTGCCGTACTCGCAACTCAAGAGCTTTGATGATTTGCCTATCCCGTTCGCTTGCGTCGCGACAGACTTGGTCAGCAACAACGAACATGTCTTTCGCGACGGGCCTCTCGACCTGGCTCTGCGATCGACCATGTCGTTGCCGGGTATCTTCACCCCCGTCCATTCGGGGGACCACATCTACGTCGACGGCGGGCTGATGAATAACATCCCAGTGAGCGTGGCTAAGTCTATGGGCGCGCAGTATGTCCTGGGCATTCACCTCGCGACCGCACCGCTGAGCCCGAACGCCACGCTGTCGAGCTTCGCAGTGCTGGACCAGTCGATCTCCGCCGTGATCGCCGCCAACGAGCGGCGGGCGATGGAACAGGCGGACATGGTGATCACGGTTCCCCTGGATAAGTACTCAACACTCGACTTTAAGGACTCTGCCGCCATCATCAAAGCGGGCTATGCTGCGGCCGCGGCGAATGCCGACAAGCTGGAAAGCCTGGAGGTCGATGACGCGACCTGGAAGCGCTATCTGGAAGAACGCGAAGCGCGTCGTCGTCAGGCGGTCACGCCACAATTTGTCGAAGTGGCCGGCGTCTCGCCCGAAGTGGCGCATTCGATCGCGGAGCAGTTTTCCGGAATCGTTGGCCAGCCAATTGATACCACGAAACTGGATCATGACATTCTCGGCTTGGTCGGTACGGGCCCATTCTCGGTGGTGAACTACTCGATGATTGAGAAGGACGGCGAACAGGGCCTGCAAATTCAGACGCAGCCCAAACCGTATTCGCCGCCCATTGTACGTCCGCTCATTCTGATCAACGGCGCGAGTTACAACAATGTGTTTTTCAGTATCGGCGGCCGCATCACGTTCCTCGATTTCGGGGGCTATCGCAGCGAGCTCCGCAATGACGTTGTTTTTGGCTCGCAGTATGGCCTGACCAGCGAGTACTACCACCCGTTTACCCCAACCAGTAACTTCTTCATCGCACCTCGAGCGGGCTACAACAGCACCCAATACCCACTTTTTAACGGCAACGACTTTTACGCTTTATACAGGAATCGAGAGGCTCTTGGCGGTCTTGATCTCGGCTACGCCTTTGGACGAACCGGCGAATTGCGACTTGGTTATGAGGGTGGATATCAAAGCCTGCGACCGGAGATCGGCAACACCACAGAATTGCCCACCGTTTCCGGCGTCACCAGCAACTTCAGGCTGCAATACATCCTGGATAGGACCGATAATCCGGTTGTGCCACGCAGTGGAGAGAGCGTGCGATTCTTTACCAAGTATTTCACCCAGAACCCCGCGGCTCCGCACGGCTTCCCGCTTTCCGAGCTTGAGGTTCAGAATTTCTTCCGCATCAGCAAACCGTCCTCGCTGTTCCTGAATGGCTATGGGGGAACCAGCTACGGCTTCAACACAGGAATACCGGCGTTCCAGCTCGGCGGCATCACGCGCTTCCTCGCTTTCGGCACAAACGAACTGCTCACGGACCAGTACTTCCTGTTCCAGACTGGCTACATCAGGACCTTGAAGCAGCTGCCGCCACTATTGGGAAGCACCATCGATTTCCTGGGGATGTTTGAGATTGGCAAGACTTACCAGTTGCCTTTGCCGGATGCGCCCAAGCCGCCTTATCTGCCCGGAGATGTCGTCGGTGGCCTGATCGTAAACACCGTCTTTGGGCCGGTGGAAGTCGGAGGCGCGGTCGGCGACTACGATCACGCGAAATTCTTCTTCCAGGTGGGGAGAATCTTCTGAGTCGCGTAGCGAAGTCCTACTCGACTACGAGCTTCTTCGAATATAGTGACTGCAATGCCTTCGCTTGCACTCTCCGATCTGATTGGCGCGCCAGTTACCGATAGCCACGGCTCCCCGGCCGGCAAAGTGCGCGAAGTCGCGCTGGCGCCACAAGAGAACTCCAGCCAGGTTACCAGCTTTGTAGTCAAGACACGCTACGGCAATCGGCTGGTGCCGGTGAAAGCAATCAGCACCATCGATCATGGCCTGCGTGTGGCGACCCCGGCAGCCGATTGGACTCCTTACGCCGGCGGCGAAGGACTTCTGCTGCTGGAGCGTGATCTGCTGGACCAGCAGATCATCGATGTTCACGGACGGAAAGTGGTCCGCGTGAACGATATCGATATCCATGAAGAGAGCGGCAACGGCCACCTGGTATTGAAGATCGGTGCAGTCGATGTCGGGGCGCGCGGCGCTATGCGCCGTCTGCTGAAGGGAGTCGTCCCCTCGGCCATGCTGCAAACCCTGCTGGAAAAAATTCCTCCCAGAATGATTCCCTGGGAGTTCGTGGATCTCATCGAGACCGATCCGGCGCGGCGGGTCAAGCTGAAAATCTCTCTCGATCGGCTTGCCAAGCTCCACCCTGCCGATATCGCCGACATTGTCGAGGACCTTGCCCCGGCCGAGCGCGAGGCGGTCTTCGAAACGCTCAACGAAGAAGTGGCCGCCGAGACGCTGGAGGAGATCAATCCCAAGCTGCAGGTTTCCATTCTGTCGTCACTCGATTCCAACCGCGCCGCCGACATCGTGGAGGAGATGGATCCCGACGCCGCCGCCGATCTGTTGGGCGACATGCATCCCGATGCCTCGCGCGAGATCCTCACCGAGATGGAACCGGAGGAGCGCGCCGAAGTCGCCGAACTGATGACCTTTGAGGAGGACACTGCGGCCGGCCGCATGACCACGGATTACATGGCCCTGCGCCCAAGTGCCAAGGTGGAAGACGCCATCGAGATGCTGCGCAATTTCGAAGGTGGCCTGGAAAGCATCAGCACCATCTACATTGTGGGGGATAAGGAGAAGCTGTTGGGCGCCGTGCCGCTCGCCAAAGTTGTGCTTGCCCCACCGGGAACTCCGCTGATGATGCTGAGCACCGGCCACATGACTACCGTGCATCCCGGGGCCGACGAAAAGGAAGTAGCGGAGCTTTTCGATAAATACAATCTGCTTACCTTGCCTGTCATTGACGAGGACGGTGTACTCACAGGCGTGATCACCGCCGACGACGTCATCAATATGCTGCGTTCGAAACTATGACCTTGAGGCAGACCCTTCGTGGTGTGGCGTCGAATCTCGGCTCCCGAATCTTGAAAAGTGCGTCAAAAAACCGAGCAGGGCCGTGCAGCAGCAAGGGAACTAAGTAGGAAAAGCGGTATTTCACACACAACTGATCTGGCGCAGCACGCGTCCATTTTGGACGGGTATGGCTATGGTTTCTCTCACGCTGCGCATCCGCTCATTGACAGGAATCACGATCTTCGGAGTGCTGCTGGCGGCTACCGGCTGCGGCGGAGGAAGTACCAACAACAGCAGCGGCACATCCCCGGTTATGACAACGCTGACAGCGAACCCCACCACGATCAATGTGGGGCAGAGCACAGCTCTGTCATGGACGACGACCAATGCCGCTTCCGCGCAGATCAACAACGGTGTAGGAACGGTACAAACCGGCAGCGGTAGTACGACCGTTAAGCCTATCCAGACCACAACCTATACCATCACCGCGACCGGCGCCGGCAATCAGCAGGCGACCGCACAGGCCACCGTTACGGTTCAACCTGCATCGCTCAGCAGCATTCAGCACGTGATCTTTATGCTGCAGGAAAACCGGAGCTTCGACACCTATTTTGGAATGCTGAATCCCTATCGCGAATCGAACAACTGGAACGTCGGCGACGATGGCGTGACGTATACGGTTGACGGCATCGACGACAAGCTGTCGAAGTTTACGAACTATGACGACGAGGGACAGGGGTTCCAGTTGTTCAAAACGAAGAGCTCGTGCCTGGATGACATGACCTCGGCGTGGCTGGAAAGTTATGGCGACGTGAATCGCTACGATTTCTTGTTGGACCGGCCAATCCTGATGGACGGCTTCGTGCACACGGCGGAAGGCTATGCAAAATCGGGGGCAGGAGACGGCATGTTCACGGACCTGGTCGGAAAACGAGCGATGGCTTACTACGACCAGGGTTTCCTTAACTACTACTACTTTATGGCGGCCAATTTCGCGATCAACGATCGCTGGTTCTCACCGGTCTCGAGTAAGAGCACGCCCAATCGTATTGCGACGGTGACCGGAGGAACCACCCAGGGTCTGGTTCGCGACCCCTTCGTCGATGACGGTTTTACCCAGCAGCTCAATATCGAAACGATCTACCAGGAACTGGACGAGAATAACGTTTCCTGGAAAATCTATTACTCGATCACCGCGGGCGGTTGCACCGATCAGGACGGCGACTGCGGTAGCGGCGGGCACTCCAGCGATTACCCGGTGACGACGTTCTCCGACTTCTCCTATTCCTCCAAGTACTTGTACGAAAACCCGTCGCATGCACCCTGCGTGGCGCCTACGATCGGCTCTCTGCAAGCGGTGGGCGACGCCAGCGATGCGTTTTGTATCGACATTAATCACCTTGCACCGCTAAGTCACTACATGAGCGACGTGGCGAACAATACGCTCCCAAGCTATGCATTCATCGAAGCGGCCTATGGTCACGGCGATGAGCATCCCGGCTCGGGGCAATCGATTCTCGAAGGGCAGCAAATCGTGGCGGGAATCATCAACGCGCTGATGCAGAGCCCATCGTGGAGCAGTTCGGTCTTCTTCCTAAGCTACGACGAACCCGGCGGTCCCTTCGATCATGTGCCGCCGGTCCCGGGACACTCCAACGACAACACGGACCCCGGAACAGGAACATATCCGGACATCAGCAACATCGCGGTGAATGCCGACGGATACGAACCCTGTTTGCCTCCGGGCGGAATGCCGACGGTGCATTGTGATCTTAAGCCAGGCGAGCCCGGTACGAATCCCAACGATGCGCCGGCCAAGCTGGGCTTCGCCGCCCAACTTGGTTTCCGGCTCCCCAATCTGGTGATCTCCCCGTTTTCCCGCAGACACTATGTCTCGCACATTCCGATGGATCACACTGCGATTATCAAATTTGTGGAAAACCGATTCATCGGGCCCAACGCGCATCTAACGGCACGGGACGCGGCGCAGCCCAATCTGCTCGACATGTTCGACTTCACGCGAGCGCCATGGTTGACGCCGCCGACGCCACCGACCCCGCCAGCGCCTTACGCCTGTACGCCGGATGATATGTAGAGAGAGGCGGCAACCGGGATGCGGCAAAGCCGGAGTCAGTCCTGCCGCCAGACGTAGAAGTAATCCGCGTCGCTGCTGGTGGACAAATCCATCTTCGCCCGCTCAGAGGCCCGCGTCAGGGCAGCGCGGATATTCTCAATCTTAGCTTCCCCCAGGGCGCTACGAGGGATCTTCAGGGCCTTTTTGCCGTGCAGGCCTTCAACTTGCATCAAAATCTGTCCAATGATGTCCGTATGCTTGCTCTTCCTGGTATGAGGTACGGACCGGCGATCGATCGCCTCAAAATTATGTTTCCTTACACTCACAGCGAAGTTCCTCACAGGCGAACCGGAGTTTCGGCCCACGCGCAAACGTCAGGCCAAAGATTACCACAAACTCGTGTCTAATCTGGAACACTAATTAAAGCTGTAATCGCACAACTCTCATTGGCTTAGTTCGCATCACAATAACAGCCCAAATCGCAGCGGGACAATAAGGTAAAGAATTGGTGTAGGTGCCCGCGGGGTTGCGAATTAGCTTGATAACGGAGGCTTGTGAATGGATGCGGCGCAAGCTCAAACCGCTTCTGATTCAGAATCAGACCTGAGATCGCCAAGAGTCGCCTTCGGCGTTCTGGGGCTGGACGACGTTCTCCACGGGGGACTGCCCGCGGGACATCTCTATCTCCTGGAGGGAACGCCCGGCGCAGGCAAGACCACCATTGCTCTCCAGTTCGCACTGACGATTCATCAGAAGGGACAAAGGTCGCTCTATATCACGCTGTCAGAATCGCGCCAGGAGCTTTTGGATGTTGCCGCTTCTCACGGCTGGAATGTCGACCAGGTGCCCGTCTTCGAGCTGACGCCGCAGGAAGACTCTTTGCGGGCAGAACACCAGTACTCTGTTTTCAACCCCGAAGACGTGGAACTGAATGAGCTTACCGATCTGATTTCGAGAAAAGTTGCCGAAGTGCAACCGAACGTGGTGGTGATCGACTCGCTATCTGAACTCCGTCTCCTTGCGCGCGACAGCTTCCGCTATCGCCGGCAGATGCTGGCGTTGAAGAGCTTTTTTGAAGAACGAAAGTGCACTGTCCTGCTCATCGACAACCGGACAGGCGATCAGCGGGAACCCACGGTGCACAGCATTGTGCATGGGGTGCTGTGCCTTGAGGTGCTCCAACGCGAGTACGGCAGCGAACGCCGCCGCCTGCGCGTGCAGAAAATAAGGGGATCGACCTTTCGTGAAGGCTTTCATGATTACCGCATCACCACTGGGGGGCTGGTCGTGCATCCGCGCCTGGTCGCCGCCGAGCATCGGCACTCCGCCGACAACACTCTGATTAAGACTGGAATCGTCGAGTTGGATGCAATGCTGAAAGGCGGCATTAGACGCGGCACCAGTACGTTGATGCTCGGAGCCGCCGGAGTCGGTAAGTCGAGCCTGTCCTCGAGATTTGCCTGCACCGCGCTGGAGCGCGGCGAATCCGCTGCGATTTACATCTTTGATGAGTCGGCGCAGGTTTATCTCGATCGGAGTACGGGGCTGGGAATCGATCTCGAACCTTACCTCGCCAGCGGCAAACTGCACTTGCAGCAGATCGATCCCGCGGAGGTTCCGCCCGGGGAATTAATCAATGAGATTCGCGACCGAGTTTCTCTGGGCGCGACCGTCATCGTGATTGACAGCTTGAATGGCTGGCTCAAGGCCATGCCGGGAGAACAGTACCTGCAGTTGCAAATGCACGAACTGCTGACGTATCTCGGCTCCCAGGGAGTCGCCACCTTCCTCATCCTGGCGCAACAAGGGGTGATGGGGCCCATGCAGACGGAAGTCGATATCAGTTACCTGGCGGATGCCATCATCTTGCTGCGTTACTTCGAGGCGCTGGGCGACATCCGAAAGGCGATCTCGATCTTCAAAAGACGCTCCGGGCCGCACGAAAGCACGATTCGCGAGCTGCAATTTCATCCCGGAAGGATTGCGATCGGCGAACCCTTGAAGTCGTTTCAGGGTGTGCTGACCGGTGTGCCCACATACGTCGAGTCCGGAAATTCGAATCTGATGCTGACCGATGCAGACAAACAGTGATCACTCCTTGCCCGTCGTCGTCGTTGCGCCGTATGGGCGAGACGCCGCGCTTATCGTCGAAACCCTCCACCGGGCGAACATTGCATGCGAGCTGTGCCAGGACGCGCGGCTCGCACTGCCGAAGCTTTCCAATGGCACCGGAGCGCTGCTGCTGGAAGAGGAGGCGCTGAACGATGAACTTATTTCCGAGTTTGCGCTAACGATGCAGAATCAACCGCCCTGGTGGGATGCGCCGCTGATAGTCCTGACGAAGGCGAGCAAGGGCACCAGGCGATCTCCGACCCTGATGGCGCGGATGCGACAGCCGCTGGGTCCCACCACGCTACTGGAACGGCCGGTGCGTCCCGAAACGCTGGTGAGTACCGTGGAAACGGTCTTGCGCGCACGTCGCCGCCAGTTTCAGGTCCGTGATGCGCTGGAGCAGTTGAAGGCCAGTGAAGCACGCTACCGTTCGTTAACCTTGGCCACGTCGTCCATCGTGTGGACCGCAGACCTGCACGGGGAAATCGTCGATTACCTGCCGTCGTGGGAGAACTATACCGGTCAGACCTTTGAAGCGTACAAAGGGCGTGGCTGGCTGGAGGCGGTTCATCCGGCAGATCGCGAGGCGGCGGTATCCATGATTGCTGCGGCCATGGCCGGGCTCCGGCCCTATCAGCTGGAGTATCGGTTGCGCCGCCATGATGGTCACTATCGCTGCGTGCTGTCCCGCGGGGTGCCGGTCTTTCAGGATGACGCATCGGTTAAGGAGTGGGTGGGGACCTGCACGGATATCCAGGACCGCAAGGACTCGGAAGTCGCATTGCGCAAAAGTGAACGTATGGCTCTGGCAGGACAAATGGCGGCCAGCATCGCCCACGAGATCAATAACCCGCTGGAGGCGGTGACGAATCTTTTGTACCTGATCAATGTTCGTTCGTCGGACGAGGAGGCGCGCCGTTATTGCTCGATAGCGCAACGTGAGCTAACCAGAGTCACGGAAATCTCGGGTCAGACGCTGCGGTTCTACCGCAAGTCGAACACTCCGCTCCAGACCGACGTGGCTGAATTACTGGAGTCGCTGCTCCAGCTGTTTCGGCCCAAATTCGGCCGGCGTAACATTCGGTTCGAATCCAAGCTCGACCGTGGAGAACGCATTACCGCGTTTCCCAACGAATTGCGACAACTGTTTGCCAACATCATCAGTAACGCAATTGACGCCACGCCGCCGGGTGGCCGTATTCGGCTCCGCTGTGCGCCGTCGCGTGGTTGGGAGAGATACAAACGCCACGGCATGCGGGTGGTCGTCGCCGATACCGGCAGCGGCATTGCGGGTGCCATCAAGCAGCCCATCTTTGAGCCGTTTGTTACCACCAAAGGCGATGCCGGCACCGGGCTGGGACTCTGGGTTTGCGACGATATCGTCAACCGCCATGGGGGGTCGCTACGGCTCAAAAGCAAAACCGGAGAGAATTCGGGGACAGTGTTTTCCATATTTCTGCCTGCTGGCCACACTCCAGCTCCGCAGATGTCGGACCTTTCGTCATCCGAGGCGGCTAACCCGAGGATTACCTGAATCGCGAGCCGTCTTTCTTCGGAGATCTCAATGTGCTAACCTCTATAACTAGAGTTGGAGGTTAGCAACAAGCATGTCTGAAGTGGAAAGGATTCTGGCGCATTACGATGGTGTTCTGAGCGGAAATGCGTGGCATGGCGATCCGGTTTGGCCGATGCTGGAGAGCATTTCTGCAGAGCAAGCTGCGGCTCATGCTATTTCCAACGTGCACACGATATGGGAACTGGTGATGCATATGGTCTTCTGGGAAGAAGTGGCGGCGCAACGTCTGACGGGAAAGCCGGCAGGACTGATCGAGGCGCGCAACTTTCCTGCGCAGCCGGTCGCGACCGAGGAAAATTGGCGCCAGACGCTGGGGGAATTTCGGGCATCGAATCGCGCATTTCGCCAGGCACTGGCAAAGCTCGATCCGGGCAAGCTAAGCCAACTGACCGCAGCCGGGAAGCGGACCTATTATGGTGAGGCCCACGGAGTGATCGAACATCATGTTTATCATCTGGGCCAGATTGTCGTATTGAAAAAAGCGCAACTCGCCTGACGGCGGCGAGGCAGAATTAATATAGGCCGATTGCCCGTGCCTCGTTTGTATTTCTGCAATACGGATGCTAACATCCGGTCTCGTCAGGTTAAAAAGGAGGCATCATGGCGGACAGCGATGGTAATGGTTTCCTCTGGTTCTTAGCAGGTCTCGGTATTGGCGCGGCGGTTGGAATTCTGTACGCGCCGAAGTCGGGTGGCGAGTTTCGCCAGCAACTTCGCGAGGTAGCCGAAGACAGCAGCAACACCGTACGGGAGCGGGCCCGCCAGGCGCGCGAACAGGCGGGGAACTGGGCGGACAAAGGCCGCGATTATCTGAACCAGCAGAAAGAACAGATCCGTTCGGCTTACGAGGCCGGACGTCAAGCGTATCGTGAGGCCACGGGCGAGGAAGTTGGCGGGGTCACGCCAAACGTTCCCTAGGCAAACGATCGGCTCCGGCCGGACGAGTTTAGAGTTGTCCGTCCGGCGAGTCACCCAGCAACTGTGCGTTTCGAAGATGCCGGACGAGCTGGAGGTTAAGGCCACCGGCTGGTATCTGGGTCGTCTGGTTTTCGGTTCGTAGGTGCCGATTGCGATGAATGACAACTTCACGTGGTTTGCTATCGCGGTTACTGCTGCGGTCTTCCTTCAAGTCCTGATCCTCGCGGGCATGTACTTCGCGATGAGCAAGCTGCGCACTCGAATGCAGGGGCTGGCCGATAAGGTTGAAGATACGGCCAGCGTTGTGCAGGTGCGGGTTTTGCCGCTTCTGGACAATGCCAAGTCTATTCAGCAGGAGGTCAAGACATTTGTCGAGAGCTCGCGCCCGAAGGTCGAAACGCTGGTGGGCAACCTCAGCAGCATGAGCTCCACGGCGCGCTCCAGCGTCGAGCGTTTTGATGTGACGCTGAATGATGCGATCGATCGCATGCGCTTGCAGGTAATTCGCGGCGATGAGATGCTGACCCGCACGATGGACCGCATCGAAGACACGTCAGAAAAGGTGCAGCACTCGGTAATGTCGCCGGTGCGGCAGGTATCGGGGATCATGCAGGCGCTCAGCACCGGCTTCGGAGCCTACTTCAATCAGCAGCGGCGTCGCCGCAATGGCGGGCCGTCCGACGAGATGTTCATCTGAAGGCGGTGGCTCAGTGTTCAGGGCATAGGGAGATTGAACGATGGGCACGCCGTCACATTGGACGTTCGATTATCTGAGCGCTAAATGCTCCAGCTATTGGCAGTCGGTACTCCGATTCGGTCTCCCCTGCATAGTTCTTTATCGCGGGATTGATTATTTGGCATTTCGTGCGACTACTGGAACCATGGGGCCTTCCTATCCTTGGCGGATTACGCTCCCATCCGACTTGGCCCTAGTGTTCATGATGGCGACTATCTGGTGGGCCCTGATGCGGCAACTCGCAACGTGGAAGCGCAAGAACCGGGGCAGCAGCGCGCGATCCCCTCTCACAGGATCCAACCACCGCCGACGACAATATCGCCAGCATAGAAGACAACTGCCTGACCGGGCGTGATGGCGCGCTGCGGCTGGTCGAACGTCGCGAGTAGTTCGTCGTCACCCACTTTTTCAATAACCGCATCGGCCGGCTGATGACGATGGCGAATCTTCGCCTGCACTTTCATCGGCTCGTGCACATCCTCGATCGTAATCCAGTTCAGGCGACTGGCTCGCAGCGTTCGCGAGAAGAGTTCCTCGTCGCTTCCCACGACAACCTGGCGCTGATCGCCGCGAATCTCGAGAACGTAGAGCGGGGAGCCGGTCGCGACGCCCAGTCCCTTACGCTGGCCGACGGTGAAGTTGTGGATGCCGTTGTGCGTACCGACAAGCTCGCCTGTCGTGGTGACTAACTCACCCGCGGTGTCTGGAACTTCCTCGCCCTGCTCGTCAAGGTAAGCGTCAAGGAACTGCTTGTAATCGCCCCCGGGAATGAAGCAGATCTCCTGCGAGTCGGGCTTCTCGAACAGGCGCAGCCCAGCTCGTTTGGCTTGCTCGCGCACATCGGCCTTATTCATGTCGCCCAGCGGGAAAACCGTGCGACTTAACTGCTCCTGCGTGAGGCCGAAGAGGAAGTAGGTCTGGTCCTTGCTGCGGTCCGCCGGGCGCTTCAGCAGCCAGCGTCCGCTGCGCTCGTCGAACTCATTGCGGGCATAATGGCCGGTCGCGAGAAGCTCCGCGCCGATCTGGCGTGCGGTAGTGAGTAGCTGATCGAACTTCAGATGGTTGTTGCACAGGCTGCACGGAATCGGCGTGCGTCCTGAGAGATACTCGGCGACAAACGGCCGTACCACGTCGCGCTCGAAGCGCTCCTCCTGGTTGACCACGTAGTAGGGAATACCGAGCGTCTCGGCTACGTGGCGCGCATCGTAAACGTCATCGATCGAGCAGCAGCGTCCCTGCACCGACTCCGGCATGCCCTCGCGTCCGGCTAGCCGCCGCTGGTTCCAGAGCTGGAGAGTCAGTCCTACAACGGGGTAGCCCTGCTGACACAGCATCGCCGCGACGGTGGAAGAATCCACCCCGCCCGACATAGCTACGGCGATGGTCTGGTTCAACATCGAGCAACTAGCAATTAGCAATTAGCCAAAGCAAAGAGATCACGCGTGCGTCTTGTTGTACGCCGGGCTGATCTCGCGCAAACGGGCGATAACGTCTGGAACGAGCTGGAGTGCGAACTCAGCGTCTTCGGACGTGTTCTGCTTGCCCAGACTGAAGCGGATGCTTCCGCGCGCGCGGTCGGCGGACAACCCCATCGCGGTCAGTACGTGCGACGGCTCAATCGCGCCGGAGGAGCACGCCGCACCGGTCGAAACCGAGAGTCCTTTCAGGTCGAGAGCGATCACCATCGCCTCACCTTCGATGCAATCAAACGAAATGTTGCTCGTGTTCGGCACGCGTGGTGCATCACCGCTGTTGACGGCCACTTGCTCGACGGTTTCGACGATCGTCTTCTCCAACCGGTCTCGCAGCTGTGACAACCGGGCAACGCTGCCATCCCTGAAGCCCAAGTGCGCGATTTCCGCTGCCTTGCCCAGCCCTGCGATTCCTGCCAGGTTCTCCGTACCGGCACGGCGCGACCGCTCGTGACGTCCACCGTAGAAGAGCGGTTGCAACAGCGTGCCCTTGCGAACGAAGAGCGCGCCCGCGCCCTGGGGTCCGTGAATCTTGTGCGCGGAGATGGTCAGCAGATCGCAGCCGATCTCCTTCACATCGATCGGAACCTTGCCCGCTGCCTGCACGGCATCGGTGTGGAAGTAGACGTCAGCTTCCGCCGCGATCTTGCCGATCTCGTTGACGGGCTGAAGAACGCCGGTCTCGTTATTCGCCATCATGATGCTGATCAGCTTTGTCTCCGAACGAAGCGCGCGGCGCACATCGTCGGGGTCAATTAGCGCGCGGCCATTGACCGGCAGATAGGTCACGCTGCATCCCATGTGCTCCAGGCGATGGCAGGAATTCAGAACTGCATGATGCTCGACCGCTGAAGTAATGACGTGATCGCCCGGCTGCAACATGCCAAACAGCGCGAGGTTATCGCCTTCCGTTCCGCCACTGGTGAATACCACCTCTGCCGGACGGCAGTTCAGCAGCTCGGCAAGTCTCTCACGTGAGCCCTCGATCGCCGCGTGCGCCTGCTGGCCCTGCTGGTGAATCGACGATGCGTTGCCGAACTTCTCGAAGAAGTGCGGCCGCATCGCCTCGAACACCTCAGGCAGAAGCGGGGTGGTGGCGTTATTGTCGAGATACACGCGCTGCATGTCTTCCTATTCTATCTGTTTCATTAGATTACAAGCGCGACCGTCTCGATGCGCAAACGGATCTGCCCGGCACCCGAGTTATTGGAAGAACTCGGTCATCTGCGGAGCGCTGCCCGCGCCGTTGGGGATTGTGCTCACACCCAAGGCGGTCATGCTTAGCCCAAGCAGGCTGCGATGATCGTAGGTCACCGTCCCCTGATAGCCGGTTTTGATGCCCGTCCCAACCAGAACGGTAGCGACTCTTCCACCACCATTGGTATCGTCGTTGCGGGGCTCGTCGCAGGTGATCACCAGGATTCCACTTTGCTGGAACTCCGGATTCGAGAGCAACTGCGGAAGGCTCTGGGACAGCCAGGTGTCCGCGGCGGCAAGACGTACGCTCACATCGCAATTTTGATTCATCTGACCCGGACAGTCATGCGCGTCATGTTGCGCGTCAGGAACGATAAAAGAATATGCGGGCAGCTGTCCGTCGGCCAGGTCGGTCGCGAGCTGCGAAAAGTTGACGATATTGAGGTTCAGCTGCGAAGGCGGTTGCACGTCCGAGAAATAGGAAATGGGATTGTGCCGGCGTAGATAGGGATAAACATCTCCGCCAAGATAGCCCTGGGAAGGCAGACTTTGCGCGTAAACCTTCCATGATTTCGAGGCAGCCTGCAACTCGCGCACGACATTATCGATCGAGGCGACTCCGTCGTAGTTGTCATCATTGGTGATGATCTCTCCCGTCGTCATCGCGAAGTAATTGCCGATCGAGGGATGAGTGTTGGCGTAATACTGAGTTGCGAGTCCGCCTTGCGCAATGAGTCCGTTGATGTAAGGCGCGCTCGGGCTGCCCACCACATCGCTGTAGTTCAGGTTCTCAAGCACGACGATGGCGAAATGCTGCACTTGAGGGATTCCGCCGCCTGATCCGCCACTGCCACCGGAGCCGCCGCCTCCTCCGTTGCCACCGGAACCTCCGCTACCGCCTGATCCGCCGCTTCCGCTCGAGCCGCTGCCTGAACCTGTCAAGTTATTGTTAGAGGTTGCACCGCCGCAGGCAAACAAGACGAGTGTGAGAATCGTGCTGCAAGCGATCAAGATTGCGAATGTTTCTGCTCGCCTCGACATGCTCCACCCCCGCAGGTGAGATGCGAACGCAAGAGCCGCGGGCTGTCAGCAGGCGCTCCCATGGCAGAGCTGTAATTTTCAGGCGCTGCAGAGGAGTTTTTCAGCGGAGGCCGTAGTGCACCGGGGCGCTGCACTACAATTTGCTTAGCGAATTGCTCTCAATCCTGTGAAAGTCGCGAAGAAAACACGCGCCGAAGCCGGCCACAAGACGGTGTCAAAGGCTACTCTGAAGCTGCGACTGCTCAAAAGGCTGAAGTGTACGCTGAAGTACGAAAAGCTGGCGTGGGCGGCGGGCGCGCAGCTGGTTGCGGGTGTCGACGAAGTCGGGCGTGGCTCACTCTTCGGTCCTGTAGTTGCTGCCGCAGTGATTCTTGATCCTGCTTATCGCATTCGCGGGCTGCGTGATTCCAAGTTGCTGGACCGCGAGACTCGCGAGAGGCTCGCGCCTCGCATTTGTGAGCATTCGCTGGCGTGGGCGGTAGCCGCCGTAGACGTTGCCACTATCGATCAGATCAATATCTACTGGGCGTCAAAGCTCGCGATGGAAGAGGCGGTCGCGATGCTGACGATTCGGCCTGACCATCTGCTGATCGACGCATTGCGCGTCAACTGCCAGTGCCCGCAGACGCCGATCATTCATGGCGATGCGCTGTCGGCCTCCATTGCAGCGGCCTCCATTATTGCGAAGGTGGAACGGGATGCGATGATCGCCGCCTGGGATCCGGCATTTCCGGGGTATGGCCTCGCGTCGAACGCGGGTTACAGCACACCTAAGCATCTCAAGATGCTGCGCGAGAAAGGGCCGACCCCACTGCATCGGCTGTCGTTTGCGCCGGTGTGGACTTCGTCGGCGCCGCAGGAGGTGCTGGAGTTCATGCTGGAGAAAGACGCGGTCGAGGATGCGATAACCGATGCCGATGATGTGGTAGTGGAGGATCGTACCTCGGGTTGAATTCACCCGCTTGTCCTAAGCAGAGACTTTCGCATTTACGGCTTCGGCGGAGATTCCGGTTCCGCCGAGCCATCGGCACGCGGATCGGACGCCGCGTAATGTACCCGCGTGGCCGTGTCGTTGAGAACCGCCTGGCCGCGTCCCATCGCGGTTGAATATTCCTTGCGAACATCGAGGACATGGCCCATGGCGCTGAGTTGCCGGCGAGTCTCGTGCGGCACGCGCGACTCAATCACGATGTTGCAGCCGAGTTTGGCGCTAACGGTGAAGCGCGGCTCGGACAAGGCTTCCTGAATATTCATGTGGTAATCGACGACATTCGAAACAAACTGGGCATGCGCCAGCGGCTGATTCATGCCTCCCATGATGCCGAAGCCGATTTGTTGCGAGCCATTCTCCATGAATCCGGGAATGATGGTGTGGAAGGGACGCTTGCGCCCGGCAAGCGCGTTGGGCGATTTAGGGTCGAGCGAAAACAGGCCGCCGCGATTTTGCAGCACAAATCCCATTCCGCGGACGGTGATGCCGGAGCCGAAAGCAGAGTAATTGCTCTGAATGAGCGACAGGATATTGCCTTCACGATCGATAACCGAAAGGTACGTCGTATCGCTGCCGGGCAGCGCGCCCGGAGCTACGTCGCAGTTGGCCCGGGCCGGATCGATCAACTTGGCGCGTTCGGCCGCATAGCTTTTAGAGAGCAACTCGGCCACGGGGATCTTGCTGAATCGGGGATCGCCGTCATAGGCCTTCACGTCCGCATACGCGAGTTTCATGGCCTCGATTCGTTTGTGCAGCTCGGCGGCGCTGGTGGGGCCTTCCGGCGCGGGCGGGAATTGCTCCATGAGGTTGAGCATTTCCAGCGCGGCTATGCCATCACCGTTGGGAGGAATTTCGTACACCTTCCAATCGCGGTAAGTGATAGAGACGGGTTCGACCCACTCGGCAGAAAACTGGCTGAGATCGTCGGCAGTCATCGTCCCGCCCAAAACGGCCGAGGTCTTGAGGATGGCCTGGGCGATCGCACCTTTGTAGAACGCGTCGCGGCCCTGATCGGCAATGATGGTCAGCGTGTCGGCGAGTTCAGGATTGCGAAATACCTGCCCGGTCTCGGGTGCCTTGCCGTTTGGAAGGTAGAGGCGTTGACTTTCGGCGTCGGCGGCAAGTTCGGCAGCCGCGCCTTGCCAATATCCGGCAATGATTTCCGGTACCGGATAGCCGGTGCGGGCAAGGGAAATGGCAGGAGCGAAAAGCTGTGGCCAAGGCAGTTTGCCGAAGCGATCGTGTAACTTCGTCCATCCGTCGACGGCGCCGGGAACAGTCACGGAATCGATCCCCGACTGGGGCATGTGGGTGATCCCTTTTGCCTGCAAGTGCGCCATCGTCAGCGCTTGCGGCGCCCAGCCGCTGGCATTCAGGCCATAGAGCTTTCCCGTCTTCGCATCCCAGTAAATGGCGAACAGATCGCCGCCCAGGCCGTTCATCATCGGCTCGGCGACACTGAGGACGGCGTTGGCGGCGATACCCGCATCGATTGCGGAGCCGCCCTGTTCCAAAATGCGGGCGCCGGCCTGCGAGGCCTGCACGTAGCTTGTGGCGACGATGCCGTATTGGCTGATGACCATTGACCGCCCATAGCTGCGATCGGGCAGCACCTGGGCCGAGGCGTCGATTGTGGTAAGGGCTAGGGCGAACACGAGAAAAACTTGAACTTTCAGCCGCTGAAGTTGGCGCACGTGCGCTCCTTGGGGAACATGCACGAAACATCCAGGCCGCGTGCAGGCATGATAACCCAACGGCATGGCGGCAACGCAAGTCGAGGGGAGCGGGACCAGGATGCTTCCGACAGCCGGCATAGCTGTTGTCAGCTTCTATTCCCGATGCACTGCGCGCGGGCGATTCCGAGCATCTCTTGATAAAGTAAATGTAGTACAGCCTTTGATGCCTGCAACTCTCCAACCTGCGCCTTCGATCACACGTTGTCAATTTTGCGGAGCCGAGGTTTCGGCCGAGGCCGATCAGTGTCCCGCCTGTGGTCGATCGCTCGCCGCGCAATCTTCCAGGATCACGGTGGTCCTTACGGTTTTGCTGATCTTCGGTGGATTCGCGCTGACGCATTATTTCGTAAACCTGCATCGCATAACCGAAATGTCGCTAGCTAACCGCTGGTTCACCCGTGGCGAGGAAGCGATGCAGGCGCATCTATACAAAGCGGCAGCCGATGATTTCCGTACGGCTCTCAACTACAACCAGGAAGACCGGCGTTATCGGCTACGGCTGGCACAAGCGCTGATGGCCGACGATCGGCTGACCGAGGCGCGAGCGCACCTGATCAGTTTGTGGGAGGAGGAGCCGGCTAATGGCGAAGTCAATCTGACGTTGGCTCGGCTGGAAGCGAAGCGCGGCAAGTATCGTGACGCTGTCCGTTATTACAACAACGCGATCAATGGCGTGTGGAAAGAGAATCCGCGGCAGGCACGCATGGCGGCGCGCTTCGAGCTTGCCAAGTATCTGATGCAAAACCAGAAGTTCGGTGAGGCGAGGGCCGATTTGCTGGCGGCCCTTGCCGATACCCCCACGGAACCGGCCGATCAACTCCTGCTGGGACAGCTGCTGCTGGAATTGAATGAGCCGGAGCATGCCTTGCAGGCCTACGACGCGCTGCTGGCGCGGGACCGGCGAAATGCTCAGGCGTGGTTTGGCGAGGGAGAAGCCTATCTCGCGCTGGGCCAATTCAACGAGGCAGAGCACGCCTCGGAAAAAGCGGTTGATTACGATCCGAATCTCGACGCCGCGCGCCGGCAGCTGGAACTTACGCGCGAGATCCTGCGTCTCAATCCTTCGATGCGCGGGCTTCCGCTGGCGGAACGCGCTAATCGAGTAGCAGCGGCTTTCGAGGCCGCCTTATCCCGACTCAGCAGTTGCGCGTCACAACTCAATGTCGATCTAGGCGCCCCGGTAGGCGCCGAATCCGCAATGAACACGCAAGGGAGCACATCGTCGACGGCAGCCAACGACATCACCCCCGCCCCCAATGCACTGGAGTTGCTCTATACCAGCGGGCTGGAAAAGCAGTCGAACGCCACCGCGCGCGCTCTGCTGAAGAATCCTGACGCGCTGGAGCCGGCCATGCAATACGTCTTCGAAGTGGAACGAACCACGGCTCCCATTTGCCCCGACATGGATGTGACCGATCGTGCCCTGTTACTGCTGGCGCAGCACGAAAGCGAGACGATTAAATGAGTCCGCAAGATCAAGCCGCGGCGAGTCCGAAGGATGCGACCGCAGTCAAGCCGTCGGTATCGACTCCCACCCGGCGTCAATACTGGGCGAGCTTGCGCGCGATGCTTTCGCCGGAACGCTTCAGCCTGCGCGAGGAACAGTTTTTTCTTTTGCTGGCCGTCTTGATCGGGATTGCTTCCGGGCTGGCGGTGGTCTGCTTCCGCATGTGCATCGAATTCCTGAGGCTCAAGCTGCTGGGCAGCGGGCTGCAACCTTCCGTACCGCGCGTGTTCCTGGCGCCCATGATTACGGGCCTGTTGATTGCGTTTCTGGTGATCAAGTTTTTCCCGCGGGCGCGTGGCAGCGGGGTAAACCAGACCAAGGCGGCGCTGTACATTTACGACGGTTATATTCCCATGCCGACGGTCATCGGCAAGTTCATCACCGCCGCGCTGGCGATGGGCAGCGGGCAGTCGCTGGGGCCGGAGGATCCGTCATTGCAGATCGGTGCGGGACTGGCATCGTTGCTCGGTCGCCGCCTGAAGCTGTCGCGTGAGAAGTTGCGGCTCATCGCGCCGGTAGGCGCCGCGGCAGGGCTGGCGGCTGCGTTTAATGCACCCATAACGGCTGTATTGTTCGTTATTGAGGAAGTAATCGGGCGCTGGACCGCCGGTATCCTCGGGGCGGTCGTGTTGGCGGCCATTTCCAGCACGGTGGTCGAGCGTTGGTTCCTGGGCGATGAGCCGCTGTTCCGCGTTCCTCCGTATCACCTGGAGCACCCGGTGGAATTGGCAGCCTACGCCAGCCTCGGAATCATCGGTGGATTCGCCTCGCTGGCCTTCGTGAAATACATCGCGTATCTTCGGCCGAGGCTGCGCCGCCTGCCGTCCTGGACGCAATACTTTCAGCCGGCGGTTGCGGGTTTGATGATTGGTCTCATCGGTGTCAGGTTTCCCCAAGTGATGGGCGCCGGCTACAGCTACATGAACCAGGCGATGCACGAGCAGTACACCTGGCAAATTCTTGTCTTGCTCGCCCTGTTTAAGATCATCGCCACCGGCCTGTCGTTCAGCAGCGGAACTCCAGGCGGACTTTTCGCTCCCGTTCTTTTCATGGGTGCGATGATCGGTGGCGCCGTGGGCATGGCGGAGCGCCAGTTGGTTCCGTACCTTGCTATTTCGGTTGGCGCGTACGCGTTGGTCGGCATGGGAACCCTATTTGCCGGAATCCTGCGCGCGCCCATGACCTCGGTTTTCATGATCCTCGAGGTGAGCGGCAATTACAGCATTATCGTTCCCGTGATTTTGTCGAATGTGATTGCCTACCTGATCTCGCGCACGTTTCAACCTACACCGATCTTCGATCTTCTGTCGCGCCAGGACGGCCTGGATCTGCCCTCGCTGGAGGAGGAGCGCGAGGTTCCGTTGCTGCGCGTGGAAGACGCCATGCGGCCGCCGCTGGGACAAACGCTTACCGGCAAGATGACGCTGCAGGAAGCACAGCAGCGAGTGCAGGGATCGGCTCAGGAGTTCTTCGTAGTAGGAATGGGCCACGAAGAATGGTCGGGCATCAGTCGCGCCAACTTGCTCGACCTCGTCGCCAACGGAGATGTGCCGCTTGCCAGCGTTTTGACGGCGCGAATCCCATACCTCCATCCCGATCATCCGCTCGATACGGCTTTGCGCCTGATTGGTGAGTGGCCGTTACTGCCGGTTGTGCATCGCGCCAATGTCCAGCGGTTGTTGGGGGTAGTGTCGCTCGACGACGTGATGCGTGCCTACCGCGGCGCTGGCCTAGGTATCTCCCATGTGGAACCGGTACCCGTGGTGCCCTGAGCTGCTTCTAAGGCTTATGCATCGCGATTCGAATTAAACCGCGGTCACTTCTCTCAGCAGCTGCAGCTCACAACTCGCGTGCCCAGTCCCGGCGTCTAAATGATTTCGGGTCTGGGCCTGATGCTCGCATTGCGTACCCATGTCGCGCGATCCGTGCCGGAGATGGACCGAATCGCGCCGCTCTGGAACGAACTGCTGAAGCAGCAGAAGCACACGATTTTCCAGAGTTTCGCCTGGAACCGCCTGGCCGCGGAAGTGTTTGCCGATCGTATGACCCCCTATGTGGTCTGGGTGAAGAGTGATTCGGGTGCCGCAATCCTCCCCGCCGCGATCCATCACCGCCTGAATCGTATCGAGTTGTTGGGCGAGACGCTGTTTGACTATCGCGATGTCTTGCACGGAGGCGACCGCGAGGTTCTACGTCTGGCCTGGCAGCAGCTCGCTACCTGCGGCAAATCATTACGCGTAGTTTCGATTGAAAATGCGGCGGCCACGCCACGCTGGAGCGGGTTCCCGTTGCTGCCGTTCGCGAGAGCTCCGCGGGTGGATCGATCACAGCTGGACGAGAGCGCTTTTCGGATGGCGCATTCGCGGCTGGGACGTCAGATGCGGCGGCTGAAACGCTTGCAAGTCGATCTACGCGTCTACTCCGGGGCAGACTCCGCGGTCGTGCGGCATCTTTACGAGTGCAAACGCAGCAATTTTGCGACCGACGCAGACAATCTCTTTCTCGATCAACGGCGTTGCGACTTTATGGGGGCTGCCGCTGCAGCGGCAGGTAATGGCTGCGAGATTTTCGCGCTGGAGAGCCAAGGAGGAGAACTGGTCGCAGGCCTAGTCAGTTTCCGTGATGGCAGCATCCGGCGGTGCTACACCATTTACTTCCATCCTGCTTGGGCCCACTACTCACCCGGCATCGCACTGCTATATGAGGTTACTGCGCGGTCGCTCGCCGAAGGGTTGAGCTGCGACTACATGACCGGAGAATACCCCTACAAATTGCGGCTGGCGAACTCTTCGCGGCAGCTCTTTCGAGTGGAAACGAACGCACAAGAGCTTGCCGGGATCGCTGGCGGAAGGATCGAAAGTGCGGCTTAAGCTGCCGTGAGCCGCTCATCAACTCACTTGCTGTTGGCGTCTCTCACCCAGGTGATTTTGTGGTCGTTAACGGGGAACTTCGATTGGTCCTCACGGTGTAATTGAATCATGACCGGCAGTCCGCCCATGGTGCCTCTGAGAAGCAGCGAACCGGGTTTTGAATCGTCGTACATCAGCTCGGCTATCCACTCCGGGCCGCCGGATTCGGTCAACACCAAGCTGTGGGCGTGCGGGTCGATTCGCAGGAACAAGGGCTGGAAGTCGCCGCTCATCACCTCCACGACCGCATCGTGTTTGGAATCGATGAACAGGCGCTGCCAGCGGTGGGTACTGGTGCTCAAGGGAGGTTTGGACTCCCCACTCACCGCGTAGTCGTCCACGAACCATGTGCCATAGAGATTGGTATTTTCGGCGCTCAGGCGTCCAGTTATCTCCTGGTAGCTACGGAAAAAGGTGTAGTTGAAGAGGACGACACCGAAGAGGACGAGCAAGGCTGTTGCTGCGCGGTTCAGCCAAGCTTGTCGGAACAGCGCTCTAGGATGGTTAGCTGGCACGCTTCGATTCGGCAGGAAGAAGTCGGCCAGGCGGGCGGCGTCCGGCAAGACGATGAGGACAGCCATCAGCAGCATGTTGATGGACATCGACTTGGCGCCAATATCATAGCCGAAATTCAACATCAAGACGTTCGTCATGCTGGCGATTGATAGCAGCGCTCCCAAAGTCACGACGCCCGGCAGCAACAAGAGAAAAGCCGGAACTACCTCCATCAGCCCGCCAAAAAAGCAGTAGATCGGCGAGACTCCCATCGAAACCCAAAGCAGTTGTTCCCGTCGCAAACTTCCAATGGTGCGAGCAAGTTCGGACGGCGGGGGCGGAGCAAATTGCACTGGCAGAAGCTTCACCACCCCAAATGAGATGAGGCCAGCGGCCAGGCAGACACGTAGATAGACAAGGAACCACTTATGCAGCCAGGTGTATTCCAAGCGTTTCCGATCGGCCCATGACCACACGAGCGTTGCCACGACAGCGATCACCAGATAGCAGAGCGTCTGAACCCAGATATAGGTTGTGTCTTTGCTGGCTCGGGCTACATTTTGAAAATCGGTACTGAAATCGTGGGACAAGTGTAATAGCTGTCCGCTGACCCAGACCACGAGCCTCCAGCGCAGCCCCATGTAGAGCGGTTCAAGCTGCGCAAAAGGCGGGAAGGGGAGCACGTGCAAGGCGAGCTCCGAGTTGCAAAGGCCGAAGTAAACGAAGGCAAAGCGGAAAGCAATTCTTGTAGCGCCAGTCCAAGGCGCAATCGGGGCTTGTGCGTCTTCGCCGAGTGACGCTCGAGGGCGGCTCTCCATGCGTGGTTCCAGCTGCATGGACACCTCGTTTAAACGGCGCGTATGCGGTGACCGGCCTCGAGGCTACCGCTCGCAACCGACGACACCTGAATAGCAAGTTTTCCGGGATCTGTCTGTGTAGGATATCACTCAAGCAGGTGACAGTACGTGCCGTTTCGTGCCAGGTCAGATCGGACCGGCCGGGCAACAGCCTAAAGAGTCTTCAGAAAGGTTTTCGCTTCTTCGAGCCGAGGAAACAACTTCTCGTCCGCCTGAAACTCCGGGCCGTGAACGCAACGGCGGCTGCCGCGCAGCTTCACCGGATGCTTCAGGTGCAGCATCTCATGGTACACAATGTACTCGACCGCATACTGCGGCACTCGCGGATGATCGAAGACACGGCTGACAACAATGGCGTTATGGGCCGGATCGTAATGACCCAGACTGTTGCGCGCCGGCGAGCGGCTCCACGTCATCTGCGGCCGCGCCAGCAAGCCGTAGAAGAACGTCCGATTCAGCTGTTCGAAGATTTCGTCGAGATCATAGAGCTCTCCACGTCCGGATTCGATCCGTTTGCGGCCCCGGACCTGCCGCACCAGGTGAGCCTTGGCCGTCATGTCGTGGCTGGAAACATAACGGCGGTAGCGCGTGGCATGCAGCGGCTGGATCGGCTTGCGGTAGATCTTGGCCAGAAGAATATGCGCAATGGACTGGAGAATGCTCTCCGGCGCGCCCTCCAGCAGGTCCGAGAGGCGCACGTGCATTACCCCATCGCGCAGGCGAATCGTGCTGTTCACGTTCGCGAATGCATAGAACTCGACACGGAACTCCGGCATGGGAGCGCGGGGGCGCAGCTCACGGTAGGTGGTCTGGAATACGTGATGAAGATTTTCGCGCAATGCGTTTCTAACGTACCACGCCAATGGCGGATACGGCGCTCTTAACCCGTGACCAGGCAGGTACTAAGGTTTTGGAGGTATTGAACATCCATCGATCGTTCTGCTACTTTCCTGATGTAGTTTTGTTGTCCCACAATTAGAGAGGCCGCCACAGGGGGAAAACGGCGGCCTTTTTATTGCCTGCAATCGATCGTGCCCTCTCAATCGCGGCGCTCGGAATAATCCTTCGTCAGCTTTTTCTCTTTTGCCAGTTCGTTCTGTTTCTGCAGCTCCTGGCGAGTGTCGTCCGCGGTGTCATTCAGGTCTTCCATCGCGTTAGTCAGCTCAAAGTTGTACTGGTCCAACTCTTCCCGCGGGGACTGCTGCTTGAGGCGCCGCAGCTTAAGCTGCCACTCGCTGGTGGCCTCGATCAACAGGGTTAAGCCCTTGCGCATGTCGGCATTGTGCGCAGAGTACATGTCGACGTTGTCGCCGATCTCGTCCAGCAAGGTGGTGAAGTCCTGCAGCAGATCATGAATCTGCATGGGACGGTCCTTTGCGCTCTTTGCATTGGACTGCAGCTGCTCGATGCTGTTAATCCGGGAGCGGCAGAAGTTCACCATCAGCTCGATACGCTTGTCGGGAAAATCGGCCGTCTCGCGCATCTCGTCGACTTCCTTCGCAGTCAGCGGATCCCGCATCTCCCGCATCTGCGCTGCGGCTGATGAAAGCAACGCGACGAGCAAAGCCAGGGCAAAGCTCGCTCGGCCGATCCCATGTCTCATGATTTTTCCCTCGGCTCCGCCTGCGGCCCCCACATTCGCACCATCAAATCGGAACGGAGCCGCTGCAGCTGATCGACCGCTTGGCGAACCGGTTGGCGGTCCTCGAAGGCCAGCGATTCCGCGATGTCGTGCATGCGCTCGGCCAGTTTCCGCAGCCTGATCTCGGTCTCCTTCAACTGCTTACCTGATTTCGAGGCGGCCTCTACCCCCTTCTGCGCATAGCTCACGACGTCGTGAATTTCCGCCTGCGCCTTGTCGACCTGACCGTCGTCGAACAACGTGTTGGCGCTTTCCAGTTCAAGCCGGGCATATTCCAGGCACAGTTTCGCCTGCTCGCCTCCGTGGGCTGCGTCGGCCTTCGCCCGGAGAGCGTCAGGAGTATCGTTCCCAGCGTGCAGCATGCCGCTGAGCACCAGCAGGACAGCCGCACGTTGAGCGAAGGCACGCATACTACTTCTTGACTTGGTACTTGTCAGCGTGTTTGGGGTCGAGTGCGATTAAACGGTGACGCGCTTGCCACTCCTGGTCGGGAAACTTACCGCCATCTACCGCCAGGAACTTTTGATAATATTCCACCGCCAAGGGTATGTCTTGCAAGTGGTCGTAGTTGGTGGCGCGCAGGAAGACGGTGGCCGGAATCTCGGGGAGATATTTTGCGCGGGCATCCAGCGCACGCAGGCTTAATACGTACTGCTTGTTGCTGGCGGCGGCGATCGCCAGATTGCTGTAGGCGTCGGGCAGATCAGGTTTGAATCGGATGGCGGCGAGCAACTCCTGCTGAGCCTCGGCAAATTTTTTCTCGTAGAGCAGCAACGACCCCAAAGCATAATGAGCTTCGGCGCCCTGCGGCATCTTTTGTACCGCGATTCGCAACTGCTGCTCCGCCTCCGCATCCTTGCCGGCTTTTGCGTACAAAGTGCCCAGTTCCAGGGCGGCACGGGGATCGCCCGGATTCTGCTGCAATGCCGTTTGCAATTGACTCATTGCCTCGTCGTTCTTGTTTTCGGCCGATAGCACGCGCGCCAGCTGTACGCGTGCGGCACCGTTCTGCGGATCGAGCGCCAGTGTTTTGCGCAGCGCACCTTCGGCATCCGCAAATTTTCGTTGGGCGATGTATGTATTCGCCAAACCTGCCAGTGCCTCATCCGACTTCGGATCCAGCTCGACGGCTGCCTGATACTCATTCGCCGCGCCGCCAGGATTTCCTTGCTTCTCCAGCAACTCTGCACTGGCCAGATGAGGCTCGGGATTGTTCGGGTTGGCCTTGGCAGCCTGTGCATATGCAACCAATGCCTGCTGCGGGTCGGCTGGCTCTTCTACTCGTCCCAAAGCCTGCCACGCGCGTGCCAGGGACTCTTCAGGATGGGCGGTTGGCTTCAGTTGGGTAGCCGCTTTCAGATATTTCGCTGCTTCTGCGCTCTGGCCTTGTTTTGCCAGGAGCAGTCCCAGATTCAGGTTGGATTCGAAAACGTCAGGCTTGGCCGCCACTGCCTTGCGATATGCACCGATGGCGTCCGCTGAGCGTTGCAACGCGTTATAGACATAGCCCAGGTCGAACCATGCACGATAGTCGTCTGGTCTGGCAGCCACGACCTGTTGTAATAGCGGCTCCGCCGTCGCAAAATCGCTCCGTTGCATCGCCGTTTCCGCCTGCTCGAGTTCGGGAGGCTCGCTCGGCTCGGCAGGTTCTGCGACGCGGTGATGGCGAATTGTGGGCGGGCTTTCCTGGGCATGGCTCCGGACAGCAGCTGTCACCAGGAAAGCTGCCGCTAACAGACACGCCGCAATCTTACTGGTGTCCATGGGAATTCAATTGAGGCTGGCTGCCGCTCCGAAGAACCCGCGCCAGCCACTGGCCAGTGTAGGACTTGGGCTCTGCGGCGATTGCTTCCGGCGGACCTTCAACCACGATTCTTCCACCGCGAACGCCGCCTTCCGGGCCAAGGTCGATCACCCAGTCGGCCGTCTTGATTACGTCGAGATTGTGCTCAATCACCACAATCGATCCGCCTGCCTCAATTAGACGGCGGAAGGCTGCCAGCAGCTTACTGACATCGTCGAAATGCAGACCGGTGGTGGGCTCGTCAAAAATATAGAGCATGCGCGGCTGGCGCTTGTTCTGTTCGCTGCGGGTCTTGCCGATGTCACGCAGCTTGGGCTGGAGGTGTGCGGCCAGCTTCATGCGCTGTGCCTCGCCGCCGGAAAGCGTTGTCGCCGATTGGCCCAGCCGCAGATAGCCCAAGCCGACTTCTTCCAGCACACGCAACTTCTCGACAATCTTCGGCACACCGGAGAAGAAGTGCAGCGCCTCCTTCACGGTCAGGTCCAGCACCTCGTGAATGTTCTTGCCGTGATAATGGATTTCGAGGATCTCCGGCTTGTAGCGCGTACCCTTGCATTCTTCGCAGATCAGTTCGACATCCGCGAGAAACTGCATCTCGACCGTGACTGTTCCATCGCCCTGGCAGACCTCGCACCGGCCGCCGGGGATGTTGAAGGAAAAATTTCCTGCCGTGTATCCGTGCCGCTCGCTCTCCGCTTGCGAGGCAAACAGATCGCGAATAGCGTCAAACGCCTTGATGTATGTCACTGGGTTGGATCGAGGAGTGCGGCCGATTGGCGACTGATCGACCAGCACGACTTCATCGATCCATTCCGCGCCTTCCACGCGATCAACTTCGGCTTGCGGACCCCCTGTAACCTGACCTTTCTCTTTGGCCAGCGCGTTGTAGAGCACATCGTGTACGAGCGTGGATTTGCCTGAACCGGAGACGCCAGTGATGCACACCAGCATGCCCAGCGGAATCGCGACATTTACCTTCTTCAGATTGTGCGCGCGCGCACCGGTCAACTTGATCCTGCGGCCAGTGCCTTTTCGCCGCGCTGCCGGCATTTGGATGCGCAGCTCGCCGCTGAGATAGCGGCCCGTAAGGGACGTCGGATTCTGCTGGATTTCGTCATAGCTGCCGCCGGCAATCAGCCGGCCGCCGTTTTCACCCGCACCGGGCCCGAGATCGATAATGCGATCGGCCGCACGCATGATCGCGGCATCGTGCTCAACGACGAGGATCGTATTTCCTAGATCGCGCAGATCGTGCAGGATCTTGATCAGCCGCTCGGTATCGCGGCTGTGCAGGCCAATCGAAGGCTCATCGAGTACGTACAATGTGCCGACCAGCCGAGATCCCAATGACGTGGCGAGCTGGATGCGCTGCGCCTCACCACCCGAGAGCGTCGATGACAATCGGTCCAGGCCGAGATATTCCAATCCGACATCATTGAGATAACGCAGACGGTCGTTGATCTCCTCCAGCAGCTTGCCGGCAATATCGGCTTCCTGGCGCGACAACTGCAGCTCGGTGAAGAATCGCGTCGCCTCTTCCACGGTCATCGCCGAAACCTGGCAGATATCTTTGCCGCCTATCTTCACCTGCCGTGCTTCGCGCCGCAGCCGCAGCCCACCGCAATCCGGGCACAGAGAGTAGCCGCGATACCGGCTGAGAAACACACGTACGTGCAGCTTGTACTTCTTGCGTTCCAGGTAATCGAAGAAGCCGCGGACACCCCAGAACTTTCCGTCGCCCATTAAGACGAAGCTCTGCTCCTCGGCCGTGAGATCCTGCCAGGGAACATCGAGCGGAATGTTCGCCGCGCGGGCATAACGGCGCATCTCGGTCGCGAACGGCTTGTACTTCGGCTTCGTCCACGGCTCGATCGCGCCCTCGGCAAGCGTACGGCTCTTGTTTGGTATGACCAGGTTGAGATCGAAGTCGATCGTGTTACCAAAACCTTGGCAGCGGGGACATGCCCCGAACGGATTATTGAACGAGAACAGCCGCGGCTCGGGCTCTTCATACTTGATGTTGCAGAGCTTGCATTCGAACCGCTGTGAAAAGCGGAAGGTCCGCGCCGTTTGGTCCTCACGCGGTGCGGTTTCAAATATTACCTCGCCGGCTTCGCGATAGCCTTGCTCCACGGCATCGACAATCCGCAGCCGTGCATCCGGCCCAACTGAGATGCGGTCGATCAACACCAGCACCGGCTCGGCGAAGTTCAGGTCGAGCAGTGACTCAGGCGTGGAGAACTCGAAGATCTGCCCTTTCTGATAGAGCCGGTTGTAGCCGCGTTCGCGCAATTCCAGCAACCGCCCTTTCAGCAGGGAACCGTCGGCAGGCGACTTCGCGGATTTCTGCTTTGAGGTGCGGCGCCCCTTGGTTTTTTCTGGCTGGGAAGGCCTCGGCTGAGGCTGCAGCGGGAAGAACACTTGCACGCGTTGCCCCTCGCCGAGCGCGAGAATGCGGTCGGCGACCTCGTCAACCGTGTCCTTTTTTACTTCGTTGCCGCAATTCAGGCAATAGGTGCGGCCCACGCGCGCGTACAGCAGACGAAGATAGTCGTAAATTTCAGTGGCGGTGGCGACGGTCGAGCGCGGATTACGTGTCGTGTTCTTCTGCCGGATGGCGACCGCCGGCGCGATGCCGTCGATCAGATCCACGTCCGGCTTCTCGATGCGCTCCAGAAACTGCCTCGCATAAGCCGAGAGCGATTCCACATAACGCCGCTGGCCCTCGGCATAGATGGTGTCGAACGCGAGCGACGACTTGCCCGAACCCGAAACCCCGGTCACCACCGTGAGGTGGTTGTGCGGAATCTCGAAATCGATGTTCTTTAGGTTATGGACGCGTGCGCCGCGTACGATGATGCTTTCGTTCGACATGGCCCAAGGTTCGGCAGCCCCACAGATTTGTCCGGAGAGGGGGGCAGAAACCTCTTATTATAGCGGTTTCGAAAAGAGGATAACCACAGAGACAGTCATTTGGGCCGCTCAAAAGCGCCGTCTCTCAACCTCAGAAAGGAAATTCCTGCCGCCCCTTAGAAAACCTCCGTGTCTCTGTGGCTAATGTGTTTTTACGCCTTGAGGCGCGACGCGTACTTCTCGCGGATTTTCTTGACCTTGGGCGCAACTACAAACATGCAGTAGGGCTGCATCGAATTGGTGGCGAAGTAGTCCTGGTGATAGTCCTCGGCGACGTAGAAGGTCGAAGCGGGCTCAACTGCGGTTACGATGGGATCTTTGAACACTTTCTCGCGCGTCAGCTCGGCAATTACGTCTTCGGCAGTGTTCTTCTGCGCCTCATCGCGATAGAAGACGACCGACCGATACTGCTCACCCACATCGTTGCCCTGGCGATTCATGGTGGTGGGATCGTGCAGCGTGAAGAATACGTGCAGCAAGTCACTGTAGCTGATGATCCTAGGGTCGAAGACCACTTCGGCAATCTCGACATGCCCGCTGCGGCCGGAGCAAACCTGCTGGTACGTGGGGTTAGCGACGTGTCCGCCCATGTACCCCGAACGCACGGATTCGACGCCTTGGAGCTGTTTGATGGCGGCTTCGACGCACCAGAAGCACCCGCCGCCGAGATAGGCAATTTCAGTAGATGGCATATGCGTTTGATGCTACTGCTTCCACTTTGGCTCTTGGCCCTTGGCTCGTAGCTTTTTGGCCGCGGCCTGGTGCGCTAAGGCTGTTGAAAGTGCGCGTGTTCCAGCAGACTACCGAGGGGCCAAAAGCCCTAGCCCTACAGCCCTACTTCAATTCTCGCCCTTGGATCGAGGTAGTCCCGCAAGCCGTCGCCGATGAAGTTGAACGACAACACCGCCAGCATCACGGCAGCGGCAGGGAACAGCACCAAATGGGGCGAGTCGAACAGGTGCGCCCGCGCGTCGTTCAACATTGTCCCCCAGCTTGCCGTTGGAGGCGGCACACCCAGCCCCAGAAAGCTCATGGTGGCCTCGGCAAGAATCGCGCCGGCCATTCCGATTGCGGCCTGCACGATCACCGGCTGAATAATGTTGGGCAGGATATGACGAGTGATGATGCGCAAGTCGCTCGCGCCGAGTGCCCGCGCCGCTTCCACGAACTCGCGCTCGCGCACCGCGAGCACCTGCGCGCGCACCAGGCGCGCGTACCCAACCCATCCGCCGAGCGAAAGGGCGAAGATCAGGTTGAAGATTCCCGGACCAAGAAACGCCACAAATGCAATCGCCAGCAGAATTCCCGGAAACGACATGAACGCGTTCATCACGATCACGTTCAAGAAGCGGTCGGTGACTCCGCCGTAGTATCCGGCGAGGGAACCGAAGATCAGCCCGAGCGTGAGCGATGCAGCTACCACGCAACTGCCAACCAACATGGAGATCCGGGCGCCATAAACGATACGTGAGAGAACGTCGCGTCCCAGCTCGTCGGTGCCGAACCAGTGCCCGGGTGACGGGCCCATCAGCCGCGCGGGAAGGTCGATGTGTGCGGGATCGTAGGGCGCAATCCAGGGTGCGAAAATCGCACACATCACGAAGATGACCACCATCCCGAGGCCGGCGGTTGCAAGGATGTTATATCCGGCGGCGCGGCGTACGGACGCCAGTTGCACGGCAGTTGCCACACGCTCATGGTATCAGGCTGTGAATTCTGCGATTGTGGCTCTACAATCGAAGGTTTGGCGGATACACGCTCATGCTGCCCTTCAAGCTGGTCTATAGCGAAAAATATTTCCTTCCCATCGGCGAGCATATCTTTCGCGCCGACAAGTTTCGCCTCATCCGCGAGCGGCTTTTGCAGGATCACGTTGCCGACGAGAGCGACTTCGTCGTTCCGCAGCCGGCCAGTGAAGCCGAGGTAATGCTCGTGCACTCGCCCCACTATGTGAATAAGCTGATGGAGGGCTCGCTCAGTGCACGCGAGGAACTCCAGATGGAAATCCCCTATTCGCCCCAGGTGGTCGACGCTTTCATGCTGCACACCGGTGGCTCCATTCTCGCCGCCGAGCGGGCATTGCAGGACGGAGTCTCGGTCAACGTCGGCGGCGGATTCCATCACGCCTTTCCGGAGCACGGCGAAGGCTTTTGCATGATCAACGACTTTGCGGTCGCCATTCGAGCGATGCAAAGCCGCGGCCGCATTCGCCGCGCCATGACGGTCGATTGCGATGTGCATCAAGGAAACGGCACGGCATTTATCTTTGGTACTACTCGGCAGCGGCCCGATGCATTGCCCTCTTCCGCGGCTCCGCTGGCGCGTACGCCCACGGGCGTCAGAGTGACTGAAGCGCCGGCGAAGGACGTCTTCACCATCTCGCTGCATCAGGAGCACAACTACCCGTATACCAAGCCGGCATCGTCCATCGATGTGAACCTGCCCGATGGCTGCGGCGACGCGGAATATCTGGCCTGGCTGGACAACGCGCTGAGCTCCGGGCTGCGTCAGTTTGAGCCGGAGCTGATGTGCTACGTTGCCGGGGCCGATCCCTTTGCCGAAGACCAGCTGGGGGGATTGAACTTGACCATCGATGGACTCAAGCAGCGAGACGAGTTGGTATTTCGCGTGGCACGAGCCAAGAATATTCCGGTGATGGTGACATACGCCGGTGGCTATGCTCACCGTGTCGACGATACCGTTACGATACATTGCAATACTGTGGTTGCAGCAGCAGAAATTTTTAAGCCGGTACACAGCGCATAAGGGACGCATCAGAACCATCGAGGAGCCTGCTAACTTGACCCCGCAACAGGAAATTGCCAAAGAGCTGACCACCCTGGCCAACGCCGCTCCCAGTGTCGAAGACCTGATGAGTACAATTGTCGGACGATTGCAGGAGCGGCTGGGCCATTACGACTGGGTTGGCTTTTACATGATCGAGAAGGGCGGCATCGGAGAAGATCCCGTGCTGGTTCTTGGACCCTATGTAGGCGCCGTAACCCAGCACAAGCGTATCCCGCTGAATCAGGGGATTTGTGGTGCCGCGGCATCGTCGGGCCGTACTCTGGTGATCGACGATGTGAGCCAGGATCCGCGTTATCTGGCGTGTTCGATCGAGACGAAGTCGGAGATTGTCGTGCCGGTCAGCGTGAAGGGCGAGGTCGTCGGTGAACTCGACATCGACAGCCACACGCCCGCGGCTTTTACCGCAGACGATCGCCAGCTGGTCGAACATTGCGCCCGGCTGGTCGGCCGGTATCTGGAAAAGACCACTTAGGGAATTCACGAAGAATCCGTCCGAACGAAACCCTATGATCAAGCAAGTGGTGGCGGCGTTGATTCTGCGGGGCGACGAGGTACTGTGCTGCCGGCGCACGGAGTATCAGGCGCTGCCGCTGAAATGGGAGTTTCCCGGCGGCAAGATTGAGCCCGGCGAAGACCCGCCCGCTGCGCTACGCCGCGAACTCGACGAAGAGCTGGGCGTGCAGGCTGAGATCGGGACAAAAGTCGCGCAGCTGCAGCATCATTATCAGAATGGCAACAGCGTCGAGCTGCACTTCTTCACGGTCGAGCGATACCAGGGCGAGCTGGAAAACCGCATCTTTCGCGAGATCCGCTGGGTAAACCGGCGCGATTTGCCGACTCTGGATTTCCTTGATGCCGACCAAACGCTGGTGCGGCAGATCGCGCGGGGCGAACTGCTTTAGCCAGTTCCCCCTCCGGTTGCGAACCACGCCACTGTCAGCCCGATCATGATCACGGTTGTTGCCCACGCGATGGCGTTGAACCATGTGCCGTTCACATACTGTCCCATCAGCTCGCTCTTGTTGACCAGCAGAAGCATGAAGATGAGCACGAAGGGAAGGACGATTCCGTTAACCACCTGCGAGAGAATGCTGATTGCGACCAGCGGAACGTTGGGCAGCAGGATTACGCCACCGCCGGCGATCAGCAGCAATGTATAGAGCCAGTAAAAGACCTTCGCTTCGCTGAACTTGTGGCCTACGCCTGACTCAAATCCTAAACCCTCGCACACGGTATAAGCGGTCGAGATCGGTAGGATCGAGGCCGCAAAGAGGGAAGCGTTGAACAATCCCGCGGCGAACAGGATGTAGGCATACTCTCCTGCCAGAGGGCGCAATGCCTGGGCGGCGTCGGCGGCATCGCGAATCTGATGCAAGCCGTGCGCATACAGCGTCGCCGCGCAGGCGACAATGATGAACCAGGCCACGACGTCCGTGAACAAACAACCGACAATCACATCCCATCGCGAGGCGCGGTACTCGCGCGGAGTGATGCCCTTTTCCACGATGGATGATTGCAGATAGAACTGCATCCACGGAGCGATGGTGGTGCCGACCAATCCGATCACCATGTACAAATAGGCGGGTGCGTGAAACGGCGCTGCGTGCGGAGGCTTGAAGGTGGCGACGAAAGCTTCCTTCCAACTCGGTCCTGCCAGTACTCCGGCGATAATGTAGGCAAAATAGAAAAAGGACGCGGCGAGGAACACCTTCTCGACACTCTTGTACGACCCCTTCACCACCAGCAGCCAGACGACCACCATCGAAACCGGGACGCTGACGTAGCGGGAGATGTGGAAGAGCTCAAGACTGCTTGCGATCCCGGCGAATTCCCCTACGACGTTGCCGAAGTTGGTGATCACGAGGCCCAACATCATCAAGAACGTGATTCGCAGGCCGTACTCTTCGCGGATCAGGTCGCTCAGGCCTTTGCCGGTGACGGCGCCCATGCGCGCCGACATCTCCTGCACGACGATCAGCGAGATCGTTACAGGAATGATCGTCCAGAGCAGCAGATAGCCAAATTGCGCGCCGGCGGCCGAGTAAGTGAAGATGCCGTTCGCGTCGTTATCGACGTTCGCCGTAATGAACCCGGGACCAATCACGGCCAGGAACATCAGCAGGCGAATTCTCCAGACCTTCAGGCGTCGCGACTCAGGCATTACATGGGAGACTTACCGTGAGATTGTGAAGAACAGCCAGAATAAATGGCGGCGGCGAATTGCGCTATCTGGAAAACAATTGGGGCGCAGTCGTATCGCGCACCTCTGATACATTGGCCCTGCACCGCCTTCATCGAGGAAATTCATGAGCAAGAGCCCGCGTTACATCGCCCAGCATATTCGCCGTGTGTTGCTGGATGGCGCCTCCGCGCCGCATACGGCTGAGGTCGAACACTTCTTCCAACACACAGTGCAAGCGCGGGGCTGGTATACGTCGGAGCTTCGCAAAGTCGCCGTGCGCTTTCGGCGCACCATTCTCGCGGAAAACGGGGAGGATTTTCTGGTGCAGGTCGCAGATCAGCTTTTTCTCGGCAATGTTCTGGAGGAAAAAGTCCTTGCCGTCTTCCTGTTGCAAGGCATGGTTGGCGCGTTCGGCAAGCCGGAGTTCAAACGCTTCGAAAGCTGGCTCCCCCGCATCAGCTCGTGGGCCGATCACGACGGCCTGGTGCAATACCTGCTCGGGCCAATGATCGCCTCTGACCCTGGCCTGCTCGGCCGTCCTGCGCGGTGGGCGAAGTCGAAACATCATTGGCATCGGCGAGCTGCGGCCGTAAGCCTCATTCACTGCACTCGACAGCACAAACATTTCAAGGAGATTCAGCACATCACCGAAATGCTGCTCGGCGATGACGATCCGATGGTGCAGAAGGGACTGGGGTGGTTGCTGCGCGAGGCTGCAAAGGCCAATCGCGAACAAACCGTCGAATATCTGATGACGATACGCGATCGCACTCCGCGGCTGGTGCTACGCACGGCGTGCGAAACATTACCCATAGCAACCCGCACGAGAATTCTGGAAAGGAAGGCGAAAGCCGCTACGGCGTGATTGGCGGTCAGCGTGCCAGCGCCAATCCTGCCCGCGAAAACAAACCGCGAAGAGCGCGAATCACCCAGCGCATCAGCAGCACGACCAACACCAGCAACACAACAACGATTCCCGCCGCGATATAAGGATGCTGGGTGGCGATCCACGAAAGTCCGATCGCCCCGGCATCTTCGCCGAAGCTCAGGGCCATATTTGAGACTGGTTCGGGCGAGGGCGTCACCGCCGCGCGAAGAGCGGTTTTTCCACTGTGTGCGGCGAAAGCGATCAGGGCGCCGAGCGCGGACGAGCCCAGCTGCATGCCCGGGGAAAGATGCGAGGTGGCAACGTACGCCAACAACGCCGCAACCGGAATGCGAATAAATGTGTGCAGGGCGTTCCAGAGCAGATCGAACGCCGGGATTTTGTCGGCAAAGAACTCGAGCCCGAACATCGCCAGTGCGACGCCGATAATCCACCACGACTGCAACACGTCCAGCGATCCGGGTAGCGCAATGACTCCTGCTCGCGACAGCAAGCCCAGAGTTGCGACAGTCGCGTAGACGTTCAGCCCGGCGGCAAAGCTGGTTGCCGCCAACATGGCCACGGTCTGGTCGGAGTTCAGGATCATTATCAACTGGGATGCCCAAGGCGCACTGAAGATTCAGTGTCACAAGGTGCGCTACGGCGCGATTGGCTCACCAAGTTCCAGCTTGCTGATGCAAACGTCGGCTCCGTGTACGATGCACGCCTCAGTTGATTCGTGAGAGTCGCGTCGCACCGACTTCAGCACCATCAATGCGCCGTTGGACATTGCGGCTTTCAAGACCGGCTCCCGCTCCGGATCACGGGCGCCGATACAGGAGTAAATCGCAAGCGGCGTCACAATCTGCGCCGGGAACTGATTGCCTTCACGAACAACTTTCACCATAAGACCAATGCCCAGGTTCGAAGTGACGGCCATCGTAAGCGGGACGATCAGCCGTCCGCCTGCGCGAAGTCGGTCGAGCCAGAGCGGCAGAGGATGCGTCACTCCCGCGTTCACAAGCATGGCATCACAGGGGCCGGGATCGAAGCCGGCTCCGTCAGCGGAATGTACGCTCACGTTTGCGTACGACGAAAGATTATGCCTTGCTCTCTCTGAGAGTTGTGGATCGATTTCACTCGCGACGACCGACCCTTCGGACCCAACCAGTTCCGCCAGAATTGCGGTGTAGTAGCCGACTCCGCAGCCGAGGTGGTAAACGCGAGCGCCAGGCTTGAGATCGAGTGCCTCAATCCAGCGTGCCAGAGCGCTCGGCTGACCGTTATTGATATTCGCCGCTTTGCTGAGAGCCACTACTACATTGTGGTATAGATGACGCGGGTCATCGACGGTAATGTACGACATCTGCGTCGCGCCCACCACCGACATGGCCCTCGCGTCAGGCGAGCCCAATTCCCAAGGACCTGGCCCGAGAAATTTCTCGCGCGGCACTCGCGCAAAGGCTTCTACCAATTGAGGTGAGTTCAAGCCCGCCGAGAAGCGAATTTCGTCGGCATAAAACCGTCGGCAGTCATCGATATTCATCACCGCAACAGTATTTCACTGAATGTTCGCTGAGGGGCCGAGCCCTCGAGCAGCCAACAGAAAAGGGCCGCATGTAGCGGCCCTGATCGGAGAGTACGAGAGGTTAGAGCGTTGATTCGATCTCGAAGCCCCAGGCTTCCAGAAGAGGCTCGGGAATGTACTTCGAATTCTTGTTCTTTCTCGCCCATTCGCGCAGCCGGGTGGAACGAATGTACTGATCCGGCTGCAGCTTGAATTCTTTCACCACCTGCTCGAACTCGGTGATGGTGGGGACGACCGGGCCGATGGGCTCGGGTTTGCCCCAATTAGGATTGCCGCGTCGCTTTGCCATATTTGCTTTACTGTCCTATATCGTAGAGATTTGGGTCTGGATGACCGCCATGCTGCAAGTGATGCCTTGGCCCTTTTTACCTAACTGATTGGATTCACTCGGTTTCAACAACGATGCAGGGCGCGTTGCCGGATCTCCACAACCTGACTAATGGGAAGGATCGAACTGAGCCAAAAGCACTGGTTACTATAGCCCCGTTTTGTCTTTGAATTCAAGGTAAATTTTGCCTTGCCAGGGCGCTAAAAACAACCAGCGCCAGACACAGTCAAAGTCTACTATCCCGCATGTAATCAGACGATTGCAGCAGCAAAAGGTGAGCGAAATCAGATCCGGCTGGCACTGAAGTCCCGGCCCGAAAAAAGGCCGGTAAACTGTGGAAAACAGGATAGATTTATTTGGCCCTGGTTACTGCCGAGGTACCGCTGCATCGGGAGCCATGAAGATGGCGCCTACCTTCCGCTCCGCCGCAGGAAGATCGCGCGACAGCCTTTGCGCTTCCGCCCGGGCTGCCTCCGCCTGGTTAGTCTGGTCTGCCTGATCCAGTGCGCGGGCGAGAAGCAGGTAACCAACATCCGAGGGCTGAAGCTTTACAGCCTGCGAATAGGCCTGGATTGCGCCGCGGGGATCACCAGCCTGTGCCGTGACAATACCCAGCGCAAGCCATACCTGTCCGTCTTGTGGGTTGATCTCGAGCGCCTTCTGAAAACTCGCACGCGACTGCTCGAATTCGCCGCGCTGCCGATAGGCAGAGCCCAGGCGAGCAAATGTCGTCGAGCGCAGCCACAGGTTCTTCTGAGCGGTTTGATTAGTCAACAGAATTGTTTTTTGATACTCGCCAATGGCCTTCTGCGCCTCGCCATGCTGCAGGTCATAGGTGCCGATTGCCATGTAGGCAGCCGGATCCGTGGGATTCATCTGCGTCGCGGCAACGAAGTGTGCCAGAGCTTCGTCCCCGTGTCCCTGATCCATGAGCCCGGAGCCGACGATGTTCTCCGCAAGATAGTTGTCATTCGTGACCTCAAGAGCGTGTTGCCACAAAACCAGGTTGTCACCCCAATAACCGATCTGGCGATACGTGACGATCGTTAATAGTGCCAGAACGACAACACCGGCGGTCCGGAGAGCCACGGGCGAAAGATGGCGCTGTGCAGCAAGATCAGACACTCCCCAGCAAACCAAAATGAACAATCCAATGAACGGGATGTAGGCGTAGCGGTCCGCCATCGCCTGCTGATTCACTTGCAGCAGGCCGATCATAGGAACTAACGTTCCGAGAAACCAGAACCAGCCTACGAAGAAGTAGGGGTGCCGGTGAAGTGCTATCGCGAGCGCCGAAATCGCAGCCAGCACGGCCAGAGCTGTGCCCAATTGCCATGTCGGCAATGACGCTCCGGGATGCGGGTAAAACGGCGCGAGATTCGCGGGCCAGAAAGCTTTGGCCAGATACCGTAGATAGGAAACCGCCGCATTTTCCAGCCGCGCCGGCAGCGGGAAGCGCTGGTTGATACCGCCCACCGCCAGCTGCGACTTCACGGTGATGACGCAGCTGGCCGCCGCCAACGCGAACAGGGGTAGCTTCTCCAGCAGCAGCCACAAGAACCGCTTTTCGCTTTTCGCTGTTCGTCTTTCGCCAGCACTCGGACACAAGTCATTCTGACGAAGAGCCAACGGCGAATGGTGAAGAGCGATTCTTTCCAGTGGCCAGTAATCCCAGAGAAGTAAAACGAACGGTAGAGTTACCACCTGCGGCTTCGCCATCAATGCGAAAGCAAAAAATCCAACAACCGCGATGTAGCGTTCGGCCCGCGGCTTCCTTGTATACCAGCCGTAAGCCATCAAGGTGAGCAGAAACAACGTCATGCTCAGCAGGTTCTTCCGCTCCGAGATCCAGGCAACCGATTCGACATTGATCGGGTGCAAGGCGAAAAGGGCGGCTACCATCGCACTGCGCACCCTATAACCGGTCGACTGTTGCAAAATCCAGAACAACAGCACGACATTGAACGCATGAAGAATGACGTTGACATCGTGCGGACCGGCAGGACCGGGGCCGAAGATTTCGCTGTCGAGAGCATGGGAGAGCCACGCCAGAGGATGCCAATCGGGCACGTCGGGGGTGACCGATCCGATCGAGGTGAACGCCCACTTCACGGTTTCCCAAGTCAGTCCGGCCTGAACGTGCGGGTTGGCATAGACATAGGAACCGTCGTCGAGCTGCGCGAACGGATGCGAATGAACCGGCGCATAAACCGCGACTGTCGCTACCGCCAGGAGAAGCGCCAGCCAGATCGTCCAGCTGGTTTTTTGGACAGGTCTTCGATTCGTTCTGGCGCGGCGTCTTGCGGATCGCGATGGCGGCTTTGCACTGAGGGAAGACTTCACGGGGGGGACGAATCCTCGGAATCGACTTTGTGGGCGGAAGCTTGACGTATTTTACACCGCATGGCGCAGCGGCAGTCCCGTGGGAGCCGGCAAGAAAATAGCGCCACATCCTCCCTCATCAGGAAAACGTGGCGCTTAGTAAGGCGGTAGCGTCGGCTAGTTGGTGATGCCGATCGGATAGTTCTGGGAAGCGATACCGTTTACCACAACCTGCAGATCGTATCCACCGGCCGGAAGGCTAGCAGGAATATCGATATGCGTGTAGGTCGGTCCGTTGTAACCAACCGCCATGGTGCTGTGGTCATGCGTACGCACGTAGTAAACGTTGCCGTTGGTCGTGCTGGTGAAACGCACGAGCGGGTAGTTGGTGGCGTCCTGGAAGTCGTCACCGTAAGCATTGTTCTGGGAGGCGCCGTTGAACTTGAAGCCGTTCAGGACATAAGTCTGGCCGGCCTGCAAGGTGGTGCTCTTCAGAAGAATGGTGGGATTCCAGCCCGTGTAGGTGCTGCCCGCGGAGGTGAACAGCTCGACGTCATTGCTGAAGTCGGTGAACATGATCTGTCCGGTGGGAAGCATCAGCATGTGGCCGTAATAGGAAGAGTCGCCCGGACCGTTCGGCGGATTCGGAGCTTCGCTCAGCGCGCTGCCGTTCCACTCGAACATTTGGCCGCCAGTTCCGAAGATTCCCGGAGTGGCAAACATCAGGACGTTGCCATTGACTTCCAGAGCCGCTGGACCGTCCGCGATATCGAAGCTGCCGGGAAAGTCCGGACCCGCAGTCCAGGAGTTGGTGCTGACGGTGTAAACGCCGGTGTGACCAGCAGCGCAGCTATTCGCACCCGTCTGGTAGACGGTGCCGTTGGGCATCAGAACGGCGGGGCCAAGTTCGTAAGAAGCGCGTCCGGAGCCGCCGCAGTTCGCAGCCGAATCCCAGTACTGCGCCGGAGTGCTGCCCTGGCTGGTCCAGGCGCCGGTGCTGGCGTTGTAGGTTTCCCAATTCTTGCCGCTGCCGTTGTACTGGAAGACGTAAGCATCAACGTCCAGCACATTGCCGCCGGGCAGCAGGGTCATGCCTTCTTCGTCATAAATGTCGAACTTGCCTGAGCCAGTGGCGGTCCAGGTCAACGTCGACGGATTCAACAGAGCGGCCTGCTTGGCGGTGTCGCAGCAGCTGCTCTGCATGTAGGTGCCGTTGTTCAAAATGACGCTGGGGCTGTCGCCAATCGATGCCCAGCCGCTCGGCGGAGTCACCGACGTCCAAGTGTTGGCGACGGGATCATAAATCGCGCCCTTGGTCGTCCAGGCATCGTTACCCAGGTTGTATTCGCCGCCTTCAGCGATATACCGTCCGTCAGGCAGTACCGCCGATCCGAAATAAAGTGGTCCGTAGCCCGAGGGCATAGTCGCAACTTGCGTCCAAGTCCCGTTGGCGTAGCTGCCGGTGGAGCTCGGGCACAGCGTCCACCAGTTACCCCACGTTCCGTTGTTACCGCTCTCGTCGTGCACCAGAACGCAACCGTTGGTCAGCAGAGCCATTGCACCGGCGCCGATGTTCGGTACGTTCTGCACAGGTGTCCAGGATTGCGCGCCGGCAGCTATCGCTGTACACACGGCAATCATGGCGATTCCAAGCATTCGCAAAAGCTTCATGTTTCTCCTCAATTTTCAGTTTGTCTGAAAGGCGGGTGTCGATGCAGAGTCGTCGGCCGAAACGGAGCGTGGCCACCGACGCACATCTCTACTCAGCAACAGCTTTGGAAAGTTACTTCGAAATGTTGTGAGAAGTCAATCGGGAACTCGCGAATACTATGCGTGTAGTAGGTTAAATTCCAGCTCCCGGAAAGTGCCTTCCCATGTTTTTGCAGCTGGCCGGCGTGGCAAGTACATCGTGGGACGGTGCTTACGTGGGTGCCCGCCCGTGAGTGGCTTCCGTGCCTACCCTCGCGACATGTGCCTTGTGTCGGAACTTTTGCTTTGTGAATAGGCACAAATAGGCACAAAGGAGTCTGCAGCCTTACTCTTGGGGAATTTGCCCCGATTTAAATAGTACCGACGTGGTACTATATGCATCTAAGGGCATAGAACAACAAGAAATGATTCGATTTTCCAAGCTTACCGATTACGGGCTGGTGCTGATGACCGTCATGGCGCGGAACAAAGCAACCACGGTCCACACAGCACGTGATCTCTCTTCGGTTTCGCGTCTGCCGCTGCCCACCGTGAGCAAGTTGCTCAAGCAGCTTCTACAAAGCGGGCTGTTGAAGTCGCATCGCGGTATCAAGGGCGGATACGGATTGGCCAAAGAAGCCAACGAAATATCGGTTGCCGAGATCGCGCAGGCCATCGAGGGCCCGATTGCGCTGACCGAATGCAGTATCGATGCCACGGGCCTTTGTGATCTGGAGCGCTCCTGCCCGATTAAGTCGAATCAACGCATCATTAGCCAAGTGATGAGGGGCGCGCTGGAGAAGGTGGCGTTATCCGATCTGATACAGCCGCTGCAGCTAACCGCAATTCGCGACGTGCACGGCAGGATGGTACCGACACTTGTGCATTTATCCGGGAGAGTTCAATGAGTTCGAGCGTTAATACGATTCAGGATCTGGCGAACCGCGAATACAAGTGGGGCTTCGTCACCAATATTGAAGAAGAGCGCGTCCCTAAGGGTCTGAACGAAGACACTGTTCGCCTGATCTCGGCCAAAAAGAACGAGCCGCAGTTCATGCTGGACTGGCGGTTGAAGGCGTACCGTTATTGGGCGTCGCAGGAGGCAAAGCACGCCGAGCCCAAGTGGGCGAACGTTCACTATGCGCCGATCGACTACCAGGCCATTACCTATTATTCGGCGCCCAAGCAGAAGCCACAGCTGGAGAGTCTGGACCAGCTCGATCCCGAGATCTTGCGCACCTACGAGAAGCTGGGTATTCCGCTGGCTGAGCAGAAGATGCTCGCCGGCGTGGCCGTCGATGCCGTCTTCGACAGCGTTTCGGTGGCGACGACATTCAAAGAGAAGCTCGCCGAAGCGGGCGTTATCTTCTGTTCATTCTCCGAGGCCGTGCAGAAATATCCCGAACTGGTGCAGAAGTGGCTGGGCTCGGTTGTGCCCTACACCGACAACTTCTTCGCGGCCTTGAACGCCGCCGTCTTCAGCGACGGGTCCTTTGTATACGTGCCAAAAGGCGTGCGCTGCCCGATGGAGCTGTCCACCTACTTCCGCATCAACGCGGCGGAGACGGGGCAGTTCGAGCGCACGCTGATCGTTGCCGACGAAGGCGCGTCCGTCAGCTATCTGGAAGGCTGCACCGCCCCTATTCGCGATGAGAATCAGCTTCACGCCGCTGTGGTTGAGCTAGTCGCGCTCGACAATGCGACCATCAAGTACTCGACCGTGCAGAACTGGTATCCCGGCGACAAAGAAGGCAAGGGCGGAATCTACAACTTCGTCACCAAGCGCGGCAAATGCCAGGGCGTGAACTCCAAAATTTCGTGGACGCAGGTTGAGACCGGCTCGGCGATCACCTGGAAGTATCCCGGCTGCATTTTGCAGGGCGACAACTCGGTGGGCGAGTTCTACTCGGTGGCTCTGACCAACAACTATCAGCAGGCCGATACCGGAACGAAGATGATCCACATCGGCAAGAACACGAAGAGCACGGTGGTGTCGAAGGGCATCTCCGCCGGCCATGGGCAGAACACGTATCGCGGACTGGTGAAGATCCTGAAGGGTGCGACCGGCGCGCGTAACTACACGCAGTGCGACTCGCTGCTGATCGGCGACCAGTGCGGTGCGCACACGTTCCCCTATATCGAGGTCAAGAACTCGACCGCGCAGATGGAGCACGAGGCATCGACGTCGAAGATCGGTGAGGACCAGATGTTCTATCTGCGGCAGCGCGGATTGAAGACCGAAGACGCGGTTTCGATGATCGTGAACGGATTCTGCAAGCGCGTGTTCCGCGAGCTCCCGATGGAGTTTGCCGTCGAGGCACAGAAGCTGCTGAGCGTAAGCCTGGAAGGCAGCGTCGGGTAAAAGCCCGAAGGGCGGCATTTGTTTTAGCCGTGGGGGTTAGCCCGTGGTGAGCGAGGCGGCCGCCCCCGCTCAGGATGGCACGGGAAAAATAATCAGGACGAAATAACGCATGAGCTTACTGGAAATCAAAAACCTGCACGCCAATGTTGGCGTCAACGAGATCCTCAAGGGTATCGACCTGACGGTCAATCCCGGCGAGGTGCACTCCATCATGGGTCCGAATGGCTCGGGCAAGAGCACGCTGGCGCAGGTGCTGGCGCGCCGCGAGAGCTACGACGTCACTGGTGGTTCCATCACTTACAACGGCAAAGACTTGCTGGAGATGAAGGCCGAGGATGCCGCCTGCGAAGGCGTCTTCCTGGCGTTTCAGTATCCGGTTGAGATTCCCGGCATCAGCAATGCGTACTTTCTGCGTTCGGCGCTGAACGCGGTGCGCAAGTTTCACGGCGAAGATGAAATGGACGCCATGGACTTCCTGCCGATGCTGCGCGAGAAGTTGAAGCTGCTGGACATGGATGATCGCATGATGAACCGCTCGGTGAACGAAGGTTTCTCCGGCGGCGAGAAGAAGCGCAACGAGATTTTGCAGATGGCCGTGTTGCAGCCGAAGCTGGCGATCCTGGACGAGACCGATTCCGGTCTCGACATTGACGCGCTGAAGGTTGTAGCCAAAGGTGTGAACGCGATGCGCAGTCCGGAGCGGTCGTTCGTGGTGGTGACCCACTATCAGCGGCTGCTGAATTACATCGTGCCCGATTACGTGCATGTGCTGATGAACGGTCGCATCGTGCGTTCGGGCGGACCGGAACTGGCGCTGGAGCTGGAAGAGACCGGCTATGGCGAGTTGGAACGCGAAACGACGACTGCGTGATTGAGGACTACATAGATCGTGATTACCGCTAGCGAACAATTGGAAAGTTACCTGGAAAACTTTGACCGCTTCCAGAAAACAGCCGTTGGCCAAGATGCCGGCTGGCTGCGCAAGCTGCGCGAGGATGCATTTGCGCGCTTCTGCGAAGTCGGCTTTCCGACGACTCACGACGAGGACTGGCGCTTCACTAACGTCTCCGCGATAGCAAAGACTCCGTTCCAACTCGCCGGCGAAGCTCCGGTAACTAAGGAACAGCTCACGGCTTACAAACTTCCCGGGGCGGCCTGCCAGTTCGTGTTCGTCAACGGCCGCTTCGCTTGCGAGTTGTCAACCGGTAAACTTCCTGCGGGCGTTCGCGTCAGCAGCCTGGCTGATGAGATCAACGCCGATCCTGCTGTCCTCGAAGCGTACCTTGGCCGTTATCTCGACACGCAGCGCGACGCGTTCGCAGCGCTGAATACCACATTTCTGAACGACGGCGGCTATGTCCACATCGGTAAAGGGAAGGTGCTGGAGGAGCCGATCCATCTGCTCTTCGTCTCGACCGCTAACGATGCGCCGTTGATGACCCATCCGCGCACCCTGATTGTTGCGGAAGAGGGAAGCCAGATCGCGGTCGTCGAAGATTATGTTTCGCTAAGTGACGGGATCGCCTTCTCGAATACAGCGACGGAGCTGGTCGCAGGCGAAAGCGCCGTGGTCTCGCATTACATGCTGGAGCGCGAGCATACGGACGCGTTTAATATCTCAACACTGCGCATCCAGCAAGCGCGCAGCGCGAATGTTGCGACGCATTCCATCCTGCTCGGCGGCGGGCTGGTGCGGAACAACGTGCATCCGGTGTTGGCGGGCGAAGGCGGCGAGTGCCTCATCAACGGCCTATTCATTGGCACCGGCAAGCAGCACCTCGACAATTACATGCTGGTGGAGCACGCGCAGCCGCACTGCGGCAGCCGTCAGTTCTATAACGGCATCCTCGACGATCACGCGCACGGAGTTTTTCACGGCCGCATCATTGTTCATAAGGATGCGCAGAAAACCGATGCCAAACAGACGAATCGCAACCTGCTGCTCTCGGATGATGCGCAAATCGATACCAAGCCGCAACTGGAGATCTACGCCGACGACGTGA
>Ga0335073_10000492_pt1 | contig 50348 bp, 67 predicted proteins | sample Lox_Sample_22_FD_207093 | JGI IMG/M metagenome (GOLD analysis project Ga0335073, IMG submission 207093) | Soil microbial communities from Loxahatchee National Wildlife Refuge, Florida, United States - Lox_Sample_2.2 | ecosystem: Environmental > Terrestrial > Soil > Wetlands | place: USA... | reverse complement strand
GATGGCAATCCAATGCTTCGCAATGGTATTACAGGAGATTGGATTGGAACATTTCTGGGGCACAAGGTAAACAAAGCAACAGACTGGAGATATTGACTGACAGGGAGCCGTGTGGTCAGCCAAAATTAGCGATGATGCCGCAAAAGCTGTGTCTGCTAGCGCCGATTTCACAGTGTATCGTCTCCTCTCCGTATCTAGTCTGAGTTTCAGGAAACTTTGGGATACGTATACTGGTGAAACGCTCCAAACCTTCGCCCATGAACACATGGTCCGAAGTGCCGATATCTCGTCTTCCCAAACATTAGTAGCAAGTGGCGGCCAAGAGAAGAGAGTACGTGTGTTCGAAGTAGAACGTCCCAAGAGCTTTAGTAATATCGGGGCGCATCAGGGGGTCGTGAAGTCTGTAGTATGGAATAGGACAGATCTCAGCGACAGAACAATAGTCACGTCTGGAGATGACAAGAGGGTGATTTGGTGGGATACACGGTCTCCGAATCCTTTGACGGAATATGCCACGAAAGAAATGATCACGAGCCTGGAGCTCAGTGTGGACAGACGATTCATTACACTAACCGCCGGAAAGTCGATTCTCATTTTCGATGCCAGAACGTATCAGTGCCCCATGTTTTAGAACAAGTTCTAATTGATTAGACATGCTTTGGTGAAAACCCTGGATCTGGATTATGATGTTTCGACTGTTTCTGTTCATCCCAGTCTCGAAAAGTTCGTGACTGGCACATCTTCTGATCCCTGGATTAGAATTCACGATTATCAATCCGGAGCCCAACTTGGTATCTTCCCTCCCTGACCCCTGGGTTGTTTCTAATCAACAGAGGTCATTAAGGGTCATCACGGACCTGTTCACTGCGTTTCGTACGGACCGAATGGATATCTATTTGCCACTGGAAGCGAGGTATCCGCTTCCTGAAGCTAAGAAACTTAATTTTTAGGACGGGACTGTGAGATTACACAAAGAAACTGGCGATACCTACGTAAGACCATTTCTTTCCCATCCTAACTCTGATAACAGGGTTTATGGCAGACCTAAGTTTGGCCCTGTGCGTTTGTAGCGGTTACGAGATTGTCGCCTCCTCGATCCTTGTTATAGTAGTTCAAGCATTTCATAGTGGATAAAGCACCCACCTCATCATTCATATATTTAGGGGGTAATCTGATCTGAGATGTTTGTATTAAATTAGATCCAAATTACCCGAGATTAAAGTCTTCGGCTATAACAGCGTCTTTCAATTATTATCGCTGCACTCGAACAATACCAACTTCATAATCCTTGCCGGAAATATCCAAACCGCTAATTACAATGGTGGCCAGTCATTTTGCCGCGTTTGAGCTCCCTTAACAGCTCATTAGACAGTGAGAGTAGGTATCCTGATGATGTAAGGCTTCGTCTTGCCATCAGGATCCTTGTGATCCACTTCAATATTCAAAGAAACATCAAGTTCAAATGGCACTTCGCCGTCCGGGCGAACTCTGATACCGCACCAGTTTCTACGTGGTAATAAGTGTTGATTATTCAAAGGTTTGCCATCGACATCTTCCAAAAAGATCGCAACCATATCCTCATCCGTGTCACGATCCAAATGGTGAACTTTGTTCTGACGGTGCCTAGGATGTTAACGAGACCACAGGACGGCGATACAGCAGATCCCCAACCGTGGTTGAGGGAGGAGTATTCACAATGGCGGATGAGATGATCTACTCGTAAGACAGTGAAAGTAAGAAGTTGCCAGACATTCACAATGTATCGGTAATCATTAACCTGAGGGATATTAAGCTTTTTGTTACTGTAGAACTGGCCCATAGCTCCTAGATGAACATCGCCACCCAGGATTGTGATCCGAACAGAGTACTGTTGCGCTATAGTTTGGAGGGATTTAATAAGCCAATTTCGTTCCTGAAGTCAGTGGCAAGAATGCATGAGATATTACTTTCTTGTGGTGCTTGGCTGTCCTGATTCAATTAGCTTGGTGCGAAACGGAGCTGGTCATACCAGTGGTCGTCCAGATCGTCCAATATTTCTATTCCTCGGTCGAAGCTGTTCAGAAGACCTTCAAAAACTCCCATTCGTGCCAAAAGCTTGACAGGTGTCATAATTCGACTTGTGAGAATGTTCTCAAGCCAAACAAGCCTCGGATATGCAATTGGGATACCTTCAAAGTCAGGTCGCAGCTTGCGGTAGAATCGATACCGAGCATGATGATTAGATGTTTGGTCTGACCCTTTATCAACGCTTTTCGAATTCGATCGAATATAATATTGTAGGTCGCCTCGTAATTGACCCTGTTCCGAGTTCGTTCAGTACGATTATCAAGACCTGTGGAATATTAGGAAACCCGCAACGAAACTTATTACCGAGGAAGAGAACATCTTTTCCAAGCCAATTCATTATACTCCTGGAATATTCCTTAATATACGGGCCTCTTTCTGCACCAAAAATGATGCTTTTATCCCAAGCTTTGAGAGAGGAGGCCTCTTCGATGGAACTTTGATGTTGGAATAATAAGTAATATTTGAAAGCCACTCGTCCAAGGCTGGAAAATACAGGGCACTGCATGAATTTGTGTGGATAAGAGCCGAATCCATCGATAATGTCATGATCGTCGTAGATGTTTTGCATCGGGATCTGAGCATTTGCTTAGAGTTACTTACGATATCAAGAGCGACGAACCATGGCTAAATTGGCCTTGATGGAACCACTAAAAATGGGTCAGTTTGGGCAAAGCAATCGCAAACCTCGCAATAATGGTACAAGTAGAATTCTTCGACCTCTTCGTTCAGTTCCTTAGTGTAGGGAGTTGAAAATTTGTGATGAAGATTAGATATATGTAACCAAGCTTTGAAGAGCTTGGATTTTTTAGCTAGACCATCGCAATAAAGCTGATCGCCGCCACCCAGCATTACATGCCACGGTGAATTTTGATGTTCTCTCAAAACATCTCTCCACAGAGGATCGGGCCCGGAGAGAGTTTCTGGGTGGACCGATTGACTGAAGCCTTCCAAATAAGCCAACAAATGAGGGAAGCGAACCGTTGCAACTGTAGAACACAATCCTCATGGCTTGGTTAGCAGCTGGAACCCAGAACCCTATGTTTTCGACACTCCTGTTGATTCTGTATGCTAGGCGTCGTTCGTCTTGAATTAACTTGAGGTAGATTTTCCACCTCCAGAATGTCACACCCCTCTCCTTGTGGAGTACTTCGGGCTTCAGCCTGGTCGCCTTCGCGTCGGGATCTGTATCAATCCCAGCAACATCCAGAATGGGTCCAGTCTGGCCGTAATCCGACCCAGTATCACTGGTTACAAGAAGGATAGTGTACAGAGCCGTTGGACCGTTATCAGAAGTGTAATCTGTCGATACATATCGAAGCAGGGGACCGCACTTTACAGATAGTTCAGGAGAGAGTCCGGCTAGAAGGAAAGATCAGTTAGATTGAGTAAGACAACGTACACAGATTTAGAGTGGTTGCATCTTCAACAGTGGGGTAAGCGTGGTTTGGATCAATTTCTTGCGGTTTAGCGGGACCTAATAGCTCCTTAGTGTATTGACGATGTTGGTCACGAAGACCTGCCTGTTCGTCCGGAGACCATGGAAGGTCTTTATTTACGTTCAACCCAGGCCTCACTTGTAAGGCAGAATTGGCCAAATTGTTCGATCCATTAGCTGGGGGATTCGAAGCGGGGTGCGAATTGTTTGCCATTGCATCCACAGCGCCGGCAGTTCAAGGAGCGAATGGATCAAAGGAAGAAGCGATCCGGTAGCGCGATCGCAACAATTCTCAATACAGCAGCTGCCTTATTAATTTAATTGCAAGCAAACTTCGATGTCGCCCTTTCGAAGGCTGTCTGGCGTATAGTTTGAGGTTCGCAGATCTCCAGCAAAGTCGGGCCTGAAAGCTTTTCTCAGCTGTCGTCGACGGTTGGCTGATGCCAATGAAGCTGAATGAAACGCCTCAGTTGGAACAGAAATCGCGCATGCGGTGCAGATTTAAATTCCATCAATCGGATTTCCTTCTTTAAGCACAACCGCCTTCGCTTTGAAAAGTATAATACAACCAACGATTTCTGATTTCTTCGGTTATTCTTGTTTGAAATCATAGCCTCGGTTTTCTTATTGTTGTTTCCCTGTTGAACGTACGTCATGTCTATATCGTCAATCGATCCCGAGAAAGAAGCGACGTATCAAGTGCTATTAGGCTCCACTTTCACAGACGTTCCTAAGCAAAACTTCCATGCTCTGAAATGTATATCCATCGCCTCTCAAATCAATTTCACACTAACACTTTTCAATAATAGACAATTTCAAGCCTGCCGCAATAGACTACGTACTGCCTGGAAACCTCTCTTATTCAGAAGAAAACCAAGGAGAAGTCTCGTTAGCTCTCCCTTCCACAACGGTATGCAGATTTCAGGGGAAATCCCGAGTAATTTTTCTAGGATGGCGAGAGTCATATCTTCAAAGGAGCTCTTCAAGAGGCAAAGAGGAATGAATTCGTCCTCGCTTTTGATCCTGAGACCAATTCATTTACTTTAGAACGATTGTCTTCACTCTCCAGGCTCGCTGCCACTCGAACATCTCGTTCAAGTACCTTCAACAATGGCCTTGCAACTACCCCAATCCCACAACACGATGACCCTTCTCGCTACGACTCAAAAAGTATAGATGATGTTCCAACGATATCCTTAGATCCAACGATCTCGGCTGCCGAGGATAATGCAATAAGCGATGCCGAGGAAGCCTACCTGCCTTCCCTAATAACTCCAAGACTCCCATCCGTTTCTCCCATGCAATCGCGTGGGAGACGGCCGGAGGAGCAGGAATCCTCAGATGACGATTCAGAAATCATTGAGATACTAGACAACCGGAAGAATGAACCGGCACTCGATCCGGACGACGACGTCTCGGATCAGGATCTCGATGATTTGGCTAATGAGCTCGAGTCATCACTTGAAAATCGCCCAGATTCCTCATCCTCAGATGCGGATTCAGATCGACCACCTCCCCCTAAGTCCACAGCCCCAAACTTCAACAATATACCTCGAAGCGGTGGCCCAATTAGCATGAGCAGGTTTGCTGGGGCTAGAAGGAGAGAGGAGGAAGAGAGTAGCAGCAGTGATGACGACGACGACTGAAAGACGTTTATCTGCAAGAGTCCACATACATTTACGATGGTTTCAGATCGCCGCAATTTATGCCTACTCCATACCTGAATAACTACCCCCGTCGATCTCGCTGCACATCTTTCGGCCTCATCTGCTATACAAGGTTGTCGAGATTCTGTATATTTTCTATAAATCGGCGAATAGAAAGATATTATCACCGTTTTGAGTGTCCTTACTTATAGTTCACCGTGATAAGATAATCTAACCACGCTGAAACCAATCTAGATATATTTCCCATCCGGATCCACACTTTCAAATATTTCAATTACCTTCTCATACCTAGACGCAGTGTTAGGGGGACATTGATCGGCGCGACGTACACAGTGAATACAATCCCTCCAGAAAGCAGTAGTCTGGCTAATCGTGGAGTCGCCCCAGACCAGAATGCCAGGATTCCTTCTTGCTTATATATTGTCCATGCACATTTAAAGCTGTTTCCATAGTCGGAACGAGCATTGATTGATTGCATTCTGGTTTTAATCGTGTCCTGTAAAAAGTCAGCTCTCCATCATCCAAATGGGGTTGAACTAGTGGCATTGTCGCATATCTAACAATTAGCAAGTATGGTCAGCAGATATACACTGTGATGAATCCTGCTGCGGCGCCAATCCCGAACGTGCTTAGTGAGCTTAACTTTTCTCCCGGGGCTAAACTCCCTTGAACAGCTTGTCGGATAGTCGAATAACTCCAAAACCGTACACCTGAATTGGCTGCTTGTCTTGCAAGTGTCGGCATTAATCCTTGATAGATCCCCCGAATCCCCCTTTCAGCAAGTATACTTCTTGCACCATGAACTAGGCCGCGATACTGAGGTACGTCTCGCTTCTTGTCATCAATTAGGCTGGTCTTTATACTTTCAAACGGTGCAACAGCGAATATGGATTCACAGACTCCAGCTCCTAGACCGGCCAGTACCGTGCGAGGCCCTGAGATGTGTCCATTTTCGTCCGAAAGCATGTGTTTGAAGGTGTCAAAGGAAAGAAATCGGATTGCGGCTTTGAGTGTATTCCCTGCCACTAGAGAAGAGCAGCCCACATAGTACTGCCGACCGAACGGTGGTAGAGGTTGCTTTAGGGCATTAGGTAGCGTCCGATTGAGCTGCAGACGAGTCTTCGTGAATTCTGCGGGATACTATTGTGAGCAAGAATTGTGGGAGAGAACTTACAGTGACAGCAGCTTCTATTGCCCCAGCGATCCCACCGGCAATGACCGATCGGGCTGGACTAGGCTTTTTCTATGGCGTCAGTTTGCTTTCGAGGGTGTTACGACCTTCTTCTCGGTTGACATACTCAACAAGGTCCGAGAGTTTCTCGAAAATTTGCATTAGCAGAGATCGGCAATGAGGACGAAAAATCTCTTCACAATGAATTGATTTGCTAGCTATCCCAACTATATGTATTTTACTATAATGAACCCGGATATCTCAAAGTTTACTATATTAACAAGTCTTCGTCTACGTCTTCTTCATCATCAAAATCGTCTTCAGCGCCCAAAGTATACTCAATCTCTGTCCCAGCTTTGTTCCGAGGTCCGTTATGCCGAGGGCTTTGAGCCGCAAAGTGAGGAAGCACGACGATTTCTTTGTTCCGCTTCTGCTCTTGAGTCATGCCAAGATTAAATGTCGTTCCAAAATCCATGCCGATATTTGTTTCAGGTAGAGTTCCTTCGGTACTCTGAGCGTCAAATGATTTGACTGCACCATCTTCAAGCTTCAGGACACAGCGCTCTGTCACGATTCGGCCAGATTTCTTTCTGTACTCTATTGCGACGAGTATGCTTTCTCGACAATTCGAGGCAATCGCTGAAATTACACCATATTTATCCGCATCTTTATCAATAGGGTCCGGAAGGGCTTGTGATTCTGCCTCGAGTCTGATGATATGCTGATCAAAAGAAGACACTCGTAAGATTGTGGTGGATATCTGAGAGAGCAACGATTCTGCAGAAGGATAATGGGGGAAAGTTTGCGGAAGAGCAACATCTAAATGATGGGAGAAGATGATGGAAATGGCTGCACCCAATTAGAGAGATGTACAGAACGACGATATACGGTGTAAGGAGAGAATGGAACCCAAAAAATGAATAGGATCGGAGGTGGGTTCCAGGAACAGAGATGTAATGCAATCTATAATGACAACAGTATTCTGGGGCTCTAATTTGTTAGGATGGGAATAGATGTGAGGAGATACTTGACGAGAAAGCTTCATGTACTTCCTGGAGCAGAACTGGGAGAGGTTTAAGCCAGACAGATGATCTTTGGGATGTTGCTAATGTGTTGTTGCCTGAGATGCTTCGTAAACAGCGGACTACGGTAACATTGTAATCGAAGTTCTTCTTAAGCTGCCTGGTTTCCTGACAGTCCTCGAATGCGACATATACCAGATGACGTTTTCTGGCCGACGGTTAGCATTCAACAGCCCAGTGGTATACCCAAGCTCTGCACGTCTTTGGAATTCTTTCAAGACAGGTTGTGCTGACTGTGAGCAGTTGTCAAAGACAGCTATGAGTGGAGACTGTTCCTTGTAGGACAACAATTTCTCCAACAAGGCAGCTTGCTTCTGCATGTCTTGTCTGGTACGGATTTAGCTGAAGAACTTACAAAAGTTTTTGCGTAAATAAATATCAGGGTTAGGGAATTTAGGCTTCACGGTACGTCGACGCGTCGTGCACCCAAAGCTTTGCAAACATGACCGACCCAGCTACTCAGAACGGTCTTTCTGAAAAGACTGCATTTGAAAAACAACGCGATGGTCTTGTCAGCCAAATCACTCAGGTATCCAGATATTGAAAGCATATTTCGTTAATCAGTTTAGAGCATGGAGCAGATTATCACTAACATGAATCTTCTTAATCGTTCGATAGAAGGGGTCATTGCGGTAAAATGAGTGATTATCCAAGGCTGATTATTCTAGGTTGGCAAAGAGTTTGAAAGCGTTTCTACGCTGTGGAGGTCGTTTCACGAGGTTCTTGCAAAGGGCGAACTCGCCCCTGGAGGAAGCGTTCCCCATGAGAAGGATTGGCAATGAAGTTGGAATCTGGGGAGACTCTACAATACATCAAAATGAATATACTTATGCAGTACTATGCCAACTCGTGCCAAATATCCCTGCAGGCCTTCTAGCCCGATATATTTGCTCTTGAAGTAGTTTGACATCAGCTTCCAACCTATAAAATGTTGCAATTCCTACTTCTCTTCTTCTTGGCGTATTGATTTCCCACAGCCAATTCAACGGCCAGCTGGAATACCTCATTCACACCGTTATTTTGCTTCGCAGAGCATTCAATGTATTGAGCTCCCATGGTCTGTGCAACTGCGTTGGCCTATTGCTGCGTCAGTATGAATAAATAAATAGTCCGAAGATTACCTCTTGAAAGGTTATCGGTGCCTGTCCTTGGGTTCTAAGTATAGAAACAGCCCGTGCATTGTGTCGAAGATCGGATTTCAGACCAACTAGAAGAACAGGAGTGTTGGGGCAGAAATGCCTTACTTCCGGGTACCACTATCATTAGTTACAACTATATTGACATGATGGGCAATTCCATGTTTACCTTGTCGGTGACATTTTCCAAACTAGCATGCGAGTCGATGGCGAAACAGATTAATATAACATCTGTTTCCGGATAACTCAGCGGCCGTAATCTATCATATTCCTCTTGGCCAGCAGTATCCCATAAAGCAAGTTCCACGATTTTGCCGGTTGGTTCATGTATTGTGTTTGTTAAGTAATTCTCGAAAACGGTAGGGACGTATTTCTAGAGGCTGTCAACAAAAGCAATTGAAATTCGATACCTCAGGGAAATATCTCTGACTGAATACAATCAGAAGACACGTCTTTCCACTACCTCCATCCCCGACGACTACCTATACCTCTCAGTTCAACGTTACGCGTATGAATTGCAGTTTTTGCATGAGACTTACCAACTTTTTCACGAAATCTTTTTCATTAGCGTCCTGAATCAAGTAGTGGAGAAAAGACATACCAGGATTCTCGCATAGCTGCGTCTGCGTTATCTTCATGGCCATTGTACTTTTGTTTTGGAGGGAGACGAAGGATGTTGACAACCGTTAAAAGCTGCCCCTGACAGGTTGAATTTGCGTAACTATGTATTTACAAAATGCTCGATTTTGCGGAAAATTGGATCATTCAAATTCGATTTCACTTCGATTTCAGAAACTTTTGACAGCAGCCGCTGAACCACGGCCCCCTGGTCGCTGTTTCTCAATGCAAGTCAGCACAGAATCAACATATACGGGGATTGAAGTACATGACGATGGATCGAAGGAATTAGATGCTGGATTGAGGCCTCTAGATCACTACAAACAGGTACTCTCCCAGTCCAGGGAGGCTGTATACTGACTTTCAGCGACTGGGCTACAAATTTCCACTGCGACAGTCCATTCTCCCCATTGTCAGATGGGAAACGCCATACTTAGCTCAATTACAGGTACATTTTGACGTGAAAGCCTTTCGGTTAAATTTGGAAAGCATTCCTGACTCTCGTCCAGTCTATTGTACGAACTCCTGTCCTTGATGTTTTCTTTGTGAATACAGCAAATCTTGGGTTATTCTCGTATTTCTCTTTTCTGACGATCCTTCAGAACTCACACATTTTTTCTAATTGTGTTACCGGTAACCCATTGGGTCGGTCTACCAACGTTATCATGTAGGTATGTCTTGATGCAGTTGAAATTTCCTAACCAGAAGTTTCGTCGATCTTTTGGCGCCCGGTGTATTCTTCACCGGAATGGTTAAAGACTTTCTCTGTTTACCGAGGCCGCTGAGTCCTCCTTTGCAAAGGATCACAATGTCAGGTTCGGCTGCGCTTGAATACGGATTTCCAAGTACGCACTCGGCAAACGCCGTGTCGGTCGCGCTTTATTGCCTTACTCTCCTCGATGCTTCAGACGGTGGTTTTGCCCCAGGCTGGATATTCTGCTTGAAAGGAATTGCATGGCTGTACGCCTTCAGCGTTGTTATGGGGAGGATATACTGTGGAATGCATGGATTTATGGGTCAGGCCAACCCCGCCGTTATCTGTTCAACCGCTCATCGTTAGATTGTATTGCGGGGGTCCTGATCGGAGTCGTGCTGTGGTGGATAAAAATTACATACGGCAAGTATTTTGACGCTTTTATCCTAGACGGAAGCGTTGGGGCACCTATACTGGTTATGATAATTACCCTCGTCCTCGTACGAGTACATCCAGAGCCTGCCGATGCATGTTGTAAATGTTTTGAAGACGGTGTCGCTTTTGCAGGCGTGTTCATTGGGGTCAAGTTTGGTCAGTGGCGAAACCCCGTAGCGCAATTCTCGATTGTTCCTCCTTCTTCCGATTTTCCTACACTGCTATCAGTGGTTAAGATATCACTGAAAATTTTCCTTGGTTGGCTTCCGTTGGATTTTAACTCTGACATTGCGTTTAGGTGTTTCAGTGCTCCTTGTTTGGCGGGATACTGCCAAGCGTCTACTGCATAGACTATTGCCTCCGTTGTATCGGGTACTCGAAAAGGCAAACCTTGACATGCCGCGTCGTTATTTCATAAGAGCTTCGTATCTGGCCTCTTTGAATGATATTAACCGTGCAGAACTTATCGTACTCTTCCTCCGATTCCTGACCAGCCCTTGCCAAGCGTGGCGGAAATACCGGAATTATTGGCCAGGTTTGGTCGTCCCAGATCTGTTTCTGTAGGTCCTCAGAGTGAGATCGATGTTTGGGAACAGCTCGATTATCGAGAGGAACGTCGTCGTCAACGGAGTAATAGTATTGGGAGCAATTTCTCTGCTATCAATGAGAATCATTCCCACTCAATATCCGAAGAGCCCTACACAAATGGCCGGCTGCTCGATGACATCTCAGATGAGAAACTACTGAGAACTAGTATCGAGGAGTCAAGGAAGCCTTATGATGTGGAGGTTGTCACGAAATTGATCGTTTATGGAGGTATTGTCATCCAAAGGAGATTTCTAATTCCAGGCATAGGATGTTTGAGTGTGGATTTTTTGCCTGTAGCATTCCATGCATTGGGGTTATCTGTCGGGAGTATAGAATAAATGTGGTGAATGATAGGTCCCCCTCGAGGAGGCTTTGCTTTGATAGCTGTTCTTCTACATTTCGAGATAATAGTCATCGTGGTAATGCTAATCATAGTATACAGTAGTGTCTATTATTCATCCGTGCAGACAATTGCTTCCAATCCAACCAGCACAGAAAGTCGTCTCGCTAGACTCACTCCGATTCTAGATCTCTCTCGATTAGCAGTTCTTCCAGCTCTCGGTCATTAGATTCCTCCCAATCACCATTCGATTCCCAGAATGGCCAGTATGATTTCTGCATTTCCCTGTGTAACAGTGATGATCGGTGAGAAGAGCCAGTAGGATCATCTGAAACAGGCGAGCACTCAGGAAGCTCGGCGAAATTGTCGGTGTTATGATTGAATCCACGCATTTGTGCATCTAGAGACGAAAGGTATGACTCCATTTCTTCTGTTATAACATCTTCAAGCAGTTCCACATCAGATTCAGACTTGAGACAAAATCGAGGAAGATCGTGTAAAGGCGAATTGATTAATGGGTCGGCCGCGTCAATCTGCAGGAGGGATGCTTTGAAATATTCGAAATCTTGACTCAGTTTCCGATATTTATGGAGGAGCACGCCATCCAGCCGACTTTGAGTTGCAGACGGAAGTGGTGCATAGCTGAGTTTTGCAATCAACGGTCGATTTATCCGAGGAACGGCTGCCGGCAAAAGTCGCATGGAATCTTCTTTTGTTCTGCCGATCGATTCCATTGGCCCCTTTCCCTTACTCACCGAGTAGCTATAGGCTTGCTGAATATCACGAATGGTCGGGAATTTATTCGAACGTCGCACTGGGAGCGGCTTTGAGTTTGATTTCGAACATCGCATAATGTAGCCATAATCGAACCCTTGCTTTTCGGCAAGAAGAAGTATCTCGCTTGCGAGGTCATTATTTTCGCATCTTCGACATAGTTTCCACATCGCATTATATGCCCACGCGTCTATTTGAAAGTTGTTCGCGAGCTGACCGACTTCCATAGCACGCCAGATCATTCTTCCCAATGCCCAATCGCGACGAGATCCGCAGTCACGAAGTAGGCTAGTCAGAGCAGGAAGTGAAGGAATAGCTACATTTTCCGTCATCTCCTTTAGATACTTAACAGCTTTTCCTCTCCTGCCGAATTTAAGGCATCCGTCAATAAGGATGCCATATGCAAACGAATCGAGTTGAATTTCAGATTGGCTGATCAATCTCTGGGCATCATCAAACTCTTCGCGGTCTCCCATTGAGATGCAGAGTTTGAGCATGAGAGACATTGCGAGCGTCCTCGTTGGGGAGTATCCAGCAAGGGAGAGGTGATAGTATGCACTTCGTGCCGCGGACGTGAAACGAAGACGAGAGAGCTGCTGGATGATGATAAGGAAGGAATGCTCGGAAAAGGGCAGGCTCGATGTGAGGAGATGAATGGCGAGATCTTCCAAGATCCGATCGTCGGGAAGAGCAAGTAAGGCAGCTAAAGCATCGTTTGACGATCGCAAACTGGATTCTCCGTCGTGGATAGACCGTTCGGAAACTGGGGGAATATGGAGCCGTCCGTGGAGCCTCTTCAACACAAGATACTGGCTAGATAGAGGTATATTTCGATGCCTAGCGTAATACATCTCTTCCTTTGCCCTCCGGAGTGCCTGCGCAATATCATCAAGCTCCGGGCCGCTAGTTTTATGTTCAACTTTGCCTGTCGGGGAAACCCTTGGCGTCATTACTGATTGTAGATGGAGGAGTTTCTGTATTTGTGCATTCTTGTTCGCCAGGTATTGGGAGAGATTTAACAGATCTTGAGCGAGGCTAACGAGAGCTTTGCGTAGTTGTACTTCTTCGCCGTCGAGGGGTTTTCTTTTCTTTACGAGGTAGGATGATTCTATATCGACAGACGAGGAAGTGGAGAGCAGTGTCTGGGGGTCTATCCCTCGGAGCTGGACAGATGAGACAGTGAGGCGGCGTGAGAGGAAGTGCGAGAAGAATGGAGCCCACCATTCCCGAACATACGGACCCAAAAGCATTTACATGCGAATTAGGAAAGCATCCAGATGTTCGATCGCGAGTCTCAATTACACTTTATCGCATCATGAGACTTGCATGGATCGGTTCCAATTGAACCACGATGGTCGAAAGTCACAATTGAAGCTTGGTTGGGCACTACGTTGTGATAGATCGAGTGGATTGACCGTGCCTTTAATCGGTCAAGTCGCAGTCAAGTTAGTAAATAAATACTTCGAGACGATCTGCATACGACTCCAGGATCTCAGTTTTTGCGCCGATAATGGTCAAACTCGCGCTTTTCATACAAGCGGATTTACAAGGCGTAACAGATATAACGCCGATTGATACAGAGAAAGACCCGTTCTTGTATACCTTCAAGGTGGTATGTAATTCGTGTCACGAAGTAAACAACAATTGGATTACTATTTCACGGCAGGTACTTGAAACAGATCACTACTAGCCTCGCTAACCTTTCCACAGGACAAAGCTTCCATTTCTGGAAGCCGCGGTGAGGCAAATTTTGTTTGGAGATGCAAAAATTGTAGGGTATAACCGTCCTGCATTAACTTTTAACTGATCATAAACAGAGAGAGCACTCTGCGAGTAGCTTCCGTCGCTCTATTCAACTGATTTCAAAGGCATAGAATCATTTCCCTCACTCTATACCTACGAGATGTCGGGGAAAACCTCAAAGCTCACACAATTTGAGTGCCGCGGATGTGAATTTACGGAGTTCAATCCACAGGTATGTAATAACTGTCCCTTCCTGACATACCAATGGTAGGGAAACTTCGCTTGCAAAGGTGAAGAGACAAATACCCAATTTAATAATGTGGACCTCACAGAGTTGGCATGGTATGACTATGATGAGAAGGTATCATTGTCGATGGGCTTGCACTGACGCTCGATAAATCATAGGCAGCTGAAGAAGTCTCCATAACTGAAATTCAATTCTCCATTCGTCGAGCCTGACCGCTTCTCAACTTCATGCAAAGGATGCACATACTCGCCTAGTCTATGTAATAACCATATTACTTCCCTTCCCCGCCAAATTGTGAATTTCGGTCATCCCATATTTGATTTTCCTCAATGCCTTGTCTGCCCCATCAATCATTTCGACTGGCAGAACCTCGTCTATTAACAAATAACCTTCCACGCACCATTCATACCATACTTTCCGACCATCTGTATGTCGCCAAAAATATACGTCTATTTCAGTATCGCCAGCTGGTACCAGAAAGGGTTGCTATTATTAGATGTGGACACAAAGGACTTACCTTAAGAGGAAAGTAAGCCGGAAACCAAGAGAACATATCGCGACTCTTGGAATCTATCTGATCTGGGCGCGTACTGAGCTGAATATCTTTGTACAAGACTGCTTCGAAGTAACCGGCAATGCCATTGATTTTTCCCCGCGCTTTTGACGTCCTAAATCTCGCTATCGCCTGTCTTTTGTTGTGAGAATTTTGCAATGCTATGTTTGGATTCGGATGTTGAAAAATCCATAATTCTTGGATTTGATCGCTGGGATCCAGAGTGGCCAGGTGATCGTAAGCTTGTAGCCAAACGACGTATGGCGTTTCAAATGTGCTCTGTTCCCCAGCCTTCGACCGACGTAGTAACTCCGAGTGGTGTCTGGAAGACGCAATTGGTGAAATATGTGCTGTGTACGAGGCCGGGATGGAGATTCCCCCGACAGCTAGACATGGTCAACGTAAAAAGGCTTGAGACCGGTACGATTGAGCACCCTCTGAGCACCATCAAGACATTCCGGGCTTAGTTCATTATCACCAAAACTTCCTAGCAACTCGCTGATGAGGATATCCACGAGTTTCGCGGGTTTCCATGATCTCATATCTTCATTGAAAAGACTAACTTGCCCTTGCCACTCGGACTGATTCTTTCGCAGCAACCTAAATTAGCTCAAACATGTAACCTCGGTACCCAATGAAAGCGTGTGGGTTCTTTTCTACTGCAGAAATCTCAATTTGTCGACCGGCAGCCTGTGCAGCTCTTAGAGCTCGATCGACCAACGGGCCTCGGCCCGCTCCAACAACAGCGACAATACTTTCAAGTCAGCCAAAATCAGGCCGGGAACTACATCTTTTTGTCAGCCGGTCGGTCTCTTAGTGCAAGTTCGATGGCTTTTTCATAATTGCCATACTTTACTGGGTCTTTTTCGAATATTTCGTACGTCGCACTTTCGAGATTAAACTCCAGTGGTTGTAATGGAGTTTGCAAGTAATCTTGATATCCTGCTGCGAATTCTTCCAATTTGGTGGGGGGAGGTAAACTCTCGTGAAGATAACGAATATACATGAGATGAGCACTCGCTTCATTGCCCTCAACAAGAGGTAGGTTTTGTAGCACAGTAAATGGCTTCAACTGCCCTTAAATCATACGAACATGGCGGAGCTTACCCTCATGAAGCTATTCAGCAGCCGCTGGTGTGCTTTTGAAAGGACAGGATAGCCTTTATTGTTTGATAGAAACACCTCGGCGTTACATAGTAATATCCGCACCGGTTCGGCAAACCATTGCTTGATCAGGTACTTAGGCGGCAAATCCTTTGGTATTTGCAGGGCCACGGACAACCTTGAATGGTAGTTTGTCAGGGTCTGTATCGTGTTCCACACTTGCCATACTGAGCCTTCGTCGTTTCTTTGCGAAGGGTCACCAGGTTCTTCTTGAAAGGGAAGGAGGATATTGATTTGAACTTGGGAATCTCTAAGGATCGTGTTGAGGACAGATGCATAATTATACAGTCCAGCGGGTCGACGGGGAGGGGCAATCATTACACTAGTCAGTCCACAATAGCTGGCGTTCGTGATTTCGTGTTGCAGAACCTTCGTCGTTAGTCTGTCGAGAATTCAAGGGGGACAACCACTGCTGAAACTTCGGCAACCATTGGATCATTGGCATCCAATTCAACCCAAGGCGATGTTAAGCCCAAAATGTGCAATACCGGATCTACTGGTGAGGCTGGTGGATAAAATCGACTGACCTGATGGTTTTAAAAGGGCGTTTTTGAATAGGATTTGATTCAATTGAGGTGAATTGGGAGGGAATGTCTGGATTTCGGTTTGGAGCTGAGGTCGTGAAATAAAGGTACAAGCGAAGTCAAAGTCATGGTTCAACGCGTAGTCCCAGGGGTTGGGAACGTCAGGATTGTGAACTCCAACAACGAATCTATGTCGTGGCCCATCGGCAGAAGAGTATTCGGCCATGGAACCTGCCTCAGGACCTGTTCTTGACCCTTTTTGTGCAGAAATCAAGGTAAGTCTGATTTCCGGTTTATTCGAGTTTAACGTGACTGACGGAGAAGGATTGCAGAGCTGCGGCTCCTGGAAAGTGAAATTTCAGAATCGCCCCACGTCCAAATCGCAATCGGCCGCGTGCTTTCATGTCGATCTCGCGGAAGCTGTTCTATTGACGTGGATACGAAATGATCACATCGATATCAGTTACGGTTAATTGGCAACTCAGCTCAGACACTATATGACACTGCTGAGATTTTTTGTATTTTTGTATTTCTTCAGTTCCAGCAGCAAGTTGCGCCAGCTTTCTCCTGCAAATCGTTGAGGAAACAACCTCGAGGATGGCGAGGATGCGATGCCGGGGGACGCTGCAGCTGACTCTGTGCATCGAAACTGCTCCCCCGCGCGATCAAGAGGAACCCTACGCGTAACGATGTACTACTAGTAGAGTAGATGCATCGATCCAGCTGGCCACGCACTACCGGTCGCCGGCGGCCAGCAGCAGCAGTCGATACCAACTTGCAAGAGTCGAAGCCACCTGCTGACTTACCGAAGCATTCCTAATGTTCTCCATAGTTGCAGATGCCAATTGCAAAGAATGTCTCGGTCATAATCCAGCAGCGGCGAAAGCAAATGGAGCTGCTGTATATATCTGCATAGTATGTACAACAGCAGCCGTAGGGCGGCCGCTGGAAACATGCAGCAGCAGCCTGTGCCAGTGCAATGACAGTTACGAGCATGCACGATGTGAGGTCGACCCGGCAAGGCATCCCAGCGTTGAACCTACTAACTGGATTCAATTAGACGTGCGGCAGTGTGGTATTATGGTATGCATTCGAGTAGCAGCAGCCCGTCGCCTAATATCAGGATCGGTAGCCACATGCATACTAGTATGTATCCTTTATTAGCACGCAAGTTGGCAAGGGAGCATCGTGAACGAAGCGTGATCTCAATTAGCTGCAGTGCAACTTATTACCTTATTGCTACAGCTATCGACGGACTCAGTTTTGCAGTATAGATACCAGCTAGTATCTAGTAAGCTAGATGTCGAGGTTCGAACCCGCAAACCTTTGCTGCTAGCCTACCTACTAGGAAGTTGCTACAGAACGCATTCCACTAGTACGGTGCCGTTTGCTTTGCAGTTCAAGTTTTGCATGATTTCATATGCATGATTTGGTTGATTAGTCACGTGCAACCGTTGATCACGATGCAATCACAATGCGATCTTCCTGGATCTGATGCAATATTGTTCAGATTGCATCAGAACCAAGTGATAGGATTCAACGACAATGCGATACGATGCAATTTGTAATAAGTCTATAAAAAGGCTGGATGTATTCCCTTAGGAATCAAGGTTTGTACTACAAAAAAAGGCATCCTAGTACATATATATTACTATGCATTGGCTAATGAAAGTTTATAGAGCTGGCTAGCTAGCTAGTGGTACTGCAGTCACTTGGGTTAGCTACACTGTCCTGCAACTGCTCATATACATGATAGCATGTTAGGAAGGTACCTATGCATATGGCACACTTGAAGTTGCTACTATAGCTATGAGCCTCGATCCTATCACGTGAACTATATACAACTATAGAGCGTATATGGCAATATGTCTTAGCACATATAGCACTAGTCTGTATAATTATCCCATATGCATACAGCAGCTTCAGAGTGCAATTCTGCCGCTGCAATTCAGCCGCTGCAATTCAACATCGATTACATTTAATAGTCAATATTTAATATACTACTACTACTATGTGCATGTATATGCATATTAATCGACGTTCAGCTAACTATAGCTATTTAGCTTAATTAGCCAGCGTGCACATCCAGACAGCTAGAAATTCCATGCCCAAGGTATCTCAACTCCATAATTCGAACCGTTAAATTTTCCATGGCCTATCCATTCGATGCTGTGACCGCCACTGTTGCTCAGCTGCACCGCATTTGGTAGCAGATGAGTGGAAGTCTGAGGAATGACTGGAATGGAACCGCAAACACCTGGATTGAAAACGGGCTGGCCGATAGGAGGAACTGAGATCGCAGGCGGAGCAAGCGATCCAACGGTTTGAGCAATCCCCGCACTAGGAAGTGATATCGAACGGGCCGCAGCTGGAGCGAGATTAGACCCAACCTTCCTCAACGCCAACAAAAGGTGGGGAATCGCTACTGTCAGCCAAATGGAGAGATGCAAAATACTCATAGAATTTATTGGTATATCCAGCCCGGCATTGTCTAATTCGAGGAAAAATTGATTCTCTCCAAAAATCAAATACATCCCGTTTCCCAAGGATAACCTATCTTCATCGTCATCTCCTCGCACTCCCGCCTGACTTCCGATGGTCAAACCGGATGCAAACAGGTAATTTTGAAAATCCTTCGCCGAAGATGAGATGCCTGATACGTAGGGAGCATTCTGGTAGAGGTTTGTCGGATAGCCGGTCCAAGCTCCCGAGGGGAGGCAGCTGCAACACCCAAAGGACGAATGGCACGCTAGGCCGCGAACGGCAGGGGGACCAAGGAGTGACCTGATATAAGCTTTGTCTGGCCATTAGAACTACCACCATATCTTAGTAGCCTCCGCTCTAAGAGCAGTGTCGCTCAATGCAAACATCCGACAGGCTTCTCGTTCGATGAAAAGCGTATAGAGACCCTTTCCGCTCAGGTCTTGTACATCGAATTCGAGATCATTGCGGACGGGGGCCCAGCGGGCCTTCTTCGTCGACAGAGAGATTTGACCCGGGGACTCTGATGATGGAGCCGTCCCATAGATCCGGATCTGAGAAATCTGACCAGGAGATCCATCCGAGAGGCAACGTGCATAACGTTCGGACTTGATAGCCTTGGTGACGAGGAAGATCCCAGTAATCGAATCTACAAGGTACGGCCAAGTTCGGAAAGCATTGCGCTTAGCAAATGACCACCATTTCCTTAAAGGTTCTGGGTCTCGAAGGCTGACCACTGTGAAAGGAGCAGAAGGAAGAATAATGGCGATTTCATCGGACAAACGTTGAAAACATATATCAAAACACGGTTGAGGACTGTCCCTGGATGGAAATCAGCTTCCCAATCTAGAAATTCTGGAGTATACAGCACTGCGGACACGGCCCACCAGCATCCGCCGGAGTGGATTACATGGGCACCTGCATCGACGGAGGTGCTGACGACTGCCTGCTCCCTTGTCATTTCAAGTCTCGGCCATTTTTTGTCCTCCAACCACTAGATAACTTTAGTAAAGCGATGATAAAACTTTACCTGGCTATTGTCGAAGACATTGAGGATCTTGACAGCTTTGCCCTTATCATCCCAATAGCACAGGTCGCCTACATCGATAGCCTGGACAGGGTGATACAGAGCGATCCCATATCCAGTCTTGTGAAGCAAGGTCGAAAAAGCCTCCTGTTCGTCCATCAACTTGAACGAATGTGTGGATTGAGATGCCGCAGGGCTTTTTATCTCCAAGCCGTAAATAATTTAGTCTGGCAATTTTTGATGAAAATTGATGTCGGTCTCATCAGAGGATACGCAAGCCATCAAACCTTAATGACTTTCCACAGCCGCAAGTCCCTAATTTAAACTTTGGTCGATCCGCAGTAATTCCGTGTCAACGTACACCTGCTGCCTGCTGACTGCTGCTTTGCCTGCCTCCTGCCTCGGCAAAACAGCAATACCTTTACGTAAGTAATCCTCGAGAGATCCCCACTCTACCGCCCCTTTTTTTGTTGCCAGAATTCGTAAGAACATTCCCAATCCGGCGTCACCGTTTTTTTAACCAACCTTTGCCTGGTCTGAGAAAAGTAACCCACGCTCATCCGTCACTTCGGGCAGGGCAATGTCCAAAACATCTTAATTAAACATCGTCAATTGACCCTGAAGAAATAGAGCAAGTAGAAAGTCAGATTATAAAACCAGAGTAACCCAGATGGAATTAAGAATCCAAGTGCAATTCGGCTGCAGTTATAATTTACTTTTTTAAAAAAGTTAACACCGCCATTACACTCCAACGATATCAGAGTCCCCATCTGTAGTACATCAAAAATTTAATATTACAAACAATTCATTTCCCACCTCATAACCCCGTCCTTTTCTGCCGAGATCACATCCAGAACAATCTTGATATCATCCACCACCCCACATTTAACTTCCCAATACATAACCTCCCAGATATTTCAAACCACGTTATCTTATCCATTGTTTGAACACACAACATTGATACCCAAACCTCACGACACGCGAGCAGAGAACGATGCGCAAGAGCTGGAATCATAGAAAGATGTCCAAATCGTCTCATCATTGTTGTCGGTAGTGGCATCATAGAGAAAGAACCAATTTGAATCCGATGTTCTACCGTTAACACACGCTAAGCAAAAGCAAAAAGGGCGAATCTAAAGAGAAGAGAGGAACGCATACTCTTGCAACAATCGAGTCTTTTCCGGAAGGCTCCAAAGTCCTTTTGAATATCTTCCTGTTGGTCAGACGCAACCGCAACGGAATTCTCCACAATCCGTTCTGCACCACGTTTCCTGGTATACATGATGTTTGGAGCAAGATTCATCTCAACTACATCATGGCTCGCGTAGGGTACGCTCAGAGATGTGCCAATGAGATCCGTTGCCTTGTGTTTCAGTGCTAAAAGACAACAGCTCTGATTCTCTCGGGAGTTAATGTTGAATTATGACTCGCTAAAAATATTATGTATTGAAATTCGATGTTCTTCTAACATAAAACATCGTTTCTCAAGTAAGCGCCGCAGCTTTTTTGTTTGGTATTTTCCCAGTGCAACACTTTCATGAGAAAGTTTGGTTAGTATGTCGTGTATTATTTCGTCAGCTCTTTCATATTTCTTGGGTTGAATTAGTACAAAATTCTACAGTTAGCCAGAAACCAGGAGATGCGAGAGGATGTGGAAGAACCTCATAATATTGAAGAAGGATCCCAAATTCGGGGTAGTCATCATGGAAGGTATGAAGAGTCGTGAGTGCTGAATCCCAAGATTGCTCCTCGCTCGATTCCGGATTGTCGAATCAATATTCATGTGGCCAGAATAATGGACATTCAGACCACAATTTATGTAAACTTAAGGCCAATTCTTTTTGTCTTGAATCTTCCTCGTCCGCCCAACTAGAAGCGAATGATGTTGGGGTAGGGAAGGGAAGTTGTTTGAGTTCGGAATTGGAGCGAAGATAAGCGATGATATTTATTACTGCTTGAGATACATTCCAATAAGCCTCTCTAGAGGAATATCCCCACCCTTGAACCTTTATACTCGTAATTGGGGCTGGACTTGTCGAGTTTGAATTGGACATGTCCCATGAATATTCTTCGGGATAGGACGGTGACCAAAACGGATGAGATGAATTCTCCGGAATGAAAACTTCTAATTCAGCAGCATAAGTTTTATAATTCTGATCCTCTGGATCTTTGTAGTTGTCAGGGAACAGTGCCACAATTGATTCCGACAAGGAAGATAGTCGGTCTCCAACTTTTCGGCGGTGATATCTTTATAGCTGAAATTTGGCAAATCGAATTTTCCGTGGTTCAGAACCGTTGATGGGAGGCAGTCGACTGTGAGAAGATTTGAGATTCCGTTTTCGAGAAGGAATGGATTCGCGAAATGCGATTGGAGGTATAGGAGGAGTTGTTTGAGAAGGTTGTTGAATACTTCGGCGATGAAATCTTCGATTTCTTCTGTTGTGAAAATGTAGAACGGATCGCTGTCCGAAGACCTAAATATACCTTTTCATTAGCCATTTCTAAAACCCAACAACCTTTGAGAATCCAAAAATAGGACGAAAAGCAAAGAGGACAGGGGAGGTGAAGCTAGAGCAGAAGAAATACATACCTCGAAGGCATTATCAGAGTGTTCCAGGACTCTCATTCGATCAGGTAACCCGACGACCTCACCTGCTTTCTTCCAATAATGATTACTTGTGAACAACTCAGTGAGCTTTTGGTACCAGAAATAAGGAATAGGATAATCCCGGAGAACGTTAAACAGTATTTTTGAAGCAAATTTATCGCCAATTGATTCGAAAACTTTCCATTCCGCGGCTATGATATGCACCGTGTTTTCCTTCAATTGTCTATCGTTGGTGTGTCTTCGGCCCTTTTTTTGATTTGGGTAGGGTGAGTTCATATCTATTTTGAAGCAGGTGCGACGGTATATCCACCATAAGTATGGATCTGTCAGAGGAGGAAGGGGATATTTCTCGAATGCGCCCGTTTGAGAATGTCAGCGAAGAAGGCTTTAGATGTCGGATTTACTTTTCGCTGTCATATGTTGGTATTGTGTTAGATTGATAGAGTATCGAGTAGCATAGTATGGATGGAATATGAGTTGGAATCTGACGGAGAAATTTGACAATTGATCTCATGGTGGCCTATCTTACACCTACGTAATTGAAGTTTCGATCGATATTTACCGCGGGTCTACCGCACCAGTTGTTTGCCAAGGCCCCGCTTGTAGCGACCATCCATCCCCCTTAATTTCTCAAGCCCGCCAGTCTGGGAGACATTGGAAAAAGAAAGATAAATACCCTGCGTGTCCCTTTGATCCAGATACGTCAAGATCCTCCTGTTCGGAATCTCTCCCAGTATTCCCTGTCTACGTTCTCAAACAGAAAGGATGGCGCGTCCCAAGGTCACACTGTATCTGCTCTTTATCACACTTGCAATATGTCTTGGATCGATGCAGTTCGGTTTCCATTTGGTAACTTTCCTTAGCGTTCCTGTTTTAGTTGTATTAATCAATCAAGGCCGAGATGAACTCCCCTGGAAGTGTTATGTCTTGTCGAACAAACAAGAAAGCGATTGTCGACTTACCCTCCTGGCTGCCTGGCTGTATCCCGATGAATGATGGAAAGTATGGGCTCGTTACATCTATATATTCTATCGGAGGCTTGATTGGAAGCTCTTATGCACCATCACTTGCAGATAGCCGAGGACGAAAAGGAGCTGCACTTGTAAACTCCATAGGTTTTGTTCTAGGACCGATTGTTATGGCCTTAAGTCCGAATATCTGGGTCTTGGGTCTTGGAAGAGTCATAAGCGGGATGTCATCCGGAGTGGTATGTCTGGAAAAGATGTAGCTGAGTCTCATTAGGCAATGGTCCTCGTTCCCCTCTACATCAACGAGACGTCTCCCAAAAATTTACGTGGTGCATTCGGTGTCACAAATCAGATATTTGTGGTGATCGGAATCGCAGTTGCTCAATTTCTGGGTCTATTCCTTAGCACGATTCCTTACTGGCGATTGATACTCCTGTTTGGTGGTATTATTGGTGCGCTACATTTTGTGCTTCTTCTTTTCGCATGCGAATCTCCGAAATGGGTAGCATTGCAGTCTGGAGGTCAAACGCGTGCCTCTTCCATTCTTCATCGAATTCGAGGAGAGGATAGTGATCATGAGGTTCGGGAATGGCGAAGGAAGAGTCTACTTCCGACGGATAATGACGGTATTGTTATATGGTGGTTTTATGCTCACTCCTCTAGACTCTGGCGAGGCTCTGCTCGCTCCGGTTTCCAGTGGCACTTCTGCTACCTCCGTCTTCCACCAAAAGCTCACCGTCCTGCAGTTCCTTCGAAGACCTACCTACAAGCCAATGGTTCGAGCTATTCTGATCGTAATGCTAGCTCAACAGCTCTCGGGAATCAACGCAGTCATATTTTATTCAACCCCTATACTGTCCACCATCCTCCCATCCTCATCGGCTTTGATTTCTCTGATAATATCGCTCGTAAATCTGGCAACCACGCTACCCTCTGCCTCCCTCATCGAGAGAAGCGGTCGGAAACCCCTCCTTCTGTGGAGTCTCTGCAGCATGGGTACTTCTAGTCTGTTCCTTGGCTTCGGGATTCTATACTCGTGGCGTCTTATCAGTGTAATATCTAGTCTGGCTTTCGTCGCCGGATTTTCATTCGGTCTCGGACCAATTCCGTTTCTCATCATCTCGGAATTCGTTGACTCAGAAGCTGTCACCGCTGGTCAAAGCTTCGGACTCATAACTAACTGGATTGCCACGTTCTGCGTCGTATCTCACAGAAAATAAATTCTCTGACGATAGGGTTATTTCTTTCCAATTCTGAATGAATGGTGGGGCGGACATGTCTTTTTATTGTTTGCTGGAATTTCGGCATTTTTCTTTATCATGATAAACGTTTTTATACCAGAAACTAAGGACTTGGATGTGGACGAAGTATGGCGTTCGCGACGCGATTGAAACTAGTTGGGCAAACGAAGGCCAAGTGTTATTACATTGCAGATGGTTGCATAATTACAAGAGAACCACAAAGCGGAGCTGCCAAGATAGTATAAGATATGAATATGAGTGATGACGGACAGTGAGAATCTATCTCGCATGCATGTTCTTTCGTATCGGCTTTAATTTTAATGGCCATCGCTTCCCGATCTCTTCTTGATTTCTACTTGATGCCCCGAGCCGAACCTTCTTATTTTGATGAGTTCTGGCCCTTGCGCATCTCAATTTCCTCCAGGATGCAGTCCACCCTCGCTTTAAAATTTCCACATCCGCATACATTATCCATCTGACCAGGTATACCTAGCTATCTGTTTGGAGTAGGTATGTTACTGGTCTACTTTCGCCAAATCACCAGAAAATATACCACATGCTGCTGCGCGATCCAACACATCGCCGGATCCAAATTCCATCAGATTGCCCAGACACACCTTGCCGCGGTGTTTCACACCATCATCATCGTCATCCAGCATCCTACACACACGTTCCACCCCTCTCTCTACCTCACACAAGGGCTTACACATTTCATGCGGGTGCATAGAGGTTAGCATTGCTATAGCCCCACTGGCAGCTCGTCTGGTTGCTACATCCTCTACATCCGCTAAGGCCAGTAGTAAATGCAATCTACTTGCTCCGCCAGCATCGGAAAAGAATTTCTCAGCCCCTTTCTGGCATACAACCAGATTACAGATCAACTCAGTAGCAGCTTGCCGCAGAAGCGGAAGGTTGCTCAAAAGAAGTGTCTCAGTCACCGTCCACGCCTTTTCTACAATAAGAGTCCGAGCAGAGTCGTCAGCCGAGGAGAGATTTGTGAGGGCTCTTAATGATTCGAACCGCGGCAGCTCATTTGGTAAGGAATCGAATGCGAGGATTTTAGTTAGCGGCTCAATCGGGGCAGTTATTGGAGTTCTTGAAGAGAATATTAATGCTGGATTGACTGATGTGAGGACCCTGGATAGAGTCTGCGCCAGTGCAAGTTCGGTTGGACGGTCGACTTGCCGTGAGAGAAGCAATAGGGTCAATTTTACGGTTCCTTGTTGAACCAGTAAACCTCGATTTGGAGGAGCTCTTGAAACAGAAAGGATAATCTGAGCCACAGCGCCAATAGAAGCGGGAGAGTAATTCGAGGCTAAATTATTGATTGTAGTGACAAAACCTGCATCCAAAACGGCTTTGCAGCGAGCGGCGACATGGCTGTCATCTTCGAGGGCATCGTTGTGTGGCACGTCCATCTCATTTGCGAAGCGGCGGATGTCATTAATGCGTTTTTCGTCTTCCGTGAGCGACGGCGCATATGCTGTCAGGTTGACAAGAATGCTTAAGCAGCCGTAAATGAGAGGGTGCGTGCACCCAGGGGATTTAAGGATTGCGAGGAGAATTGACAAAAATGAAGAATCTTTGGACAAGGATTCCTTGGTCGCCGGAACAACAGAAGAGAACGTCAAGCCCTCGACAGCTGACAGCATCGCCTTTTCATTCTTGGATGCATATGCTTCCTTGAAAATTTTCAGCAACTCGGCGTGGTCGGGTCTGGTAGCCGTTGAGCTGATCAATTTTGCATGAACCGAGGTTGATAGCGCCCGTATCTCAGGGTCACCATTCGCTGAACAATCTTGCAAGAAGTCGCCTACTACTCCAGGCATGCTTTCTCGACATCCTTTATCCACACATGCAGCTGACAGAAGCTCTAGGAAAGCCTTCGTGATCGACGGGTCATCTAGTTCGGACACACCGTCCAAACCTTCTTCAAGAAACCCATCCTGCCTAAATATTTGTGCTCCTACCTGCGGCATAAGAGCAAAGACTGATGATAAAACCGTAAAAGTACAGATATAATGGGAAGGAGTTGAACTAGAAAGTCGGGACGAAAGGAAGTCGCATATCTGATGCTTTAAGGGTGAAATTAGGTTTGAATCCTCCCTGGCTTTGCCCACGAGGATGGAGAGCAAAAGAGTGGCGCGTGCTTGAACGGCTTGACTAGATGGTTGGGATAGGAGCGGTAGGAAGGATGGGAATATTTGTTGTGCATCCGGATAAAAGAAGACGGTTTCAGATTGAGATAACCTTATGAAAGCGTTGAGCAAGACAATTATTTCGGCATCGGTGACAGAGCGCGAGAGACGTTGTGACAGATCGTTGAAGAGTATTTGAATGGCTTGCCTTCGCAAACTTTCGTCTTCCCAATTCTGAAGACAGATGGTAGTGATTGCTTCCACCCCATGACTATTATAGGTGAGGAAGGAAAGAACAGTTTCGGGAAGTCGCAGGGAGACGTAATGAATTACCCTGGCCAACAGTAACTTGGAATCCCTCAAAGATAGTTTAAGCAAAATTTCGCCTGTAAGTCCCTTGTCCACATCGATACCATGTTCTAGCAACTGTGACAGACCGTCTCCTTCCAGTAATTTTGCCGCAAAATCATCGGAAGCAACACCGTCTAGTAAACGCTTTCCCGCTTCTTTGTCCCCACCAAGAAATAGCTTTAAAATAGGGCGGGGGTCTATGTCTGACACCCCGATATTGAGTTTTGAAAAGTTATGAATCGCTTCAATGATATCTTGGTCCTCAGGAGCCAGCGAGACAGCTTCCTTCAAATCTCGGAAAGCGAGTTCTTGTCGCGGTATTTTGGCGTATATTTCGGCACGGCGTAGCAATATCCGGGCCCGAGACGTGGCACTCTTAGCCTCGGATAGTTCTTGGATATTAGAACAAATAGGAATATCAATACCTTGGCTTACACCATCCAATGTTGTTGACAACGAAGCCTTATTCTCCTTGGATTCAACCATGTCGATCTATTTCGCTGGAGACGTAAAGTTGTTTTTTTGTGGTACCCAGAGTTGTGCCGACACGTGATATCTTATCCTGAGATTCAGTCAGACTCCTATCTCTCTTCATGTTTCTCCTTGACTGCGAAAGTATCTTATTGTGCTTTGGCATTTCAGAAAATCAATTTCGGCTAATGACCTGCTTATGGACGTTTTAAGTAGTAGAAAAATTTCGTGCTGTTGCTGTATCAGACATATCGCGCCTGATGTGCTAGTCGGTAGATAAAATTTGCGATGTTATTTAAGTTACTGAAGGCTTTGACAAGCAGGCATCTCAAGTTAGTGACTATCACTTATGTCTACATCGTTCTAAGTACATCAAATTGAATGTCTTTTACAAAATTGAATAATCCGAGCGCATCCCTCTCGCAAGATATCATCAGGGTGTGAGATAACTGTCCCATTTAACAAGAACTTAGGAGTCAGACATACCAATTCGTATAAATTGTGATTTCAAGAAGCATTCGCCCGGTAAGCAAAGTACGTTTTCTTCGTCCATCAACTTTTGTGCAAAAGCAAAGGTATCTTTAATATCTGTCCATTGATTGTAGTCTAACCCGACCTATTTCTGTCAATTCAATTTTTGGACAAGGGAAACCATAGCATACAATGCACCTTGTGGCTCCACCACTTTCAAACCCGGTGCTTTCCCTAATTCTTCCTTAACGACTTGAGCATTTTTCTGCAGTTCTTTAACTACTCCATCGAAGAACGACTGAGGTGTCTTAAATATTTTGGGTAGCGCAGCTTGAAATAGAGTATTCGGATGAAGTTGGGTTTGGGTGAGGTTCCCTATTCCGCGACGAACCTCTTTGAACGCACCATCCCGGTCGTGTAGCACCACCCAGCCAACTCGCCATCCAGGTACAAGCCACCTTTTGGCAAGGCCACCAATTGTGAGGATAGGAACTTTGGATGGGATTTCGTAAAGGGGGGTGAAAGGATGCTCGGTCCAATTCATTCCAGCGTAGATCTCGTCCGCAATTATTGGGAGGTAGTTGCGAGCTGCAACATCGAGAATGTCCTCCAGATGCTTTCGTGTAAAGTTGGAACCGCAGGGATTTGAGGGATTGTTCACAAGAATCGCAGCCGTGTTCGCGTCTATCAAGCTCTCCAAATGTTTTAGATCAATCTGCCAGTTTTCCTCAGGCTACTGTTAATCAAGCCTAGAGAGACCTTACGAGGCAATCATAATACCGACACTCGACGCCCATCGGATGAGCAGCAACGCCATAGGTAAAGCCAGGTCGCGGAAGAAGAACATTACTTCCCTCGGAACAAACGGTCCCAATGGCGAGCCATAAAGCCCCACTTGCGCCGTTCGCTAGGAAGACGTCTTCCTTTTTCAGACTGAATTCATCACTGCAATAAACTTCTGCTACAGCTGTCCGAGCAGTCACGGAACCTTCGGTCTCCGTATATCCATTTGCTTGATAGCCAGATAGAGATTCCGTGACGGCATCTACGACAATCTTTGGTGTTTTCAGATTTCCAAAAACAGTTGGGTCGCCAATAGCAAGAGAAATGAATCTCGGCGAAGGCTATAATGTCAGCGGAAGTCCCTCTCATAAGAAGTAAACTTTAGGATTGACGTGCAGTTGCTTCATGGCGTCCCATATGGGGGAGATTGTGTCCAAGGACGCTTTTGAGGCAGGAATCCTAAAGGAAGAGCGTCCTGAGGGCATTGTAGGGAGAAAGAACGAAACAAAAAAAAAGGAAATCCGAAAATTGGAGAAGGACGGGCAATCGCGGATGCTTTTGTAGAATTGGCCCGTTGGTTTGCGGCCCAAATTCGGTGCGAAAATTAGCGGGTCCGCGGCGATTTTGTGCTCCGATCCCAAGTTTATCCTCTCCAAAAATGGCAACTTGACCTCTTCTTTTGCGCATCTCTGCGGGATGTCATCATGTAGCACTAAGGCCGCACGGAAAATGCTGTGCCGATTTAATCCGACTCATGGCTCTCTGATGGCGTATTCGCGTCGAAACCCGTTGGAGCTGACAAGTTTGCAAACGAGACGCTACCTGTATGATGGGGCGTCTTCCCATACTCTAGTCAGCGAATGTAAGCTCAGAGCGGCAATACTGTTAACTTTCTAGCCAGCATTAGCAAGGGCACGATCCTAGCCGCAACTGCTGTGGCAGGGAGTTGTGTTGCCTTATATTTCTACCAAGCGCGGCAAGAAATCAGCAGATCAAAACACCCGTTCTCATTCCCGCAGACAGTATACTTGACCGATTTCAGCGCTGACAATAGAGCTCGGTTTCTGACTATGCTCCAACCAAAAGCTACGGCGACAAAGACAGCATTCCACTTCCGGTATCTCAATCTCTCCATAATCTCTCTAATCGCTAGGTGGTGTTTCTGTTCGTTAAAGACCTTTTCAACCGCTGGCATCTCATATCATTTGCATTGTATTATTTGATTCGATTTCGGGCGCTGCTCGAAGACTACCTGTTTGAATTGGGGTTCGTTTTCTTTGGATACCTAAATGGGTGGAAATTAAGTTACACCCTTGTTTTACCGAATGGTAGATTGAGATAGGAGATCGCAAACATATGTGACTATTGGAAGTGATATCGATCGTATTTTATGGATTCCTTGACTTATAGCACTCTATACCCTGAATTTTACATAATTATCATTACTTGTACACCTGTCCATATACTCATTCCTTAATCCTAAATAATCTGCGCAATCCTTGGAACTTCTTTTCCTTACCAGTGCGTTTACTAACAACAATATTTCCACTCGAAGAACGACGACGTTCGTTCTTAACTTCATCTGCAACAGCACCACTGTCCGTATCCGGTTTCAAAGAACCCCTTCGGAAGAATTGTGAAAAGGAAGACCTCTTTTTCAGGGTTGGACTGGGCAATGATGCTGTATCTTCATATGTTCTTCCGATACCCCTTGTAGGCGGAAGGAGATCATCATCTTCATCTGACGAGTCCCTGAACCTACTCCCCACAATCGGTACATGAGTTGCTGGTGCTTGATCAATACTCTCCCTTCGCTTAAATCTCCCAAATATGGAACTCGCTCTCCCAGTTCGACCTATCTCTGACGAAGAATCACTGAGCTGGCGACGATGACGCTGTTCAGCCTCAGGTGGCGAACGCAGAGTGGTGCGCAATGCAGAAGAATTACGAGGACGAAGGCGTTTAAAGGATGAGTCTGAAGGAACCCGTTCTACTCGGGGGAGAGACATTAGACCACGCGCCATCGCTTCAGAAGACGTGGTTGTTGTGTGGTCGGTTGCACGAAGCGACATGCGCATTGGTTTCGCTTCTGGAACTGCCAGCGCGGTGGGGGATGCAGGGGGAACTGATGATGAGCGCGGCGTGGATTTTTTAGCGCTAACATTTGCGGTACCGTTAATATTTTGTCGAAGAGTTGTCTTCATTGGAGCCTTAGAAGTCGTAGCACTCTTCGTCGGAGCGTGAGCGACCGCTGACTGGACAACTGGTGGAGGCTTTATAGGTTTCATTGGCGTGGGTGACAGTATGGGAACCGGCACCACAGGTACGAATGATGGTCCACTATCCCCATTTGTCGCAATCTCTTCCTTCACCGCCTCCATTGTAGCTTTGCTTTCACTTGGTAATCCGTCAACTGCATCCGAATACACACTCGTTCCACTTTCATTAGTCAGCTGTCTCTCCATCTTCTCTCCATTTGATACACTAGGTCCAGATCTTGTGGGTACAAGAGTTAATGCCTTCAATGACAGTCCATGCTGTAGATCCAAGTCATCTGCTAATTGTGGCGAATTTGACGCTTTGTTGTGATCCAAAGTTGCTACTGGGGCTCCATTCTCTTGACCATCCAAGTACCTAGAGCCTGAAGTACTCGGAGGTGTCGGCTCGGGAGTGGGATCCGGAAAAGCTCCGGGAAGACGGGTTTGGGCTCGCACAGACCGGCTTGGTGAGACATGGATGGTTACGGGAGGGATCTTGATGGTATCAGTAGGCACTTCGTTTGAAGCAGATTCCGGAGCGACTTCCTTTTTCTCATCATTTGTTTGACTTGGTAATACAACCTTGGATGGCTGAACAGGAACATTCTTATCCTCGGCGAAAGGCTTTTCCTCTGCTATATCATCGATTGTCTTCGAAGTAGGAAGAGTCCGCGGAACTGCAGTAGGTGAGAGCAGGGGCGAGAGTGGTGGTGAAGCAGGAGGCGACAACGTTCTTGCGACGATTGCGACATTTTCCGGCCTCAGATAACCCATTTTTGGCTTTGGCGGAACTTGATTGGGAATTATCTGACCCTGTTCCTGCCCATCGCTGAAACTTACCCGTTGCTTTGTCCTTCGTGAATCCTGCGCACCTAGACTGCTGCGGCTTTCCTCACTCACCGCTTCGGAGATAATACTAGGGGGTCCACTTCCTCCTTTCAATGCGCTTTTTACTGGAAATAAGCCAGACGCTTTTGGATGCGAGGGCTGACGTCCAGGATCAAGAGGGTGATCTTCAGCAATACTGGACAAATCCGTTTGAAAACTTCGTATTGAAGAAGCTGATGAACCAATTCCCGGCTGGTGAGGTAATTTCATAGCTGAATGAGTAGGAGACACTACTCTCTCTCTTTCTGCTCTATCCTGTCTCATCGATGTCTTGAGCTTATGCTGATTCTGTTGCGGCGGTGGCTGAATGACACCGGGAGCAACTCCCTTGGCTTTCTTCTTTTCTGACGAATTTGGGCGTAAACTGATAGGAAGAGTGAGACTTCCTCGCCGCTTAACTTGCTTTTCGGCTTTCTCCGGGGTTGTGTCTATCACGCTTGCAGGTCGATCTCGCCGTTCTTTGGCTCGGCCTTCAGGGCTTTGAGCTCGAAACGAACGTTCAGACATGCTGCTGGTTCGGCGACGAAGAGGAGGCCGAGAGGAAATTTGAGCGGCTGTTGCTGCTGCTGCTGGAGATTGTCGAGAATCATCGCGGAGTGATTGGGATGAAGCTCGCTTTAGAGCAGCTGCAGCGGCGGCAGCAGACAAGTTGGATTGGGCTGAATTGTTGCGGGATAGCATCGCCCGTGACGCCGCTAGGGTAGCTGGATTTGCCTATATCCAGAGATGAGCTTTGATTCCTTGTCGCATGATAGTAAAGATTAAGAGGGATTTGTACACTCATGTGAATTTCAATTGCCTTGCAATCGGTATCGAGGACTTAGAGAAAGCAGAGAGGTGGATCAGCTGGAGCTGTGCTCTTTTGATAGTGCGTTCTGGACAGCTTTGTAAATCTCCTGTATCTCCTTTCTTTCCGACGATATTTTATGTCTTTGCGATTATTCTGGGATGAGCAGTTCAATACTGCATGTGAGGAATATTTCGATGTGAGTGGATGGGATGATGTCCAAGAAATTACTTAAAAGCTACAGGGCCAAACACACACTGCAGCAGATTTTGTGGGCGATGATGACTGGTGTGTGCGTGTGTGGTACTAGCGGGGTGTGTCGTAATTGACGCCAAGCCCGAACGACTGTGGCTGGGCCCCCTCCGAAAACAGGAGAGAGAGACTCGCACATTTTTCTTGCGGGGTCCTTATTGGCCTTTGGTCAAATCAACTTTCTTAGTTCACCGCTGACGCTTGCTACCCGTTATGTTACTATAACTCAAGTAAAATTATATTGTGCTGCTGGAAGGGCTTGAATCCTCAGAAAAGTTGCCAATTGGCGGCCTCAGACTTTTTTTTAGTCTATAGAGAACAAAAGATTCGAAAGACCGGTTCAGCGTTAGAACTTGAGATCTGACCTTGCACGCATGAAGCGATTGAGAACAGCTTCTTCCGTAGAGAAACCAACTCAATAGTCGGGTAATGTATGCAGTCTCAATTCATCCTATCTTTTTCTCTCATTTGGTTGTCCTTATGAGTGATACACATGCGTAGACATTAAAGAAGAAAACTAACTATCTGACTGGTTATGAAGGCGGCGTTTCTTCGTCATCATCATCATCATCAAATCCATGTTCGAATAAGTAATTTGCAGCAATTTCCTCATTTTTATCGCAGGCAATGTATGCTTGAATAGCCATATGTCGAGGAAAACCCAAAGCTTCCAACTGCAACGTTAGCTTAAAGTTTGATTTCAGAGAGAAGGAGAAGAAAATTACCCTGCCAATCGCTTCAGCCTCTTCCGGTGTTACTTGAATTGCTCCTGGAGGCAAGGCCCCTCCCTCCTCTCCTTCACCAGCCGCTGTTTCCATTAACAGCTGCAAAAACCCCTCAGGATTTTGGTTGATGAGAGCTGCAAACTGTGGATTACCCTGGGCAATATTCTGGATAATCGGCTCAAGCAACTGAGGATTGTTCTGAACAAGTTGACGAAGTTGTTGGAATTGGGGGTTATTTCTAAGTGGATCCAAGGCGCCACCAGGTAGAACATTGCCGGAAGGAGCAGCTCCTTGCGTTCCAGCTTGAGTCGTCACCGGGGGAGAAGTAGCAGCTGGACGGCCAATGCCTCCACCACCTCGCTGGGCCGCAGCATGTTGAGCAGCAGCCTCGAAGAGATTGACAGGGGCGTTGGAAGGGGGTGGGGCCGTGGCAGGTTGTTGAGGAACAGGTTGTTGAACAGTGGCCTGTGGAGGAGCTGGAGAAGGAGTAGCTGGAGATTGTGCAGTTGGGCGGGGCGCGGTTTCTGTTTGGAGATGGGCAGGGATCCCCTAATGTTAAGGCTGATACAAAAAAATAGGTCGGGTACATCCATAAGGTACTCCACTGCTCTGTCCGGATTATTGAATGCTGCTCTCATGGCTCGTTCAACATCAGTCCTTTCGAAACCCATCATCATCAATTCCTGAATGGCGCCTTCTCTAGCCGCACCGACACTGAAAGCATTCGGATCATTGAAAGACGGAGCAGCAGCAGGTTGGGGGGGAGGTGGAGGCGAAGCGGCAACAGTGGTGGCAGGTGTAGACGGTGCTGGGACAGCTCCCGGTTGAGGAGCAGGAGGATTAGTTGCAGAATAAGCAGGTGGAGCGGCTGTTGGGGTTGGGGTGGACGATTTAGCAGCTGGAGCAGGAGCTGCTGGCTTTGGCTACGAAGGGTCAGTACGGTAAGCACTAAAGAGGAAAGATGCCTTCTTCACCATGCATACCACAAAATCTTTTTCTTGGATTTTATAGTATTCCACTGTTTGGTCATCTTGTAAGATTTTTCCTATTGCGTGAGCTTCCACGTTTCCCGGAAGGCAAAATACCAGAATAAATCAATTTCTGAGCCTCAACGTCATGACCTTGAGACTCGTGGATCTTTTGTTTCACTTCAAGAATCTGTGAAATGAGATTAGAATGGGTAAAGGGATTAAATACCGTGGCACTCGGCTCAGCTTCAATAGTGAACTTCTTCTGTTGCAGGTCTTTGAAAGTAAGGTGCATTGCAGAAATCTTCGATATCCCTGATACAAGGAAACAATACAAACCAAGAACGAAAACGAGTCAAAAGCGAGAAAAGTGAAGTGATGAGTGGATAAGTGGCTAGACAGGTAGGTAGGTAGGTATTGGGCACTCAATCGCTCGGATGTTCGACCAGGGAGTATGTGGTTAGCGTGGCGAGCGAAACCCATACTTAAATGTGAGCTTGCGTAAGCCAGTCGATGGCCTCACACCCAAATTGCACACAACGTAATCTGTCCTGTACTTTCCGAGTTGGTCGTCAGATGTCTAAAGCAAGACCTCCACTACCCAACTGAAGTGGTAGACGGCTTGTCCAAATAGTATTGCAGGGTCAACAATCTTATCAAGCTTATCTTGAATGCTAATGTACTCTGGTGTTTAGCCGTCAGATCTTAGATCTGTCTGGCTCCATAAGGGTGTGAGATTGATCAACCCTAACCCAATGCTGTTGGCCTTCGAAAGCGTTGATCGATGAATCGAAAAAAAGCTTGCGGGTAGTTCACACAAATGAGATTTTCGGGTTCTTGACAGGGAGGAAAGAGATTGGATAACCTAATCGATGAACAGTATCTATTCTCCCCAAACTACTGACATGACTAATTAAATCAGAAACTGCTTATACTAGCGTCAGTGGGGCTCGGTCCATCACTCCCTCCTCTGGGAGGTTGTCAACAAATAGCACGGCAGCAACACAAACCTCAAATGGGGAAAAGAGCAAAACGCAATGGTGTTCCCGAGTCTCTACAGTGGAACTTACTTTTACAAGGCCAGCAACACTGAAGTTATTTGTTCAACGATGTTATGAAGCCGTCACTGACGAAGAATCGAAAGCCGCCATTGAGCAGGAAATGAAACAAGTCAGTCCTCTGAGTCTCTTTTCTCATCCCCTAGATCATTACTGTGAAAGCGCAGGAAGGAACGTTATGGACAACGGATTGGGATTCAATGCCTGTACCTAGCCCTCGTCAACCCTCTCCTGTACCTGAACCAACTCCCAAACGGTCTCGATTTGATGTTGAACCTGGATCGATCGCCCTTGCCAAAAGAATCAAAATGGAACCCACGCAATCAGCAAATCCGCTTTCCGAGTCTGACTCGGATGCCATGGCCGATGTGACTCCTCCGAAGAAAAAGAAGTCTGCTTTCCAGAAATATGGCGACGAAATTTCCCAAACTCAGGAAGAAATAGCCCGCCGTGACCGTAGGTTACAGCGCTTCCAAGAACAAGAGGCTCAACTACTTCGAACAGAGACTCCAGATTATACCCGCGACGCCCAAATTGCTGCATCTCTGGTACTTCTAAACGAGGGTGAATGCTGATGTAGTCCTCTTCCTTACCTGACGACCAGCCTTTTGTTGGACGATCACATGTTCTGGAACGGCCGTATCTACGATTGACAACGGCGCCGGATGCTAGTGTTGTTCGACCGCCAGATGTGTTAAAGCAAACTTTAGAGTTATTAAAAAAGAAGTGGCGAGCTGAAGGGAATTATGCATACATATGTGATCAATTCAAGTCAATACGGCAGGATCTCATGGTTCAACGAGTAAAAACAGAATTCACTGTACAAGTGTACGAGCTTCATGCTCGAATAGCGCTTGAGAAGGTGAACTCTTCTGAGGGATAAAATCTGATGTATTAGGGTGATCTAGGGGAATATAATCAATGCCAGACGCGACTTTCAGAGTTATACGAGGAGGGTATCCGAGGAGCTCGGCTTGAATTTTTAGCATACAGAATTATTTACACGCTTTATACCCAAAACCGATCAGGTATGCAAACCCAGACCCAGTTAATGACGCAATTAGAAATCAACGAGTTACTTGCTTCACTTACAGCAAAAGAGAAACAAACCGAAAGTGTCGCGCACGCATTAGAAGTTCGAGAAGCTCTGGCATCAAGAAACTACCACCGACTCTTTCAATTGTATAATTCAGCTCCTAATATGGGAGGGTATTTAATGGATTTCTTTGTGGAACGTGAACGCGTAGCTGCGTGTTGTATCATGTTCAAAGCGTACTCTCACGCAATGACCAATTTGGCTTATTTCTAGATATCGGCCCGAGATCGACGTGCGATTCATAACAGATGAACTCGGTTTCGAAACAGATGCCGAATGTGTCGAATTCCTCGAAAAACGAAATGCACAGATCCATGTCGCGGACGGGAAGCTGCGGATCAAGACGAAGGAGTCGTTCGAGGCGTTCGAGGCGAATAAGAGACAATTGTTCAGGGTCGTCGATATTAAGGGCCAACTGTAAGTTATATAGAACGTATCATTATGTTCGCAGTGCAAGCATGGCAGGGATACCCAGTTGAGTTTAGAAAGTGGTACTTTATCATCTGGCGAAAGGGTTAGTTATGCTGTAGATATAAGAAGTCAGATCAATGTCCTATACAGCGGGACTTGTCTCATCTTCTGGCACATGAAATGATTTCGCGCAGATCACTGGCGCATCACCGTTTCTGGGATCGCCAATTCGAAATCTCTCGTCTTTTCTTGTTCACGACAATGCGTTTAAGAGAAGACTGAAGCCACTAAGAATTTAGGACTAGCAGCATGACGACGTTGCTTTCTGTAACAGGGAAACAGCAATCTCTAGACCTTACAGGCTTTTATGGCGCAACAACACCAGTCCACAACTTTAAGAAATTGAATCAAATCGGCGAAGGAAGTAAGAGCCCCCTATATTGTTTTACTGATGTGCTAGCGTTTGGAGTAGTCTAGTACCTCGACCCATCTCCACCTATCTAATTGAAGTCGTGCTCAAGATCGTCGGTCCGGCGAGATCGTAGCGCTGAAGACGATTAGGATTGATGGCTCTGAGAAACGTGATGGGACCCCTATCACTGCGATCAGAGAAATCTCTCTTCTCCGTGCGTTGAAACACCCCAACATTGTCAATGTGCTCGAAGTGGCTATTGGAGGCAATATTTATGACCCACCTGTACATGATTCCGAAACGTCCTCGCTGACAAGAAGATATTGGTGATGGAATATTGTGAACAGGTTCATATATTTTCGTCCCATCTAGTAGAGATCAGGAATCATCATTGCTACAAAGGATCTTGCGATTTTACTTGATACTATTCGAGTTCAGTTTACTCTGTCGGAAGGTACGAGGATTCCCTATGTCCATCCTAATGTGAAGTGAAATGCTTGTTCAAGCAAGTCCTTGAGGGAGTTGAATATCTCCATAAGAATGATATCATTCACAGGTTTGGATATTGGCTAAATATCTAACTCATCATCATCAGAGACCTCAAGATATCCAATCTCCTATTAAATTCGAAAGGGACCTTGAAGATTGGTGAGACCATCACGTACGGTGCTTATGATAGCGGATTTCGGTATGGCGAGAGAGCTGAGTTCGATGCCGATGACACCTCAAGTGGTCACGGTCTGGTAAAAATTATGTAGTCCCTACTTTAATCCTAGGTACCGTGCCCCAGAACTCTTATTCGGAGCTCGGAAATACGGCAAGGCCGTCGACATCTGGTCTCTCGGTCTCATTCTTGGTGAATTACTTCTTCATGCTCCCGTTCTACCGGGTGACAATGAGAGTGAACAAGTGCAATTGATAATTGCGCTCTTAGGACAGCCACCGTCTGAAAGGAATTGGCCTCAATTTCACAACATGCCGCTAAGAGATGAATATAAATTACCTGCCGCCTCTGAAGCTCTGGAGAACGGTAAAATGACCATAAAAATGAGGTTCAGAGAATATTCGGAAGCAACGAGGGGATTAATGAAACGATGCTTAGAGTGGGATCCAGATTCCCGATGTTCTGCACGTTCAGCTCTGCAACATGCATATTTCAAAGAGGAGCCGAGAGGTATTGGTGGTGAGTGAGCGGCTTCTCATTCTAGGACAAGATCCGGCATTACTCCCCACGTTCCCCGAAGCCAGAGAGAAGAAGCCAATCACTGAGATAACTCCAAATCAGTAAGTTCCTCTATCGTTATATTAATATCAGATCCATTAAGAGGGGATATGTGTTTGATGCTGAGGAGCTCGCCACTAGACACGAAGGACTGCTCAAGAAGTATAGGAAAGGATGAAAATCATGAGTCTCAAGAATTGCGAGATACAGGCCCCGGTCCATTAGCTGAGTGTACAATGAAATATTATATTAAGCCGTTCGCCTTTCAAATGTGAATAAGTGTTTCGCCTCTTGTCCCTAAATTATTGGTCTCCGCCGATCTGACCTGCCCCTGGGTTCAAATTGAGGGCCGAAGATCTGCGGTGATGCAAGATTTTTTGTCGTCTTTCCTCCTCCACCCCACCTCTGACATCGTGATGCCACTTTCAGTGAAGCCCCCCATAACCAATATCTGATTCTCAGGATGATCCTCCATGCCATTCTGAAGCATGCACGCTGCAGAATTGTCTAATGCGGAATACATACAAAGAGGAACGGTGTAAATGGGCCATTGGGGACCTCTACCAGTGTTGCCAGGAATTTTATTTTAAGGACGAAAATGGCAAGACCCCGAGCTGTCCAAAATACGAGCAATTGCAGAAAATATTGAAAATGAAAGTAAAGGAGGAAGAGAAACGATATTGAGTACAACACGGAGCAAAGGAGAGATAATCGTGTGAGAATAGGTACGAAAAGTACAGTTCGGAACAGAATAAAGATTATAAGAGACCTCGACATTATTACTATGATATCTAATACACATATAACTATCATTCTAAAATACTTTCACTCGTCCATAAATTAGGGAAATGTTTAGGGAAACATTTCCTACTCCGGCTTCCTCGCTACATATAATTGCATAGGGGTAAACAATTTGTCCCTTCCTCCCGCCACGAGGGCGTCTGCCGCCACTCCCAAAGCATCGGCTGTCTTCATTGCATCGGGAGGAGCCAATCTCAAGAATCCAAGGACTCCCAATAATCCATGTGAAATATACCTTGCCGGCCTGGTCATCAAGCTGACCTTGAGCAAATCTCCCAGACTCCTGGCATGCCACAATTCCCCAGCCAATGGATAATACCATGGGATGTAGTCATCTTTATCGGCTAAATCCTCGTCATGTATGACCTCGAATCCGACCTCCTCGAATGCTTTGAGAGCGACCGACTTTTTAACCATGGCGGGGATGCCGTCGCCGATTTCAATGTCGTAGGAGATTTGTCTGTGGCTAGGATTGGAAGCGTCGTAGTGGTCGGCAAGGAGCCATTCGTAGGTAGCATATGTCCCACCGGGTTTCAAAACTCGGAATATCTCTGAGTAGACACCTGTGAGAGATGGTGCGTGACAAGTTGCTTCGATGGAGTAGATTCGATCAAAGGTATTATCGGCAAATGGCATTTTCATAAAATCTCCTTTAACAAAGGTGACGCTACTGGATAAATCTTTCTTGGCGGTGTAATGACGTGCTCGATCAATCCTGCAGCAATGTGTTAGCATGTAATGAAATGGATTGGGGGCAACATACTGGTAGTCATTGTTGTTGAGGCCAACGACATTGCAATCGGTGAAGATGGCGATTTCTCGAGCTGGCCCACCGACACCACATCCAACGTCTAAAACTACCTCTCCAGCTTGGATTCCAAGTTTCATAGCCATGTAATGTTCATGTCTCGCCAGAGCCTGAAGATCAGCACGGTGCCCCAAAACGGTCGGGGAAGGTGGCGACGGGGAGTCGTACCTGATGGAATGGCTCTCCTTTATAAAACCTACAAAAATGAAAGCTCTGTGCCCACCCATATTCATAGAGATCGGTAGCAAGATTATAATACGAATTAACCAAGTCGGTGTACTGGTTAGCTCTTGCTTTAATATCTTCGTCTGTTTCACTTTTGGCGGTTTTATTGTCCCAAAACTGAAAATAGGTGGATGCAGCTTGTTTTTGAGCTTCAGAATTCTTTTTCAAGATGGCGAGATATCCTGCCGCTTCGGTAGCTTTCGAGCCGTGTAGGGCTTTGGAGAACTCCTTGTCGCGAATTTGCGATTCTGAGGGTGCGGGTTCAGCGATGCTTGGCATTTGTTGCAGGATGGATTATTTGACGTAAACGAGAAAAGGAGCGAAGATTGAAAGTTGAAAGATGAATACGCAGTTGGAAGAGCGTCTGTGGTCAGAAAGGGGAATTGGTTGAGAGAATGGAGCTGGAATGGAAGGGAATGAAATGAGCGAGGAGGGATGGCCCGGTTATTTTTATTTTCAGAGCTACCGTCTCCTTAAAAAAACCTGAATGCAGCCACGGCCCACACGCTGCAAAAAATCCACGTTGTAGTTGCTCGTGATTAGAGCCAATCTCCACCAATTACAACAGCCATATTAGGATTCGCGTTGCCCGATTAGGGGAGTGCATCGATCAGCGGCAAAACTGATCCCGAGAATTTCACTCAAGAAAACGAAGTCCAAAACTTTGCAGAGAAAGTCATCAGGTAGTAGCCGGGTGGAACTCACTCGGAGGAATGAGAGATAAGGAGATCGGCCTTCATCCATGGAGCATTCTATTGTTTCATGCATGAAGTACGGGCCATGTGATCCTCTTCCGGTTGACTATCATTACTGCATTCAGAAGAGAAACACGGTTTTGAGTTAGCCACTGAGCGCAACGTGACGGAAACGCTTTCAGCAATAGGTACAATGATCGCTAATGGAATAATCAACAAACTGGCCAGCCTGACTTGCTTCCCAATTCAGGAAAGGTGATCCATGCAAGTCGCTGAAAATGGTGGACAGATGGCTGAAATTGGCGGCCATGAATTGTGTTCCGTGCTTCCCAATCGCCATATTTGGCGTGCTAGTGACGCCTGCAACCTTAAGCGGATAGCTGTGTGACAGCCGAATTGGGCTCACCTGCCTCGATAACATCTGACGAATAACGCCGCGATACACTGAACCTTATTTCGATATGTAGTGGTCCACTTGGCTCGTGCTGTGATAAGTCGCGAAATCGAATCCACCAGCATCTCTCAACTTTGACCATTGCTATTTCTTTCGCCCTATTTTAACGAGTTGTACCCATGCAATTGGAATAGTTGCATGATGCACATTGACCTCACTTTGATTGTGCACTCATCGGATAAAAGTTTGGTCGTGGGGTTGCATTCTACTATTCTGGCGAAGAAGGATTCGGAAATTTCGAGCCTCGGGCGCTAGACTCTACAGCGTCATTTCTCCATATTTCAATAAAGCGATTCAAAGAATAGCGATTGATAGCGACCTATGCTTTTACATACAAATCCACATATGAATCAACGTCCATTTTTTCCAAGTCTGCAAGATTTTCACTGGCCTTCATAATCTTATCCTGTTCAGCCTCAGTGAAATGCGGCGCAATATGTCTCACAAACTTGGCCAATAGCAACGGTTTACCCTATCATCAGTTGCCTGAACAGCTAAAGGAAACAACCTCTTCTCTTCTGAATTTGTGACCAACTGGAATATCGATGAAAACTTCCGGCAGAACAGTACCGTCATTTAACGTTACGGTGAGACCGTTTCCAATGGTACGTTTCGAAGGATCGTGATAGTCCAATGTAATCTGAGGGTCTTCGACACAGTACATCTTGTCACGTAGAGCGTCGATGCGAGGATCCGAAGCCACGTCGTCCTCGTAGTCTTCGGCTGTCAAACGTCCGTAGATCAGCGGGATGGCAACCTAACGTGAGACCAACTCGGACAGAATATTACCATATACTGAACGCAGTGATCTCGGTCTGCTGGGTTATGAAGTGGTCCTTGTTTGTCGATGATATCAATGCAGGCTTGTTGAGTACGGATCTTGATTTCTTTGATATCGTCAGATGATTTACCAGCTTTTTTCAATTGATCGTGGAGGATTATTGCACATTCAACTGCTGTTTGAGCATGGAATCTAATGTCAGATTCAGGGAGAGCAAAAGATGTACTCCGCAGGGAAAGAGATCTTAAATAAGATATTTTCCATGATATAACTTCCGTAAGGTCTTTGAAATTTAAATTCTTGGCCGTTGAAGAGAACATCATAGAATCCCCACCGTTTGGCAGTCAAAACACTAGGAAGTCCCATTTCTCCTCTTTGAACCATCAATGCCAGATTCACAGCTCGTGCACATGCATCACCAGCAGCCCACGACTTTCGAGGACCGGTATTGGGGACATGACGATATGTTCGCAGCGATTGACCGTCCACCCAAGCTTGTGAGACCGCATCGTTAGTTTGAGATTTATTCATCCCCAGTAATCTAGAGACGACAGCTGTCGTAGCTACTTTAACGAGAACAACGTGGTCCAGTCCGACCTTGTTGAAACTATTCTCGAGCGCCAGACATCCTTGAATCTACCATCAATACGTTGTCCTCGAGGGAATTCACTTCGTGTGCTTGAATCATGCCGGTGAGAACTTCTTTCACCTTGATACCTTCTTTGCCATTTGCTTTGTTCGTACGAGAAAGCCAATCCGCGACCGCAAGGATACCGCCAAGATTATCGCTCGGATGACCCCATTCAGCTGCAAGCCAACAATCATTGTAGTCGAGCCAACGAATCATAGCGCCAATGTTGAAAGCTCCTCGAACAGGATCAAGTTGATAATTGGTTCCAGGGACTTTTGTTCCATTGGGGACGATTGTGCCTGAACAATTAGCTTTCAGCTTTCACATGCAGTCATACCTTCAACGACGGGACCCAAGAGCTTTGTGCACTGTTTGAATCGGAGAGCTTCCAATCCGCATCCAAGAGTATCAATCAAGCAAAGACGAGCAGTTTCACGGGCGAGCGGAGACTCGGTCTTTTGGGGAGCATGTACATAATCCGAAATGTCCTGGATCACTTTGTCGGTTTCCGGTCGGACATTCTGACCATGGGCGGAGTGACTGGCCATTTTGGGAAAGACAGCTGAGAAAGCAGGTCTGACAACGGGAAAGACTCGCACAGTGGATTTTAGGCTTTGCAAGAGCATTGATCAATTGAATCGCAAATGCACTGCTGGATGGCGGCGGAGAAAACTTGGTGGTAAAAATTAATCCACGTTAAGAGCGCAGCCGGTCCGATGAATCAATCTGATGTAGATCGCGAATCACAAGATATGCAATCTCAAGTTACAATTGAATAATTACAAGGTTGGATATCCCTATCTTCAATGCTGGTCTAAATTTCGCTACGAGAATTTATTTTTAGTGGACACCCTTCACTGTGGCCTCTTCGAAGTTCTGACCTTCGAAAGGTAGCTCGTGATCCTCCCCATCGTCGACGGTTTCGGCATCAAGCAAAGCAACCGCTTTGCTGGACAAGGTAGCACTGAAGGCTGCATATATGTCGGAATCCCCTCCGATATATGTATCATCTTCACATACATCTGGCTTAAATGGCCAATTATGGAAGGCGTCCGCCAGTTGCACCCATTGCTCCGTGGACATAACAAGAGGAGGAAGGGGCTGTGATGGATCATATGATTGAATTGCGTCAACAAGAACTTCGGCGCCTGGAGCAACGATTCTGTCTCGTCAGCTTGTGCGAAATATCATCAGTACCGTAAGGCGTCCTGTAAAGGTCGTTGATCTAGAATGAATAGTTTTAGGAGCAAGTATTCCAGTTCTTGTAATGTCGCTAGAAATGTATGAGATTATAACAAGCACATTGTCTTACCAACGCTTTTACGTTTCTCAAACGGTGTAAGTTCAATCAGGGCTCCGTTAAGCTGAACATTAGCAACGCACGGAACGCAAAATACCTGTGGATCGAATTCAGATGGTTTCAGATTCACAATTGATTCATCGAGAGGTAAATCTATTGGGATCCTTCCAACTTTCCTTCGGCGACCAGAGCGACCTTGAGGTACGTCTGGTCCCGACGTCTTGGCTACAACTCTTGCGTCACAAGTCAATTCTCTCATAATCGTCATCTTTTTCCGGTCAGCGTGCCCAACCGGCGCCAGTAGATGGGACCAATCCTCGTCTGCCATCCAGACATATGTCCTCACTCTACCGAAGTGGTACAAAAATATGTTGTCATACATGAACGAAATGAATTGCGATACAAGCCCTTGCGTTTCGCTGGCGGTCCCATCGGTCAGGTTGAGAACAAAGATGAGGGACGAATTTGGCTTCGAAGGAGGTTGAACTTGTGGAACAATTATTTTGCGCTTAATGACTTCTGCATATGTCTGGAAGTCCCAGCCATTCAGATCCAAGTGTTTAATTCTGCCGTTGGATGGATCCAGGAGAGGCCGAAGACTAGGTTCAAATTGGAAACCACGGTCGAACAGAACATAAGTGTTTGGGTTTATTTGGTTGAACAATGCCCGAGTGAAAATTCCGGGACCTAATGATATCAGAGGATGAAGCAAGAGGGAATACCAGGGTTGACTTCAATTACGTTAGTATCCTTGTAGAAAGCCGGGTCGAAATGTGCTACGCATGCCTCTGTGTCTGTTAGCGGATTCCAGGGAGACGAACAACTTGCGATTGAATAGTCTTTCAGGTGGCGATGTCCGATGAACTTCGACTCACGTCCACCCCTTCTTTTTCTCGTTTTCCATTCCTTTGTGGTCGGAATAGGGATTTTGCTGAGTGGTGACTTATCGTCAGGAAGCGCAGGCTTGAAGACTGCATTTGTGTGGTAGCCTCGAGCTATCGGGCTTCCACGATACCCGACAAGGAGAATCGAATTACCACACCACCGAGAGAGAAAAGCCTGAAGACGCGGCCGACTCATTATTGGTCGATATTCAAGGGGTCAAAAGACATTTAGGGGAGAGAGCGAAGTCGGGCAATGACAGGTGCCTGACTGCTAAGAATGAGAAACTTTTTGCAATGCGAGATCTGCGCAAAATATTTAAATATGACTGCAAATGTAAATATGTATTTAATGTAAATTTTTCCCAAGCTCAATTGAGGTCACATCCATTATAAAGCGCAGTGTTCCTTTTCTTGGATCACCATCTTCCATCAAGCACTTCCCTTTGTCCAGCAGGTCAGTGCAGCTCCAACTTAGCTTCTGGCAATGGATGGACGCCCGGCAATTGGCCCCATCTTCAAATGGCATCCCGATGAAGATGATCCCGCAACAAACAACAAGATCGTCCTGACCCATGTCGCTTTCAAAGGTCCGATGCATCTCCTCCTAGCGTGACTAACGATGTAGGTGCTCAAACAGGAAGCATTCTAAGCAGCATCGTCCAATTGTTGATAATGCGAGGTCGAGTACGTTCCAGGATATTCTGGCGCGGTAACCTTTTGGCGACCGGCTTCACTTCTCTTGCCTCCGTTGGCGCAGGCTACTACATGGTCAACTCTTCGGATCCCATAAAGAATTACGATCGCGCTTTCCGGTTCTACCCCGCATATTCTAGAGTGTCCAAAGCTAATGGTCCAGAATTCAAGCGAATAGTGCGCAGAACCGTTGCGATAAATATTCCGTCATGTATTCGGGATTTTTTGCGGTCAGCACACTCTTCTTTTTCGGTGTCCCGGCGTTCGCGAGACTTGAAACTTGGGAGAAGGCTGCCGGTTTCGCAACATTTGGATTTGGGGTTGGGCCAGTGTGTCATGTTCTTACCCAAAAAGGTCCTCCGGACTACGATCCTATAAGACTTTGGCCTGATTGACTCAATGACGATTTCCTTCACGTTCTACGGCAATTGTTTCGATCCACTTTGACTGGTTTGCGAGATTGGCAGTGTACATATGGTTGGAGAATTGGGCCGTTTGTTTTGAGTAGTTTCATAGTAATGATGATAGAGGGACTGGATAGTTCTTGGGGTTCTAGTAAATCCATAATCAGCCCGTATTCTCATTTCTCAAGTCACTTGCTTCTCTGGGTGCTACAATTCTGACAATGGAACCCATTTCGATAGCTCAGTGTGGGGGTAGTGTGTAAAGGGGCCAGGGGGTCACATGGAAGATAGAAAATGTTCGATATACTATGTAAGATGTAACCCAATGTAAAGATGTAGTCCAGCCTCCGTTGACAAAACCCGTATCTCGCTACCTCATCAACCAATCCTTTGTTTTACTCACCGACGCTAGTGAGTCCCTGCATGATCCTGATACCCAAACGCATGCGAAGAGTACCTTCCAAAGAATAATTCACCAAAAAACAAACCTGCTAAAACTGCAAAGAAATAGCCGACGTTCATAGTCATGACCGCTATCATCCTAGTGGTCAGAGATATCCAATTAAAAGAGAATCAGCACACAAAGGAAGCGTGTGCCAATTGATATGGGGAGGTTGGTACAATAGATAGTAGACACCAGCTGTGACGAGTTGTAAACCTGCGCGGGGGAGATCGACCGAAGTGCGCCAACAGTTCGCAACTTTTGGGCCTCTGAGAGTTTGTACGGTCCCATCTTTCTCATGAATGACAACTGAGACGCTAGAAAACTTCTTGTGCCAATATTCTTCGAGTAATACTTTTCCAGACGTGAGGGCACGGGCAATGATTCCAAGAACGAGCAGGAAAATCCACGTTCCCGCGTACTGGCCCGGGGTACTAGGAGTCCACTGCATCGAATAGAGCGAGTCGGTGATTCCGGTGTGGAAAACCTGCAAAGGTGTAAGCGACACTAGCTGAACAAAATCCGTACCATCATTGAGGAAGAATTCATCATCGAGCTATTCATTGAGTCACCCATGTCACCCATATCCATGTCCATTGTGAGATCTGACCAAGTTTGTAGTCAAAAGTTCAATCCTACCAAGCTAGACTATCGAGATATCTCTTCGGTGGCCTGGGAAAACGAGGGGAAACAAGTAAGGTAGGGAAATAGATAATATATATAGTAGCCCGGGTTTCACGTATCGCTCCGGATGTTTGAACGACAATCGGAGAAATTGGATTATATTAGTGTAAACTGTCTGCAGACAGTGACGATTTCGTGCCTTGAAACTATAATTTGACTCTCTTGTTGAAAAGGGGACGGCAAGGATGCTATCTGTGGGAACTTGAAACGATCGGTAAAGAAGACAGAGAAAGAAGCAAAAATCCCTCACAAGCAGATGTAGACTATGTAGCTTACAGTGCCTGAAGGGTGGGGACTAAGGAATGCGAAGCGATCGGTTAAGGAAACATGACAACGAAGCGAAAATGCCTCACAGTGGGATGTAGTTAAATCTCCGTAAGGGAGTGGACCCGCGAATCTCGAGAACAAATCTTCTAAACAATTTTGGGCTCAGGTACTGCTGTCTGTCGGCTAATTGCACCAATTGGACAAAGTAATCGATTAACCTTTTTCCACATTATATCGGTAACGGAGGAAAGTTCCGAGGATTGTCTCGGGCCAAAGTCTCGCACCACTTAAAAAATAGCGCGTACATTGTTTGTGTCGTAGCAAAATTAGCGCAGCCTTTTATCGCCTTTTATCGCGTAACTTGACCAACCTGACAGATTAGTCCCTGGTTTAATATGCCCCCCACGCTAATAATTCGAAAATATTTCGAAGCGACCGACGGATGAGCAATCCAAGATACTCCGTCCTATCCTGGTATCGATATTCCCAGACAGAGACAATCAGAAAACTTAGATATAGGGGAAGATTCTTAAACACATGTGACACAAGAAAAGACATGCTTGCCAACATGTTATAGTTCAAGGACAAGGACTATTGCATCCCTGCTATAATACCGAATCACATCCCACGGATTCGATCTCACCTCGTCGTGATCTAGTATATCGAGGCATCGTCCTGTGGACTTGTGCCAAACAACATCGCCAAAATGGATATGGATATGGGTATGGGTATGGACAACATGACGGGTCCTTTGACCGACGCTGGCATGAACATGTCAAACATCACCGTCGCTTACGATTTTCTTCAAGATATCCTCAATATGGCCCCCTTCCAGGCTATGGATGAAGCTGTAGCTGAGGCGTTTTGGTATGGAATCATCATTGTTATTACTATCGGCGCTCTCGTCAACTTCACCCAATATCTCACATTGAAAGCAAGGTTCTTCTCCGCTCATCCCGCTGCATGGCTTTTACTGACACCTTTGCAGACTTCGGGCAGCGGCCGCAAATAAAGTCCGCCCGGCTAGTCCTAGAAATTTCTTTACGAAGGGTGTGGCAACCATCACTGCTTTCGTTAGAGAGGTTAGTTATCCGCAATTCACCCCAGCACGGAACTATTTCGTCCGCATTCCTCCCGTAGGAGTCGTTCTCCTTCTTCTCACTTATCTCTGCTATATCATCGGTCTCGAGTATTACCACAATTTCGTCCCCGGTGCTCAACATTTCCAAGCGTTTGGACTCCGCGCGACACTCCTTAGTGCCGCACAGTTACCTCTTCTCGTTCTCCTCGCTTCCAAGAATAACATCATCGGTTATCTTGTCGGATCTTCGTATGAACGATTACAAATTTTTCATCGATGGGTTGCGAGAACTTTGTTCTTGACTGCGACTCTGCATGGTGGATATCAACTATATGGATGGAATCAATATGGCCTAGTATCTCTTGAACGTGAGACAGACACGTGCTGGCCAACCGGTACATCCTAGTCGTCGCTTTACATCTAATACCTACTTAGGTTTCGCTGCTTGGTCAATTCTCCTTTGGATGAATGTTAGTACGATCGCTCCCATCCGAAACTGGAACTATGAGATCTTCGTTGTACAACATCTCATCACATTCTTCGGCTTCATCATCGCCGTAATGGAACACATGCCAGTCTTATATTGCAGGTACTTCATCATCGCATAAGTCGGTCTAACGAGAACAGAGTGTACGTCTACATTCCAATTGGCATCTTCCTTTTGGATCGCATTATCCGTGGAATCAAATATCTCATCTTCCCCGGACGAGCGACTATAACTGCATACGGCGAGACAGTTACTAAAATCCGAATTCGCGGATCTCGACTCAAATGGTGGAAACCGGGGCAATATGTTCTCGTCTCTCTCCCTGGAGTTAGATTCGGTCAATCTCATCCTGCCACGATTGTCTCCACACCCTCTTCCCACAACGGGGAAATCGTCTTGATTATGCGCTGCCAAAAAGGCTTCTCGAATAAATTACTTGACCATGCCGATGCAGGGGATTACCTTACATTTATCGACGGTCCATACGGAGGATCTCATTCTGATTTTGCCGCTTTTGATTCAACCATTTTAATTGCTGGATCCACCGGGGTTACCTTCACTTTACCTATTCTTTTGGATCTCGCCCACAGAGCTGCTACCACAAAACTTCCTCTCCGAGCGCTCACATTTATCTGGGTTGTCAAAACGTCGGCATGTAAAACATGGATCTCGGAGGAATTGCGGGGTGCGTTAAGAACTCTGTATAATGTGGGAATTGAGACAAATTGCATGGTCTTCGTAACTTGTGATCCCGAAATGACAGACGAAAAGAAGGGCTGCACATGCACTTCATCACCTTGTTGCTGTACACAGACCGTTCAAGTTGGTCGTTCCTCGGACGATGAATTCGACAAGAC
>Ga0335073_10000489_pt1 | contig 50431 bp, 48 predicted proteins | sample Lox_Sample_22_FD_207093 | JGI IMG/M metagenome (GOLD analysis project Ga0335073, IMG submission 207093) | Soil microbial communities from Loxahatchee National Wildlife Refuge, Florida, United States - Lox_Sample_2.2 | ecosystem: Environmental > Terrestrial > Soil > Wetlands | place: USA... | reverse complement strand
GGCCGTCGGCTTCGACAAGCTCGGCGCCACGGGCGTATTGTACAAAGGCCTGCAGACGCTCGGCGGCGGCGCGACCCTCGCCGGCATCATCCTGGGCGCCGTCACCGTGTTCATCATCGAACGCCAGCTCGAGAAGGCGGCGGCGTTCGCGCTCGCCGGCGCGGTGCTGACGTTCTTCGGCCTGATCCACGCCGAGGACCTCGGCGTCGGCCAGTCGCCCCTGGTGGCGCTGAGCTATCTCGGCGTCGCGGCGATGCTGTTCGGCTTTGCCCGCTACGCGCATGTGGCGCCGGCCGAGCCGAGCGACATCGACCCGCACAACGTCAGCGTCCACGCGGCGGCGGAATAAAGCCGCCGCTGGTTCGGCCGGCGGGCGGGGGTTGCCCGCCGGCGGACGAAGGGTAGGCCTTGCGCCGGTCGCGCTCTGCGTATTTCGCATAACTGGGTTCAAGCGAAAAGAAAACCGGCGAAAGCAACTCTAGGCCAAACGGCTTTCTTTTACTTTCACTTATTTTTCGGAATCGGGATTTTTCAATACGTTACGGCCGATTCAAATTAAAAATTTCTCCTCCTTTCGCCGGATCGAGAGATATGCTCCAATCGCATGCCTCACGCCCTGTCTCTCCGAGCGACGATCCGCGCGCCCCGGTCGCCGGCGAACAGCATCTGAAGCCGGTTTGCCGGACCTTTCGCCGGGGGGCCGCCAAAGGCTGGGTTCGTTCTGCTCCATAGAACCAGTTTATCCGACGCTTCTGAATTTGGCAAGCAAAATCGCCGAAAAATTTTTGCCCTGCGGCGCGGATCGCTCGAGGCCCCGGTCATTGCTCGGGGACTCCGGCCTTGCGCATGCCTTCGAGAATGGGCTCGAGCTGGGCCAGGTATGTCGGGTCGCCGCTCGCCGCCTTCCAAAGGGCGAGGGCGCGGGAGACAGTGAAGTCCGGGTTGAGCGCGAGGCCGGCCATGGCTGCGGCTTGCGCCTCCACCCGTCGACCAAGCTGTGCGAGCGCGACGCCCAACATGAAATCTCGATATGGATAATTTCGATTGGCCTCGATCGACCGCCGAAACCACACGACCGCTTGCTCCCAACTGCCGAGGTGGAGCTTCGCTACGCCCGCAGTGTTCATCCAGATATAAGCCGTCGTATCGCGCGGACTGAGGCGCTGGGCCTCGGCAATGTGCGCCTCCGTTTCTTCCGCGCGACCTAGCAGGATCTTGCCTCTCCCGATAATTGCATGGGCAAGCGCGAGATTACGGTCCAGCGCCAGGGCGTGCTCGCATTCGGCGATGCCCTCAGCAGCACGGTTCGTGTATATGTGGGCGAGTCCCAATGTCAGATGTCCGCGAGCATGGTCGGGCATGGACGACAAGGCTTTGATCAGCTTCGCTTCGGACGCCGTGAAGGCCGCGTTGGGATCAGTCGGAAATAGAAATGCGCCCGTTCTGGCGTCGGCGTGCGCCGATCCCACGAGTGCGTCGACATTGTCAGGGTCGGCGGCGAGCGCGCGATCGAAAAAACTGCGCGCTCGCGCGACATTGTCGGGGGCGATACCCTTATTGTGCCAAGCCAAACCCTGAAAATAAAGATCGATCGAGTCAGGGGTCGGGACCCGTTCGGCGCGCCGCGCCTCGGCGGCGACGAGCTGAGCGTTCAGGGCATTCGCCAGGCGCGCGATGATTTCGTCCTGCATATCGAACAGATCGGCGATGGGCTTGTCGAACCGCTCGGCCCAGAGATGATTGCCGGTTTCGGCGTCGATCAGCTGCACGTTGACGCGCATCCGGTCGCCGCCGCGCTGAACGCTGCCCTCAAGCACATAGCGGACGTTCAGTTCGCGCCCGATCGTCTTCACGTCGAGCGGCTTGCCTTTGAAAGTGAACGCCGTGTTGCGGGCGATCACAACGGCGCTGCGTAGGCGCGAGAGATCGGTGGTCAGACTCTCGGTCACGCCGTCGACGAAATGCTCATGGCTCAGGTCGCCGCCGATGTTGGCGAACGGCAAGACCACGATCGAAAGGCGCGGCGGGCCGGATTTTTCGCCCGCAGCGGCTGGCGCGGATTTCGCCCGCTCGCCGTCCTGAAGCGCGAAGGTCCGGATGGGTTCAACGATGTTCTTGAGCTTGATCAGGCCGAGATCGCTGACCTTGAGGTCGAGCCGCTGTCTGACCTGACGATACGCGTCCTCGGACAGGCAGATTCCGCCGGGTTTGGCGACGCCCTCGAGCCGCGCGGCGATATTGACGCCGTCGCCCATCAAATCGCCGTCGGACTCCTCGACCACGTCGCCGACGTGGATGCCGACGCGAAACTCGATCCGCTTGTCGGACGGCAGGCCGGCGTTGCGCTCGACCATGCCGCTTTGGACTTCAATCGCGCAGCGCACCGCGTCGACGGCGCTGCGAAACTCGATGATCGAGCCGTCGCCGGTGCGTTTGACAACGCGGCCGTGATAGACGGCGATGGTCGGGTCGATCAGATCGCTGCGCAGCGCGCGCAGGCGCGCCAGAATGCGCTCCTCATCCGCGCCGGCGAGCCGGCTGTAGCCAACGACGTCCGCCACCAGGATCGCCGCGAGCTTTCGGGTCTCGCTCAATTCGCGCCTCTCCGGCTGTCGCTACTCTACCACGAAGATGGCGTTCTTTCGTCGCCTTCCGCTCGGCGGCGAAAAAAGATGCTGGCGTCGAGTTTGGCGACGCCGTCCCAGCCGCCGAGCGCCAGCGCCCGGTCGATCTCGCGCCGGAAGAGGTCGAGCGCCCAGAAGACGCCGTCCTCGCCGGCGCAGGCGACGCCCCAGAGATGCGGCCGGCCGATCAGGATTGCGCGCGCGCCGAGCGCCAGCGCCTTCACTACGTCGACGCCGCGGCGAAAGCCGCCGTCGATCATCACCGGCGTGCGGCCGCCGACCGCCTCGACCACGCCCGGCAGCGCGCGGATCGAAGCGACCGCGCCGTCGAGCTGACGCCCGCCGTGATTGGAGACGATGATTCCGTCGGCGCCGCGCTTCACCGCCTCGCGCGCCTCGTCCGGGTGCAGGAGGCCCTTGAGAATGAGCGGCCCGCGCCATTGCCTGCGGAGAACGTCGACGTCGGCCCAGCCGACATCGGGATCGAGCTGTTCGACCATCAGCGGACCGAAGTCGACGATCGAGGTCCGCTTGCCGTAATTGACGAACGTCGGGCGCGGCGTCTGCGCCATGCGGATGAGCCAGCCCGGCCGGCTGAGGAAGTCGAGCGCGCTGCGCGGGCTCAAGCGCAGCGGAAAGGCCATGCCGTTGCGCGCGTCGCGGTCGCGCCCCGCCACGACCTGGTTGTCGACGGTGAGGATCAGCGCCTTGTAGCCCGCGGCAGCCGCGCGGCCGGCGAATTCCGCGGTGAGCCCGCGATCCTTGTAGAGAAAGACCTGCATCCATTTTGGGCCGGGCGTCGCCGCGCCGATCTCCTCGATGGTCGCGGTCGAGGCGTGACTCGTGCAGTAGACCGTACCGAAGCGAGCAGCCGCGCGCGCCGCGGCGAGCTCGGCGTGCGGCCAGAGCAGCCCCGCGAGGCCGGTCGGGCCGATGATGACCGGCGAGCGGAGCCTCGAGCCGAACAGCTCGACCGACTGGTCGCGGGTCGGCGCGCCCTCGAGCAGCTTCGGCTGAAGCTCGATCGCCGCCAGCGCCGCTTCGTTCGCGCGCATGGTGATCTCGTCGCCGGCGGCGCCGTCGACCATGTCGAACAGCATGCGCGGCAGCCGCTTTCGCGCGAGCAGGCGCAGCGCCGCGACGCTGTAGCCGTGACGCTGCAAGCTTGCCGCGTTCATCAGACGGCGAGCCGATAGGCCCTGGCGGCGTTGTCCCGGAAGAGCTTGCGCTTCTCGGCCGGCGAGAATCCGGCGGTCGCGAGATCGAGCGTCGCGAGCCATTGCAGATAGCTTCCGGCGAGCTCGCTGACCGGCCAGTCGCCGCCGTAGAGGATGCGGTCCGGGCCGAAGCAATCGATCACGTGGTCGATGTAGGGCCTGAGCTGATCGCGGGTCCATGTCTCATGGTCGGCCTCGGTGGTGACGCCCGAGAGCTTGCAGACGACATTGGGCAGCGCCGCCATTGCGCGGATATGCGCGCGCCACGGGTCGAGCAGGCCGGCCTTGATCCCGGGCTTGCCGATGTGATCGAGGATGAAGGATACCTCCGGACATTGGCGCATCATGGCGAGCGTGTTGGGCGCCTGCGAATGGAAAATGCAGACGTCGAAGGAGAGGTTGTATTTCGGCAAGAGCCTCAGCGCCTCGAGGAAGCCAGGCTTCAGCACGAACTCCGGGTCCGGCTGGTTCTGGATCAGGCGGCGCACCCCGCGCGCCGTCTTGAGCTTCGCGACCCGCGCCATCTCGGGCTCGATCGCGGCGCCCTTTTCCAGCGGCAGGCAGACGACCGCGCCCATGACCCGCTTATCGCTCGCCGCGAGGCCGTCCACCCACTCCGCCTCGTCGAGATATTGCGGCATGTCGACATCGACTTCGACGAACACCAGCCCCTCGATCTCGTAGGGCTTAGCCGCATTGGCAAGGTCGTTCACCGTCCAGTCGCGCTTGAGCTTGGGCGCGCCGGCGGCCCAGGCGTAGCCGAAGCGTTTCTGGTCGAGGAGATGGATGTGGGAATCGATGATGGGAAAATCGATCATGGAGATTGGCCCCAGTCCCCGAGCGCCTAAAGGCGCGCTCGCATCAAGTTTTGCCGATCCGCTTGAGCGCGGGAACATCGACCGGAAGCTCCGTCAATCCGCCGCGCACGCGCTCGAGCGTCGACGCCTCCATGGCCTTGACCTGCTCGAGGCTGTCGAGCGTCGCCGCTATGCGGGCGCGCGGCACGACCACGACGCCGTCGCGATCGCCGACCACCACGTCGCCCGAGGCGACGAGAACGCCGCCGCAAACGACCGGCAGGCCGACCGAGCCAGGCCCGCGCCGTTGCGGCGAATTCGGCGTGACGCCCATCGCATAGACCGGGAGGCCGATCGCTTCGAGGTCGTCGAGGTCGCGCACCAGCCCGTCGGTGATGAAGCCCGCGGCGCCGCGGTTTTTCGCCACGCCGATGAGCAGGTCTCCAGTCACCGCCGCCCCGGTATGGCCGCCGGTGGCGACGACGAACACGTCGCCCGGACGGGATCGGGCGAGCGCCGCCATGAAGGCCAGATTGTCGAGGGGGCCGCAGTCGCAGGCGAGCGCGACGCCGACCAGCGAACGGCCGACGAGCGGCCTGATCCGCCAGTCGAGGCCGCCCGTCCCGCCCATGGCGTCGACGATGAAGCTGGTCGGCACGGCGCGAAAACGCTCGACGAGTTCGGGCGGCGGGCGTTCGGTCGGCGCGCCAAAGACGAGCGGGGGCGGTTCCTCGATCATGACCAGCTCTTGTTGTCGTATGAGGCGGCGGGCGGCGCGCGCCTCCGAGGCGATAAGATGCACGTCCGTGGGGCTCGGGCAACCCGGCGGGGGCTCCGCCCCTGATCCGGCGCTTCGCGCCACCTTCTCCCCGCAGGCGGGAGAAGGGCGCCTCCCCGCAGGCGGGGAGAAGGAGCGCGCACGGCCAATTTGACAGTCCGATAAGCCTCGTCAACATTGGCCCAGACAGGACAAGAGACGCCGTCCGCGGGCATCGGGCGCAAGGGTCGGGCGGGCGAAATCCATCGCCCGACGCGCGGCGTTCGGACCCGCTACCAATGGGAGCTCGGCAATGACGAAAATGGAAAGATTCGCCCTGACCCGGCGCGGCGCGCTGCAGGCTGGATTGGGAGCCGGCGCGTTCTTCGGCCTGACGCGCGGCGCCTTCGCCGACGACACGCTGGCCGAGGTCAAGAAGCGCGGCGAACTCACCACCGCGACCGAAATGCAGTTCCCGCCGTTCGACATCTCGGACAATGGAACCTACAAGGGCCTCGACCGCGATCTTGTCGACGCCGTCGGCAAGGAGATGGGCGTCAAGGTCTCCTATCTCGATCTGCCCTGGACCAGCGTGCTGCCCGGGCTCGAGGCGAAGAAGTTCGATCTCTGCATCGCGCCGGTCACCATCACCAAGGAGCGGATGAAGCGCTACGCCTTCACCGTGCCGATCGCCGACGCCACCGCGGCGCTGATGAAGCGCGCCAACGACAAGAGCATCATGAAGCCGGAGGATATCGCCGGCAAGACCGTCGGCGGCCAGAAGGGCACCTCGCAGGTCGAGCAGCTCAAGGCGTTCGCCGCCAAGCTGCCGAAGCCGGTCGAAGTCAAGGAATATGTCGACAACAATCAGGCGTCCGCCGATCTCGCCGCGGGACGCGTCGATGCGACGGTCAATTCGCTGCCGAACCTCGCCTACGCCGCCCAGCAGCGCCCGGACACCTTCGCGGTGGTCACGCCGCCGTTCGGCCAGCCGACCTATTTTTCCTGGGTCGGGCGCCTCGACGACAAGACGCTGATCGACGCCATCAACGCGGCGATCCTCAAGGTCGAGGCCGACGGGACGATGGCCAAGATCCAGAAGACCTGGTTCGGTCAGACGATGGACCTGCCCAAGACGGTGCCCGAGCCGTCGATCTGAGGCGCCCTCATCCGGCCCTTCGGGCCACCTTCTCCCCAAGGGAGAAGTGGGGCGCGCAAACCCTCGATTGAGCCAGCGGCTCTTGGCGTGGGCGAGGCGCGGCCGACGACGCGCCCCTTCCCCCTCAGGGGGAAGGTCAACGCGCGGAACGCGCGGCCGGATGAGGGGGCGGCCGATGAAGCCTGAGGTCATCCTCCACTCGTTCGGCTACCTGACGCGGGCCGCTGGCGTCACCGTGGCGGTTTCCTTTGCCGGCATCGTCTTTGGATTCCTGATCGGCGCCGCCGTTTGCGCCGCCCGCTTGTCGCGGCGCCGCTGGCTCAAGCGCCTGGGCGGGACTTACGTCAGCGTGTTTCGCGGCGTCCCGCTGCTCGTGCAGCTCCTGTTCATCTATTATTTTCTCGCCGAATACGGGCTTGACGTGCCGGCGATCGTGGCGGCGGTCGGGGCCCTCGCGCTGTCGTCGGCCGCCTATCAGGCGGAGATCCTGCGCGGCGCGCTCAACGCCGTTCCGCGCGGGCAGGGCGAGGCGGCGACCGCGCTCGGTTTCTCCGGCCTCGACATCTGGCGACGCATTCTCATGCCGCAGGCGCTGAAGATCTCGGTTCCGCCGCTCATCAACGAGTTCATCCTCCTGCTCAAGGCGTCGTCGCTGGTCTCGGTGGTCGGCATCGCCGAACTGACCCGCGTCAGCATGAACATCGCCTCGCAGACCTATCGGCCGTTCGAAGCCTATGTCGGCGGAGGCCTGTTCTATCTTGCGATCAACCTTGCCCTCGCGGCGCTGGGCGGGCTTGCCGAGCGGCGCCTGGCGAGGGCAAGCGGGCGATGAACCTCGATCTCATCTGGCGCTACGCGCCCTCGCTGATCAGCGGATTCGGGGTCACCATCCTGTGCTGGGGCGTGGGCGGCGCGCTCGGCCTCCTCCTCGGCTTCGCGATCACGCTTCTGAACCGGCTGAGATTCCTGCCGCTGAACTGGCTCTTGCGCGGCTTCATCGAGGTGTTCCGCGGCACGCCCTTCCTGATGCAGCTCTTCCTCCTTTATGCCGGCGGTCCGTCGATCGGCTTGCGGCTCGGCGCCACGACCGCCGGCATTCTCGGGCTTTGCCTCTACTCGTCGGCCTATTTCGCCGAGATCTTTCGCGCCGGCTTCGCTTCGGTGCCGGTGGGCCAGATCGAAGCGGCGACAAGCGTCGGCATGGCGCCGTTCGACACGCTGATCCGGGTCACTCTGCCCGGCGCGCTGATCGCCGCCGTTCCCCCGATCGTCAACATGCTGATCATTCTGTCGAAGGAGATGGTGGTGCTGTCGATCATCACCGTTCCCGAGCTCATGTATCAGGTGCAGACGATGGCGGCGGAGACATTCACCGCCTTCGACGCCATTTTCGCCATGGCGGTGTTCTACTGGCTTCTGGTCGAAACGGTGTCGCGCCTGGGCGCCCGGCTCGAAGCGCGGGTGACCGCCTATCTCGCGCACGAGGAGAGCGCCGCGTGAGCGCGCCGATGATCGAACTCGCCAAAGTCAGCAAGAGCTTCGGCGCCCATCAAGTGCTGTCCGGCGTCGATCTTTCGGTCGGCCGCTCGGAAGTCGTCTGCCTGATCGGGCCGAGCGGATCAGGCAAGAGCACGCTTCTGAGGTGCGTGAACTTCCTCGAACCCTATGATTCCGGCGACGTGCGGATCGAAGGCCGGCTGATCGGTTACGAGGATGCGGCCGACGGAGCGCGCCGGCCGATGAGCGCCCGGAAACTTCGCGACATGCGGCGCGAAATCGGCATGGTGTTCCAGCACTTCAACCTCTGGCCGCACATGACCGCGCTCGGCAATGTCGCCGAGCCGCTGAGGCGGGTGCGGGGATTGAGCGCGCGCGAGGCGGCCGAACGGGCGACAGCGATGCTGACCCGGGTCGGGCTCGCCGCCAAGGCCGGGGCTTACCCTTCGCGTCTCTCGGGCGGCCAGCAGCAGCGCGTCGCCATCGCCCGGGCGCTGGCGATGCAGCCGAGGCTCATGCTGTTCGACGAGCCGACCTCGGCGCTCGATCCTGAACTGGTCGGCGAAGTGCTGGAGGTGATGAAGAGCCTCGCGGCCGACGGCATGACGATGCTCATCGTCACCCACGAGATGGGCTTCGCCGCCCATGTCGCCGGCCGCATCGCCTTCATCGACGAGGGTCGCATCATCGATGAGGGCCCGCCCCGCCATGTGTTCCACGAAAGCCCTGAGCCGCGGGTGCGGCAGTTTCTGCAGACCTACCACGACCGGAATGCGTTCTGAGGCTGAGCAGGATGCGGTCAGCGACCGCGCCTCCAATTGGCCTCGCCGCGCTCTGTAGCCACGCTCGTCGAGCGCGGCGAACCCGGAAAGGAGAGAAGCGATGAAAGCAGCGGTGGTGCTCGGAGCCGGGCGAGCGCCCGTCTATGCGGACTTCGCCGAGCCCGAACCGGCCGCGGGCGAGTCGCGCATTCACGTGACCGCCGCCGCGATGAGCCAGGTGACGAAGAGCCGGGCTTCGGGCCAACATTATAGCTCGTCAGGGCAGTTCCCCTTTGTGGCAGGCGTCGACGGCGTCGGGCGGCTCGACGACGGGGCCCGTGTCTATTTCCTGCTTCCGCGAGCGCCTTATGGCGCGATGGCCGAGCGAACCGTCGCCCCGTCGTCGCGATGCCTCAAGCTTCCCGACGAACTCGACGACGTGACGGCTGCCGCCATCGCCAATCCCGGCATGTCGTCGTGGGGGGCCTTTACGGAGCGGGCGAAGCTCAAGGCCGGCGAAACTGTGCTGGTCAATGGCGCGACCGGAACCGGGGGCCGGCTCGCCGTCCAGATCGCCAAGCATCTTGGGGCCGGCAAGGTCATCGCCGTCGGGCGCAACGCCGAGGCGCTGAAGTCGGTCGCGGCGCTCGGGGCGGAAGTGACGATTCCGCTCGTTGACGACGAGGCGGCGTTGGAGGAGCGCTTCAGGGCGGAGTTCGCCCAAGGGGTGGGTGTCGTGCTCGACTATCTCTGGGGCAGGAGCGCCGAGCGCCTGCTGATCGCCGGCGCGAAGGCGGGAAAGGAGGCGGTTCCGATCCGGTTCGTCCAGATCGGCGCGGTCAGCGGGCCGGAGATTGTCCTGCCGAGCGCCGCGTTGCGCTCCTCGGCGATCGTGCTGATGGGAAGCGGCATTGGCAGCATTCCCTTCGATCGCTTCGTCCATGCGATCGACGGGGTGCTAAAGGCCGCTCTCCCGGCTGGCTTCAGGATCGCAACCACCCCGGTTCCGCTGTCCGAGGTCGATGAGGCCTGGCCGCGCGACGACAGCGCCCGGCGCACTGTGTTCACGATCAGCGCCTGAGGGGCGTCAGGAAGGCGCGAAAGTCAGTGGACGAGCACGAACACGCCCCAGCCGATCAGGGCCGCTCCGGTGATCTGGCTCACGCGGCGGCCGAACGGGAACAGCTTCTCGACCAGCACCAGAAGGGCGAGCCCGGCGATCCAGAACATGTTCATGAGCCCGCCCACGAACAAAAGCGCCATCAGCATCCAGCAGCATCCGAGGCAGAACGCCCCGTGCCAGGCTCCTGCGCGCATCGGGCCGAGAGGACCCTGCCGCCAATATCGGGTAAGAAATTCGATCGGCGACCGGCAATGCCGCAGGCACGCTTCCTTCCACGGCGTCCATTGGTAGACGCCGGCGGCGATCAACAAGAGCGCCGCCAGAACGACGCTGCCGCTCGCCATGGTTTCGGAAAGCAGCCCGGCTCGATCGAGAGCAAATTGCAGTCCGGTTGCGACCAGGCTGAACGCGGCCCAAATCGCCAGGTAGCCAAGCGCGAATTGCCAGCTCGAAACAATCGCGTGACGTTCGCCGCGCTGCCGGGCGAGCGCGGCCACCAGCAGAATCGCCGGCGCGGCGCTGGGCAGCATCATCGCCGCCATCATGATGATCCACATGAGGAAGATCATCGCCGCGTATCCGGGGGTCCAGGCGGGCGCCATCAGCATGACCTGGCCGCCGCCCATATCCATCTCGTCCATATGCAGTCCGGCGCCGATCAGGAGCCAGACCCACGAAAGCGCGATGACGGCAGCCAGACCTGCGACGACCAGCGTCCGGTCGTGGCGCAATACTGCCCCGAGCATTGGCCGAGCCTAGTTCAGCCGTCCTTTGTGGCTGAGATGGATGTGCGCGAACTGGCCGTAGCTGTCTTTCAGCTCCATGGCGAGCGGCCCGCTGATCTTCGACGTGCCGCTGCCGATCTCCGCCTGTTTGAATTCGAAGCTTTGCGGGAAGTCGATCCGCACGCGGTGTTCGGCGCCCGATACAATGTTGCGGATCGGCTCGCCCTTCGACGAGATCACGCCCGGGACCTCCAACCGCGCGACGCGCCGGTCCACATCGACCTCGAAGTCGATTTTTCCATACAGGGGCGGCAGTTTGTCCGGGCTCATCGCGCTGAACACCCACCACATGGTCGCCATGTCCTCGGTTTCCTGGCCAAACAGGATTTTCACCAGGGCTTCCCGCTGTCGTGCATCGGCGCCTTCGTCGACCACGACTTGCATCGTGCCGCGGCCCTCATGGATCGCGCCGGGCCAAATGCCCATCGTTACCGCGCGCAGACCGTCCAGCTTCACGTCGCCAAAATGACCTTGTTCAATCTGGTATCCGGCGACGTACCGGCAATTGCCGTGCGTGGGCAGAGAGCTGAACTGGCACGGACAAGCGTAAGAACAGTTGCAATTGGCGAACTCAGTCGCCTTGATTTCCCACTCGACCGAGACCGTCATGTGAGCCTCCCCAGTAGGCCTTTGATTCCTCACTTACCACGTCCTGGCGCCGTAAGGAAGCAAGCCGGCCGGACCGGCTGAGGCGCCGCGAGGGCTCCATTCGGCCCGCGCCAACGCCTTGCGTTCGATGCCGGCCGCGATCTGCCCCAATCTGCCCGGCGCCGGGCGGCGTCCTGTGCACTTCGGTCAGCGCCTACCGTGACGAGCTCGCCATCAACCTGGGCTACGATGCGGCGAAGCTGCCGCCCGAAAAGGCCGCGCTGCTGGCCGACGCCTTCCGCAATCTGGTGACCGCCGCGGCCGCCTGAACGCGAGTTGGCGCGTGCGGCGGTTCTTGCCTAACCTGTCAGCCTCGATCGCCAGTGACCCGCCACTCCCCCCCGGCGTCACGCTCAAGCACCGTCGCGCGCAGCCCGAACGGCTCGGGGGTGACGCCTTGGATCCAAAGCTCCATGCGCTCGACCGCGACCTCGACGAAGACCGCGTTCTCCCGGTCCGTTTCGGTCGGAAAGTAGAGGTCATAGGCGCGCTTCCAGCGGGCGTGAACCTCGGAGGCGCTGTCGTGAAGCGCAGCCCTGCCGATCAAGGTCATGAAGGCGAGGTCGGGATCGTGCTGGCAGATGATCGCGACTTCGCCATCGCGCCGCATGTCGGCGGCTTTGCGCGAGCGGCGGTCGGTGAGGAACCGGATCGTCCACGCGTCCTCGCCGGGATCGGGCGGAATTCGCCCCATTGGCCGAAGGCCGGAAGTCTCGGCCTCGGACGCGGTCGAGAGCCAGCAATAGCGCGCGCTGGCCAGGTCTTTGCCGCGCCGTCCAGGAGCCGGCTCACGTCGATGGCGTCCGCCCTGGCCTTCGTCTCCAACATCGGAAAACCTCCATTCTCGCGCCCCGGCCGCGCCGACGCATAGCTTATCTTGACCAATGAGTCTAGACCGCATAGTCTACAATTATGGGGCGAGCGCGATTCGATCAAGCCGGCTTCCTGGCCGCGGCCCGCGAACTGATCGCCGAGCGCGGGCCGGCCGCGGTCTCCGTCGACGCCGTCGCCGAGCGGCTCAACGCGCCCAAGGGTTCGTTCTACTATCGCTTCGCCTCGCGCGACGCGCTGCTCGGGGAACTGTGGCTCAAGACCGTGCTCGACTTTCAAGAGGGTTTCGTCGCCGCGATCGAAGCCGGCGACGGCCTCCGCGCCGCGCTTCACACGCCGGCCTGGGCGCGCCGACATTTGGACGACGCCCGGCTGCTGATGCTCTATAGCCGCCACGATTTCGTTCAGGGCGACTGGCCGGGGCCGCTCAAGCGCGGCGTCGCCGCTCAGGCCGAGCGCTTCGAGGGCTGTCTCAAGACGTTCGCGCGGGGCGCGTTCGGCCGCGCCGGCGCGACCGAGCTGCGGCGTGCTGCTTTCGTGCTGGCGGAAGTCCCGCTCGCCGCCATCAAGCCGCACCTGAAGCGCCGCGAGCCGCCGCCGCGGCTGGTCGATGAGCTGATCGCGAGGACATATCGCGCGATCGTGGAGGGCGGCTGAGCGGCTCCGCGCCGAGAGGATTCCGCCGCCGATATCGGGTAGGATCGGACCGGCCCACGCAGGGTTCGTTTTCCGACGCGGAGCGCTCGGATGATCGAGACGCCATACGCCGTTCGCCCGATGGAGGGCCACGGAGCCTACAACCAGGATTCGCGGGTGCAGGCTGCGGGTCTCAAGCCCGTGGTCGCGCTTCTGGAAGAGGCGGCGCGAACGGCTCCCCTCGCTCCCGCGCCCGAAGCGATCGTCGTCGCGGACTACGGCGCGTCGGCAGGCCGCAATTCGATCCTGCCCATCGGCGCCGCGATTGCGGCTTTGAGGCGCCGCATTGAGCCTGACCGCGCGATCAACGTGGTGCACACGGATCTGCCGGATAACGACTTTAGCGCGCTGTTTGCGACGCTGGCGAAGGAGCCGGACAGCTACCTCACGACCGACAGGGCGGCGTTCGCCTTTGCGATCGGACGGTCCTATTTCGGCCAGATCATGCCGGCGGGGAGCGTCACGCTGGGCTGGAGCTCCTGGACGATCCAATGGCTGAGCCGCATCCCGGCGCTGGTCCCCGACCAGCTCCAGGCCATCTATAGCCGCGACGCCGCCGCGCGCGAGGCCACCCGCCGGCAGGCCGCGGCCGACTGGCGGACGTTCCTCGCCTCGCGAAGCCGCGAGCTCAAGGCCGGCGGCCGGCTCGTCATCGTCACCATGGCGTCAGACGATAAGGGCGATTTTGGCTATGCGCCCCTGCTCGACGCCATGTACGCGGCGCTGCAGGACCTGGTCGCTGACGGGCTGGTCAGCGAGCAGGAGTTTCGCGGCATGGTCATTCCGACGGTCGGCCGCAGCAAGGCCGAGTTCGAGGCGCCTTTCGCCGATGGCGGACGGTTCGAGGGCTTAAGCCTCAACCATCTCGAGATCTTCCCTGGCGAAGATCGCATCTGGGCCGCGTTCGAGACGAACCGCGACGCCGGCGCGGTCGGAGCCGGGTGGGCCCGCTTCGCCCGGGGCGCCGTGTTCCCCACTCTCGCATCCGCGCTTCACGGCGCGGATGCGGCGCGGCAGGCTCAGTTTTACGACCGATACGAAGCCGGGATCGCCGCGCGCCTCGCCAAATCGCCGGTGAAAATGGCGATTCCGCTGGCGAAGATGGTGGTCGTGAAGGAGAGCTAGAGCCCTTCTCCCCGCGCGCAGGGAGAAGAGGCTCCCCCTGGAGCAGGTCAGCCCTGCAGGCTCGGCAGGTCGAGCCCCTTCTCCTTCGCGCAGGCGATCGCCGCCTCATAGCCGGCGTCGGCGTGGCGCATCACCCCGCTCGCCGGATCGTTCCATAAGACCCGCTCGATGCGCTTGGCCGCTTCGGGCGTTCCGTCGCAGACGACGACCATGCCGGCGTGCTGGGAGAAGCCCATGCCGACGCCGCCGCCGTGATGGATCGAAACCCAGGTCGCGCCGGAGGCGCAGTTGAGCAACGCGTTGAGCAGCGGCCAGTCGGAGACGGCGTCCGAGCCGTCCTGCATCGCCTCGGTTTCGCGGTTGGGCGAGGCGACCGAGCCGGAATCGAGATGATCGCGGCCGATCACGATCGGCGCCTTGAGTTCGCCCGACGCGACCATTTCGTTGAACGCGAGGCCAAGCCGGTGCCGGTCGCCCAAGCCCACCCAGCAGATGCGCGCCGGCAGGCCCTGGAATCTGATCCGCGAGCGGGCCATGTCCAGCCAGTTGTGCAGGTGCGGGCTCTGCGGCATCAGCTTCTTCACCTTGGCGTCGGTGCGGTAGATGTCCTCCGGGTCGCCCGACAGCGCCGCCCAGCGGAACGGCCCGACGCCGCGGCAGAACAGGGGACGGATATAGGCGGGCACGAAGCCGGGGAAGTCGAAGGCGTCCTTGACGCCTTCCTCGAGCGCCATCTGGCGGATGTTGTTGCCGTAGTCGACGGTCGGAACGCCGGAATGGGCGTAGGCGAGCATGGCCCGCACGTGTTCGGCCATCGAGGCCCGCGCGGCGCGCTCCACCCCCTTGGGATCGCTTGCACGGCGCTCCTCCCACTCAGCAAGCGTCCAGCCCCTCGGCAGGTAGCCATTGACGGGATCGTGCGCCGATGTCTGGTCGGTGACGATGTCGGGCCTGACGCCGCGGCGCAGGAACTCCGGCATCACTTCGTCGGCGTTGCTGAGCAGCGCAACCGAGACGGCCTTCTTCTCCTTCGTGGATTTTTCGATGATGGCGAGCGCTTCGTCGAGGTCCTTGGCCTGGACGTCGACATAGCCGGTGCGCAGTCGAAATTCGATGCTGGACGGGCGGCACTCGACGGCGAGCAGCGAAGCGCCGGCCATCGACGCGGCGAGCGGCTGCGCGCCGCCCATGCCGCCTAAGCCGGCGGTGAGAATCCATCGCCCCCGAAGATCGCCGCCGTAGTGGCGTCGCCCCATCTCGACGAAGGTCTCGTAGGTGCCCTGCACGATCCCCTGCGAGCCGATATAGATCCACGAGCCCGCGGTCATCTGGCCGTACATCATCAGGCCCTTGCGATCGAGCTCGTTGAAGCAGTCCCAGGTCGCCCAGTGCGGCACGAGGTTCGAGTTGGCGATGAGGACGCGCGGCGCATCGGGATGGGTGCGGAAGACGCCGACCGGCTTGCCGGACTGGACGAGCAGCGTCTGATCGCCCTCGAGGCGGCGCAGCGTGGCGACGATGCGGTCGAACGCCGGCCAGTCGCGCGCGGCGCGGCCGATGCCGCCATAGACGACGAGTTCGCCGGGCCGTTCGGCCACCTCGGGATCGAGATTGTTCATCAGCATCCGCATCGGCGCCTCGGTGAGCCAGCTCTTGGCGCTCAGGGTCGCGCCGCGAGGGCTGCGAATGACGCGCATATTGTCGAGGCGGGAGGGCGGTGTCATGGCGCATGCCTTTCGAAACTTGTCATGCTCGGCGGACCGAAGATCCAGCGGTGCGACCGTCTGCGAATGACCCGCTGGGTTCCCGATCGGTCGCTTCGCTCCCGTCGGGAGTGACAACGCGCGGTCGTTTTCATCAGCCGCCTACCTCCGAAAGGATCGCCTCCAGCACCCGACGCAGCGTCGCGCGCGTCGGAGCCGCGCGCTCTTGGTCAATTGGCGCTGGCCAGTTGTCCGGCGCGGGGCGCTCGGGCTCCTGCATATAGGCGCGGCAGCCGAGCTCCATTTGCACCGCTTCCACTCCTTCAGCCGGCGCGCCGAACGCGCGGGTGATCCAGCCGCCCTTGAACCGCCCGTCGGTAACGCGGCTCGCGCCCGACGAGGCAACAGCAGCCTCGACCGCTTCCCGGAGCGCCGGGGAGCAACTCCTCCCGGAGTTCGTCCCGAGACTGAACACCGGCAGCTCGCCGTCGAAGAGACGCGGGATCCGCGAGCGGATCGAGTGGGCGTCGAACAGCGCCACGCGCTTATACCTTTGGCGCAAGCGCACGATCTCCGCGCGGAGCGCCGCGTGGTAGGGATCGAAGTAGAGGCGGCGCCGGCTGGCGATCCCGGCCGCATCCGGCGACCGCCCGGTCCGGTAGAGCGGCTCGCCGTCGAAGGTGGTGGCCGGGACGAGTTCGGTCGTCGCGTGACCGGGATAAAGCGAGGCCCCGCTCGGATCGCGATTGACGTCGATGATCGAGCGTGAAAGCACGGTCCGCACCAAAGTTGCGCCGAGCGGCGCGACAAAGTCATAGAGCTCGTCGAGACGCCAGTCGGCGTCCTTGCGCGCGAGCCACGGATCGGCGAACGCCGCCTCAAAGCGGAGCAGGTCGACGCCCGCGTGCGGGATGCTGACGACAAGAGGCGCCTCGCCACGCTTCACAACGAGCCAGTCGGGACGCTCTGGCGTCATCGCGCCGGGCTCTCGACGCCAGGCAGGAGCGCTTCTCCTGCAGCCTCGATAACCGTCCCCTCGCGCACGAGGCGCGTCGCCGCGGCGACGTCGGGATGAAAAAAGCGGTCGTCGTCGAGGCGGGGAACCTCTCGGCGCAGGCGCGCCCTCAGCGCTTCGAGCGCTTCGCTCGATTTGAGCGGCTGATGAAAGTCGCAGGCCTGGGCGGCGGCGAGGAGCTCGATCCCGACGATCGCGAGCGCGTTCTCCGCCATCGGCAAGAGACGCCTTGCGCCATGCGCGGCCATCGACACGTGATCCTCCTGGTTGGCCGAGGTCGGGATCGAATCGACGCTCGCCGGATAGGCGCGGCTCTTGTTTTCGGCGGCCAGCGCCGCCGCAGTCACTTGCGCGAGCATGAAGCCGGAGTTGAGCCCGGGATTGGGGGCGAGGAAAGCCGGCAAGCCGGAGAGCGCCGGATCGACCAGATGCGCGATCCGCCGCTCGGCGAGCGAGCCGATCTCGCAGATCGCGAGCGCGATGATGTCGGCGGCGAAGGCGACCGGCTCGCCATGAAAATTGCCCCCCGACAGCGCCTCGTCGTCGTCGGCGAAGATCAACGGATTGTCGGAGACGACGTTCGCCTCCGTCCGCAGCGTGGCCGCGGCCTGCCGCAAAAGATCGAGACAGGCGCCCATCACCTGCGGCTGGCAGCGCAGGCAATAGGGGTCCTGGACCCGCTCGTCGCCGGAAAGATGCGAAGCGCGAATGGCGCTCCCCCTGAGCAGCGCCCGCAAGGCCGCCGCGACTTCGATCTGCCCTCGATGGCGCCTGAGCGCATGGATGCGGGCGTCGAACGGCGTATCCGATCCGCGCGCGCCGTCGGTCGAGAGAGCGCCCGTCGCGAGCGCCGAGCGGAACAGAATCTCCGTCTCGAACAGGCCGATCAGCGCGTTGGCGGTCGAGAACTGCGTTCCGTTGAGCAGCGCCAGCCCCTCCTTGGGCTGAAGCTCGATCGGCTCGAGCCCGGCTTGCGCCAGCGCGGCGGCGGCCGGCGCGACCCGGTCGCCGATCTGCGCTTGGCCCACGCCGATCATCGCCGCGGCCATGTGCGCCAGCGGCGCCAGGTCGCCCGACGCTCCGACCGATCCTTGCGCCGGAACCACCGGCGTTACGCCCCGCGCCAGCATCGCCTCGATCAGGCCGAGCGTCGACGGCCGGACGCCCGACGCCCCCTGGGCGAGACTGCCGAGCTTCAAGGCCATCATCAGCCGCGTGGTCACGACCGAGGCGGGTTCGCCGACCCCCGCCGCGTGCGACAGGACGATATTGCGTTGAAGCTGGGCGAGATCGGCCGGCGCGATGCGCACGGCCGCAAGTTTGCCAAAGCCGGTATTGATTCCATAGACCGGCTGGCCGCGGGCCACGATCCGCTCGACCGCCGCGGCGCTCGCGGCGACGGCGGCGTGATGGGAGGGATCGACGGCGACCGGCGCGCCGCGCCAGATCGCCCGCCAGTCGGCAAGCGACGCCTCGCCGGCGCGAATGACGACGGTCACTTGCCCCTCCAGACCCGCGCGTGAAGCGGGTTGAAGCCGAGCCGATAGACGAGCTCGGTCGGACGCTCGATGTCCCAGATTGCGAGATCGGCCCATTTGCCGGTCTCGAGCGTTCCCGTCTCGCCCATGAGGCCGAGCGCGCGCGCCGCGTTGCGCGTGGCGCCGGCGAGGCATTCTTCAACAGTGAGCCCAAAGAGCGTCGCCGCCATGTTGAGCGCGAGCAGGATCGACGTCAGCGGCGAAGTGCCGGGGTTCGAGTCGGTCGCGACCGCCACGGCCATGCGATGCTTGCGCATCAGTTCGACCGGCGGCGCCTGGCGCTCGCGCAGCACATAAAAGGCGCCGGGAAGCAGGACAGCGGTCACGCCCGCCTTCGCCATTGCGGCGAGCCCCTCTTCGCTCGCATATTCGAGGTGATCGGCCGAGAGCGCGCCGAATTTGGCCGCGAGCGACGCGCCGCCCGAGTTCGACAACTGATCGGCGTGCAGCTTGACCGGAAGTCCCGCCCGGCGCGCGGCGCCGAACACGCGCGCGATCTCGTCGGGCGTGAACGCGATGCGCTCGCAGAACCCGTCGACCGCGTCGATCAGGCCCTCGGCGGCAAGCGTCGGAATCATTTCGTCCGCGACAGCGGCGACATAAGCGGCGCGATCGTCGACGAACTCCGGCGGCAGCGCATGTGCGCCAAGGAACGTCGCCCGGATCGTGACGTTGCGCTCTTCGGCGAGGGAGCGCGCGACGCGGAGCGATTTGCGCTCGGTCGCAAGCTCGAGCCCATAGCCGGATTTGACTTCGATCGTTCCGACGCCCTCGGCGACAAGGGCGTCCAGCCGTTTGAGCGCCGATCGGATGAGCTCCTCCTCGCCGGCGGCGCGCGTTAAGCGCACGGTCGAAAGAATTCCGCCGCCTTCGCGTGCGATCTCTTCGTAGGTCGCGCCCTTGAGCCTGAGCTCAAATTCGCGCGCCCGATCGCCGCCGTAGACGAGATGGGTGTGGCAATCGATCAGGGCAGGGGTGATCCAGCGGCCTTCGCAGTCGACGCGCCGCGCGCCGTTGCGCCATTCGGCCGGAAGCTCGTCTTGCGGCCCGGCGAAGGCAATCCGCCCTTCTCGCGCGGCGATCGCGCCGGATTCGATGATCCCGAGCCCCGGCCGCTCCGGCGCGAGACTCGCAAGACGGGCGTTGAGCCAGACGGTATCGGGAGGACCGCTGTCGTTTGTGTGAACCATGGCGCCCAGCGGCTTCCCGCCGCCGCCCATTTATTGCATAGACCTAACGGTCCGAAAGGCAAGCGGCCGGCGCCGGCGACGCGGTCTTAAAACAAGCGGAGCTGACCTTTGCCTGTCCTTCACGCCACAAGGGCGCTGACCCCCGAGGGCTGGAAGTCCGACGTCCGGGTCACGATCGAGGCGGGCGCGATCGCAGCCGTCGAGAAAGGCGCCGCGGCGCAAGAGGGGGACGAGCGTCACACCATCATGGCGCCTGCGGCGGCGAACCTGCACAGCCACGCTTTTCAGCGGGCGATGGCCGGCCTCGCCGAAAGCCGGGGAAGCGAAATCGACACGTTCTGGACCTGGCGCGAGACGATGTACCGCTTCGCCCTCTCAATGTCGCCGGACGATGTCGAGGCGGTCGCCGCGCAAGCCTATGTCGAGATGCTGGAGGCGGGGTTCGCCGCGGTCGCCGAGTTCCATTACCTGCACCATGCCCCGGACGGCTCGCCCTATGAGTCGCCCTCGGAGATGGCCGGGCGCATTGTCACCGCGGCCCGCAAGGCAGGCATCGGCATGACCCTGCTTCCGGTATTTTACGCCCATTCAACGTTTGGCGGCGCGCCGCCCTTGCCCGAGCAGAGGCGGTTCGTCAACGACATCGCCTCGTTCGCGCGTCTCTTCGAGGAATGTCGCGTCCTGCTCAAGGGCGACCCGGCGGAGACGATCGGCATTGCGCCCCATAGCCTTCGCGCCGTAACCCCGGACGAGCTCGGAGAACTGACATCGCTGGCCGGCGAAGCGCCGATCCACATCCACGCCGCCGAGCAGGTCAAGGAGGTCGAGGACTGCATCGCCTGGTCCGGCGCCCGGCCCGTCGGCTGGCTTCTCGACAACGCGAATGTCGACGAGAAGTGGTGCCTCGTGCACGCGACCCACATGGACGAGGTGGAGACACAGCGCCTCGCGCGCTCGGGCGCGGTCGCCGGCCTGTGTCCGGTGACTGAAGCGAATCTCGGCGACGGAATCTTCAATGCGAGGGATTTCCTCCGCACCGGCGGGCGCTACGGCGTCGGCACCGACTCGAATGTCAGCATCGGCGTCGCCTCCGAGCTGCGTCAGCTCGAATATGGACAAAGGCTGCGCGAGCAGGCGCGCAACGTCTGCGCCCCGGCGGCCGGATCGACCGGCCGCGCGATGCTCGAAGCGATCTGGTCGGGCGGGGCGCAGGCTTTGCGGCGCCGATCTGGCCGGCTCGCGCCCGGCGCCTGGGCCGACCTTCTGACTTTTCGCGCCGACCATCCGACGCTCGCGGGCAAGGCGGACGACGAGATCCTCGACGCGTGGATCTTCTCGGTCGGGAATCCGCTCGTGGATTGCGTCTGGAGCGGGGGCCTCAAAGTCGTCGCGGGCGGACGCCACGTGTTCAGAGACCAGATCGCGGCCCAGTATGCGAATAGAATGAGCGAACTGAGCGAGCTGCCGCCCGTCGCCAACTAGATACGCGGCCTCACCGCCGGCCGCCGAGCTCGTCGATGTGGACGAGCAGATCGGCGGGGTCGTCGTAGACGCGGAAGGCTGTCGCCTCTTGAAGCTCGCTCGCGCCGTAGCCGCCGCACAGGAGTCCGACGCCGAGCGCGCGGCAGCGCGCCGCTGCCAGCATGTCCCAGATGCTGTCGCCGACCACGACGGCGGTCTCGATCGGCGCGTTCAATCGCGCCGCGGCGGCGAGAAAGAGGTCGGGATCGGGTTTCGCGTACTTGACTTGATCGCGCGTCACGACCGGCGTTTTCGCCGGATCGACGCCGAGCGCGGCGAGGTTGACCGACGCCGTCTCCATGCGCCCGCTGGTGGCGATCGCCCATTGCAGCCCGGCGTTCGTGAGGAAGGCCAGGAGCTCGCGCGCGCCCGGGAGCGGACAGATCTGGGCCGACATCCGGCGATAGGCCTCGGCATGCTTGCGGCGCAGGCGCTCGAGCCGGTCCTCGCTCATCTCGACGCCGGTCTCGCGCCTGAGCTGGTTGGTGAACAGGCCGCCGCTCATCCCGATCTTGCGATGGATGCGCCAGACCGAAAGGTCGATCCCCTCGCTGTCGAGAGCCTCCTTCCAGGCGAGCACGTGCTGGTAGACGCTGTCGACCAGCGTGCCGTCGAGATCGAACAGAAACACAGGCTCGATGCGCATGGGCCTTGCCTCCTCGGGCGGCGCGTGAGGGGAAGCGGCCTCAAGCAGCTGGCGCGAATGGCGCCAGTCCGCGCCTTCGTTGTCAATCTAAAATCGCGGGACGCGCGCGGGGGAGGGGACGTCTCTGAACAGGCGGCGCTAGAACAATCCGAACGCCCAGCTCCAGGCCGGCAAGGTGAGAAACGCCGCGACCGTGCCCACGCCGACCATGAGCGAGATCAGCTTGGCGTCGAGCCCGTATTGGATGGCGACGATCGAGCCGCCGATCTGCGGCGGCATCGCCGCTTCGAACATGGTTACTTCGGTCGTCCGGCCGCGCAGCCTGATCAGCCCGCCGTAGAGCGCGCGGACGAGACGCCGGGCCCCGTGACTCGAAACGCCGAGGGCGCCCGGGCCTTGCTTCCTGCGCTAGGCGGCGCGGATCTCGTCGCCCGATCAAGGTTACTCCTAGGATTATCTTTGCGCGATCGAGCCTTTGTGCCACGATCCGTTATCGGGATTTAAAGGTCCATGTTCATGAATGCCGCCAGTCAGATCGGCCTGATCCTCGGCGATCTCGTCGACGCCTTGATTCACCCCTCGGTCGCCAATCTCCCCGCAGGATTCCTCGTCCTCATCGTAGCGGTTTTCACCGTGACGGCGCTGCCCGAGGGGGCGCGGGAGAGGATGCGGCTAGCGGGCCTCACGACGTTAGGGCTCATTGTCAGCCTCTCATTGTCGTGGCCGCTGAATTGGGCCGCCATCCTGCGCTGAGCGGCGTCTAGAAGCGAGGGCGGACGACGGCCGGGTAGCCGTCGCCGATACAGCGAACGCCGAGCTCATGAAGGATGGCGTCGCTATTTACCGACGGGTATGGCGTTCCGGTCAGGTTGCTCCTGAGGCCGCGCATCGGCTCGCAGGCCGAATAGGGGAGTTCGACCTCAAGGGCGGGAGCCGGGGGTTGGCCGGCGGCGGCGCAATCGAGCAGGCAGGGCAGGACAATCATCGCGCTCGCGATGCGCATGGGGTTTGAGCTCCGAAGCCATGACAAACGCATTCCTAGGCGCGCAGGCTTAACCGAGCCTGACCCGCGCCCCCGACCGGCCGTTGGCGGTCGCCGAAGGGCTCGATGCGGCCCGAAGGTTCAAACCCAATTGGCGGAGCTGCTTGCGGACCCGTTGCTGCCCCTTAGGATTATGAAAATCGGCTTCGAACGTGGCGGGGGGGATGATTTGACATGGGATTGATCGCTGACGGCAACGTATATGTTAGCGGCCCTGAAGCGACGTGAATCTGTAGAAGGCCCGGTAATTGCAGCTCTCATGTGGAACAGCTCTCACGAGCGTGCTAGAATAAATCGCTTGGGGAATGCGGGAGGCGGACGCCGTCCGGCGACCCGGGAACCTTCAGCTATAATCTCCGCTGTTTGAGGAAACGTGTCGATGGACATATCTCGCCGTCGCTTGCTTGTGTTCGGATCGGCTGCCGGCGCGGCCCGCGCAATCGGGGCCCCCGGCATTGCGCGCGCGCAGCAGCCGCAGTGGTCGTACAAATACGCGAACAACCTGCCCGATACCCATCCGATGAACGTGCGCGCGCGCGAAATGGCCGCAGCCATCAAAGTCGACACCGGCGGTCGCCTCGATCTGCAGATTTTCCCGTCCAACCAGCTGGGTTCTGACACCGACACGCTGAACCAGATCCGATCCGGCGGCGTCGAGTTCTTCACCCTTTCCGGGCTGATCCTGTCCACGCTTGTGCCGGCCGCGTCCATCAACGGCATTGGCTTCGCCTTCCCCGACTACGCCAGCGTTTGGAAGACCATGGACGGCGAACTCGGCGCCTACGTCCGGGCTCAAATCGCCAAGACGAACCAGATACTCGCGATGGAGACGATTTGGGACAATGGCTTCCGCCAGACCACGACATCGACCAAGCCGATCATGGACCCCGACGATTTCCGCGGGATGAAGCTGCGCGTGCCGGTGTCGCCGCTGTGGACCTCGATGTTCAAGGCCTTGGGCGCGTCGCCTGCCTCGATCAATTTCAACGAGGTCTATTCGGCGCTGCAGACCAAGATTGTCGATGGCCAGGAGAACCCGCTGGCGATCATCTCTACCGCCAAGCTCTACGAGGTGCAGAAATACTGCTCGATGACCAATCATATGTGGGACGGTTTCTGGTTCCTGGCGAATCGGCGCGCCTGGGAGGCTTTGCCCGATGACGTGCGCGCCATCGCCGCCAAGCGCATCAATGCGGCTGGCGCCAAGGAACGTGACGATGTCGCCAAGCTCAATGCCACTTTGCAAGGGGATCTCACGGCCAAGGGCCTTGCTTTCAATACGCCCGATCACGCTCCGTTTCGCGAGAAGCTTCGCGCCGCCGGGTTCTATACCGAGTGGAAAAGCAAGTACGGCGACGAAGCCTGGGCCATCCTCGAGAAGTCGGTGGGCAAGCTGACGTGAGCGCGACGGCGCGTCGCGAGACGGGCTCTCCTGCCGATCGAAGCAAAGAAGCGGGCCACGCCCTGGATCGGGTCATCGATCGATGGCTCGGCTCGTTCATCGAGATCCTGGGCGCGGCTCTCGTGGCGGCGGAAATCGTCATACTGTTGGCCGGAGTCGTTTCGCGCTACGTGTTCGATCACCCGCTCGTCTGGTCAGACGAGCTCGCCTCGATCCTGTTTCTGTGGCTCGCTATGCTAGGCGCGGTGATCGCGCTCCGCCGCGACGAGCATATGCGCATGACGGCGGTGGTAGGAATGCTGCCGCCGTCGGCGCGCGCGGCGCTCGACGCGTTCGCGACTGGCGCGGCGCTCGCCTTTCTCGCGCTCATCGCCTGGCCTTCCTATAACTATGCGCTCGAGGAAGTCCCGATCGCGACGCCAGCGCTCGAGATCAGCGACGCCATGCGCGCCGCGGCGATGCCGACCGGGGTCGCGCTCATGGCGATTTTCGCCGTGCTCCGGCTCATCAGGACCGCGTCGCTGCGCGAGGCGGTCATCGCGCTTGGCGCCGTCGTCGCGCTGGTTGCGCTGTTCTGGGCGGCCGAGCCGATCTTCCATCGGCTCGGCAACCTCAATCTCCTGATCTTCTTCGTCGGCGTGGTTGGAGCCGCGGTGTTCGCCGGCGTGCCGATCGCCTTCGCCTTCGGGCTCGCGGTCTTCGGATACCTGGGGCTGACCACTCAGACTCCGCTCACCGTTCTGGTCGGACGCATGGATGAAGGCATGAGCCACCTCATCCTGTTGGCGGTGCCGCTCTTCGTGTTTCTCGGCTTGCTCATCGAAATGACAGGCATGGCGCGCGCGATGGTGGCGTTCCTGGCCACCGTGCTCGGTCCTATGCGCGGCGGTCTGCATTACGTTTTGGTGGCCGGAATGTGTCTCGTCTCGGGCATCTCGGGCTCCAAGGCGGCCGATATGGCGGCCATCGCCCCGGTCCTGTTCCCGGAGATGAAGGAGCGCGGCGCCAAGCCGGGCGATCTCGTCGCGCTTTTGGCTTCGACCGGCGCGCTAACCGAAACCATCCCGCCGAGCCTCGTCCTCATCACCATCGGCTCGGTAACCGGCGTATCGATCGCGGCGCTGTTCGCGGGTGGATTGCTGCCCGCTGTCGTGCTGGCGCTTGTCCTGTGCGTCGTCGTCTACCGGCGCCATCGGCGCGAGCCAAAACCAACTGTCGAGCGCGCCAGCAGGAGCGAGGTCGTCCGGGCATTCTTCGTCGCGCTCCCGGCGCTCGTTCTTCCCTTTCTCATCCGCGCCGCGGTCGTCGAAGGCGTCGCCACGGCGACGGAAGTGTCGACGATCGGCATCGCCTATGCGGCGCTCGCGGGCCTTCTGATCTATCGTCGTTTCGATTGGGCGGCGCTGCGGCCGATGCTGGTCTCGACAGCCTCATTGACGGGCGCGATCCTGCTCATCATCGGGACTGCAACCGGTATGGCGTGGGGCCTGACTCAGTCCGGCTTCTCACGCACTCTTGCCGGAGCGATGACCGGCCTTCCGGGCGGCGCGGCGACATTCATGGCTGCGTCCGTCGCCGCTTTCGTCGTGCTCGGCTCGGTGCTCGAGGGGATCCCGGCCATCGTCCTGTTCGGGCCGCTGATGTTTCCCATCGCGCGCGCCGTCGGCATCCACGAGGTGCACTATGCGATAGTGGTCATCCTGGCGATGGGGATCGGTCTGTTCGCCCCGCCCTTTGGCGTCGGCTATTACGTCGCTTGCGCCATTGGCCGGGTCGACCCGGCCGAGGGGATGCGCACGATCTGGGGCTACATGCTGGCGCTGGCGGTCGGGACGGTGATCGTTGCCGCGATCCCGTGGATCTCGATCGGGTTTCTCTGACGCCGCCCCGCGCCTTCTCTAGCCGCGTGGTTGCGAAGAATGGGATGCGAAAATGGATACCAAGGGAACCGTGTTCGTAACTGGCGGCGCCTCCGGCATCGGCCTTGCGATTGCACGTTCCCTGTTGGACGAAGGCTGGCGGGTCGTCATCGCGGATCGTGCACGGGGAAACCTTGACAAGGCGCGCGGCGGCTTTGCAGAGCATGGCGCGCATGTTCGCTGCGAAAGTCTCGACGTGGCGGACGAGAACGCTGTTGAACGGGCCATTGACCGGTGCGATATGGATTTCGGTCCGCTGGTGGGTCTGGTCAATTCAGCCGGCATCTTCGGCTCGGAAACCTCGGCGCTCGAGACCGATACCGGTCTGTTCCGGCAGATCCTCGAAGTCAATTTGATCGGGAGCTTCGTGACGTCCCGCGCGGCGGCGAGGCGGATGCGCGTCGGCGCAGGCGGCTCTATCGTCAACATCTCCTCCGTATCGGGTCTCCGCGGCAATTCCGGACGCGTGGCCTATGGCGCCTCGAAGGCCGCGGTGATCCAAATGACCAAGGTCATGGCGGTCGAGTTGGCTCCGCACCGTATCCGGGTCAACGCGATCGCTCCGGGCCCGGTTGAAACGCCGATGGTCAAGGACGTGCACACTCCGGAGACGCGCGCCGAATGGCTGCGCATGGTTCCGCAAAGGCGCTATTGCGAGCCGGAGGAGCTTGCAGGCGCAGCGGCTTTTCTGCTCGACGAGCGGAAGTCGAGCTACATCACTGGGCAGACAATCTGCGTCGACGGCGGCTTTACCGCGGCTGGCCTCATCGCCAGGAACGCCTTGGTCTAGCCGATGGCGCGGACTGCGGTCGTTTCCGAGGCGAGCGGTGCAAGGCTGCTGTCCGCCCAAGGCGGTCCTTTGCGCATGTCAATTGAGTTTTGGTCTACGAGGTTCGCGCGGTCGGCCGCTGCCGCAACAGAAAGGCGAGCGCCGATTCGCATGCCTGCTCCGCTTTAAGCGTCAGGAGCGGGTCGGCGCGGGTTCGACCGAGGTTGACCGCCGCCACCGGCTTTCCGGCTCCGGCCGCCCGCTGAACGAAGCGGAAGCCCGAATAGACCATGAGCGAAGAGCCGACGATCAGCATGGCGTCGGCTTCGTCGAGGCCCTGCTTGGCCAAATCGACCCGGCCGCGGGGCACGTTCTCGCCGAAAAACACGACGTCCGGCTTGAGCACGCCGCCGCAGCGCCGGCAGGACGGAACGGCGAATGACGAAAAGTCGGCGCCGTCGAGATCGGCGTCGCCGTCGGGCGCTTCGGTTGCGTCGAGCTCGAGCCAGCCGGGGTTCAGCCGGCCGAGCTCGTGCTGCAGGTCCTCGCGCGCCGATCTCGCCTCGCAGTCCATGCAGCGGACGAGATCGATCCGCCCGTGCAGATCGATCACCCGCGCGCTGCCGGCCGCCTGGTGCAGCCGGTCGACGTTCTGGGTGAGAACGAGTTCAACCCTGCCCATTGCTTCGAGCCGCGCTATGGCGCGATGGGCGTCGTTCGGCCGCGCCCGGCGAATGCGCCCCCAGCCGACGAGGCTGCGCGCCCAATAACGCCGGCGGGTTTTCTCGTCGCCCATGAAGGCCTGAAAGGTCACCGGCTGCGCCCGCTTCCACTGACCGTGAGCGTCGCGATAGTCGGGAATCCCCGAGCCGGTGCTGCACCCGGCCCCGGTCAGGACGAAGAGACGCTGATGGCTGTCGACGAAGTTCTCGAGGCTCGCGCATCCGGTCATCCGGCCAAGCTATCGCGGCGCGGCGAACGGCGCCACTCCGGCGAGGCCGCGTCCGCAGATGGAATGCGCAAGCGGTCGTCAGGCGAGGGCGTCGGAAAGGCGGGCCGAGCGGCGCGCATTTGCAATTGGCCACGAGCCACTGACTATCGCTGAGCTGGCGATGACTTTTGTGCGTCGGGCGAGACAAGTCATGCTGTTCAGGCATGTCGATCAAATCGAGGATTCTTTCTGCGTCGAGGAGGATTGTTGCACGAGCCGGCGACGACGTGGACATGGGCCGGGCGGACGGCTAGGGTCGAAAAAAACCGGCGCCGACGCCCCGACGGCGGCGCTGCGTCAAGGGAGGAAAGCAAGATGGGCCCATGGCGGTGGCTGGCGGCATCCCTTGCCGTCACGATGGGCGTTCTTGGCGGACTTCCGACACGAGCGGACGACGCCCGCCATTTCAGCTTCGCCTATGACCAGCCGCATTCGACCGGCTACGGCATCGCGGCGGACCTCTTCAACAGCAAGCTCATGGAGATGAGTCACGGGTCGATGACGATCGACCAGTTCCCTGGCGCGCAACTGGGGCAGGAGCCGCAGATGCTGCAAAAAATCCGCACCGGGGACATCGACTTCATGATCAGCTCGACCGCGAACGCGGCGACGGTCGCGCCGGAGTCGGGCGTGCTGTCGATCCATTATCTCTTTCGCTCGGAAGACCAATTGATCAAGGCGATCGCCGACCCTCGGCTGATCGCAACGGTCAAGGAAATGTTCGACGCGACCGTCAAGGACGGTCACGTGCTGGCGCTTGCGACGCTTGGCCTCCGGGACCTCTACGGCAAGCGGCCGGTAACCTCGGTCGACGATCTCAAGGGCTTCAAAGTGCGCGTCCAGGCGACCCCGACCGAGGATACGCTGTTCCCCGCCTATGGAGCGCAAACCGTCCACATGCCGTTCGGGAGCGTGTACACGTCGCTGCAGACCGGCGTTGTCGACTTCGCCGAGAACGGCGTCAACGTCTACGACTCGAACAAGCACTATGAAGTGGCGCCGGTGCTGTCGATGACCGAGCATGAGGCCAACAACAGCGTCGTCTGGGTCAGCGACAAGCTGTGGTCGTCGCTGACCGACCAGCAGAAAAGCTGGGTCCAGGCCGCTGCGGCTGAAGTCGGCTCAAAGCAACCGGCGCAGGCGATCGCGCTCGAGCACAAGTCGCTTGCCAGGCTCCAGAAGCTTGGCGTCAAAGTTGTCGCCGACGTTGACAAGGCGAGCTTCATCAGGATCGCCGAACCGCTGCAGGACAAGCTCGCCAAGAGTCTCGGGCCCCATGCCGAAAAGATCCTGCAGGTCTGCCGCTCGATCGAATAGGCGATGGACGAGCGCGCCGACCTCGTCCTCGTCGCCGACCGCCACCTGAAGTGGCCGGCGCTGGACCCGCTCGAGCGCGTATTGATGCGGCTCTGCGGCGTCTGCCTCATCGGGTTCACGTCGACGACGCTGCTTGACGTCGTGGCGAGGATCGCCGGCCGCCCGCTGCTCTGGCCGCAGGAGGTGACGTCGGCCTTCTTCATCTATGGCGTCTTTATCGGGGCCTCGGTCGCGACGCGGCGCAACGATCACCTGCAGCTTCTGGCCTTGACCGAGGCGATGAGCGGCGCGACGCGACGCGCCTTCGAGGTCATGAACCGCGCAGTCGTCATGGGCGTCGGCCTGTTCCTTGTCGTTTACGGGTGGCAGAATTTCCTCACCGGCTTCGGCAGTTTCCGCATGCCGTCGATGCTGCCGATCGCTTATCTCTACGCGCCAATTCCGCTGTGCGGAGCGCTCATCGCGCTGTTCAGCCTCGAGCAGATCGTCAACGGCCTTCATCACGGCTTTGAGCCTCCGCCGTCCGCGCCCGCCGCTTGAGCCGATGCCGAACAGCGCCATCCTCCTGATCATGACCGCGCTTTTTCTCACGCTTGGCTATCTCGGCGTGCCGGTGGCGTTCTCGCTGATGGCGGGCGTGATCGTCGGCACGATGCTGACGCCGGTCTCGTTGCAGTCGATCGTCGGGCAGGCGTTCAACGGCGTCGATTCGGAAGCGTTGATGGCGATCCCGTTCTTCCTTCTGGTCGGGGAGCTGATGACGTCGGCGAACCTTGTCGTACGCATCGCCGAACTGTCGCAGGCGCTGGTCGGTCACATTCGCGGCGGCCTCGCACAAGTGACCACGGTCTTCAGCATGTTTTTTTCTGGAATGTCGGGCTCGTCGTCGGCCGACGTCGCGGTGTTGAGCCGGACAATGGCCCGCCCGATGGCGACGGAAGGCTACTCGCCGGCTTTTGTCGCAGCGCTGATCGCCGCCGCCTCGACCATCGCCAATCTAGTGCCGCCCAGCATCATGGCGGTCGTCTACGGCGCGGTCGGCAATGTCTCGATCGCCGGGCTGTTCCTGGCCGGCATCTTGCCGGGCCTGATGGTCGGCGCCGGTCTCATGCTATTCTGCTATTTCTTCGGGCCGGCGGGCTTTCGCCGGCCGCGGTCGAGCTTCCGCAATCTTGTCGGGGCCGCGCAAGCAGCAGCGCTGCCCGGACTGATTCCCGTGATCCTGCTCGGCGGCATCATGACCGGCTGGTTCACGCCGACCGAAGCCGGCGTCGTCGCCGTCGCCTATATTCTCATTGTGGTGATCCCGGCGCTCAATCCGCGCCACTTGAGGTCGGTGTGGCGCGACTTCGTGCAAGCCGGACTGATCTACTCGCTGCCGCTGATCACCATTGCGGCGGCGTCCGCTTTTGGCTGGCTGCTGGCCTATCTGCGCGGCCCGATCGTCGTTTCGGGATGGATCGGCGATGTGGCGGGCGGCGATTCGCGCGCCATCATGTTTCTTCTGGTTGCGGTGTTCACCATTGTCGGCGACTTCATCGAGCCGATCCCGGCGATCATCATCTTCATGCCGGTCGTCAATCAGCTTACGGACGAAGCGTCGATCAACAGCGTGCATATGGGCATCGTGCTCATCATCACGCTGGCCTTCGGCCTGATCACGCCGCCTTACGGACTGTCGCTCCTGATGGCGTCCAAATTCGTCGGCGTCCGCTTCTCCTCAAGCCTGCGGGCGTCGCTGCCGATTTACGTGATTTTCTTCTTGACGATCGCCTTCGCGATCTTTTTCCCCAACGCAGTGCTTTGGCTGCCAAAGACGCTGTTTCCGGAGTCGGTCGGCTGCTTCAAGGCGGCCGATAGCGGGCGATACATCTGCCCCTAACATCCTGCCGGTCTATTCGAATCGATAGAGCGCAGCCGGGTTCACGACCAGGATCCGATTGCGGACAGCTTCCTCGGGGGCCCAGTCGGCGAGGAGGTCGAACAGGACCGCGTCGTCGGGCTTGGCGTCCGCCTTTTCGGTCGGATGCGGCCAGTCGCTGCCCCAGACCATCCGCTCCGGCGCCGCCTTCACGTAGCCGCGGGCGACCTTGCTGACATCGGCGTAAGCCGGGGGCCCCGTGCGGGTATCCTGGTAGGCGCCGGAGAGCTTCACCCAGGTGCGGCCCTTGTCGAGGAATTTCAGCACCAGTGCGAACGCCGGATGATCGACGCCTGCCGGCTCAGGAATGCGCGCCAGATGGTCGAAAACGATCGGCGATGGCAGCCGCTGCAGAAGGTCTGCATTCTCGACGATGTGGTCGCCCAGCATGTGGATCTGAACATGCCAACCGAGATCATTAACGCGCTTCGACAATGGCTCCAGCATCTCGATAGTGGTTGCGCCGGACTGGACGAGATTGAACCGGATCCCGCGCATGCCGAGGCGGTCGAGCCGCTTGAGTTCCGCGTCGGCCACCCTCGTGTCAACGACGGCGACGCCGCGGGCGGTCGGCCCGAGCCTGGCGATTGCGTCGAGGGTGCAGGAATTATCCGTGCCATAGGTCGACGGCGTGACCACGACATTGCGCGTCGCGCCGATCCGTTTCTGCAACAGTCGATAGTCGTCGACTGTGGCATTGGGCGGGCGAAGCTTGGCGTTCGGCGCGACCGGAAACCGGCTGTCGTAGATATGCATGTGACAGTCGCAGGCGTTCGTCGGCGCCTTGAGCTTCGGGGGCTCGGTTCCCGCCGACCAGGGCGCGGCTTGCTGCGTCTGGCCTTTCGATGCCTTCAAGCGGCCTGCCACGATGGCTGTCGCTCCCATTGCTCTGAGAAAGCCTCGGCGGGCGATGACGCCGCTCATGCTTGTATCCTCCCGGCGCGATGCGGAAACTCGACTGGCTCGATGAGCGTACGTCAGGTCGCCGGGCGCTTCAAAGGAACAGAAGAAGGACTCGCGACGCTGGACGGCGCTACGAGTCGGGCGATATCGGCGCGTAAGACCGGCAACAGCTCCGTTTCAAACCACGGATTGCGCTTCAGCCAGCCGTTGTTCCGCCACGAGGGGTGAGGCATGGGCATGAGGCGCGGACGGTCGTGGGAGCGGTAGACGTCGCGCCACCTGCCGACGGTTTCGGTCAATCCGGCGGAGGCGGCCGTCGCGCCGAGACGCCACGACTGGGCGTATTGGCCAACGAGCAGGATGAGCTCGACATTGGGCAGGCGATGAAACAATCGCTCGCGCCAGGTCTCCGCGCATTCGCGGCGAGGCGGCAGGTCGCCGCCTCTAGGGTCATGACCCGGAAAGCAGAATCCCATCGGCACGATCGCAACCTTCATCGGATCGTAGAAGATCTCCTCGCCGATCCCGAGCCATCGGCGCAGACGGACTCCGGACGGATCAGTAAAGGGGCGTCCAGACGCATGAACCCGGACGCCCGGCGCCTGGGCGGCAATGCACAGGCGCGAGGCGCCCGAGACCTGAAACACCGGACGCGGCTCGTGGGGCAGGGGAGCGCCGTATCGAGGCGCGTCGCGACAGAGCCGGCAACGGCGAATCTCCTGGGCGATCGTGTCGAGCGAAGCGCATCGCGGGTTCATGCCCGTCCCGATAACGAAGCATCGTCCTTTCCGCCAGCGGGGGTGCACACAAGCGACACCAAAGTATCGGCGACACCATTGTGCAATGGATTCCTTTTCCTCCTTCGGGCCTCATGCCTGACGCTTGAAAAAAGCCAGGCGCCCATTGGCGATGCTTCGAACGATTCGATCCCCGCTAACGCGATTATGAGGCGAGGCGAAGGTTGAGTGTTGACACGCGCGGCGATCCGGCGTGGAGTTGGGTTCGGCCGGGAGGCCCGCTCGGCGGAGCGGTGGCGGGGTAGCGGGGAGACGATGCTGAAGGTTCCCTCTCAGCGGCTGTTTTTGCGCCTGGCGCTGTTGGCTTTCGCCTTGCCCCTTGGCGGCTGCGACTGGGCCGTGCTCAACCCGAAAGGCCCCGTCGGCGACGGCAACGCGACGCTCCTGGTCGATTCGGTCGCGATCATGCTCGTCATTGTGGTCCCGACCATCATCGCCACCCTGGTCATCGCCTGGTGGTTCCGGTCGTCCAATCTGAGGGCGTTCTATCTGCCGGATTGGGAATATTCCGGCCAGCTGGAATTGATTGTCTGGGCGATTCCTCTGCTCACCATCATGCTGCTCGGCGGGGTGACCTGGATCGGCTCATTTGACCTTGATCCTGCGAGGCCGCTCGAGTCGAAGGAAGAGCCGCTCAACGTCCAGGTCGTGTCGCTCGACTGGAAATGGTTGTTCATCTACCCCGACCAGCACGTCGCGAGCGTCAATCGTCTGGTGATACCGGCCGGGACGCCGATCCGTTTTGCGCTGACCTCGGGCAGCGTGATGACCGCCTTCTTCGTCCCTCAGCTTGGCAGCATGATCTACACCATGAACCGGATGAGGACGCAGCTCTACCTCTCGGCCGATCAGCCGGGGGTCTTTCGCGGCCTTGCGACTCAGATAAGCGGCGACGGATTCGCCGACATGCATTTCGAGGTCGAGGCGAAGACGCCGACCGATTTTTACGCCTGGCTCGGCCAGGTGCGCTCCGGCGGACCGGCGTTGACGCCGGAGGCCTACATCGAACTCTCCAAGCAGAGCGTCGTGCCGGCCCCTTACACTTACCAAACGGTCTCGGATGGACTGTTCGAGAAGATTCTCGATCAGACTCTGCCGCCCGGACCTGGCCCAGTCGCCGAGACCGACCCAGGCCTGATTGCGGCGGCCACCCCTCGGCTGTGCGTGGGGAGGCGGAACTAGCATGTTCGGCAAGCTGACCTGGGACGCCATTCCGTTCGACCAGCCGATCCCATTGGCGGCCGGCGGCATTGTCGTGGTGGTGATCCTCGGCGTGGTCGCCTTCGTCGCCATCAAGGGCTGGATTCCTTACCTGTGGCGCGAATGGATCACCAGCGTCGACCATAAGCGGATCGGGGTCATGTATGTCACGCTCGCGGCGGTGATGCTGCTGCGCGGCTTCATCGACGCGATCATGATGCGTTCGCAACAGGCTTTGGCCTTCCAGTCCCAAGGCTATCTGCCGCCGGAGCATTACAATCAGATCTTCTCCGCCCATGGCACGATCATGATCTTCTTCGTCGCGATGCCGTTCGTGATCGGGCTCATGAATATTGTCGTGCCGCTGCAACTCGGGGTGCGCGACGTCGCATTTCCGACGCTAAACTCCGTCAGCTTCTGGCTGACCGCGACCGGCGCGCTTCTCATCAACCTCTCGCTGGTCGTCGGCGAGTTCTCACGCACCGGCTGGCTGCCTTTTCCGCCGCTGTCAGAGCTCACCTACTCGCCCGACGTCGGCGTCGACTACTACTTGTGGGGAGTGCAAATCTCCGGCGTCGGGACGGTGATGACCGGCGTCAATTTCGTCACCACCATCCTCAAGATACACGCCCCCGGCATGACCTATATGCGCATGCCGGTCTTCTGTTGGACGGCGCTCGCCGCGAATCTCGTGATCGTCGCGGCATTCCCGGTTCTCACCGCGACGCTGGCGATGCTGACGCTCGACCGTTACCTCGGCTTCCACTTCTTCACCAACGAAGCCGGCGGCAACATGATGATGTTCATGAACCTGATCTGGATTTGGGGCCATCCGGAGGTTTACATCCTCGTCCTTCCCGCGTTCGGCGTGTTCTCCGAGGTGGTGTCGACGCTGTCGCGCAAGCCCCTGTTCGGCTACCGCTCGATGGTCTGGGCGACCCTGGCGATTTGCGTCATCTCGTACATGGTCTGGCTGCACCACTTCTTCACAATGGGCGCGGGCCCAAACGTCAACGCGGTCTTCGGCATCGCGTCAATGATCATCGCGGTGCCGACGGGGGTGAAGATATTCAACTGGATGTTCACCATGTACGGCGGCCGGGTCCACTACGCCTCGCCGATGCTGTGGTCGATCGGCTTCATGGTGACCTTCGTCATCGGCGGCCTGACCGGCGTCCTGGTCGCGGTGGTGCCGGCGGATTTCATGCTGCACAACAGCCTTTTCCAGGTCGCCCATTTTCACAACGTCATCATCGGCGGCGTGCTGTTTGGGATGTTTGCCGGATACACCTTCTGGTTCCCCAAAGCGTTCGGCTTCCGACTCCATGAGGGCTGGGGCAAAGCGGCGTTCTGGTGCTGGTTTTTTGGCTTCTATCTGGCGTTCATGCCGCTCTATGTCGTGGGCTTGATGGGCATGACCCGGCGGATGCAGCACTACGACGTGCCCGAATGGCGCCCGTGGCTTCTGGTCGCGGCGGTGGGCGCAGTAGTCATTCTCGCCGGCATCCTGTGTCAGGTTACGCAACTCGTCGTCAGCATCCGCCATCGGGAGGAGTTGCGCGATGTCACCGGCGACCCATGGATGGGCCGGTCGCTCGAATGGTCGACGTCGTCGCCGCCGCCGGCGTTCAACTTCGCCGTCCTGCCCCATGTCGAGAGCCGGGATGATTATTGGCGCAGAGAGCACGCGCCCGACCGCCGGCCGGAGCCCGAACCCCAATACCACGCGATAGAGATGCCGAGGAACAGCGCCACCGGTTTCGTCTGCGCGTTTTTCGCCACCTTCGGCGGCTTCGGCATGATCTGGCACATCTGGTGGCTGGTCATTTTGGCGCTGGTCGGCGCATTCGCGACCTTCGTCGTTTTCGCCTGGCGCGATCGGACTGAGTATGAGATCCCGGCCGAAGAGGTCGCCCGGATCGATCGCGCCAACCGTCTCGCGCGCGCCCAGGCGCGCGCTCAGCTTCAGGCCGCAGAATGACCGCGTTCGAAGCCGGCGCCGGCTATGGCGGACAGAATCGCGGCGGCGGCGCCGACGTCATCTTCGGCGGCGGGTCGGAGCCGCTGGTCGCCCACGCTGACGGCAGTCCGGCTTCGAAGCGGATCATCGTCGGCTATGGCTTCTGGATCTTCCTGCTCAGCGACATCGTCATGTTCTCGGCGTTCTTCGCCACCTATGCGGTGCTGTCGGGCGAGACCGCCGGCGGACCGAGCGGGAAGGATCTCTTCAACCTCACCAACGTCGCGATCGAGACGGCCTGCCTGCTGCTTTCGAGTTTCACCTGCGGCATCGCCAGCATCGGCGCGAGGGCCCGCGACGCGCTGATGTACTACGGCGGCATGGCGTTGACGCTCCTGTTCGGGGCGGCCTTCCTATACTTCGAGATCCACGAGCTCGGGAGCTTGATCGAGCAGGGAGCCGGACCGAGCCGGAGCGCCTTCCTCTCGGCTTTCTTCGCGCTGGTCGGCTGCCACGGCTTGCACGTGTCGCTCGGCCTCTTGTGGCTGCTCACCATGGTGGCGCAGGTGTTCGCCAAGGGCTATCGCCCGGACATCCTCCGGCGCGTCCTGTGCTTCGGCCTGTTCTGGCACACGCTGGACATCATCTGGGTCGCGATCTTCACCGTGGTCTATCTTTTGGGAGCGGGCTGATGAGCCAATCCGATCTCGAGATTCTCGACCATGGCGACGCCGCGCCGGGCGACGAGCCGGCCGGCCGCCACGAGGTCGTGGAAGGCCTTCTGGGCTACCTGGTCGGCCTCTTCCTGGCGACGCTTATCACCGCGGTGGCGTTCTTCGTCGCCGGGACCAACCTGGTCTGGGGCCCCAGCATCCCGATCGCGCTTGTGGTGCTGGCGATCGCCCAGATCGGCGTGCACCTCGTCTTCTTCATCCACATCACCACCGGGCCGGACAACGCCAATAACGTGCTCGCGCTTGCGTTCGGGGTCCTCATCGTCATGTTGATCATCATCGGGTCGCTCTGGATCATGGCCAACCTCAGCCACAACATGATGCCGATGGCGATGTAGAGGGTAGGCCTGAACACCGCCGCGATGGTCATGCGAGCCATCCGGCGTCGATGAACGCCCCCTTCTGACGGGTTTGGCGAAGCGATAAATCGGCGGCCCCCAGCCGCGAAGGGCGGGATTTTTATATCCCGGACCCATCGCTGGGGATTTTGCTAACTTTTTGGTAGCATCAACGGCATAGCTTGACGTAAAGGAGCCCCTGTCGGTATACCGTAACTGAAAAATAAACCTATGTCACAAAGCATACAAGACGTATATGGAGGATCTTTCACAAAGTCTCGAGGGACTTCCCTCCTCGAGACTTATGAGAATTGCCTTCCGAATTTCGATAGCCTGGACGAAGAACAGCATCTGAAGTTCGTAAAAGCGATTCGGCTGATCTCCGATCAATTCAAGATCTCGGAAAGCCGGTTTGAATGCGAGACTTTGGCTGAAGTCCAGCCAATGATCGACCGTCTGAGGCAGTTATATAATGAGTACCTTCTGAAAAACACAATCGTTGCGTCGGCGATATTCATCGCCTTGGCCCATATTGAGTCGTACTACATGGATGATCCGGACGCCAGGCTCGTTCACAACCTGACCGGGCTGCACATCTATTCGCCAATTCAATGGCTGGAACGGGATGAGAATGGTCGGGCCGAGGAGGAGCCCTGATCATCCCAGCGCCAGGAGGACTCGCAGGGAATTTTCGACCGGTCGAGGCGATCCTTATATTTTACAGCAATCTCCTTGACTTCTTCCATCAACTTGTCGGAGAGCGTCGTCGGGACAAGGCCGAGCGACAGCAAGCTGTCATTCCTCACGTCCAGCTCATTGAAATCGGCTTCGTTGCGAGGATTGGGCGCTGAGCGCCAGCGAACGCCGGTCATTTCCGAGATTCGTTTCGCAAGGTCGATCACCCGATGGGTCTCCGTCATCTGATTGAAGATGCTGACCCGCCGGCTGTTGTCGCGCGGACTGCTGATCGCCAGTTCGATGCAGCGGACCGTGTCTTTTATGTTGATGAAGGCGCGGGTTTGCCCGCCGGATCCATTAACGGTCAGCGGGTAGCCGATCGCGGCCTGAACCAGAAAGCGATTGAGAACCGTGCCGTAGTCGCCGCAATAGTCGAAGCGGTTGATGAGCTCGGGCGCGAGCCGGGTCTCTTTGGTCTGCGTGCCCCAGACGATGCCCTGGTGAAGATCAGTGATTCGAATCCCATAATTCTTGTTATAATAGTGGAAAAACAAAGCATCCTGGGTCTTCGTCATGTGATAGATGCTGCCCGGGTCCGCTGGGTAGAGAATTTGAATTTCTTGCGGCCCGTTGTCCGTTTGAACCACAACCGGAAGATAGCCCTCGGGAAGCCGGACGCCGGCCGTTCCATAGCCATAGACCCCCATCGTCCCCAAATGAACAATGTGGGCGTCATAACAGCCGGCGTCGACGACAGCGCACAGCAAGTCGTGGGTTCCATTGAGGTTGTTTTGGACGGTGTACCGCGCCTCGCGCGGGCTCTTCATCGAATAGGGAGCCGCGCGTTGCTCGGCGAAATGGACGATCGCCTTGGGCCGCTCGTTTTTCAAAAGTTCAACCAGCTCGGCATAATCCGAGCCCAGCGTAAGGTTATGAAAGCGTATCGTGGCGCCGGATATGTTCGCCCAGGTCGCCAGCCGCGCCTGCGGCGTTGCAATCGGCGTCAGCGACTCCGTCCCCAATTCTATGTCGATCTTGCGCCGAGACAGATTGTCCACAATGGCCACGTCGTAGCCGACCGCCGAAAGATGCAATGAGGTTGGCCAGCCGCAAAAGCCGTCGCCGCCCAGAACGAGGATCGCGCCTTTTGCCGGGGAACGCGCCTTGTCACGAATTGCCTTCAGTTCCATTTACCGCCCCGGTTTGATCAGTCTTGTCGAATCCAACGCCGTCTTATCCGCTTGTTAAGCGCCTTTTTATTGCGCCTGGCTTGCGGCAAGCTGCCGGAGAACCTCAACCGCGATGTCGGGACGGAATTCCGTCACCGCGGGCGAGTACTCGGAAGGCTCGGGAATATTGAACCAATACCCGTCGACAACCTCGCGGGTCGCCTCGATGGCGCGCAGAATGTCGCTGGCCGTGACATGCTGGCCGCTGGGTTCGGTGCTGAGGCCGGCAAGCACCAGGATCTTCGGATTTGCCTGCCGGGCCTGCGCCGCGGCTTCCCGCACGAATTTTGCGTAGCGCTCGGGGTCGCGCTCAAATCGTTGCGACTGAACGTCGAAGACGTCCGCGTAACGGGCGGCGTCGGCCGCCAGACCCAGCCGCAAATAGGTTTCGTCCTGGCGTTTCCAGTCGGCGTCCGGTTGGAGAACCGCGACTAGATCGACCGCGGGCGCTGTGAAGAACAGCAAGCCTTTGGTGTGAATAAGATCGGCGGCCTCTTTCAACCGGCCGGCGGGATTTTGCTGCTCCTCGGTGGGAGTGAACCGCCACTTTTCGTAATCGTACATGACGCCCTCGACCTCGGGGCCGAGCGCCTTGGTCTCGAGGGCGTCGCGGATCGCGCCGAAGCTCTTGAACGAGCGGAGGGAGACAGCCTTCCACCCGGGCGGAAGAACCTTGAGCGGCGGGCCGGCAAATACAAAAGGCCGGGCGCCGTCGAGAAGTCTCGAGACGTCCGAATCCGACGCGAGCGCGGCGGCTGCTTTGCTCGCGAACAGCCAATGGAGCGGTTTAGGCTCCACAGCCCGCGCACGATGCAAGGAGGAAGCCAGCATAAGATCTGCGACCAGGCCGAAAACTGAGCAGATTTTCCGCGTGAGGCTCATGCTGCACCTGTTTATGCCCAACATTGTTGACCCACCGTAAGTCAAGTTCGCTATTTATCTTTGGGGATACGGTCGGCTCACCTCTCGGCCGTCCCGCCTTTGGCCTACTATACAGGAGTAGCGCCGAGTCCGTGAACGGCCCGGTTGGAACGGTGACGCTCGACGATCGCGCGCTCGCGGGCGCAGCTGGGGCCCATGATGCGAAAGAACCGGGCTCCTTTCGCGCGCTTCGCCATGGAGGCGCGGCCGGGGTAGCCTAAATCGCAGGCAACCGGGCGCCCCGGCTCAGCCAAGCGACGAGCAGCGCGCCAAGGGCAATCGAGAACGCAATCCAGAGCAGGTCGTCCTCGAGCGGGCTCGTCAAGGAAAACGGTTCCCGACCCGGGCGGCACCAGCCGCCGGCAGGACCTCGCGCGGCGAGATTGGTCCGATCGCCGTTCGGACCGAGGTCGCCCAGGGGATTTGCGAGCGTGACCGGCCTGGCGAATACGCCGAGCGGAAATTGTGTTGGCGCCAATTTCGCCGCCCCGATGCCGGCTCCCTCGTCGTTCCAATGCTCGCCACCGGCCTGAAGCTTGTCCGCGACTTCATTTTCGGCGCAAATCGGCTCAATCCCTCCTGCCTCGACCGCCGGATCGCCGAGGTCTCCAGTCCCTGTCGCAGGGCTAACGTTCGAGTTGGAGCTGTTCGCGAGCGGCGGCGCAACTTCGCCGTCGGCTGAGGAGCCCGGACTTGCGCTGACGCCGAATTCCTCCGCCATCAGGGCGCCTCCCGTCGGCAGGAGGTCCTGCTGAGCCATCGCATTCAGGATCGTCGAAACCGCCGTATCGAGGCCGGCGCCCTGGAGCATGACGCCGCTCCATTGCGGCGCGTACGACAGGGCGACGGGGGACTGAAAATCGCCAAAAATCGCCGGGGCGATGAGGCGCATGGCCCCGAATGACAACTGCGAATAAAAATAGGCCGCCGCGGGGTCATAGTCTTGGTCTGGCGCTTCGGGGAAAGCGGGCAACGACGGCCCGGCGGGGCCGGTTGCGAATGAGGTCCGCGGCGATGCGTCGGTTGGCGGCGCGGCCATGGCGATCAGAACGATGGCCGCGGTAAGCCGCCGATCCCAGCCTCGGCGCCGTTCAAGAGCCTGGGTCACCACCAGGGTATCTCTTCCCAGATGTGGTCCGGAACGTAAGGGTGCTTCGCCCCGATGCGGAACAGCTCGCTCCATTCAGCATAGATGTTAGGCACTTCTAGCCATAACACGTAGAAAGGATAAAGGAAGATCAAGGGAAAATTAACGAGCTTTGGCGTGCTCGCAACTTCGCGCGTAATCAGTATTCTGATCAAGATAAGCAAAACGATGATCCAATAGGAGGTCAGAACAACCTCAGGCGCGCCCTCTAGACCGTGTTCGCAAATCGCAACACACAATCCGATCAGCAGCGTCACGGGTATCAGCAGCCTTGCCGCCAGCTGCAAGGCGATGATTGCATTGGCAAAGCCATAGCGGCCAAGAATGAACATGTCGCGATGTTTGCTGACCCGAATCTTGATGATGTTGCGGCGCCACCGCATGCGCTGGCGCCAAAGATGAAATCTCGTCTCCGGAACGGTCGTCCATACGACCGCGTCGTTTGAGAACGCCAGTTTGAAGCGTTGCTTGAGCAGCATGGTCGACAGGTCTCGGTCGTCGCCGAGCCCGGTGTCGAAACCGCCCAGGCCGCGAATGATGTCGGTGCGGAATACCCCGCCCATGCCGGATATGATGTCCATGACCGAAATCTTCGCCTGGAAGAATTTGGCCAGACTGAATTTCATCGCATATTCGATTTCCTGCAGCCTGGTAAGTAGATTGACGCCGCTGTTGTCGACGCGGATGTTCGCGGCCACTCCGCCGACTTGCGGATCCACGAACGGCGTGAGCCAATGCTGGATGGCGCCATATTGAATGATCGAATCGGCGTCGTGAATGACGATGAATTCTCCCCGCGCCATCCGAATGCCGATATTGAGGGAACTTGCCTTGCCGTTGCGCCTCGGCGAGGGGAAGATTCGCACCCGCTCGGTGTCATGCCGGCTGCGGGTCACGCTGAGCGCAGCACGCTTCGCCACGGCGACGCTGTCGTCGGTCGAGTTGTCGTCGACGAAGATGAATTCGAGATTCGAATAACCGCATAGCAGCGCTCCGCGAATGCACTGTCCGATGGTGGCCGCCTCGTTCCGCCCTGCGGTTACGACCGACACCAGAGGCCCCGCTTGCCTCGTCCTCGCGCCCAAGGGCGAACGCTCAGGCGCAGGCCTGACAAGGTAGGTCAGCCACACGAAGATCGCGGGCAATATGATGAAGGCGACGGGAAGCACGACCTCAAACCACCAGGACGGCAGCGCCGACCCCATCAGCTTCAGGAATGCCCGCGAAAACCCGAGGTTCGACATCGGGTCCAAGGCGGACAGGAAATAGTGCAGGAAGCCGTTCATTCACCGTCGCTTCGCTTGGCGAGGCCGGCCAGAACGGCGGCAAGATCCTTCCGCTCCCTGATCTCGGCGACGGTGAGTGCGAACGGCGAGCGCGGGCCAAATTCGGTTTCGACCCGACGGCGCGCGGCCTCGGCGTCGCGTTTCCGCGCATGCGGCAACACGACGACATAGAGCGTATCGGCCAATTGTCCGACCAAGTCGACGTCGCGCAGGCAACCCTTGAGGCGCGTCAGGTGGCTCGCCGGCTGATCGCCGCCGCCGGCGTCAGTCCCGCCCGGCTCGCGCTTGACGAGCATGACGGAGAACGGCTCGCTCAACTGCGCGAGGCGTTTCATCTGGTGGATGAGAAACTCGAGGATGATCGTCCGCCGGTAGACCGCCGCGTCGGCCGCGCGGACGGGCTCATCGTCGTCGCCGAGCAGACGACCGCGCCGGACAGCCTCGGCGCCGCGCGACGTGATGAGATAGTTGAAGGCGATCACGCTGACCAAGTTCTCGGCCGGCGTTCGCGCGCCGCAGGCGAGGCAGACCGCCTCGACCGGCGGGGATTCGGAAACGAGGCCGCAGCCGCGGCACACGAACGCCTTGCCCAGCCGGTCATATTCGGTCCCGAGATGATGCATCGTGTGGTTGCACTTTGGGCACCGATATCCGTCGTCCGCCTCCTGCGCGAACTCCGGCGGGATGCCGACGTAGCCGCAGCGGAAATGATGGAAGAGCCCCTCGCTCGCGAGATGGGCGCTGCGGCAGCCTGGACAAATCTCGCGCACGTTGAGGCTGCAGCCGTCGCATTTGGGGCAGAGACTGACCCGGTCGAAAAATCGCGCCTCGAGATAGTTTTGCCGCGAAAGAACGGCGAGGTCGGTCTCGACGTCTCCACCCGGCGCCCCGTATCGATAGCCATGCTTCGCCTGCGGCTCAGCGATCGGCGAAATCGCGCCGCCGGACTCGGCGATCCGCCGCAGGAGCTCCAATCGTCTCGCTTCAACGACTGTCGCGTCGAGGTGGGCGCTCGCGGTCATTTCGCCGCTTCACGGTTCGCCAAGCCGGCCTCGTCGTCCCGCCGGGGAAACCCGAAAATCCGCCGCAGCCCGCGCCGCCAGTCCGAAGACAGTTGCCCGAGATCCGGCGCTCCCCAACGTTCCGCACGGGAAGCCGAAACTTGCGACCACGCGAAAACCCGGCGGGATTGCTCGGGGTCGAGGTTGGCGAAATCAAGCCGCGCCGGAACGTATTGCGACCACATCTCCCTCTGCCAGAAGAAGCGGGTGAGCGAACTGGGGAGGGCCGAGAGCTCGGGGTAGAAGTCTGTCAGCGTCGCGCTGACCGGGTCGGGCATGCCCTGGACCCTGAGGTCGAAGTCTTGCCCGCGAAACAATCGGTTCCTGTCGCTCGGATCAAAAAAGACGACCGCATAAGTGTCTTTCGGATTGTAGATGCTCAAGATCGGCGTTCGCGCGGCAATCACTTCGCCTTCCCTCGCCGTGCATTCGGTGATGATTCCGTCCTTCGCCGCGGTCAGGTAAAAGTGGCCGGTGAGCTCCGGCGAATTCACGTAGCTGTCGATCCGTTTCTGCAACACCTCGACGCTGACCTGAGCCATTTTCTCATCGGCGCGCTTCGTTTCGTAGACGAACTCGGCCGCGCGGGTTTCCGCGTCGGCGCGGTCGACGGCGGCTTTCGCCTGTTGCCAGACCAGGTCGGCGACGAAATTCTGCTCTTTCAGTTTGCTTTCAGCCTGCAGCACCGCGACCTGCTGCTGCAAAAGGGCGTTCTGCGCGTCGGTGAGCTTCTGCGCCGCCTGGGCCTCGCGATCGGCGATCTCGATCTCGGCCCGCGCCTGCGCCAGTTGAAATTGCAGCTGCTGCAATTCCTGGCCGGCCAGCTCAACCATGGCCTCGTTATAGAATTCCGCCAGCCGCTGGCCCTTCGAAACATGGTCCAGGCATTTGACAAAGAGGCGCTCGAGACGTGCCTGGACGATCGGGGATTCCGCGGTCAGCTCCCCGGCGACGATGCCGTTGCCCCTGATCCAGCTCCGATCCAGGACGAACCAGCCTAGGATCGCGAGCGCGATGACGCCGAGCACCACGCGTGGACGAATCCACCACAACCGCCGGGCGCCGATGCGGGTCCTTACCGGCGGGCGCAAGCCGTTGCTCCGGTTCGACCAACAAGCTGATCCTCGGATTCGCGCGCCAAACGGCTTTCTCCCGTACGAGCGACGGCGCGACGGCGCACCGATCGGTTTGCTCTACCTGGTCGAATCACCCTCAAACGAGGACAATCTGCCTTATAGATACGATTGTAGCGTGCAGTCGAGGGTGTGTGCTGCAACTTTGGATTGTCGCCGCCAACTCAATTGGTGCGCCGCCCGAAAGGGCTTTCGGGACAACACCAAAAAGGGGCGCCGCCGGCTCAGGGCGATAGGCCGGCGGCGCGGGCCGCGGCGGCGATCGGCAGGCGGAGGGTAGGGGGGCGCGCCTGCCTTCAGCGGGGAGGGCCGCCGAGGCAAAAGCAAACGCGGCCGGCCGCTGCTTGGTTCCTGCAATCCCGCCGCGCCGCCAGCGAGGCCTCAGCAAGTCCGGCTCCAGCCGTGGCCCGGGCCGAGGCCCTTCCCATCCGGAACCTTCGCCTCAGCGAGGCGTTTTTGCGAAGACCGCCTTGACGGTTTTCGCGTCCGGATGGCGCGCCGAAGGGAATTGAAGGTGATGAACGTGACCGTCAGGGAACTGCCGTCCGACACGGCCCTCGCCGCCCTCGCGGCACAATGCGCGCGAGCCTGGGACCGGGCCTACGAGCTTGAGGACTGCCGGCGCGAAGGCGAGTGGTCGAAATATTTCGCCGCCGTCGCAGAGGCCGAAGCGATCGACGATAGGCTCGCGCGCGTTCCGGCCGCAAGTCCGATCGGACTGCAGATCAAATCCATCGTCGCCACGAGCACGCTTCCCCAGCGTGGCGGCAGGCTTGCCGCGCGGGAGTCGGCGGAACGAGCCGGCCTTTTCGCCTCGCTTGGGCGCGATAAGGCCGTGCTAGGGGTCGCATATCTCGCGTGATCCCCTGAGCCCGAAGCCGGGCGCAAGCCAGTATCAACGCCGCGCAGCAAACGGCGGTGGATGCCCTCAAGGCAGAAGCTGACCGCGCGGGTCCAACGTCCTTCCGATTATCGCCGAAATCCGGAAGTCAGGCGCCGCGACGTTGCGTGCGCTTGCGGAAGCTCTCAATGCCCGCCGGGTCCGACGCCTCGGGGCGGTCGATGGCATGCGATGGGCGTCCGGAACGCTTCGGCGAGAGCGTTGGCGGTGCGAAGGAAGTAACGGTCCCGGTCGGCAACCGCGACAGTTCGTAGGCGAAGGTGGTGGTCTGCGATCGGCAGTTCGTTACGGCCTGCCGCTCGGCCTCATCGACAAGGCGCACAGTTGAACCATGAGGTCAAGCAAGGGCCGTGGAACCGAGCGATTCATCCGAGTGGTGATGTCAAAGGGGCAGATACATTCCCCACAGCTGTGCACATGGCCGCCGTGTTCGAGTGTGGACAGCATCTTTGCCAAACGCGGCGGCGTTCGCACTCATCGTCGAGGCAAGTCCAGCGCGCGGGCGGACGTCGTCAACTTCGAAGTGGAGACATCCACAAGACGCGGACCCCGAACTGGCAGCGACGCCACGGTTTGTCTGATAAGGAGCATCAAGAAAGCGCGCGAGCATTCACTTCAGGAATACTAACCGACCCGGTCGGCTGCTCCATGGGCACAGGCCAATAGCGAGAGGCCCCGCTTGCTCGCAGTCTCTTCTTCGTCGCTTAGAAGCGTGGGGCGGATGCCGTCGCTTTTCAGGGCGTAGCGCTTCATGTCCTCAGCCAATCGACCCAAAACCTTCGACTGGCGCCGCATCAGCTCTTTGATCACGCGGGTGTCCTGTATCGCCGCAATCAGCACAGCAAAATGAGGCAGACAAACAGCTGACAGTGTATCGAACGCCCGCGATTCATCGTCGGCGAATTGGCGCGCAAGAGCCGCGATCGCCTCAGATTCCTCCCTTGCCCGAACTCGGCATAGCGGACAACTTGTCTCGCTCGGCAGTCGCGCCCACAGCTTCGCGACGACGTCATCCGGCTGCGCGCCAGCAGCCGCCGCATGCATCACGCCGCCCAATCCTCAAGAACAGCAGAATAGCCTTCGCAAATACCCTGAGGCGACGCGATCGACTCATATTGCCAGGTATGGAAGCTGCAAAGTCCGCCACGCTCGGCCAGATCGCGTCGCGCTTCGCGGCTAACGACAATTTCGTACTGAAAACGGCGCTCGAACTCCCACAAGGCTGATGAAATCGACGCGCAGACTTCGCAAGGGCGTAGTTGGACAAAAGACGGGGCCCGCGCTGCCGTCTCTTCCTCAAGCCCGCTGCGCAATGCGGCCGGAGTTTCGCCGGCGATGCGGCTCGACAAGGCGGCGATCTCCTGAACGAGGCTTGCGGCGCCATCTGAGGGTGGCAGTGCGCAGGCCAACTCGACGACGCGATCGCACATGCGTAACAGGAACTCTGATTGTTTCTGGGTTAGGAGGAAGCTGACCAGCTCCTGCTCGAGCGCCGGAATTCCGCTCGCGGCAAGACGTCGCGAATCATGGGATTGCCTCGCTTCCAGTCCGTCCCGGGCGGAAATCGAGAAGACTTTCGGCGCCTTCTGGCCAAACATAGTGCCGAGCTCTTGCCGAACGTAACCGGGCGCGTCGGCGCGCTCTTGTTCGCGAACGGTGTCTTGCTTGTTCAGAACCACGAAGGTGCGGCGCGGCGACGAAGCGGCCGTGCGAAAGAACCGCATCTCCTCATCCGACAATGGGCTTTCATAGCTCGTGACAAGCAGGAAAGCGTCGGCCTCGGGCAGGAAAGATTCGGTCGTACGGGTATTTTCCTCGACTGCGGATCCGAGCCCTGGCGTGTCGACAAAGTGGAAGCCTCGACGCAGGAATTCAGCGGGCAGTTGCACCTCGGCTTCCTTTATGCCCTTTACGTTTCCAGGATTGCCTCGTTGGGTGAGATATTGCGGCAGAGCGTCGAGGGAGATTTCCTGGTCCATGAAGCCACGTTCGAAGCGCAGAATGGCGCTCTCCGTGCTGCCATACGCGACCGTGGTAATGACCGACGTCAGGGGGACAATTCCCGTCGGGAGGCGGTCTGTCCCGAGCAGCGCGTTCATCAGCGAGGTCTTGCCTCGGCTGAATCGCCCGACGACAACCAGATTAAACCGGTCGTCGGCAAGACGTGCGAACAGGCCCGACGTCCGCTCTCGCCATTTGCTCGGATCGGACGACGCCAGCGAGGTCTGTCGCAAAACCTCGGCGATCGCAAATTTGTGCTGCTCGTATTCGCGCAAGTCCATGCCAACATACCAAGTCCAGCTGCGTCCGCCGCAGTTCCAAGATCCAGTGGCGCTGCATCTCGAATCATGCCGGGGGGAAGGCACGAGCGCCGCCCCGGACCTTATCGACGTAAACCCATAAGCCCGACGAGGAGCTCTTCGAGCTAATGGCCCTAGGCGCGAAGGCGAGGCTTCTCGGCCGGCGTCGTTCCGGCTGCGTCGGGCGCCTTTCCGTTCGAAAAGATCTCGCGGTACACATCTTCGCCGAAGCTCGTGCCGAGCGGCTCGCCTTCGACCAGTTTGAACGTCCGCCGTCCGTCTTCCCGCCTATCGGCGCGCAGGAACAGCGCCGAGTCGAGACGCCTGTCGTAAAAGCCGTGGGCGAAGTCGTACTGATGGCTGACGAAGACGACTTTGATCGGCCTTTCCAGGAGGGCGGAGACGATTTGCCGGGCGATTTCCGATCCCTCCCGTTCATTGGTCGCGGCGAATGACTCGTTGAACAGGATCAGCGCGCGCGGCGTGACGAGGTTGGCGATGTCGTTCATGCGGCTCAGCTCCTCGTCGAACTTGCCACTCTTCATCGTTGCGTCCTCTTCATGCTTGAAATGCGTGAACACGCCGTCGACGATGTTGAGCTCGAGGCTCGCGGCGGGCGCGAACATGCCCGATTGCGACATCAGTTGCGCAAGGCCAAAGCTTCTGAGGAATGTCGTCTTGCCGCCCTGGTTGGCGCCGGTGACGATGATCAGGCTCTTGCCGTCCGCTCTGATGTCGTTGCCGACCGGGCGCTTGTTCGCGGTCAGCGCCAGACAGACTTCGTAGAGGTCCTTGCAAGCGAAGCGAGGGACGCCTGGCCCGCTCGCCAAGGGAAACGTAAACGGCGCCCCGAGTTGGAGAAGCCGTTCGTGCAGATTGAGACAGCCGATGTAGAACGCCAGTTCGGTTTGCAGCATCCGGAAGAAGCCGCCGATATGCTCGGCGCTTTTGGCGAGGGCGTCGGCGGCGAGGCCCAGGCCGCGGTCCCTGAGTTCGCCCATCGCTTGCGCTCCGGCCTCGTCCCTGGGAGCGAGATAAAGACTGTAACTCTGGGGGCGTTCCTCGACGACCGCCCGCCAGGCGCGGGTGAACCAGTTTCCCGGGTCCCTGAGCGGCCGCCGCAGGATGTAGTGTACGCCCTTGACCCCCTTGCCCAGCTCGGCGCTGACCACGATGGTTCGAAACTTGAGCCGGTTCAAATGTCTGTCGATGACCGCGAAATAGTCGTCGTCGAGCTCGCGCGCGAGCATCGCGAACAGATTTGAGAACGCTTCCGACTTGAATTGCGCCGAATGCCGGTCCGCCGCCGCCCGCAAGCGCTTCAGCACATCGACGAAGGCGACCATCCGCTGGACCGAAGTGTCGAGCAGTCCGGAGGGATACTCCCGGAAAGTCGCCCATATCCTCTTCTGCCGCTGCGCCGATTCGACCGCGAGACCGTAAAGCTGGCGCACGATCTCCGGATTGCTCAGGCAATCCTTCAGCGCCGCCTGCCGATATTCGATCACGGCGACGTCGTTGAAGACGCTGGTCAATATCGCCTTCTTCGTTACCTCGAGGACGAGCGGGTCCTTGGCCGCCATAACCGTGAACAGCGAGTCCAGCTCGAGGTTCTTGGCAAGAACGGCCTCGTTCGCGGGCAAAGCGCGTTCGAGATCGAAATCGCGGTCCCGGTGCATGAGAAAGGCTTTCATGACGGCAGCCTTTCCCGCAATTGTGCATAGGTGAGGCCATATTTTTCGGCGATCGAGATGGCGTAAGCCAGGCCGTCGGGCGGACGCCGCACGACCTTGAAGGTGCGCTCGGCGACGTTGCCGGGTTTGACCATGCTCCCCATGCTGACCGCGGTCTTGCTGAGACCCGCCAATTCGTCGATGAAGGTGACGCAGACGCACAGCGCATCGAGGGCGATGATTTGGGTCAGGATGTTGGTGCTGAGGAAGATCGCGTCTTCGAGGCTCGTCGAGTTGAACACCTCATTGAGAATGATGATGCTGTCCGATGTTGCTTCTTCCAGCGTCTTGTGGAGCCGGAAGAGATCGTCGTGCAATTTGCCGCGCAAATTGTGAACGTCCTCCTCTTTCTCGAAGTGGGTGAACATCTTATCGAACAGGAACAGGCGGGCTTCGGTTCCGGGAACCGGACAACCGATCGCCGCGAGATGGTGCATAAGACCGAACGTCCGCGCGAACGTCGTCTTGCCGCCCTGATTCGGCCCCGAGACGATGACGATCCGCTCCCGCCCGTCGAGGAAAAAATCATTGGTCACCACTGGCAGCTTTTGATCAACCAGCATCTTGGCCAGAGCCAGGTCGTAGGCGTTCTTCACCCGGATTTCCTTGGTTTCCGCTGACACAAGCGGATAGCAAAATGCCAATCCGGCGCTGCTGATCCGGCGCATGTGGGCGATATAAGCGACGTAGAACTGAACCTCCCGATCGAACCGCATGATCGTCGGGTCGAAGAAGCTCTTGCTTCGGGCGGAGAAGTCGTCGAGCTCGGCGAATATCTCCGGGTTGAGCCGCGCGACGCGATCGAGGAGGCCAGCCTCGATGTGGTTCATCTGCTCGAAGTCTCTGAACTTGAAGATGTGGTCGGCGGCCGCGCCCTGCTTGAATTTCTCGAAATCGGCCTGAATTTCGGTCCCATAATCTGGCTGGTCATGATAGCCCGATACGGTAATGACGCCGTCGCCGATAAGCAGCGTGTAGCGAACGGACGACAGCTTCGATTTGAGCGTCGCAATCTCCCGCAACAATTGTTGAAAGGCCGGAGAGCCGACGTATGCGTCGAGAAAAGCGAAAAAGCCAGCAAGGCCCTGCGATGAGGGCGCCGCCGTGCGAAGATCG
>Ga0335073_10000488_pt1 | contig 50455 bp, 53 predicted proteins | sample Lox_Sample_22_FD_207093 | JGI IMG/M metagenome (GOLD analysis project Ga0335073, IMG submission 207093) | Soil microbial communities from Loxahatchee National Wildlife Refuge, Florida, United States - Lox_Sample_2.2 | ecosystem: Environmental > Terrestrial > Soil > Wetlands | place: USA... | reverse complement strand
CTCCACGTCGGACGCATGCTGCGCAGCAAGACGCGCGGCCGTGCCCTCCAGGACCTCGCGCATGTAGTAGAGCTCCGTCACCATGCCGTAGTCGAGCTCCGCCACGACGACGCCGCGAGTCGCATCGTGCGCCACCAGCCCTTCGCTCTCGAGCCGGCTCAGCGCCTCACGAATGGGCGTGCGGCTGAGACCGACCTGCTTGGCGAGCTCACTTTCGCGCAGCCGCTCGCCGGGGGCGAGCTTTCCGTCCTGAATCGCTCTTCTGATGTGGCGATAGGCCGCTTCGCCGCGCGGCAGGCCGCCGGCGTCGGGTTGCCGCGAGCGCCTTGCTCTGCGTGATGAGGTGGTCGACCCGTTTTCGGACATGGGCGCTCCGCCGGCTCAGGACTGAGTCTTCTGCCAATCGATCAGGCGGCGCATGCCCTCCTCGAGGCCGATCTGGGGCACCCAGCCAAGCTCGCGCTCCGCCATCTCACGGCTGAATTCCAACCGGGTGCCTGCGGCCGAGCGCACGGCGCGACGATCCTCACGATACTGCGGCTTCAGATCCCGACGTCCACAAATCCGCAGCGCAGTCTCCGCAACCTGAGTGGCCGTAGTGTCCACGCCGGTCGCAACGTTGAGCGCAAGGTTGTGTGCCGAGCTATGCATCGCTAATACACATGCACGCGCCACGTCGGTCACGTACACGTAGTCGTGCACCTCACTGCCGTCACCTTCGATGACGGGCGCCTCGCCACGCCGCACCTGGTCGCAGATCTTCGCCACGAAGACGGCGTTGACGGCGCGCGCGTGCTGCCGCTCTCCGTAAACGGAGGCGAAGCGCAGATTGTTGAACTCCAGACCGAAGCTGCGCGCGTAGCGCGCGCACAGTGCCTCACCCATGAGCTTGCTCGCCCCATAGAGCAGTGAGGGTGGCTGCAGGCCGGAACTGGCGTAGCCGCTGTCCTCGGTGATCGGAAACTGCGTCGGGGTTCCGTAAACCGCAACCGAAGAAGAGAAAATCACGCGGCGGACGCCGCTGAAGCGGCACGCCTCCAGCGTATTCACCATCCCCAGAGTGTTGACCGAAACCCCGGACAGCGGGTCCTGCGCCATGGGCAACGTCAGGTACCCCGCGAGAGCGAAGACCCCATCGACATCCCGCATGGCTTCGAGCAGATCCGGCAGACGGGTGACATCCCCCCGGATCCGCTTGACCCGCGACTCGTCGTTCAGATGCGCGATGCTCGCCGGCGTACCCAGAGAGTAGTTGTCGAGTAATCGCACCTCGCGCGCGCCGTCCGCGAGCAACTGATCGGCGATATGCGAGCCGATGAGGCTCGCACCGCCTGTGATCAGGTAATTGCCCGTCGCCACCTGGATCTCCCGCCGCGCCTGCGCAGGGCCGGCTCATGCAGTATTGTATACCAGTGGATACTAGAGCATACAATGATGCCGGTCAATCGGACCTCAGAACTTCATCGAGAAGGGGTCGCGCTTGTCGCCCGAGAAATCGATGAAAATGTTCTTGGCCTGGGTGAACTCCAGGATGCCGGCCTCGCCGCGCACGCGGCCGAAGCCCGAGTCCTTCATGCCGCCGAACGGGGCCTGCGGCGCGGCGACGCGGTACGTGTTCACCCACACGACGCCACTGCGAATCGCCCGCATCATGCGCATGCAGCGCGAGATGTTCTCCGACCATACGCCGCTCGCCAGCCCGAACGGCGTGGCATTGGCGATCGCGACGGCTTCCTCCTCGTCGTGAAAAGGGATGATCGACAACACCGGGCCGAAGATCTCCTCGGCCGCGACCTTCATGTCGTTGCGCACGTCTGCAAAGATCGTGGGCTCGATGAAGAACCCCTGATCGAGTCCCTGCCCTTTGGCGCGGTGGCCGCCGGCCACCAGCTTCGCGCCATCCGTCTTCGCCGCCTCGATGAAACCGAGAATGCGCTTGAATTGCGGCTCGTTTGCCGCCGTCCCCATCTCGGTCTCCGGCAGGCGCGGATCGCCCATCCTGATCTGCGCCGCGCGCCTGGCGAGCCCTTCGACCATGCGGTCGTAGATGCCGCGCTGCACCAGAAGGCGCGAGCCGGCGATGCAGGTCTGGCCCGTGGCGCCGAAAATGCCGGCCAGGGCGCCGATCAGCGCCCGATCGAAATCGGCATCGTCGAACACGACGTTGGGCGACTTCCCGCCCAGCTCCAGCGTCACGGGTTTGAGATTGGCCCCGGCGGCCGTCGCGATGGCGCGTCCCACGGCGGGACTGCCGGTGAAGCTCACCTTGTCTATTCCGGGATTGCCGACGAGAGCCTTGCCCGTCGGTGCCGCGCCCGTGACGACGTTGACCACACCCGCGGGGAACCCGGCCTTCTCGACCATCTTCGCGATCTCGAGCGTGGTGACGGACGCATGCTCGGATGGCTTGATGACGACACAATTGCCCGCAGCCAGAGCCGCCGGCAGCGTGTTGGTGAGAATGGCCACCGGCGAGTTCCAGGCCGTGATCGCGGCGATCACGCCGTAAGGCACGCGGATCACGAGATCGAGCGTGTCTTTCTGGTCGAGCGGCACGACATCGCCGTGCATCTTGTCCGCCCAGGCCGCGTAGTAGCGAAAGATGCGCGCGGCGTAGCCCATCTGGCTGTGCGTTTCGCGGATGACCTTGCCGTTGTCGGTGGTCTCGAGCAGCGCCATGCGGTCCGCATCCGCATCGAGAATGTCGGCCACCTTGTGCAACAGCTTGGCCCGCGCACCCGGGGTGGTCTTGCTCCAGACGGTTTCGTACGCGTGACGCGCGGCACCTACCGCATCGGCGACGTCGCTCTCGGTCGCGACGGCCACGTGCGCCCAGACCTCCTGATTGTAGGGGTTGATCGCAGGCATGGTGGCGCGGTCAGACGCCTCGCGCCATTTACCGCCGATGAAGAGCTTGTACGTTTCAGTCATGATGGGTTCCCAGAGTCAGCGTAGTCGTGCGATGGTGGCGACATTGCCCAGCCGCAGTTGCCAGTGCCGAAGACTGAATGTATACCTTAGAATACTACCGAATACCGTTCAGACCGGTCAACGCAACGACGAGTGCCCATGTCCGCATCCGAAAGATCCAAGGCGGCCGCCAGCGCCAAGGTTCCGCCGCCGCCGCTCGCATTGCGGCTCGCAGAGCTCTGTCGCTCGACATCATGGGACTCGCTGCCCGCTTCGGTCCAGGAGCGAGCGCGCCTGCATGTGTTGGACACCGTCGGTCTCGCCCTGGCTGCACACACGCAGGAATTCGCCGCCCCCGCCCTCGCCGGGATCACGGCTGCCGGTGCTGCTGGAGAATGCACCCTGATCGGGGACTCGCGGCGGCTCGCTCCGCGGGATGCGGCCCTGGCGAACGGATTCCTGATGCACGGTCTCGATTACGACGACACACATCCGGCAAGCATCGTGCACCCCAGTGTCGTCGGGTTGCCCGCGGCACTCGCCGTCGGCGAGCAGTTGGATGCAGCATGGAGTGATGTTCTTGCGGCGTATGTCCTCGGCGTCGAGGCAAGCATCCGTATCGGGGCTGCAGCGCACGGCGGCTTTCATCATGCAGGCTTTCATGCGACGGGCATCGTGTCTCATTTCGGAGCCGCGCTCGCAGCGGGGAAGCTGCTCGGGCTCGATGTGACGCAGCTCGTGGCCGCGCAGGGCATCGCGGCCAGCACCGCATCGGGCGTGCAGGTGTTTCTGGAGGAAGGCGCCTGGTCGAAGCGTCTGCATCCCGGTTGGGGCGCGCTGGCCGGCATCACGGCCGCACACCTGGCCAGAAACGGCTTCGTTGCCCCGACCCGCCCGTATGAAGGCAAGTTCGGCCTGTTCGACTCGCATCTGCATGACGACGACGCCGCTCTCGATGAGATGCTCGCAGGACTGGGCGAGCGCTGGCAGCTGCTCGACACTGCGATCAAGCCCTATCCGGTCTGCCATTTCATCCATGGTTGCCTCGAGGCGGCCCTCGAGTTGCATGATCACTGCGCACCGCGCGAGGTTGGACAGGTCATCGCGTGGCTGGCGACCGACACCTTGCCCATCGTCGCGGAGCCCGCGAAAGCCAAGCGACGCGCCGCCACCGAGTACGAGGCCAAGTTCAGCGCGCAATACGTCGTCGCGAAAGCCCTGTTGTATGGCCGGTTCGGGCTCGCGGAGCTCACGCCGGCGGCGCTGTCCGACCCTGCCACGAGAGAGCTGGCTGCCAGGGTGGTCTGCAAGTCCGACCCGGAAACGCGATTCCCCACGTACTTCTCGGGGGGTGTGACGGTTGTGCTGCAGGACGGCCGCGAGCTTCGGCGCCACGTCCCCATCAACAAAGGCGCGGGAGCGCGCGCTCTTGCCGCGGAAGACATCAAGGGCAAGTTCCTCGCGAATGCGACGCTGCGACTCGACGAGCAACGCGCCCGCGGCGCTCTCGAGGCTATCCTGACACCGACGCCGCGGTCGGTACGCTCGGTCATGCGGACACTGGCCGCAGCGGAAGATGCCCGAGCCTGAGCCGGTACTGCGGTTCGCTCGCGGCGATGCCACCGGGCTCGCGATCCCCGCGCACGGCGACGCGCTGCGAGCCGGCGGCGAGGCGTTCCTGACCGAGGCTTTTCAGGCTTTTGGCTCGCTCGAGCCGGACAACCGCGTCACGCGAATCACCCGGCTCGAGAGATGCCCGGGCGGCAGCACGGGAGAGAAGCTGTTTCTCTCAGTCGAGTACCAGAAGGCCCGACCGCATCTGCACTGCGACCTGTTCGTGAAGTTCTCACGCGATTTCAACGATCCAGTCCGGGACGCGCGCGGCAAGTATGAGATGGAGGGCGAGATCCGACTCGCTGCGGCATCACGCTTGCCCGGCTTCCCGATCCGCCTGCCTGTGGCCTACTTCGCGGACTATCACCACGAGTCGCGGACCGGAGCGCTCATCACGGAGCGGATCGCCTTCGGCGCCGGCGGGATCGAGCCGCACCGCCCGAAGTGCCTGGATCACGAGATCGACGAGCCTGTCGCTCATTACCGCGCCATCCTCCGGGCTCTCGCCCGTCTCGCCGCGGCGCACAGGTCCGGACGGCTGGGGCCGGAAATCGACAGCCGGTTCCCCTTCGATGCCGCCCGGGCCGCGGCCGCCAATCCGATCCCGTACGACGCGCAGCAACTGCGCACGCGCGCGGAGCAGTTCGCGGATTTTGTCGCGAAGTGCCCGCGACTCTTTCCCGCCAACATCGCCTCGCGCGCGTTCTTCGACCGGCTGGGTCGCGAGGCGGGGGAGTTCGTCCGGCACGAAGCCACCGTCAAACGCTTCCTGCAGAGCGATCCGGACTTCATCGCCCTTTGTCACTGGAACGCCAACATCGACAATGCCTGGTTCTGGCGCGATGCCGTGGGCGCCCTGCAGTGCGGGCTCATGGACTGGGGTCACGCCGACCGGATGAATGTCGCATTCTCGCTGTGGGGATGTCTGAGCGGCGCCCCGCTCGAGGTCTGGGACCATCATCTCGAGGAGCTGCTCGGCCTCTTCGCCGGCGAGCTCCATGAGCACGGCGGCCCCCGGCTCGACGTCGCGGAGCTCAATCTCCACATGGAGCTCTATGCGGCGACGATGGGCCTCGCCTACTTTCTCGACAGCCCCGCTCGCATTCTCGCGCGCCTGCCCGAAGTGGTGGATGCCGTGGGACCTCGCGACCCGATGTTCCGTACGAGCGAGACGGTCCGCAACCAACTGCACATGTCGCGGGTGTTCCTCAACCTGTGGCAGACGCATGATGTAGCCGCGAGCCTGCAGCGCTTGTTGCGGCGATCATCCGTCCAGGCTCCCATTGGAATCTGACGCTTCAGAGACCCCGGACACGCAGGACCCGCTGCAACTCCTTGCGGAAGCGATCGATGACCCGCTCGGTCGAGGCTCGTGAGTTGACCCGGTTGCTGAAGACCCGCAGCCCGATGATCGCTGCGGTCAGCAGCATCACACAGAACACCTCCGCGTCCGCCTCGCCCCCACGCTGCGCGGCGAGACTGGCTCGCATGCTCTTCACCAGCTCGTCCCAATGCGGATAACTGTCGCGGATGTCCCCCGGAGAGAGGAAGTCCTCGATCCAGAGCTTGATCAGCTCGGGATTCTCCAGGACGAAGTGGCCTATGTGATCGATTCTCTCGGCCCTGGGCGCGATCGAGTGCAGAGCCGCGGCGAGCTGTTGCGACGACCATGACTTGACCGCGGCGATCATGGCCTCGCGCGTCCTGAAGTGGTAGTACACCGTCGTTCTGTCGACGCCCATTTCCCGCGCGACAGCCGACACCGAGAGCGCCTCGACCCCTTTCTGGGAGATCAGGCGCACTGCCGTCTCGATCAGCTCCTGGTGGGTCTCTTCGAACCCTCGACTGCGCCAGCGAGCGCTTCGCCCGTGAATACGCCATGGCAACGATGCTGGACATCCATTCGGAGGACCGCGCCGTCATCGAGGCCGGTCAGCAGGGCCTCGCCAGCGGCGCGCTCCGCCACATTCATTTTCAATCCCAGGAGGTGCTCTGCCGGCATTTCTTCCATTCGATCGACCGCGCCGTGCAGGCTTACGAGGCGAAACGGACCGCGGCAGGCGGGGCGCGATGAACGCAACGGACACTTCCCTGCCGCCCGGATTCGGGTCGCTCGAGCCTTTCGTGAGCGCCTGGGCGATCGCGGGAGCGAACGACCGCCTGCGCGCACGACTCTCCAGTCGCGAAGCCGACCGGGTCGCCTTCTTCAACGCTGCCAAGGATCTTCTGGCACCTGCCCTGTCCTATCTGGACAAGAAGCCGCTGGCTGGGCTCAACGATCAGGACAGGCGGTTGCTGCAGCTGCTGCTCAGCATGGCGCACGTCGCGCTCGCGGTGGAGATCCAGGGCGACGACGAACCCATGCATGCCGAAGGCGCGCGACACCTGACGATCACACGGGCTCTGTCCGACCTCTAGCTCGCGGTCCAGTCAGCCAAACGTGCAAAAACGACGTTGTCAATGACGGCCGACGACACATCGTGTCACGCGGCCCAGGGTGTCATCTCAACTTGATCGCCGATCCGGGCGAAAGTATCCTGCAGTGCCTCTCACGCCGACACGGGTAGAGAACTTGGCCAAATTCACCGCCGAGCAGGCGCACGCCATCGTCGAGATCCAGCAGCTCATCAATGACTGGGGTTACGAGCTCGACATGTTCAACGGCAAGAACATGGCCGATCTGGTTACGGAGGACTGCAGTTATGTGGTACGCGGAGAAGCCAGGAACGGGCGCGCCGCCGTCGTACGGTTTTACGCCGATCGGCTGGCGCAGCTCGCGGGTACGCCGGGAGGCGTGCCCACCCATCGCCATGCGCTATCCAACTTGCGGGTCAGCTTCTCCTCCGCCGATGAGGCGTCCATCACCTTCAGTCTGACCTACTTCAGCACCCTCGGCGTAGCCGCGGGTACCGATCATGCGGATCCGGCCTCCTACGCTGATGTGCGCATGGTCTGCCGACGCGACGCCGATGGTCATTGGAGGATCGGAAAGTTCGACAGCACGCCGGTCTTCCGGCGGGTTTCGAAATAGCCCCCTCTCAGCGCTGTAATACCGATTCCCGCTCGACGACCGTCGCCATTCTCAGTTTCGGCCGATCGAACAGCCGTTTCTCGTCTGCCACCACCTCGTCCGGCATGATCGAAGTGGAGAGATACTGGACCGTGCCGCGAAACACGGCCTCGTCCTCGAACCAGAGCTCCGTAATGACATCGTAAGGCAGCTCTCCCTTCTCACCGGTCTCGGGATTGGGATGCGGCGTCAGGAAGCGCCTGATGTAGCGTGAAATACCCGACGCATACTTCGCGCAGAGCGGCGCGTGGTGATTCTCGTAATAGTCCTCAAAGGCCTCCATGGACATTCCAGGGCGGCGCTTCATGAAGAGCAGGATCTTGTAGACATCTTTTGACATGGTGAACCTCCTCAGACTCGACGAACGTCACATATCCCTATGCGGACCGGCAGGGAGCAATGCTATGGCCCCCGTCGACCGTCAGACACGCGCCGGTGGTGAACGATGCCAGGTCGCTGACGAGATACAGCACCGCGCCGACGATCTCCCGCGGCTCGCCGCCGCGCTGCAGTGGGAGCGAGCGCTTCGCGTGGCGCTCGAACTCCTCCGACCGCGACCAGGCCCGCGTCGCATCGGTGTGGAACGGGCCCGGCATGACCGTGTTGACTCGCACCTTGGGACCGAGTTCCTGCGCAAACGTGCTGGTCAGCACGTTGAGACCCGCCTTGGCCGCGGCGTACGGCGCAAATCCGGGTTCGGGGCGCACGGAACCGCTCGAAGAGATGTTGACGATGCAGCCGCCCTCGCCGCGCTGCATCTGCGCGCCGAAGAGCGCCGACAGCCGGAAGACGGCACGCAGATTCACCGCAATGATCTTGTCGAAGAGCTGCTCGGTCGTCTCGAGGGACGATGGCGCGGTCGGCGACATGCCGGCATTGTTGATCAGAATCTGCGCGCCACCCCAACGCTCCGTCACCTCGGTGTAGAGGCGGTCGCAGTCCTGCCAGTCCGAGGCGTTGAACGCATGAGCAGAGGACTTTCCTCCCGATGCTGCAATCTCCGCGGCGACCCGCTCGCAAGCCTCGAGCTTGCGGCTCGCGACCGCCACAACCGCGCCCGCACGGGCGAGCCCGAGCGCGATTTCGCGCCCGAGACCCCGGCTGCCGCCGGTGACGACTGCGACTTTTCCGCTGAGGTCGATCACTTGAATTTGATCAGCCGCTCCCGGAACTGCCAGCGCCCACCGCGCTTCACCAGCCGGTCCTCATAGAACCCGGCGAAGCCGAGGCTGGGACCGGCCTCCGCGACGTTCACCACGAGCAGGTAGCTGCGCGCCGTCGCCGTGTCTCCCGTCACCGTGATGATCTCATTGGCGAGGAAGTGCCGGCGCTGGCGCTCGCCGCTGCTTGCGGCGGTAGTCAGGAATTGCCGCAGCGCCGCGCCTTCGTAGCGGCCGATGGGCCCTCCGTCCCACACGCAGTCCTCGGCGAGCTGCGTGAGCAACCCCTGGGGGTCACCGCGGTCGATGCAGAAACAGTAGCTCGAGAGCAGCTCGCGAATTGCGTCTTTGTCTTCCAGCGTCATGGACATGTTGTGGGTCCTCTACGACCATCATGAATTGAGCGCTGCGGGGGGCCGGCGCAGCTGCCCAAGAGGCAGATAATAAGCTAGATTAGTATCAGCCTACACCCCATGGGAGACGATGAATGCATGCGGCCGAGCGGCTGACGCTTCAGGGAGATGGCCTCGAGCTGGTGGCGGACGCGGCAGGCCCGATCGGCGCGCCGACGCTCCTCTTCCTGCACGGGGGCGGCCAGACCCGCAAGAGCTGGGGCACCGCGCTGCAGAAGGCCGCCGCCCGAGGCTATCGGGCGCTCGCACTCGATCAACGCGGCCACGGCGACAGCGGCTGGGCATCCGATGGGGACTACCGCATCGAGCGTTTCGCGGCCGACCTTCGTCGCGTCATGGAGCAGGTACGCCCCGAGCCCGTCATCGTCGGCGCCTCCCTTGGAGGCCTCGCCGGGCTGCTCGCGGCCGGGGCGACGGCAGCGGGCCAAGGGGCTGCGCGCGGGCTGGTCCTGGTGGACATCACGCCTCGCATCGAGAGGCAAGGCTCGCAGGAAATCACCGCCTTCATGAACAGTGCGCCTGACGGATTCGCGTCGCTGGAAGAGGCCGCCGACGCCGTGGCTGCCTACCTGCCGCACCGGCGGCGACCGAGAAACACCGCGGGACTGAAGAAAAACCTCCGGCTGCGCAACGGCCGCTACCACTGGCACTGGGATCCCGCGTTCCTCCGCATGGGCCGGGAGGCGCAATCCCGGTTCGATCCCCACGGGCCCAACATGTTCAGCGAAGCAGCGCGTTCGATCACCATCCCCACCCTCCTCATCCGGGGCAGCCGCAGCCGCGTAGTGACCGACGCCGGCGTGCGCGAATTTCTCGAGATGGTCCCCCACGCCGAGGCTGTTGAGATACCGGACGCTCACCACATGGTTGCGGGCGATGCCAACGACGCGTTCAACGATGCCGTCTTCCAGTTCGTCGACAAACACGTCCAGCGGTAGCAACGTCTACTCGCCGGCAAAGTTCAGTTCCAAGGGAATCCCATGCGGGTCTACGAGGAATACCTGGGTGAGCCTCGAGCCAGCGTTCTCGAACACCTTGAACTCGATCCGCCGCGCTTCCAGACGACTGAGAATTTCGGCCTTGCCTTCGCAGTTCAACGCCACATGATCGATGGGACCCGTCGAGCTGGACTCCGCCGGGCGCAATCTCAGATGGATGATCGGCTTTCCCTGTCGGTCGAAGAGCCAGTTGCTCTCCCCGACCACGCCCGGCGCGCGGCGGTACTCGAAATCAAACACCTCCACGTAGAAGCTTGCGGATTTGGCGATATCCGTCGTACGGATGTTGACGTGGTTGAGTCCGGTCACGGGCATGTGTGCGCTCCCGGCTAATGCATCCTGCGGATGATGGTTTCTGCATAGTGATCCATCTGACGCTTCTTGTCGTCGAGGGTCGAGCTCCTTCCCAAGCCGGCGGACCGGTTCCGGTCAATGCCACCGGTATCGAACGGCGGCAGCGTGACTCCGCTCACGCCCATGTCTTCGAGGCGTCTGAAGGCATCGACGCCCCGTGCGTTGACCGGCATGACGATCAGAATGACTTCGAACGGCAGGTGCTCGCGCCCCGCCTCCTGCCGCAGCCGCTTCAGCTCCGCCAGCAACGCCGGTGCTTCGTCCACCGTGTGACCGGGACCGATGTAGCCGTCACAGAGGTAAGCGGCACGACGGAGCGCAGCCGGACTCTTGCCACCACAATAGAAAGGCACGGGTTGCGTCGGCACGGGGCGCATCTCGATCTCGTCAAAGTTGAAGAATCGCCCGTGATGCGACACGACGCCTCCCTGCCAGACCTTGCGCATCACTTCGATCATCTCGTCGGTGCGCTTGCCGCGGGTGTGGAAATCGACACCCATCTGATCGAACTCTTCCTTCTGCCAGCCGACGCCGAAGCCGACGCTGACACGATTGCCGCTGATCAGCGCGCAGGTGCCGGCCTGCTTCGCAACCTCGAGCGGATTACGCAGCGGCAACAGATAGACCGAGGAGGTGAATTTCAGCGTCGTAGTCACTGCCGCCATGGCAGCGAAGGATGACCACACATCCGGATAGGCATAGTCGAGCGCGTGGTTCATCTTGCCATCCGCTGTGTAGGGGTATGGCGATTCGGTCTTCCTGGTCAGAAAAAGATGTTCCGAATTGATCACGCCATGAAAGCCGGCCTGCTCCGCGAATCGGGCGATCTCCGTCAGCTGTTCCGCTTCCGTCCAGGATATGCTCTGCCAGAATTTCATGATGCCTCTCCCGGTGCTCGGCAAGTCGATTGCAATCTCAGTCGCTAGACATCGATGCAAACCTTGCCGAAGTGGCGACCTTCCTTCTGATAGCGGAATGCGTCGGCAAGGCGATCGAGGGGGAATGTCCTGTCTATGACGGGAGTGATGCGGTGCGCCTCGATCGCGCGGATCATGTCGAGCTGATCGCGGCGGCTGCCAACAGTGACTCCCTGCAGACGGATACGTTTTGCCTGGACGACGGCGAACGGCATCGTGTCCACATTGAACCCGGCCACGGCCCCGATGATCGCGATGTGCGCTCCCGTACGTGCAGCCACCAGGGACTGAGCCAAAGTGTTCGGCCCTCCGACTTCGATCACGTGATCGACGCCGATGCCGCCCGTCACATCCAGCACCGCATTGCCCCACTTTTCCTGCTCGCGGTAGTTGATCACGTGGTCCGCACCCAGTGCCCGCAACCGCTCCATCTTGTCGCCGCCGGAGGATGTGGCTATCACAGTCGCGCCGGCCGCCTTGGCGAATTGCAGCGCAAAGAGAGATACGCCGCCGCTGCCTTGCACGAGGACACGATCGCCCGGCTTGACCTGCCCATCAGTTACCACAGCACGCCACGCGGTTACGGCGGCGCAGGGCAACGTGGCGCTCTCCGCGTGGGTCAAGGAGCGTGGTGCGTGAGTGAAATGCGCCAGCGGACGCGTCGCGAACTCACAGGCGAAACCCTCAGCGGGTCCACCAGGACTGCCAGTGAGCTGCGAGCGCTCGATGTGACCATCGGACCAGGCTGGGTGGAATGTGCTGACCACATGGTCGCCGGGCTTGAATTCCGTGACACCCTCGCCGACGTCGACGACCTCACCGGCCGCATCCGAGAGGGGGATGAGTCCGTCCGGCGACCGAAAGACACCGGTCGCCACCAGCACGTCCCGGAAATTGAGCGAAGCCGCGCGAACGCGTACCCGCAGCTCCCCGGCCCGCGGCGCAGGCGCTTCGGCCGTCGCCGCTTGAATGCTGTCGAGGCTGGCCGGCTGTCTGATCCGCATCACTTTCATTGGGCACCTTGGAGTCTACGTACGAGCGGCACCATCTTCTCCTGCACGATCAGCGCGTTGAAGTGCTCGGCGACGGAGGCAATCCGCCCGTCGCGGATACGAAACACGAACACGTAGGTGTTCGCGTACTCTTCGCCGGAGATCAGCCTGCCTCGTGAATGGACCTCCGCTGCCACACGGTCCTCCTCGGAGGTAATCGAGTCGATTGTAAAGGTCAGGGGCTCGAGAGAGATTCTGGCCAGCAGCTTGATCAGATGCTGGTAGGCGGCCTTTCCCATCGCTCCCTGAGTCGTCGTCCACGCCTTCATGTCATCGGTCAGCAACGAGTCGGGGAGATCCCCGGCCGTGACGGCGGCGAAGAACTCATGGACCAGTCGGCGACTCGCCTGCACCGGCTCGGATTTTTGCTTCATGAGCATCAGGCTGAATATGCGGCGACATGATAACGGCTCGATCAGAGCCCCGCATATGACGCTACGCGACAGTTCTTATCTTAAGGGGACCACGAGCCTGGCCGCACGAATCAGGCCATTACCCTGCCGCCATTCACGCCGATCGTTTGTCCGGTGACATAGCCAGAGCCTTCCGCGACCAGCCAGGCGCAGGCGTTGGCGATGTCTTCGGGCTCGCCCGTACGGCGCACCGGCAGGGTGCGGATCAGCTCTTCCTGGGAAATCTGCATGCGATCCCGGTTGGCCTCGGACATCAGGGTGTTCATCACCGATCCCGGCGGGATGTTGTTGACGGTGATTCCATGCGGCCCCAGCTCCCGCGCCAGAGAGCGGGTCAGCGCGATGATTGCGCCCTTGGAAGCAACATAATGGCTCATGGCGGGTGTTCCCACCTGAGCGCTCGAGGAGGAGATGTTGACGATTCGACCCCAGCGTGCGGCCTTCATGTCCGGTAGCACGACCTGGGTCACGATGAACGTTCCCTTCAGGTTGACCGTCATGACACGGTCCCAGGACTCGTCGGTCAGCTCCTCGAATGGCGCGAACGCGGTCATGCCGGCGTTGTTGATCAACACCGTCACCGGTCCAAGCGCTGCGCGGAGCTTGGCGACCGCCGCGGTCACCTGAGCGCGATCGGCGATGCTGGCGCCGAGTGCCATCGCCCTGCCGCCCCGTGCATTGATCTCGGTGGCGACGCTTTCGGCGCCTTCGAGATTGAGGTCGAGAACGCCCACCGACATGCCCTCGCGTGCCAAACGCAAGGCGACTGCCCTGCCGATGCCCGCCGCGGCGCCCGTGACCAAGGCGACCCTTCCACCCTCGGACGGAGGGCTCAATGAGCGCCCACCCTGATCGGCAGCCGCCGCCCGCTGGATATGGTCCAACATGGACTGGCAGGAGGCCAGCAGAGCCGCCATGGATACATCCGCGGCCGGCGCCAGTAGCCGCGCGTGATCGACGTCCTTCTTGAGCAGCTCGTAGAGGCTGTCGAAGGCCCCCGGCGCGCCGGGCCCGCGCGGCCGCAGCGGCCCAGGAACCGCCTGTAGCGCGAATCCCTGCGCCGAGCCTGCCATCAGCGCCTGGCGCAGCTGCTCACGATCGAAGTGGAGCTTGTCACCGAGATCGAGAATGGCGGCAGACATGCCGTAATTGGCGATGGACACCAGGTTGTTGAGCAATTTCGCCTCGAGCCCGCGCCCGACCGGTCCCAGGTGAGCTATCGACTTGCCTAGGGCCTGCAGCCACGGCATGGCGCGCTCGACCACGGACGGCTCGCCGCCGACGAAGAGCGACAGCTTGCCTTCGATTGCCGCCGGGCCGCCACCGGAGACACCTGCGTCGATGAAACCGACTCCGGCAGCGTGAGCCTGCTCCGCGAGCTGACGCGCCAGGTCGGGAGCGACGGTCGAGTGCAGGATGAAGAGGCTGCCCTTGGGCATCGCGGCGAATAGACTTCCCCCGCCAGCCAGGCTCCGCAGCTGCTCGTCCGTGCGTACACAGACGCCCAACATATCGCTTTGCCGAGCGGTCGCAACGGGGTCGCGCTCACGAGTCGTGCCCGGCTCATCGAAGGCTTCGAGCATCTGCGGCGCGATGTCGCATGCAATAACGTCAAAGCCCGTCCGCGCGAGCCGCCGCGCGATGGGGGCTCCCAAGCTGCCCAGGCCGATGAACCCTGCCTTGATCTTCTGACTCATGCGGACCCTCTTAGAAAGCGCTCGCAGTAGTCGCGGAAGTGTTGCCGAACGCCGGTAGCCGTGAGCCCGAACTCCTCGAGCGAATACCGGTGCTTGCCGTGCTTGCCCTGCGGATTCGCGTGCAGCAGGCGCGTCATGGCGGACTCCGCCTCGGCGGTGAGTGGCTCCTCGAAGCGCGCATAGAGCTTGCGCAGCTCACCGATCGGATCGCGCATCAGGTCGGGGTAGGAGATGTCGTAAATGGAGCGCGCGCCGTGGCGCTCACGGAAGGCATTCTGGCGGGCGATCATCAGATCGAAGGTCGCAATCATCTGATCGGCGATCTGGTGCAGATCGACGCTGTCGCTGAACATCGGACGGACCAGCCGGATCAGGCTGCACGCCGAGCCCACCACTTCCGCCGGATCGCGATGTGTCATGACGAGCTGCGCGTCCGGATAGACGGTGACGAGGTCATTGAGGAAGAGCGGATGCCAGGGATTCTTCAATGTCCAGCGGCCGCCGTTGTTCTCCTGCAGCAGCTGCAACAGCTGCCTGTGGAAGCGCAGCGCCGGCAGATAGCTCGCCCGGTTCTGGAACCAGTCGAGATAACTCGGGATGTACAGGTTGGATTCGAAGATCTGCGCGCAGAAGGACAGCGCCATCGCAAACTGGCACTCGCTCGGACTGTCGGCGTCCTCGTAGTGCGCCGCGGCGATCTGCGGCGCGTACTTGACCGCCATGTCGAGGCGCTGCTGCTCCGCCACACAGCGGGCATCGGTGTGCAGAGCGCCGGCGGCGGCCGGCGGCACGGAATCGAGCGATTCCCAGCGCAGCAGGCAGCGGCGCGCGGGGTCGGCGCTCAGCAGGTTGATGACGAGCGTCGTTCCGGTGCGCGGCAGGCCGAAGACGAACATCGGCCTGTGTATGGGACGCTCGAGCAATCCGGGATGACGCTTCAGGTAGTCGACGATGCGCAGCCGGTTGGACAGGTTGCGCACCAGGTTGGCTTCCCACCTCTTCGCGCCTGCCGCGGAGAGCTTCGCCTCCTCGTTCGATGCCTTCACCAGCCGCTCGAGCGCCTCGAGCGCCGCCGGATCGCCGCAGTCGGACAACCCGGTGGCGGCCCGGGCCTGGGCGAGAATGTCTTGGGTCAGCACTTGAGCCTTTCGGACCGCAGTCTGTGATCAGTCTTTGAGCGCGTGGCCGTAGCGCGTCAGGGCCGCCTCGAGCTTGTGCGGGATGTATTCCGACGGGAACAGGCCCGGCGCCGGCTTTGCACCCTTCAGCAGTGCATTTGCCACCTGCACCTGGTGCACCTCCGTCGGCCCATCCGCGACCGCCAGCATCGGAATGCCCATCCAGTACTTGGCGAGCGGTGTATCGCGAGAGGTTCCGAGAGCGCCATGCAGATGCACCGCCCGCTCCACCACGTTGTGATAGACCCGCGCCATCCCGACCTTGCACATGCCGATATGAGTACGCGCGGCGCCGTGCGGCTCGTTGTCGATGATCCACGCCGTCTTGAGGACCAGCAGCCGGAACTGCTCGAGCTCGATGGCGGAGTCGGCGATCATGCCTTTGACGAACTGGTGATCGGCCAACAGTCGTCCCTGGGTACGCCGTGACACGGCGCGTTCGAGCATCATCTCGAGCGCGCGGTTGCAGACACCGACGGTGCGCATCGCGTGGTGTATGCGGCCGCCGCCCAGGCGCGCTTGTGCGACCTTGAACGCCTCGCCCGGCTTGCCGAGCATCGCATCGAGCGGCACCCGCACCTGATCATAGTGTATGTACGCCTGCGTGCCATCGTCGGCGTCGTCGTTCATCCCGGCGACGTTGCGCTTGATGACGATGCCCGGCGTCTCCGCGGGCACGATGAACATCGACATGCGCTCGTGCGGCGGATTCTCCGGGTTGGTCACCGCCATCACGATGAGGAACGAGGCGAATCGGGCGTTGGAGGAATACCACTTCTCGCCCTCGATCACCCACTCATCCCCCTCGCGTCGGGCCTTGCAGGTGAACTCCTTGGGATCGGCGCCCGCCTGCGGCTCGGTCATGGAAAAGCAGGAGACGATCTCGCCGTCGAGCAGCGGCTGCAGGAAGCGCTTCTTCTGCGCCGGCGTGCCGTAAAGGGCCAGGATCTCCGCGTTGCCCGTATCGGGCGCAGCGCAGCCGAACACCGTCGGTGCCCACGAGCAACGCCCGATGATCTCGTTCATGAGGGCGAGCTTGAGCTGTCCGTAGCCCTTGCCGCCGAGCTCCGGCGGCAGATGACAGGCCCAGAGCCCTTGGCTCCTGACCTGCTCGCGCAGCGGCTTGATCAGCGCGCGGGCCTTGCGGTTCTTGGTGTCATACATGTCGCTCGCGTGCGGGAAAAGCAGATCGATGGGCTCGATCTCCTCGCGCACGAAGCGATTCATCCAGTCGAGCTTGGCCTGGAATTCGGGTTCGACTCTGAAATCCACGGGTATTTGCCTCTGGTAATGCGATGCCGCGAGGAGGCGCGGCGCTATCGATCAGCCGGCGATGAGCTGCCTCGCCTTGTTCATCAGCCAGAGCGCATAGGCGTGCACACTCTGGCCGACATTGGCCGGGAGCTGTCCCTGAAGCGAGCGGGCATAAGTGCCTTCGAGCAGGCAGGCGAGCTTGTAGCAGCCCAGGGTGAAGAACCACGGCACGCCGCTCGTGTCGCGACCACTCAGCTCGCCATATCGCGTCACGAGATCGGCCCGGGACCGGAAGTCCTTCCAGGGCTGCAGCAACGGCTTCTTGCCTTCCGGATCGCCCTCCTCCCACCAGCTGGTCAGAATCCATCCGAGGTCGAGCATCGGATCGCCGAGAGAGGTCAGCTCCCAGTCGACCACTCCGGCAATGCGCGGCGCTTCGCGCGAGAACATGACATTGGCGAACTGAAAATCGCCGTGAACGATACCGATGCGCCTGTCGCGGGGAAGATTGTCCGTGAGCCAGCGGCCGACCTCATCGACGTGCGGCAACGCGCCTTCGTAGCTCGGCATCGACCGGTAACCGTCGAGCTGCGAGCGCCAGCGCTCGACCTGCCTCTCGTGCCAGCCCTGCGGCTTACCGAGATCGCCGAGCCCGACGGCCTGATGGTCCACCGACCCCAGCGCCGCCGCGGCGCGCACCAACTCCTCGCCCATCGCTTCGCGCCAGGCGGAATCGGTGGCGTACTGACCTGGCAATTGCTGACTGGGAGCGAAGCCTTCGAGAGGCTCCATGAGATAGAAGCACGCGCCGATGACGGACGGATCGTCGCATACGGCATGGAAGTTGGGATGAGGGACGTTGGTTCCGGCCAAGGCTTTCAGCACCCGCGCCTCGCGCAGCATGGTCTCGTTGCTGCCCTGCCGCAGGTGCTTGGAGGGGCGCCGCAGCACGAGCGCATCGCGCCCGCGCTCGATGAGAAAGACGTTGTTCTGCAGGCCCCCGGCGAGCTTGCGCGCGCCCGTCACGGGACCCGATCCCGGCAGATCGCGTGCGGCAATCCACGCATCGAGCTTCGGCCAGTCGATCAGGCCGCCGAAATCATCGAGTGTCACGCTCATTGTTTTTCAGCCTTACACCGCAAAGCTATAGCCACCATTGACCGGATAGGTCTGACCGGTTATCCACGACGCCGCATCGGAACACAGAAACAAGGTCATGGCCGCAACATCGTCGGGCTTGCCGTAACGGCGAATGGCGTATCTCGCAAGCTGTGCCTTCGATTGCTCGCTGCCCAGGAACTGCGCGAGCTGCTCGCCGGTCAGCGGCGGCTCGAGCGTGGAGAGTGAGATCGCGTTACACGTGATCCCGTAGCGTCCGGCCTCCTTGGCGAGACAGCGGACGAAGCCGGCAGCGCCCGCCTTGGCCGCGCCGTAAGCCGCGAGTCGCGCCTCTCCCACGCGACCGGCATCCGAGACGACGGTGACGATGCGGCCGCGCTTTGCTGCGACCATGTCCGGCAATGCCACATGACAGCAGTTCATGACACCCTGGAGGTTGGTGCGGAAGTAGCGGTCCCAGTCGGCTGGCGTGGACTCCCAGAAGAGCGGCGCATGGCCCATCGTGTCCCGCGGCCCGGCATTGCCGGCATTGTTGACGAGTAGCGTGATGGGACCAAGCGCAGCCTTGGCCCGCTCGAACGCATTGCGCACCGAGGCATGGTCGCCGACATCGGCCTGCACCGGCACGGCCTTCACGCCAATGGCGCGGATCTCAGCCGCTACCGCTTCAGCACGCTCCAGCACGAAGTCGTTCACGGCGACACCGCCCGCGTTGTGCCGCGCCAACGTGAGCGCGATGCCCCGTCCGGCGCCCTGCCCCGCGCCTGTCACGAGCGCTGCCTGGCCACCCATATCGAGCAGATCCCCGCCGATCATCTGTCTGTCTCCCGAGCGCTCGTTGCTCTCAATCCTTCGCCAGCAGGAGCGCTGCCGCCATGGGACCACCGCCCGAAGTAGCAACGGCGAGCCGCGGATCACCCGGGATCTGACGCGCACCGCCCTTGCCTCGCAGCTGCGTCACCGCCTCGTGGGCAAATCCGAAGCCATGCAGCCTGCCCGCGCCAAGCTGCCCGCCGGCCGTATTCATGGGCAGCTCGCCGTCGCGGGCAATGCGATGGCCGCCTTCGATGAAGCGATGGCCCTCGCCCCTCGGTGCGAAGCCGAGACCCTCGAGCCAGGTGATCGGCAGGAAAGCGAAGCCGTCGTAGAACTGGATCGTGTCGACATCCTTTGGCCGGTAGTCGGTGCGCTTCCACAAGTCTTCGCCGGTCTCGTAACTCGATGGCCACTCCACCTGATCCCAGCTGTAACGATTGACGGAGCCCGACATGGCGGCGATGCGGATCGGCTTGCATTTCACCTCATCGAGCGCATCCCCCGCCGAGACGATGATGACAGTGGAGCAGTCGGTGAAGCGATCGCAGTCATAGAGGCAGTAGGGCGTGGTGATCATCCGCGCCGACATGTATTTCTCGAGCGTCAGCGGCTCTTTCACGATCGCTCTGGCGTTGGGATTGATCGCGGCGTTGCGGTGGGCATTCAATGCCACCTGTGCAAGCTGCTCGCGCGTCATGCCATAGCGCTTCATGTGACGCATGGCGTATTGCGCCGTCCAGTTCGCAGCCGAGATCGCGAAGAAGGGGGCCACCCACTGCGAGGGTCCCTCGACGAACTGCCGATTGAGGGGAGGAAACTCCTCCGGCCGCGCGAGCGCGGCGGCCTCGTAAACCGTACGGAAGCAGATGATGTGGCGGGCCAGGCCCGCCTTCACCGTCATGGCCGCAGTGGCGACCGCGGCGAGCTGCGCGGGCAGCTCGGCGCCGCCCATGTGCCACTTCGACCGGATGCCGAGGGCCTCGATCAGCTCATCGGCGCTCACCGGTGAGAAGCCGAGGAAGCTCTGCATCTTGCCCGGATAGGTGGCGACACCGTCGATCTGCTCGATCGTCAATCCGGCCTCCGCCAGGGCTTCCCTGACCGCATCGACGGTGAGCAGCAATGGTGAGCGGGTGAGCCGAATGCCGACCTCGGACTGGCCGATACCCGTGATATAGGCTTCGCGGCCGGCCACTCAGCGCACCTTCTCGAAAAGGGGAAACCAGATGCCGTCCTGCTCCTCGAAAGTCACTCGGACGCGATCGTCGAAGTCGACTTCATCGACCTTGCAGCCGACAATGTTCGTTGTCAGGTACACGCCGGGCACGCCGTCGAGCTTGACGCGCGCGATGACGTAGGGAACCTCGAGTCCGGGCAGCCACGGCTGATGGTTGACGGTGTAGGTATCGATTACACCGGTACCGGCGACGGCTTCGGCCGCGACGTTCTCCGAATGGCAGTGACGGCAGATCGGCTTCGGCGGGTGGGTGTATTGGCCGCAATCGCGGCATCTCACTATGCAGAGCTTGCCTTCGGCGCCGCCCGTCCAGAACGCACGGTTGTCCGCATCTAGCCTGGGTCTTGGACGGGCAGTACTCATGGGGGACCGACTACCTGACTGCGATGCCGATCGCCTTGATCTCGAGATACTCCTCTATTCCCTCCAGGCCCCATTCCCGCCCGATGCCACTTCGCTTGTAGCCGCCGAACGGCAGGTCACCCGAGATACACATGCCGCCGTTCACCGAGACCGAGCCGGTGCGCAGCCTGCGGGCAATCTTCATGGCACGCTCCTGACTGCCCGAGCTGACCATGGCGGAAAGGCCGTAGTCGCTGTCGTTGGCGATCCGGATCGCATCCTCGTCGTCCTCGAAGGGAATGACGGCCAACACCGGTCCGAAGATCTCCTCCTGGGCGATGCGCATCGAGTTCTTCACGTCGACGAAGCACGTCGGCTCGACGAAGAAGCCGCCGCCCTTGTCGGTGCGCACCCGACCACCCGCAAGCAGCCGCGCACCCTCGCTCTTGCCGAGCTCGATGTAGCCCATCACCCGGTCCTGTTGGCGCTTGGAGATGACCGGTCCCATGACGTGGCCGGGATCGTTGAAATCGCCCCAGCGGCCGGCGAATCCCGCATAGGCCTTCTCGAGCGCGCCGACGGCCTCCGCATACCGGCTTCTCGGCACGAGCAGGCGTGTCGCGATGGCGCAGCCCTGGCCGGCGTGGAAGCACACGATGGCGCGCATGACGGTGGCGGCGAAATCATGCGCGTCATCCAGCACGATGTTGGCCGACTTGCCTCCGAGCTCGAGGAACAGGCGCTTCAGCGTCGGGCCGCCCTTCTCCATGATTCTCTTGCCGATGGCTGTCGAGCCGGTGAAGCTGATGAGGTCCACCCGCGGATCGGTCACCAGCATCTCGCCGGCCATGGCCGGATCGCTCGAGGTGATGACGTTGAAGACGCCCGGAGGAAAGCCTGCCTCGATCGCAAGCTCCCCGAGAATGACGCCGGCGAGCGGTGTCTCCGGCGCGGGCTTGAGGACGACGGTGCAGCCCGCCAGAAGCGCTGGCACCACCTTCCCGAGGTTGACGTAGAAAGGTACGTTCCATGGGGTGATCGCGCCAACGACCCCCATCGCCTCGCGCAGGATCAGGCGCTGCGTCCCGAAGCCGTATTGATCGCGCCGGCCCCGATCCTCTTCCCAACGGACGTTGGGAAAAAGCTCGATGACGTCGGCTGCGCCTTCAACCGCACCGTCTACCTGTGCGCGAGATGCGGCGCCGAGGGCGGAACCGACCTCGTGGCGGGCAATGCTCACCAGCTTGTCCCGGTTGGCTCGCAGCAGCTCCAGGAACTTCTTGAGCAAACCGTGACGTTCCGCGTGACGCCGAGACCAATCGGTTGCGTCGAACGCGTCACGTGCGGCGGCAATTGCTGTACTCACATCCTGCGCCGAGGCATCGGCGGCCTTGGCGACCACCTCTCCGGTCCAAGGACCGACGTCGTCGTACGTCCGTCCGCCGGCGGCCTCGCGCAACTCGCCGTCGATATAGAGCTTGCCGTTTGAAAGCATCATCTGTCGATTCCTTTGCGAAAGACTCAACCGGGCGCACGCGCCTGCAGCGCGATGCTCGCCGCATGCACGTCCGCGGGCAGGTCGATGAGCGCGCGAAATACGTTGGTCACGGAAACATACTGCGAGATCGGCCGCTCGCGCAGGTTGAGGCCTGCCGCCGCGGACGCCTGGGCGAATCTGACCGCCACCGCCGGATCGATGTCCCAGGTTTTGTCGGCATCCATCATCTGTCCGGCGCGGACGGTGCTCACCCGGATTCCAGCGCCCTCGAGCTCCCGGCCGAGACCGTGCGAGAAACGCTCGAGTCCGGCCTTCGAGGATTGATAGACCAGCAGATACGGGAAGGGAAGCTCCACCGCTTCGCTGCTGACGTTGATGATATGGCCGCCGCGGCCCAGCATCGGGATCGCGGCGCGCGCGCAGAGCATTGGTCCGGCCAGGTTGGTGACGACCGTCCTCATGATCTGCTCGTCGGTCGCCTCGGCGGTGAGAAACGCCTGATAGTACGCAGCGTTGTTGATGAGGGCGTCGATGCGCGAATGGCGCCGCGCGATCGCGGCGAACGCTTCCCTGACCGAATCGGGCGAGCTGACATCGCAGCCGACCGCCAGGGCGCCGTTGCCAACTTCTTTGGCAACCGTCTCGACCTTGGATACGGTCCGCCCGAGGAGCACGACGGTCTCCCCGTCAGCGGCGAACCGCCGTGCGAGGGCTCGTCCCAGGCCGGCACCCGCGCCCGTAATGACAATGATCTTCGACACGTCTGACCTCGCTAACTGTGGGATGTCAGCCCTTGCCCGGGTACACGGATAGATCCCCGGCGTAGGCGATGCCACCGCTCCAGAACTTCGTGCCGCTCACCTTTCTGAAGTAGTGCACCGTGCGTGCGAAGGAGCCCGAGGACGAGCGGGGCTGCATGGCGATGCCGCTCGGGCTGACACCGCGGGCCCGGGCGCTGAAGTCCTTGATGGTGAAGGTGAGATCATCGGTCTGTTGCGCGCACAGGACCAGCTGGTCGCCCGGGCAATAGCGTCGCGGCTCAATCTGGACCGGCGAAAGCTCACCGCGCTTCATGGCGACGTGACCGGGCACGTTGGTCACTTCCACGCTGTGCACTTCCTCGTACCACTTCAGGTACTCGGCCTTGCGTCCCGCCACATAGTTACCGAGGATGATGCTGACACCCGAGAGCGGCTCCGCGCGCCGCCAGTTGGCGCTGCCCTTCCAGTCGGAGTAGAGCCGGAAAGTGTAAAGCCTCTCGGTCTCATCTCCCGGTACGTCCGCGATCAAGCCAAAGTCGCGCGCCTCCGCGATGAGAGGGCCGAGCGCCGGAATGTCGATCGCCGGGTCCGGCAGGTCGAAGTCATAGACGCTCAGGAACCGCCACGGCTGCGGGATGTCGGGCATGATCTGCTCGCGCGTGACCTCATATCGGTGCGCGCCCTTGAACCCGCGCAGCGCCCCGAGCGCTTTGTGGTGCGGCCCGTCGAACCACGCGGCATACTCGCCCTCGCGGCCGGCGGGCACATTGTGCAGATGAAGCGTCGTGTAGAGCGCCATCGCTCCCTACTCCTTCTTGCCCTTGCCGCCGATGCCCTGGACGTACTTCTCGAGGCCAGCGCGATACTCGGGATTCAACATCAGGGCGGAATTGAGCGCACGCTCGACATTGCGCGCCTGCGCCAGCCCGACATCGCGCGCCATCTCGATAGCGAGCTTCGCGGCACCCATTTGCTCGCCGTTCTGCGTGGCGAGGTGCCGACAGAAGCGCATCACTTCCTCCTCGAAGCGCTCGTCGGGCCAGACCTCGTGCACCAGCCCCATGATGAGCGCCCGCTCGGCATCGACCGGCAGGTTGGCCATGATGAGGTAGCGCGCCCAATGAGTGCCGACGAGGCGGGTCAGGCGGCTAACGCCGTTCGATGCCGGCAGGACACCGAACTTTCCCTCCGGGAAAGCGTAGCTGGCGCTGCGCGCCGCCAGGCGAAAATCGCAGGACATCGACAGCTCGAGACCGCCGCCGACGCAAGGCGCGTGATGTGCCACGACGATGGGTTTCTCCATCGCCTCCATTTCGTCATAGATGCGATGCATGCCGTGAAGGCCGAGCCGATGGGACTCACGGATGCCGGATGCCGTCGCGGGTGTCTCGCGGTCCGGAGCCCCGCGCATATCGGCGCCCGCGCAGAAGTACCTTCCTTTGGCGCGCACGAGCATCACCTTGAAGACCGGCGTATCGCGGAAGCGATGCAACGCTGCCTCGAACAGCCTCATGATCTCCCCGTTCAGGGCGTTGAGCTTCTCGGGTCGGTTGAGCGTCGCGACGAGGATCGCACCGTCCTCCTCGACCAGCAGATGAGGCGCTTCGGACATGTTGACTCCCCTCAGGCGCGAGTGCGGGGCAGGCCGAGGGCCCGCTCGGCGATGAGGCTGCGGTGGACCTCGCTCGTGCCACCGTAAACGGTCGTGCCCTGGGAATGACGATAGCACTGATTGAGGAAGCCGGCAGGTCCCGCCCGCTTCGAGAGCGACCAGGGCGCAGTCAGGTCGAGGAGATCCGAGGAGTCCTCGAGGAACTTCTCCGAGGAGAAGAGCTTGACCATCGGCCCGTAGGCGAGGTTCGGCTTCTTCTCCACACCCGCCCATACCGCACGCAGTCCGAGAAGCTCGGAGAGCGTCGCATGCGCGGCGGCGCGCGCCAGCCGAGTCCGCACTCCGCGGTCTTCGATCAGCGGCCGCCCGCCGCGCTGGACGGTGCGGCATAGTTGCTCGGCCGCCCTGACCATGCGCTTCTGGACCGGTCCGAAGCCGCCGCCGTGCTCCATCTCGAGGCTCGCCGCCATGACCTTGACGCCCTGGTTGACCTCGCCCAGCCGATAGCTGTCGGGGATCTTCACCCGGTCGTAGTAAGTGATGTTGGTGCGCTCGTCCTGGAACGTGTAGACGGGCTTGATGTCGACGCCGGAAGACTTCAGCGGCACGATGAACATGGTAAGGCCCTTGTGCTTCGGGGACTGCGGATCGGTGCGTGTCAGGAGGAGCACGTAGTCGGTGAAATCGGCGCCGCTGGTGAACATCTTCTGGCCTTCGATGATCCAGCTATCGCCCTCGCGGGTCGCGCGGGTCCGCGCCGCGAAGACATCCGAGCCCGCGCTCGGCTCGGAAAAGCCGAGGCTGCACAGAGCCTCTCCGGCCGCCACCTTGGCGAGCACGTCACGCTTGAGCTCCTCGCTGCCGAACAGGCGAATGATCGTGCCGACCATGTTGGCAACGCTCATGGGAGCAGTGGTCCAGCCGTGTTCCTGCCAGACGTCGTAGGCCGCGTGGCGCGCGTAGCCGCGGGCATTGCGGCCGCCCAGCTCCTCGGGCCAGCCTAGGAACAGCAGCCGGGCCTGCGCGAGCTTGCGATGAATGCCGGCGTCATGTCCTTCCCAGGAGTAGTGCGCCTTGGCTTTGAGCTCCGGCGTCAGGTTCTTCCTGAAGAAGTCGTTCACCTCGGCCGCGAGCGTCCGCGCCTCTTCGCCGATATCGAAGTCGATCGCGACCTCCCCAGGATCGGGTAGGTGCGCGCGCTCGCCCGCATAAAACCTGAGACCCGCCTCCTCCAGAAAGCGCGCCGGATCACCGAAGGCCAGCGGCCACGCCTTGGCGCGCAGGTTGTAAAGATGGATGTCGTAGTCTATGGAAAGTCCGTAGCCGCCGAACGTATGCAACGCCTGCGCCACCGTACGGCTGGCGGTGTCGGCGTTCCACCAAATCGACAGGGAAGCCTCCGCCCCGGCCTCGGCTGCGCCGTCGGCGATGTCGCGGATGGCCTTCCAGGTGAGGTATTTGCCGCCATCCACGTCGCAGACGAGGTCGGCTAGGGGATGCGAGATTCCCTGGTAGGTTCCGATAGGCTGCCCGAAGGCAACACGTTCGCGCGCGTACTCTGAGGCCAGACGGACGGCTTCGCGGGCAAGACCCGCGAGCGCCGCGGCCGTCAGCAGCTTCCACTCCTCCAGCGCTTGCGCAAAAGCCGTGGTGGCCTCGGGTCCTGTGCCCAGCACGGTGCGCCGCGCCTTGCCCAGGCTCAATTCCGCGATGGGCGTCGAGGCGAGATTGGGCTCACCCTTGCGCTCACTTTCCGCCACCGTGAGCAACACGACCTCATCGCCTTTGCGAGCGATGACTGCGTCGGCTACGGCGCCGCCGGCCACCCACTGCAGAGGGTCCGTGGCAATGTCATGAAAGCCGAGGCTGACGACAGCCTCGCCCGAAAGAACCCGACCCAATAGGTCGCCACCGCCGAGTGAGGCCAGCAGCCGCGCGGCCGCGATGCTCTCCGCGATGGGACCCGAGGCGAGCGTTCGACCCACCTCCTCCATGAGGATCGCGGCATCGAGCAACCCCAAACCGAGGCCGCCCGAGGTCTCCGGCACCCGCAGGGAGAAGGCGCCGAGCTCTGCCAGTCCTTTCCACAAGGCACGATCGAATCCGCTCGGCAGCGCGGCGCGCACGCGCGCCATCGAACTCTCCGCCTCGAGGAAACGGGCGAAGGTCTCACGCAACAGCCGCTGCTCCTCCGAGGGCTCGAGATTCATCTGAACTCTCCGCGCCGGAAACTTCGCCGTTCAGGGCAAGGAGGAGGCGCTCTGTGATTTGCTTTCAGCGTAGTGGATAAATAGCAGGTGGGACGTACTCTGGAGCGTCCGCGGAAGGCATATCGCAAGCCACTGGCCCGCCGTGCTCCACACACGCTTGCGATGAGCGGAACTGCGGACGAGAAGCCAAGCGTAAAAATTCCCGCAGCGTGTTTGGCGTCTGTCTTGAGTTTATAACATCGAGCAAGCACTATGTTGCCATGGTGCTGACCTATCGATACCGGATCAAGGATGCGACCGCCGGCCGGCATCTGCTGCGACAGGCTCGGGCCGTGAATCGCGTATGGAACTACTGCGGCGAAATCCACGAAGCTGCTCGCCGGCACAACAAGTCCTGGCCGTCGGGCTTCGACCTGATCAAGCTCACCTCCGGTAGCAGCAAGCTCCTGGGCCTGCACTCGGACACCGTGCAGGCGGTCTGTAAGCAGTTTGCGCTCGCGCGAGATGCCCACCGCAAGCGGCCGCGATGGCGCGGCAGAAAGTCCTTGAGCTGGATCCCCTTCCAGGCGGCACGCGCGATTCGCGTTCACAGCGACAGCGCGATGTTCCTCGGGCGCCGCTACAGGCTCTGGCTCAGCCGTCCGATCGAGGGAGACATTCGCTGTGGCAGCTTCGCGCAGGATGCCCGCGGCCGCTGGTACCTCAATCTGCAGGTTGAGGTCCCCGAAGACAGGGAGCACGGGACTGGCGAGATCGGTATCGACCTCGGGCTGAAATCCCTGGCGACGCTCTCCACGGGCGAAAAGATCGAGGCACCTCGGCTCTACCGCAAATACGAGCGGGCACTTGCGATCGCCCAGCGTGCCGGCTACAAACCCCGCGTGCGGGCCATCCACGCCAAGATCGCAAACTGTCGCAAGCACTTCCTGCACGAGCTTTCCACGCGACTGGTGCGGGAGAACCGGCGCATCTGCGTCGGCAATGTCAATTCCGGTGGATTGGCCAGAACCAGCATGGCCAAGTCCGTGCTCGATGCCGGCTGGTCGCAGCTTCGATCCCAGCTCCACTACAAAGCCGTGAGGCATGGGGCCGAATACATCGAGGTTGACGAGCGATTGACCACGCAGGTCTGTTCCGCATGCGGTGCGTGCGGCGGCCCAAAAGGTCGAGAGGACCTCGTAGTGAGAGAGTGGATCTGTGGTGGCTGTGGTGCTCGGCATGATCGGGACATCAACTCGGCTATCAATATCCTCGTCTCGGGCCGGAACGTCGGCCTCCTGAGGACGGAAATCCCCTCCCTTCAGAGAAGGGAAGACGTTAATTGGCGTTGCCCATGAGCGAGCGCGGATCGATCTGTCCGGTCGCGATGCCTCCCATGAAGCCACCATCGACCGGCAGCGCGAGTCCACTCATGTAGCTCGCCGCGTCGCTGTTGAGGAATACGAGAGGCGCCGCCTGTTCCTCGGCGCGCGCGCGGCGGTTGATCGGCTGGGTGGCCGCCTCGATCACCGAGGCTTTGGTGGCCGATTCGAACTCCTTCATCATGGGAGTCTCGGTCGGTCCGGGCAGCGTGCAGTTCAGGCGGATGCCGCGCTTGATCAGCGAAGTCGCGGCGAACATCGTCCAGACGATGACCGCCTCCTTCGACAGGGAATAACCCTCACGGACGGTGTCGGTGTTGGCCTCGCACCACTTCATGATGTCTTCGAAGCTCTCCATACGGGCAAGCTCCAGCAATAGAGGGATTCGGCGGCTCCAGCCGAGGCCGCCGGTGGAAGCGATGCTCGCGATGGCGCCACCCGTGCTCATGAGCGGCAACACCTTGTCGGTGATTCGCCGCGTACCGGCATAGTTGACCTTCATGACATCGAGGGGCGGTGCGGTCTGGGGGAGGCCTGCGCAGTTGAAGAGTGCGTCGACCTTGCCTCGGACCTGGTCGGCAACCCGGGCCACCGCGGCATCGATGGAGGCGGGAACCCGCAGATCGACCGTCGTGAAAGACGCCAGCGGCAGTTTGCTCTCCTTATAGTCGAGGCCGTGAACCTCGGCGCCGAGCTCGAGCAGCAGTCTCGCCGTCGCCTCACCCATGCCCGAGAAGCATCCGCTCACGAGGACGCGCTTATTCTGGTAGCCGAGAAACCCCGCCATCTACCCCTCTCCCGCCGGCCCGGCCGGCTCGATTGCTGGTGCACTGATGCAGACAAGCACGGCCCGCGGGAGTACACTATGCTTGCTTAGTATTTTTGTCCAGTGCGCCGGCCCCCGGAAGCCCCGGAGACAAGACCATGAGTTCAGCCCCCGCCCTGAGTCGCGCCGTCCCCAAGCCGGCCCACGTTCCGGACTCGGCCGTCTACGACTTCGATATGTTCACCGATCCGGCCTTCCGGGCGGACCCGCATGAGCGGATCTTCGATCTGCTGCGTCATGCGCCGCCGGTATTCTGGACCCCGCGCAACGGCGGCCACTGGATGATCGTGAGCCATGCGGCCAACTTCAAGGCGGCGCGCGACATAGAGTCCTTCACCAGCCGGTTCGCCACGGAAGAGCAGCTGCGTGCCATCCAGGCGATGATGCCGCCGGGCACCCCCCGCATCCCGCACGCGGTACCGATCAACCTCGATCCGCCCGATCACACCAAGTATCGCGCACCGCTGCAAAAAGCGTTCTCGCCGACCGCCATGCTCGCGCTCAAGGAAGACATCCGCACGCTCGCGAATCAGCTCATCGATGCCGTCAAGGACCGCGGCCGCTGCGATTTCATGGTCGACATCGCCGAGCCGCTGCCGGTGCGTGTCTTTCTCAAGATGTTGGGATTGCCGCTCGAGCGGATGCCGGAGTACCGCGCGCTGGTCAAGGACCACCTGTCGGATCCCGAGCCGGACCCGATCCGCTCCATGCAGAAGCTCCTGCGCATCACCGCGATGCTGCGCCCGACCATGCTCGAGCGGAAGGAGAAGCCGGAGAACGATCTCATCAGCCTGCTCTGGCGATCGGAGATCGATGGTCGCCCGACGACGCTGGAGGATATGGAGAACTACGGTGTAGTGCTCTTCATCGCGGGTCTCGACACCGTCATGAACGGCATGGGCTTCGGCATCCGGCACCTGGCGCGTGATATCGACTTGCAGCGGGAGCTGCGCGCCAATCCGAAGATCATCCCCGAGGCAGCGGAGGAGTTGCTGCGGCGGTACACCTTCACCGTGCCGCCGCGCAAGGTCGCGAAGGACACTGTGTTCGAAGGTCTCGAGATGAAGGCGGGCGAGCGGGCGATGCTCTTCCTGCCCGCCGCGGATCTCGATGCGCGCGAGTTCGAAGGCTCCGACCGCTTCGACCTCAAGCGCGAGAAAAAGGCGCATATCGCTTTCAATGCCGGGCCGCACCGCTGCCTGGGATCGCACCTGGCCCGGGTGGAGCTTCAGACCCTCTACGAGCAGATGCTGTCGCGCCTGCCGGAGTTCCGGCTCGATCCCGACCGGCCGCCCACCTTCCACGGAGGACACGTGATCGGCGTCGACTCGCTGTACCTCCTCTGGGATGTCTGAGCGTATGGCGACAGGTTGAGTCATGGACTGCGCACCGCTCGATTCACTTCCGGGCTATCGGCGGCGATTCATCATCACGCCGTCGCTTCACTGTGTGCGCAGCGACCTCGAGGATGACTATCACTGCATGGGCGTTGCCGTGCACCACGAGGGCAGGATCGCAACGCGAATCGAGCCCGTCATGGCGCGTGCACCCTGGACCACCTGTCCGGGGGCCGTTGCGGAGCTGATCGCGACCTTTACCGGTGTCGCGCTGGATGCGTTCGCGGAGCGGGGCGCGAAGCAACACAACTGCACGCACCTGCACGATCTTGCGGTGCTCGCCGCGGCGCATGCCCACGATCGGGCTCCGCTCGTCTACGACATTCTGGTCTCGGATCCCGTAGAGGGGCGGCGCTCGGCCGAGATCCGCCGCGACGGTACGCTCCTCCTCTTCCTGCGCGAGGCGGGAGGACGGATGGTCGAGCCTGACGCGGCCACCGGGCTCGCGCTCGATGGTCTGCGGCCGTGGATCGACTCGCTCGAGCCGGCGCTCCGGGAGCCGGCGCGGCTGTTGCGCTGGGGCGCCCTGGTCGCCCACGGCAGGACCGTTCCCTGGGAGCGGCAGTCGGATGCCCGCCGCATGCGGCCCGGAAGCTGTTACACCTTTCAGCCGGCGAGGATGGCGGAGGCGCGACGGATCGGCGCGATACGTGATTTCAGCCGCGGCGCACAGCCGCTCGCGGGTTACAAACCGTTTCCAAGTGCGGAGCAGATCGTATGAAGATGAATGACATGATCCTCATCAGCGTGGACGACCACCTCAGCGAGCCTCCGGACATGTTCAGGAAACATCTCTCCGGCGAGGCGCTGGCGAGCGCGCCGCGGCTCTGTACCGCCGAGGACGGCACCAACTACTGGGAATACCAGGGCATGAAGATGCCCTCGGTGGGCCTGAACGCCGTCGTCGGCCGGGTGCTCGAGGAGTACGGCATGGAGCCCACGCGCCTCGATCAGCTTCGCAAGGGCACCTATGACCCCGCCGCCCGCATCGATGACATGAATGTCAACGGCATCGCCGCCTCACTCAACTTCGCGAGCTGTGTCGGCTTCGACGGCGGCCGCTTCCATAAGGCCGCCGACAAAGCCAAGGCGCTGGTGCATCTGCGCGCCTACAACGACTGGCACATCGATGAGTGGTGCGGCTCGCATCCGGGACGCTTCATTCCCTGCGCCATCCTGCCGACCTGGGACATGAAGGCGACGCTCGAGGAGATCAAGCGCCTGGTCGGCAAAGGCTGCACCACGGTCTCGATCAACGAGAACCCGACCATCCAGGGCCTGCCGAGCATCCACAACGAGTACTGGGAGCCTTTCTGGAAGGCGATCGCCGATCACGATGTGACGATCTGCCTGCACATCGGCGGCGGCAACCCGGCGCCGCATGCCTCGATGGAAACACCGATCGAGGCCTGGATCGCGACCATGCCGATATCGATCGTGGTCGGCGCGGCAGACTGGCTGCATCTTGCGGCGCTGCAACGCTATCCCTCCATGCGGATCGCGCTCTCGGAAGGCAGCATCGGCTGGGTGCCCTATTTCCTCGAGCGCTCCGATTTCAGCCACGCACGGCACAAGGCCTGGACACATTCGCACTTTGGCAACAGCAAGCCGAGCGACACCTTCCGCAAGCACTTCCTCAACTGCTTCATCGACGATGCTTTCGGCCTGAAGAATCTCGCCGACATCGGCGAGGACATGGTGGCCTACGAATGCGATTATCCGCACTCGGACTCACTGTGGCCGGAAGCGCCGGAGCACCTCTGGGAGAGCGTGCAACACCTCACGGCCAAACAGATCGAGAAGGTGACGCACCTGAATGCCATGCGCTTCTTCAAGTTCGACCCCTTCAAGCATCACAAGCGCGAAGAGCTGACGGTCGGCGCGCTGCGCGCCAAGGCTGCCGCGGACAAGGTCGACACGACACCGAAGTCCTTCGGCGGCGCGCGGCCGCTCGCGACAGGGGAGAAGCCCCGAGAGGTCACTTCGGGTGACCTGATGAAGATGTTCTCCCATCACGCGCAGGCCGGCTCGAAAGCAGCCTGAGGAGCGAGGGAGCACGCGATGACCGAAGCCTACATCATCGATGCGGTACGCACACCGCGCGGCATCGGCAAGCCCGGCAAGGGCGCGCTGACCCATCTGCACCCCCAGCATCTCGCAGCGACCGTGTTGACGGCGCTACGACAGCGCAATGACTTCGATACCGCGGAGGTAGACGATGTCATCTGGGGAACGAGCGCGCAGAAGGGGCTGCAGGGCGGCGACCTCGGTCGCATGGCGGCTCTCGACGCCGGTTACGACGTGCGCGCGAGCGGCGTGACGCTCGATCGCTTCTGCGGCAGCGGTCTCACTGCCACGAACCTCGCCGCAGCGCAGATCCGCTCCGGCATGGAGGACCTGGTCATCGCGGGCGGCACGGAGATGATGTCGCTCATCACGACGGTCGGCCAGAAGGAACGGGACGCGGGATTCAAGTCGATGGGGCTCGGGACGGGCAACCCCCGGCTGCAGCAGCGCCATCCGCAGTCGCACCAGGGACTGTGCGCGGACGCCATTGCGACCATGGAGGGCATCGGCCGCGAGGCGCTCGATGCCTTCGCGCTCGAGAGTCAGCAGCGCGCCAGGCGCGCGATCCGAGAAGGCCGGTTCGATCGTGGGATCGTCCCGGTCGTGGACGATGACGGCAAGGTGATCCTGGCCAAGGACGAGCATCCGCGCCCGCAGACCACCGCCCAGGACCTCGCGGCGCTCAAGCCGAGCTTCGCGCAGGTCGCCGACCTGTCACCGGATGGCAGCGGGGTCACGTTCCGGCAGCTCATCAACCGGCGCTATCCGGACCTCAGGATCGAGCACTTCCATCACGCCGGCAATTCCTCGGGAATCGTCGATGGCGCCGCCGCTCTGCTGCTCGCCTCCGGCGAATACGCGCGCAAACGCGGCCTGAAACCGCGCGCACGTGTCGTTGCGACCGCCAACATGGGCGATGACCCGACGCTGATGTTGAATGCGCCCGTGCCGGCGGCGAAGAAGGTGCTTGCAAGGGCGGGACTTCGCAAGGAGGACATCGACCTGTGGGAAGTCAACGAGGCGTTCGCTGTCGTGCTCGAGAAGTTCATCCGCGACCTGCGCATCGATCGCGAGAAGATCAACGTCAACGGCGGGGCGATCGCGCTCGGGCATCCGATCGGCGCGACCGGAGCGGTGCTGATCGGCACCGTCCTCGATGAGCTCGAGCGACGCGACTTGCAGCGCGGTCTCATCACCATGTGTGCCGCGGGCGGCATGGCCCCGGCGGTGATCATCGAGCGCGTCTGAGGATTTGAAGCTCGCGTTCTCAATGCCGCACCTGCTGCGCCTCAAGGCGACCTGTCAGCCTTGGGAAGCGGCGGTGACCGGTGCCGATCAGACGCGCCTCGCCAAATGGGCCGACAAGCTGGGCTATGCGATGCTCGCGACACCCGAGCATCACATCATCCCGCGGTCTCATGTCGAGCTTTCCGGACCGCACTACTTCGGCGCCTATCCCGCCATGGCTCACTGGGCGGGAGCCACGGAAAGGATCAGGGTCAACTCCTGCATCGCGGTGCTGCCGTTGCAGCATCCCATCGTCACCGCGAAAGCGCTCGCCACGATGGACTGGCTGAGCAGTGGACGGGTGACCGTGACTTTCGCCGTCGGGTGGCTGAAGGAGGAATTCGATCTCCTCGGTGTCCCGTTCCACGAGCGGGGACGAATGAGCGACGAGTACGTCGAAGCGATCATCGAGCTGTGGACCAAGGAAAACCCCGTCTACCAGGGCCGGTATATCTCCTTCCGCGACGTCGCCTTCGAGCCGAAACCCGTGCAGAAACCTCACCTACCCATCTGGACGGGCGGTGACTCCGATGCGGCGCTCAGGCGAGCGGCGAGATTCGCAAGCGGCTGGTGGCCGTTCCTGACGCGGCCGGAAGACCTTCCCGCGCGGATAGACTTCATCAGATCGCAACCGGACTACAGCGGCGGGCTGCGGGACGTGATGTATGGGTTCGCCACCACGCGCGTGGGCGAAGGCCATGCCGTGAAAGACGATCCGCGTGCGCGGCCCGGCATGACCAAAGCGGAGATCATCGATCGCCTGGGGTGGCTCGCGAAGCTCGGGGTCACGATGAGCTCGGTGCCGATTCCCAAGGTCGGACACATCGACGAGTATTTCGATTACACGCAATGGGTCGCTGAAGAGATCGTGCCGGCCGTAGCGTAGCATCGCAGGGTCTTGGAGATATGGAGCCGCTGACTGATGGCCACCCGACAAAAGAAGGACTCTCTCTCGAAGCCCCCCGCCCTGGTCGTCGGGACGGGGTTCGGCTGCCGGGTTCACGTTCCCGCGCTGCGGGCGGCCGGCTTCAAGGTCGTCGGACTGGTGGGAGCCAACCCGGATCGCACCAGGCAGCGCGCCCAGGCGAGCTCCGTGCCGCTCGCATTCACCGACCTCGACGAGGCGATCACACGGACGGGGGCCGTCGCGATCACGATCGCCACGCCACCCGATACGCATGCGCAGCTCTCGCTCGCCGCGATATCGCGCGGATGTCATGTCCTCTGTGAAAAGCCACTCGCCAGTGACGTCAGCGAGGCGCAAACGATGCTTGCGTCCGCCGAGCGCGCTGGTGTCGCTCACCTGGTGGGCCACGAATTCCGCTGGCGGCCCGAGCGGGGCCTCATTGCCCGATCGATCGCCAACGGAATGATCGGCGATCCGAGGCTCCTGACCCTCGTGCAGTACATGTCGATCGTCGCCAAACCAGACGCGGCGATGCCTTCCTGGTGGTTCGACATCGGGGCCGGCGGCGGTTGGCTCGGTGCCTCCGGGTCGCACTCGATAGATCAGGTGCGCGCCTGGCTCGGCGAGTTCGCATCCGTGAGCGCGGCGCTGCCGACCGCAGCGGCACGCAAGAGTGGCGCTGAGGACTCCTTTGCGGTGCGCTTCCGGCTCGCCAACGGAGTGGAAGGCATCGTGCAGCAGACCGCCGCGGCCTGGGGTCCTCCGGCGGATATGACGCGCATCTGCGGCACCGATGGGACGTTGTGGCTCGATGGGACCACTGTCTGGCTCGCGGACCGCGACGGAACCCGCGAGCTGCCCGTACCTTCGGACCTGACGATCGAGCCCATCGCTGCGGCGGCCGGGGGCGCCCCACAAGCCGCGAGCGTGCCGCTCTTCGCCCGACTTTGCGAGGCGCTGCGTGCCGCGATGGAGGGCCGGTCTCCTGCCGATCCGGTTCCGGCACCGACGTTCGCGGACGGCGTAGCGTGCATGAAGGTTCTCGATGCGATCCGCGCCTCCGCCGCCAAAGGCGGCACGGTGGTGGCGACGGGAGGATCGGCATGAACGAAATCGAGCGCGTGGCCGCAATCGAGGAGATCAAGCAGGCCAAAGCCTGTTACTTTCGCGGCGTCGACACCAGCGACGGCGATCTCGTCCGCAGCATCCTTGCCGAAGATTGTGTGCTCGACTACAGGGGCTGCTGCACCGACCCCAAGAGCGGACAGGATTTCCTGCCGGCGATGAACGTGGTGATGCGCGGCGCCGCCTCTTGGTTATCCGACGGCCTCGCACGCGCCGGCATCGTCAGCGTCCATCAGGGTCACACCTGCGAAATCACATTCACCAGCGAGACGACCGCCGATGTGACCTGGTCGATGACGGACCGGCTGTTCATGCCGCCGGGGGCGCCCTTCTCATGTATGACAGGCTACGGCCACTACCACGAGACATACGAGAAGACGGGCGGGCGCTGGAAGATCAAGACGCTGCGCATCTCCCGCCTTCGTGTCGAGGCCACCTGAAATCATCAGGGCCGGAGTATCCAGCCGCCATCGACGTGCAGAACCTGCCCGGTGATCCAGTCCCCGGCCGAGGAGCAGAGGAGAAGCAGCGCCCCGACCAGCTCGTCCGGCTGGCCACGCACGCGCATTGCGACGGTCGCTTCCAGTAGCTTGACGAACGGGGAGTCGTCCGGCGTCAGCTGCTTGCCCGCATCGCTCATCGTGTTTCCCGGGGCGATGGCATTGACGTTGATCTTCTCCCGGCCGAGCTGGCGCGCCAGCGTCGTGGTGAGGCCGACGAGCGCCAGCTTGCCGACGCCGTACACCGACTGCGCCGGGAAGGCGCCGCCCGAGACCTGATTGACGATTCTGCCGCCGCCGCGCTCGCGCATGAGCGGAACCAACGCCTGCGCACAGTTGAGAGCGCCGGTGAGGTTGACATCCAGGATGCGGTTCCACTGCTCGATCGGGATGTCGATCGCGGGCAGATAGCCGAGCTCCGCCATCAGTGCGGCGTTGTTGACCAGAATGTCGACTCCGCCGAAGGCTTCACGCGCGGCTGCGGCCATCGCCCTGACGGAATCCGGTTTGGTGATGTCTACCCCGACGGCGATCGCCTTGCCGGCCGCCGCCATTACCTCATCCCGGACTGCCCGCGCCCCGTCCTCCTTGAGATCGGCGACGACTACCGACGCTCCCGCCCGCCCGAGACCCAGCGCGTAAGCGCGTCCGATGCTGTTGCCGCGCCCCCCCGCACCGGTGACTACCGCGACTTTGCCGTCGAGCCGAAACTGATCGATCGAAAAAGCCATCGCTTCTCCCCGACGCGCCGCGGCAGGCTGCGGCCTGCGCTCACGCGCGATTGCGTGTGTCGTTGGAACCCGGTGTATCCGCCGCGGGGCCCTGCCCCTGCGCGAGCTCGAGGAACGGCACCGCGAGGTCGCGAACGCGCGCGAAGGCGCGGTCCTCGCCCAGCAGCTTCCCGAGCAGCCTCATATCCTTCGCGAGCAGCCTGGCGCCGTGGCCGAAAGCCTCCGGGCGCGGCAACCGGCTGTAGACCTCGAAACCGAAGCTACGCCCGCTGCTCGCCTTCACCAGCTCGCAGAGCGCCGCGCGATCGAGCTCGAGCGCCGCCCCCGCGGCAAGTGCGTGGTGAGCCGCCGCCATGTGCGCGGCCATCAGCGCGTTGTTGACGAGCTTAGCCATCTGTCCGGCGCCCACATCACCCACACGCACGATGAGGCCGGCAAAGGTCTCGAAGATCTTGCGCGCGGTTCCGATGGCCTTCTCGTCGCCGCCCGCCATGACCGTGAGCGTGCGGGAAGCAGCAGCTGGTCCGCCACCGCTCACCGGCGCATCGACGACCGCGATGCCGCGAGCAGCGGCCTGACGCGCAATTTCCACAACGGTCCGGGGATGCACGGTCGAATGCACGGCGATGCACGTGCCCGGGCGCATTGCGGCAATGAGCTCGGCACACACCTCCCGCACGCCGGCGTCGTCCACAACGCAGACACCCACGTGCTCCGCGCGTGCCGCCAGGTCCGAAATGCTGGCTGCGATCTCAGCCGCCGTATCCCGAAACGGCGCGACGCTCTGTGCTCTGCGCGCCCAGAGGATCAGGGGATACCCGCTGTCAACGATCCGCCGCGCCATCGGCGCGCCCTGGCTTCCCAACCCGATGAAGCCGACCGTCGTCACGCCCTCACCCCGCCGTCACGCCGCGATCGATGTTGATGCAGGCTCCGTGGAAGCTGCTGCCCGCGTCCGAGGCAAGGAAGGCGATGAGCTCGGCAGCATCGTCCACCTCGATCAGGCCGCGCAATCCGGTGTAACGCTTCACCAGCGCGTAGTCGACACCTTCCGGCATCTTGATCGTATTACCGATGTTGGTCCGCATGCCGCCCGGGGCGACCGCATTGAAGCGGATGGGCTTGTGCACGTACTCCATGGCAAGCGCCTTGGTCATGTGAGTCAGCCCCGCCTTGGTCGCGCAGTACGCAACCGCATAGGCCTCTCCGACGAATGCGGCCGAAGAGGTCACGTTGACTACGGCACCGTGCGTTTCGAGCAAGTGCGGTATCGCCGCCTGTATCAGGTAGAACGGCGCGCTCAGATTGACCGCGATGGTCCGCTCGTAATCCATGGCGCGCATTTCATGCGCGTTGCACATCACGATGATGCCGGCCACGTTGCAGAGCGCATCGAGCCTGCCCAGGCCGCCGAGCGCAGCGGCCACCGCACCGACACAGTTTTCACGTACCGACAGATCGGTGGCGTGCGCCAGCGCGCGGACGCCGAGTGCCCGCAGTGCCGTCGCCGTTTCCTCCAGCGCGGCGGCGTTCACATCCACGACACAGACATCGGCGCCGGCACGCCCCAGCGCATACGCCGTGGCGCGGCCCAGCCCGGAGGACGCGCCGGTGACGAGCGCGACCTTGCCCTGCATGTTGCTAGCCGTCGGCATTTTCTCTCGCCTTCCGCAGGTGATCCGCCCTACTCATATGGGAGACCTTTCCTGACACGCTCCGCCATCTCGAAGACGACGCCCTGCAGGTACGACGCCTTGGGCCAACTGCCATCGACCGCGTACTGCAGCACGAACTCCTGCATTTCCTGCGCGGTCGCATTGCCGCTGGCCATCGCTGCGTAGACGTGCGTGCGAATGGGGGTAGTCGTGACGGAATCCGCGACCCCGACGAGGGTGATCCATCGCCGGGAGCGCTGATCGAGTCCGGGCCGCAGCCACATCTCGCCGAACACGAAATTGATGATGCCGGCCCCGATGTACGGGCTCATCGGCTTCGGCGCCGGGAAACACATCACGGTGGTGAAGCCCGCGCTTCCCTCGGCGATGCGCTGCTCGGGGTCCCAAGCGTCTTTCCTGATCGGCGGATACTCCGCCTCCCCCAGCCCGAGCTCACGCGCCACTCGGGTCACTGCCGTATCGAAAGCCGCGCCGCGCGACCAGCCGCCGTAGACGGCTAGCTGCAACACGGCCTCACGCATCTCCGGTAGCGTGAGCTCGCCACGCTTCAGTGCACCGCGAATATAACCGTCGAGGACATCCTGTCGACCACCCTGGCAGACCGCGCAGCTGATGGCAATGAGATACCTGGAACGCAGGTCGAGCCCGGGCCGAGTCCAGACCTCGCTGAAGACATAGTCGCGCCACGAAGATTCGAACAGCGTGCGCGGCTCGGGAGCGGGAGCGCCGAGCAGCTCAGCCTGCTTTTGCTCTCCCAGGCGGCTGCGCTCGACCGGGTCGCGCAGACTCACCTCGCGGCCTGCGGCTTGGCCAGGTTCATCCATACATTCTTGACCTGAAGAAACTCATGGACACCCTCCCGGCCCCCGAGGCGGCCATAGCCGCTCTGCTTCATGCCGCCGAAGGGCGCGAAGGGTTGCATGCCCTCCCCTGAGCCGTTCACCTGCACCATCCCCGCCTGCATCTGGCTCGCGAGATAATGCGCGCGTCTCAGGTTCTGTGTATGGATGTAGGCACCGAGACCGTAGTTGGTGCCGTTTGCGAGAGCGATGGCCTCCTCTTCTGTATCGAACGGCGTCACGGCCAATACGGGGCCGAACACCTCGTGCTGCGCCAGGGACGAATCCTGCTTCACATCGGCGAGAATGGTGATCGGCAGAAAATAGCCGTCAGCGTGATCGCCTCCGAGCCGCTGCCCGCCGAGCACGAGACGCGCGCCGTCCCGGCTCACTGCCGTGTCGATCACCCCCAGGATCCGCTCCGCCGAGGCCTCGGAGATGACGGGCCCCATGATCGTGGACGACTCGAGCGGATCGCCAACCTTGATGTGCGCGGCGACGCCCTGCAGCATCTCGAGATACTGCTCGTAGACCGGTCGCTCCACCAAAAGCCGTGTGCCATTGACGCAGCCCTGGCCGCTCACGCTCATCGCACCTGACAACCCACGCTTGGCGGCATCCGCCAGGTCGGCATCGGCGAATACGATGACGGCCGATTTGCCCCCGAGCTCGAGCCCGCATGGCTTCAAAGTCTCGGCGGCGGCGCGCAGCACCTTCTTCGCCGTAGCACCGCTGCCGACGAACTGCACTTTGTCGACTCCGGGATGGCTGACGATCGCCTCGCCGATATCGGCCCCCCCGGCCACCACGTTGACGACGCCCGGGGGAAATCCGGCCTCGAGAAACAGCTCCCCCAGACGCATCACCGTGAACGGCGCCAGCTCCGGCGCCTTGACGATGATGCAGTTTCCCGCGGCCAGCGCCGGAGTCATGACCATCGTCGCGGCAAATAGAGGACCGTTCCAGGGAATGATCGCGCCGACCACACCATAGGGCTCGTAGGCCACATAGTCGTGCGCCGGGCCGCCCCAGGTGCTCAGCGTCTCGCCCTGGAGCTTGTCGGCCCAGCCGCCGAAATAGCGGAATTTCTGCGCGGCGTCGGCAGCCATGTGCGGCGCCACGAGCGAGGGGCAACCGTTCTCGAGCGTCGCGAGATCGGCGAGCTCGCGCGCGTGCTGCTCGATGACGGCCGCCATCTTGAGCATCAGATCCCGACGCTTGTCGCCTGCCAGCGCCCGCCAGGCAGGAAAGGCGGCGCGCGCAGCCTTGACCGCCTGGTCTACCTCGCCGGTCGATGCGAGGGCGATTTCGCAGGTGGTGCGGCCGTTCGCGGGGTACACGTGACGCTGCATGCTGCCGCCGCCACGCGCCAGCAGACTGTCTCCGATGATCACCGGATGTCGCGGGACGATAGCCGTGCTCGGACTTCTGAAGCTCATTCCGATCCCCCAAATTGCCGCGCCGATCGCAGCCTCTCCGCCTCAACGACGGTCGGTTTCGCTCCTGAATAATACGCATGTATCATGGCGCGTCAATGACAATTGACGCCACCATATCGACATAGACGGCGTATTATATGCTCATAATTAGGCGACGATTGGAGCAAACTCATGTTCACCCTCGCCGGCAAAACGGTACTCATCTACGGTGCCGCGCAGGGCATCGGCCGCGCGGTGGCCCTCGAGTTCGGCCGCCGGGGCGCCACGGTCGCCGTCGCGGACCTCAATGCGGCAGCGGCAGAGCAAACGGCCGCCGACATCGCGGTCGCCGGGGCACGTGCGATGGCCATCAGCTGCGATGTCACCGTCGAGGAAAGCGTGCGCAGCGCAGCGCACGAGGCCGAGACGCGCCTCGGAGAGGTCGATGTCGTGATGAACAACGTCGGCGCCATCCTCAACGGCAATCCCGAGGACATCCCGACCGCGGAGTGGCGCCGGATCATGGACCTCAACTTCTTCAGCGCCGTACACAGTAATCAATACTTCCTGCCGAAGATGATCGCTCGCCGCAGCGGCTACATCGTCAACACCGCCTCCTTCGCGGGCCTGTATCCGTACGCCGCCAACCGCATGCCGTATGTCGCTGCCAAGGCCGCCGTGGTGGCGCTGTCGGAATCTCTGGCGGTGTACCTGCATCCGATGGGCGTGAGAATCAGCTGTCTCTGTCCCGGGCCCGTGGCGACCGGGGTGTTGAATTCCATGAAGACCTGGTCCGCGAACGCGGCGTTTCGGGGACCCGGCAGCCAGTACGAAGTCATCACGCCCGAGCGGGCCGCGGTGATCCTCGCCGACGGCATGCGCGACGGACAGGTCATCATCCCGACGGATCCGAAGGTCTGGGAGGTGATTCGCCGACACGCGGCCTCTCCCGATGCCTTCATCGAAGGGAAAATCGCGGAGTTCGCGCGCGGCGACTCCGGCCGGCCCCCGATGCCGCAGCCGCAGCGAGCGTGAATGACATCCCCGCCAAGTGAGGTTGATTCCGATGGCCGAAAGCACCTTCGAAAAAGGCCTGAAGCTGTTCGCCGAGATCTATGGCGAGGAGATCGCGCGCAGCGCCCGGGCTCAGGCGGAAGCGGGAACCGACTTCGGTTCCGAGCAGATCCGCTGGACCATGGAATTCACGTTCGCCTCGGTCTGGGCTCGGCCCGCGCTGGAGCGCAAGCTGCGAAGCTGTGTCGTGCTCGGAATGCTGATCGCGCTGCGCCAGCACGACGAGATCAAGTATCACACCCGGATGGGCATGAAGAACGGCCTCTCCCGAGCGGAAATGGAGGAGGTGTTGTACACGGCATTCCCTTATACCGGGTTTCCCGCCGCGCAGGTCGCCAAGAAAGCCATGCTGGAGGCCTTCGCCGAGATGCAGACCGAACCGCCGAAGGGGTGAGAAAATGACTGCGAAGCCAGAAACCCGCGTTGCCGTCATCACCGGCGTCAGCTCCGGCATCGGCAAGCAAACGGCAATTGCGCTGGCATCGCAGGGATGGCGCATCATTGGCACCGGGCGCGACCCGCGGCGGATCGCGGCCGCGGCGGCGGAGATTCGCGCTGCAAGCACTGTCGGCGAAGCCACCGTGCTGCAGGCCGATTTGTCGCGGCTCGCCGATGCCGCGCGGTTGTCCGACGACATCGCGCGCCTCACACCTCGCCTCGATCTGCTCGCCAATAACGCCGGCTGCATGGCGGCCGAGCTGGTGATGACACCGGAGGGCCTGGAAGCCAACTTCGCCGGTAACTATCTAGGACCGTTCCTGCTCACGCGCCGTCTGCTGCCCTTGCTGTGCGCGACGGCGGCGCGCGCGGGCAAAGGCAGTGTGCGGATTATCAACACGTCCTCCGATGCGAGCGAGATGATCCCGGGATTCGATCTGGCCGACATCCAGGGACTGGCCCGCTTCAGTGTCGGCGCCGCCTATTGCCGCGGCAAGCTCGCCAACGTCCTCTTCACCCGTGCGCTCGCCGTTCGGCTTGCCGAAGACGGCATAGTCGCCCACGCCTTTCATCCGGGCACGGTCGCTTCCAACTTCCTTTCCCACGCTCCCGAGGCCACGCGCGAGCGCGTCCGCGGGCTGCCGAGCATCAGCGAGGCACAAGGCGCGGATACGCTGATCTGGCTCGCTACCGCCGAGGAGCCCGGCAAAACGAGCGGCCTCTACTGGCACAATCGCGCCATCCGTACCCCAAACCCGTTGGTTGAGGATGCGTCCTTCGTCGAGCGTTTCTGGGTGGCGAGCGCGGAGCTGGTCGATACCGCGTTGGGCTGAAGACGGACGTGCACCCGCCGGAGGATGTCAGGACCCCGGCGGCGGTCCCGCTTCGGCGAGCTCCCGCAGTCGCGCGAGCAAGGCCTGGCGATAACGCCCCGCCTCGAACTCCGCCAGCCCCTCATCCCGCTTGAGAATGGCTTCCAGAATCCGCCGGCGTGCCCCGCGCCAGTTGTCGACGCCCTCTTTGCCGGGGAAAAGCGGCGGCACCGACGGCTGAGAGTAGAGCTTGCGCGTGACACGGCATACGAGCTCCACGAGCGGCCAGTCCACCATCTTCAGCAGCAGGTCGCGCATGTCGGTCTCGAACTCGACCCGCGCGGCAACCGTGTCGCAACCGTCGATGCGCTCGAGCAATGTGCGCAGGGCCTTGCGCAGATTCTCGTCCGCGCAGCGGGCCGCCGCCGGCATGATGTCGCAGTCGAGAAGTGACAGCAGGCGGTGGGAGTCCCGGTACCCCAGGCCGTGAACGCGCAGATAGGCGGCAAAGGCCCGCTCGAGCGCCGCCTCATCCGGCCGTGTGCCGTAGTAGCCGCCGCCTGGTCCGCGCCTGACGTCGAGCAACCCTTCGTGCTCCAGGACGCGAGCAGCTTGCTGCACCGTGACGATGCCTACGTCCAGGAGCTCCGCGACTTCGTTCAGGGAGCCGATCTGGGCGCCCGGCTCGCGCGCGAGAATGATGTCACGCAGCCGAGCTGCGGCCGCCTGTACTACCTGACGTCTCGGTGGTTTAGTCGCGCTCCGGGCCATCTCCGCTCACGCCGATTCGGGGCTGCGACCCCACTCTCGCCGGCGGAATTATAGGCGCAGCCAAACCGGACGCGCACCGGTTTTACGGCATCGCCCGTTCCTTCAGGCGATTACCTTCTTTTGCTTCAGCTCTTCGATCCGCTCCCAAGGAAGCCCGAACTCCAACAGGAACATCTCCGTATGCTCCGAGGCCTGCGGCGCGCGACTCGGGCTGACCGCGGTGTGATCGAACTGGATCGGTCCACGGACGAGCTTCATCGGCTTGCCGCCGTCGCCGCCTCCACCTCGAACAGCATGTCGTTCGCCAGCGCCTGCTCATCGGTGATCATGTCGGTCAGGCTCTGTACCGGCGCCCACTGGCCCTGCAGGGTTCGCAGATGCTTGCGCCAGTATTCGAACGGCTTCGAGCCGATGGCGTCTCGTACCAGCGCGCTGACGGCCTCCCAATTACGCATCAGCTCTTCGACTGTCGAGAAGCGCGGATCATCGGCGTATTGCGGAATACCGAGGTGAGTGAACGTGTCACGGATGTAGGGTCCCGGAGTCACCATGTTCAGGACGACCGTGCCGCCATCGGATGTCCTGAAGCCACCCATGAACGGATTGCCGACCGAGCTGCCGGAGCGAGGCATGCGGTTGCGCATGGAGGCCCCCGATTCGATCGCCATGTCGATGGCGCATCCCGCCCGCCCACCAGCCGGGGTACTCATCAACGAGACATCGAACTCCACCGCCTCGCCGGTCTTCTCCCGATGGTACAGCGCCGCGCTGATGCCGCCGGCGATGGTCATGCCGCCGATCGAATCGCCAAAGGCGGGCAGCCCCTGCATCAGCACGCCATCGAGCTCTGCCGGGGTCATCGAATGACCGATTCCGGTCCGCATCCAGAACGCCGTGTTGTCGAACCCGCCGACTTCGCGCTCCGGCCCTTTGTCCCCATAGGCGCTGCCGCGAGCGTAGATGATCTTCGGGTTGGCCTTGCGAATGTCGGCGACGTCGATCTTCAGCCGCTTGCGCGCCGCCGGCAGGTAGTTGGTCAGGAACACGTCCGATGTGGCGGCGATCTCGTATATGAGCGCCAAGCCATCCGGCGTGGCGATATCGATGCTCACGCTGCGCTTGCCGCGATTCGGATGCTCCATCAGCGCGTTGCGGTTCGGGTCGACCTTCATGCCGCCCACATTGAGGAAGCCGCGCTGCAGATCGCCGCGCACCGGGTGCTCGATCTTGATGACATCGGCGCCCCATTCGGCCAGGAGGCCGCCGGCTGCGGGAACGAACGTGAACTGCGCTACCTCGAGGACTCGGACCCCTTGCATCACTTGTGTCATGCCTTATCTCCGGCCATCAATCCAGTTTCATACCACCCAAGGCGGGGCCGCCATCGACCGCCACCGTCTGCCCGGTGATGTAGGAGGCGGCGGCGCTGGCAAGGAAGACGATCATGTTGGCGATCTCATCGGGCTCGCCCGCGCGCCGCAGCGGGATGTCGCGTACCATGGCAGTCGGTTCCAGGCCCGCCGCCTGCCACGCGGCCACGGCACGCGGCGAGGCGATCATCCCGGCGGCGACGCAATTCGCGCGGATGCCGTATCGGCCCCACTCGGCCGCCGTCACCGTCGTGAACGTCTGCAGTGCAGACTTGGCCGCTGAATAATGCGCGCCGCCCTTTACGCCCCGGATGCCGCCGGTCGAGGAGATGTTGACGATCGCGCCCGATTTCTGCGCGATCATGTGCCTGCCGGCTTCTCTGGTGCAGAAGTACGCCGACCTGACGTTGAGGTCGAAGATGGAGTCCCAACCGCGGGTGGGAATGTCTTCCAGCGGACCCATGCGCGTGCCGCCGGCGTTGTTGATCAGGATATCCACCCGGCCGAGGTCGCCCACTGTCTTCGCCACCAAGTGGATGACCGCCGCTTCCTCCTTGACGTCCGTTGGGATGGCCACGCACCTGGCGCCGGTCTCGCCGCTTATCCGTGCAGCCGCCGCCTCGAGCTCCGCCACCGTGCGGCTCGCGATGGCGACCGCGGCACCCAGTCTGGCCAGCTGCAGTGCCGTTGCATAACCAATACCCGTGGCGCCACCAGTAACGATAGCGACGCGTCCGGCAAAATTCAGGCCGTCGATGATCATCGTCAAATCGTGCAAACTCGATGATAGTGTACACTATCAATTACGCCCGGAGCGGTATGATGCCGTGCCCACGGGGCGCGCTACCAGCCACCACTGATGTACAGTAGTGCCCTTCATGGGCCGGGGGGCCGGCGTCTCCGAGGCAAGCACATGGATTCATCATCGCGCCCGCGCCGCAGTCCCCTGTGGTACCACGGCTGGAGCATCGTCGGCGTTTGCGTGCTCTCACAGGTGGCTGTGAGCGGGCTGACGGTGGGGCCGTTCTCGCTCTTCCTGCACGACTGGTCTGTCGAGCTGCACAGTCCCATCAGCACCTTCACCCTGGGGTTCTCCGCCTTTGGGTTGATCAGCGCGCTGGTGTCGCCGCTCGCCGGCATCTGCGCCGACAAATATCCGTCGCGTTACCTCTTCGGCAGCGGCCTTCTGGTCACGGCGCTGGCTTGCCTCGCCATGAGCTTCGCGACGGCGACCTGGCAGGTCGTGGCGCTCTTCGCGCTGCCGGCCTCCTATTCGGCCTGCTTTGCGGCGCTGGTGCCGGCGAATGCGGTCGTCTCCCGGTGGTTCACCCGCCGCCTCGGGCTTGCCCTCGGGCTGACGGCCCTCGGTCAGGGATTGCAGGGCGTGATCGTGCCGCCCGTCGTCGCCGCAGCGCTGCCCACCCTCGGGTGGCGCATGATCTGGCGTATTGGAGGCTTGGTCATCGGCTTCATCATCCTGCCGATCGTCGTTTGGGTTTTGCGCGACCGACCGACCGAGGAGGACGGCGCGGTGTATCTGATCGGAGGGGGCGCTGCGCAATCGCATCACGCTCACGGCAGCGGCGGCCTGCGTTGGCGGGATTTCCTGCGGCGCCGGAATTTCAGGGTGCTGGTGCTGGTATTTCTCGTGCTGTTGGCAGGTCAACTGGGCACGACCGCGAATCTCGCTCCCATCGTCACGAGTCACGGGCTGAGTGAAGAGGCCGCCGGCACGCTGCTCGCGGTATTCAATCTCTCGCTGCTTGCCGCCACGATCGTCGCCGGCATGCTGTCGGATCGCTTCGGCAACCGGTTGCCGCTTGCGGGCCTGGCTTTCGCCAGCACCGCCGGGGCGTTGCTGATCGCCTTCGGCGACCGACTGACCTTGCTCGCCCCCGGCATCGCCCTCATGGGATTCAGCGCCGGATTCTGGCCTCTGCTGGCGACGACGGTGACCGCGGAATTCGGCGCCGAGAACGCCGGCCGCGCCTTCGGGCTGATAGCCGCGTTCATGCCGCTCATCGTGCTGACCCCGTTCATGATCGCCAGGACGCAGGAAGCCACCGGCAGTTACGTACCGGGATTGTCCGTACTCGCGCTTCTCAGTCTGGTCGGCGGGACAGCGTGTCTCGTCATGATGCGCGAACAGCGCGACGCCCAAGCCGTCTAGTCGGACCTTCGATCGTGCCGCGGACCCCTGACAGCCTCGATGGACTCTGTGCTCGCGCTCTCGCGCGCGACGCATCGCTGCCTGCGATCGAGTTCCAGGGCCGATGGTTCCATTGGGGAGAGATGCGCCAAGTCGCCGACCGCCTCGCGAGCCTGCTCGCCGCGAGCGGCGCCGGTCCTCACGCGCCCGTGGCGCTGGTCGCGCGCAATCGTCCCTCCGCGATCGCCGCTCTGCTCGGCCTGATTGCCATGCGCCGCACGGTTCGCATGGTGTACTCCTACCAGTCGGCGGCCGCGCTCGCGCGCAATGTAGAGCAGCTCGCCCCGGCGGTCATCGTGGCGGCGCGCGAGGACTACTCCGAGGAGCTGCTCGCGATCCTGCGCAACGGCGCTGCCGCCGCCATCGCACTGCAGGAAATGAGCGCTGTCGCGATCGCGGGTCTCGAGCGATCGCGCCGCGAAGCCGACCCTGACGGTTCCTCCGAGCCCCGGATCGAGATCCTGACCAGCGGCACGACCGGAGCCCCGAAACGCTTTGCGCTGAGCTTCGACCTCATCGCGAAGCACTACGTCGGCGCCGGGTCGGCGCCTTCCAGCGGAGATGCCGGGGCGGATACGCCCCCCACTCTTTTGTTCATGCCCCTAGGCAACATATCGGGCGTCTATACCATCCTGCCGGCGATGTTGAAGAGCCAGCGGGTGACGCTGCTCGAGAAGTTCACCGTCGCCGCCTGGCACGAGCACCTGCTGCGTTATCGGCCCGAGGCGAGCGGCCTGCCGCCGGCCGGCGTGCAGATGGTGTTGGACGCCGACATTCCACCGGCTGATCTCGCCTGCATCCGAAGGTTCGGCACAGGCGCGGCGCCGCTCGACCCGACCGTGCAGCGCGCGTTCGAGGAGCGCTATGGCATTCCCATACTGCTCTCCTACGGAGCGACGGAGTTTGGCGGACCGGTCACCGCGATGACTGCGAAGCTGCACGCACAGTGGGGCGCTCGAAAATTCGGCAGTGTTGGGCGGCCGATACCGGGGGCCAGCGTGCGCGTCGTCGACCCCGAGACCGGCGCCGAGCTGCCCGCTGGTCAGGAAGGCCTTCTCGAGGTGGTCTCACCCAGAATCGGGCCGGATTGGATCCGCACATCCGACGTTGGTGTCCTGGATCAGGACGGGTTCCTCTTCCTGCACGGCCGCGCCGACGGTGCGATCATGCGCGGCGGCTTCAAGATGCTGCCCGAAACGATCGAGCGGGCGCTGCTCACGCACGCTTCGATCTCGGCGGCAGCGGTGCTCGGCATTGCCGACCAGCGGCTGGGCGAGGTGCCGGCAGCGGTGATCCAGCTCAAACCCGGCTGCGCGCAACCCACCGTCTCGGAGTTGGAATCTCATCTGCGCGACCGGCTGTACGCGACACACATTCCGGCCGCGTGGCGCTTCGTCGCCGAGCTGCCGAGAACGCCTTCCCTGAAGGTGGATCGGCGGGCCCTGCTGCCGCTTTTTCAGCCCGAATCGTAAGAATCAGCCGCAGCGCCCGCTTTCCGGCGCGCGGCCCACAGCTTGAAAGTATGGCTACATGTGGCTATATTTATCCACATGATCTCAACAGGCATCCGCGAGCTGAAGAATGGCTTGAGCCGCTTTGTGCGCCAGGTCGAAGCCGGCGAACGCATTGCGGTAACCGCCCACGGACGGGTCATCGCCGAGCTGGTTCCTCCCAGCCGCGGCTCGAGAGCGGCCGTGAACAGGCAGTATGACGTACTCGTTGCTGCGGGGATCATCACACCGGCTGCGGAACCCGGTCTGCCGCCGGGAGATTGGCCACGCATCGACACTCCGACCGGGACAGTTGCTCAGCTGATCGATGCCGATCGTGGCGAGCGGTAGGAAACGTCGCCGGGTCGGCAGCTCGCGCTCTGCGCCCGCCTCTCGAGCATCCGAAGCGGGTGAGTCGTTCCGCTACATAGAAACCAGCGCGTTGCTCGCAGCCCTGCTGGAGCAGGATCTCGCGGCGCGGACGGCCCTCAGACGCAGGGGTCGTCGCATCACCTCTGCACTCACTTTCGCTGAGGCCGCCCGCGGCCTCGTACGCGCGCGAGTCGGTGGACGGATAAGCCTCGAGCAAGAGCGCACGGCCGTTCGCTGGCTCCGTTCGTTCCGGCGTCGCTGCGACGTCATCTCCGTGACCGAGTCCGTGCTCCTCCGGGCAGGCCGGCCTTACCCGGTGGAGCCTATCCGGACGCTGGATGCGATTCACTTGGCGAGCGCAGAGGAGCTGGGAGAGCCGCCGCAACTGGTCACTATCGTGAGCCGCGATGTGCGGGTGCGAGACAATGCGCACTCGCTCGGTTACCCGGTGGAATAGTCCCCAGCCGTCAGCCGCGCCAGCCGCGCACGCGGTTGCCGGCATCGCAGCTCACGACCTCGCAGTTGATGAAGCGTGCCTCGTCCGAGGCGAGAAAAACCGCAAGGGATGCGATGTCGTCGGCCGTCCCATGGAGCTTCAGCATCTGCATCCCCTGTATGCGAGCGTAGGTCTCTGCGCTCAGCCCGGATTTGTTGGCCGGAGTTTCCATGAGGCCGGGCGCAATGGCATTCACCCTGATGCCGTCGGGTCCGAAAGCGCTCGCCATTGCGAAGGTCATCGCATTGAGCGCGGCCTTGGTCACGCCGTACGGCACTCCCGGGACATAGCTCGCCATCGAGGACTGATTGAGGATGACGCCCTTGCCATTGGACAGCGCCGGACGCAGAGCCTGTCCGAGAAAGAGCGGCGCCAGGGTGTTGATGGAAAGGAACCGCAGCCACTTCTCCTGGCTCAGGCTGTCGATCGGGCCGTTGATCTCGCCGTAGGCGATGCCGGCATTGTTGTAGAGCACGTGCAGCGCGGGATGTTGGCTGCAGATCCGTGCCCCGAAAGCCTTGATGGCCTCCTCGACGGCGAGATCCACCCCGTGCGTCGAGCAGGTTGCGCCGGCCCTGCCGATTTCAGCCGCCGTCTCCGCGAGACCCGCCTCGTTCACGTCCGTGAGGACGAGGTGCGCGCCCTCGGCGGCGAAACGCAAGGC
>Ga0335073_10000487_pt1 | contig 50588 bp, 52 predicted proteins | sample Lox_Sample_22_FD_207093 | JGI IMG/M metagenome (GOLD analysis project Ga0335073, IMG submission 207093) | Soil microbial communities from Loxahatchee National Wildlife Refuge, Florida, United States - Lox_Sample_2.2 | ecosystem: Environmental > Terrestrial > Soil > Wetlands | place: USA... | reverse complement strand
CCTCGCCGCCAGCGCGGACAGCAACTCGTAGCCGACGTGCGCGGCGGCGATACCGGTCAGCTCGGCGTGATCGTAGGCCGGTGACACCTCGACGATGTCGGCCGAAACAAGGTCGAGGCCGGCCAGCCCGCGCAGGATGGCCAGCAGCTCGCGGGAGGTCAGCCCACCCGCCTCGGGCGTCCCGGTGCCCGGTGCGTGAGCCGGGTCCAGCACGTCGATGTCCACCGAGACGTACACCGGACGGTCGGCCAGCCGGTCCCGCATCCGCTCGATCACCCCGGTGACACCGTCCGATTCCAGCTCCACGGCGTGGACGGTGGCGAAGCCCAGATCCGCCGACTCGGGCAGGTCACGGGCGTCGTAGAGCGGCCCGCGGATGCCGATGTGCAGGCAGTGCAGCGGATCCAGCAGGCCCTCCTCGGCGGCCCGGCGGAACGGCGTCCCGTGGGTGTAGGGCTCACCGAAATAGGTGTCCCAGGTGTCGAGGTGGGCGTCGAAGTGCAGCACCGCCAGCGGGCCGTGCCGGGCGTGCAGGGTGCGCAACAGCGGCAGCGCGATGGTGTGGTCGCCGCCGAGGGTGAGCAGCCGCGCGCCGGTCGCGGTGAGCTCAGCCGCGCCCCGCTGGATCTCGGCGATGGCCTGGCCGATGTCGAACGGGTTCACCGGCAGGTCGCCGGCGTCCACCACCTGCTGGCCGGCGAACGGGCTGACGTCCAGCGCCGGGTTGTACGGCCGCAGCAGCCGGGAGCTCTGCCTGATGTGTGCCGGACCGAACCGGGCACCCGGCCGGTAGCTCACGCCGGAGTCGAACGGGACACCCAGCACGGCGACGTCCGCGCCGGGCACGTCCTCGCGGCGGGGCAGCCGGGCGAAGGTGGCCGGGCCGGCGTAGCGCGGCACGCGGGAGGCGTCGACCGGACCTATCGGTTCATGGGTGCTCATCCGCCCAGTATCTGCGGTCGGGGATCGGCGGTCAGCCCAGGTGACCGGCCAGGAACGCCAGCTGCGCCGGCGCGGCCTGCCGCCAGTACGCGACGGTGTGGCCGCCCGGCTCGAACCCGCCGGCCGGTGCCGGCCGGAGTTCCCGCTGCGCCAGCTGGAGATAGTCCCGGGCGGTCGGGCAGAAGCCGTCCGCGGTGCCGCAGTCGACCCGGATCCCGATGCCGGCCAGCCCCGGGAGGTGGGTGAAGACGTCGTGGGCGGCGAAGTCGGCCGGATCGTCGTAGGCGCCGGCCGCGGTCTGCTCCGGCCGGTGCCACAGCGCCGGGCTGAGGGCGGTCGCCGCGGCCACCCGCCGGGCGCCGAGCACGCCGGCCAGCGACAGCGTCCCGAAACCGCCCATCGACCATCCGAAGAGGCCGATCCGGCCGGTGTCGAGGCCGTGGCCGTGCAGCAGCGGCAGGAACTCCCGGATCACCATCGCCCCGGAGTCCTCACCGCTGGCGCGGCGGTGCCAGTAGGTGTCGCCGCCGTCCGCCGCCGCCAGGGCGAACCGGTGCCGGGCGGACTGCAGCACCCGGCCGAGGCCGAGGTCGGTGAAGGCGGTGCGGTGGTTGGCGCCGCGGGCGTGCAGCACGACCACGACGGGCAACCGCTCGGCGGCGGCGGTGGGATAGGCGATGGTGTAACCACATCGCCGGCCGCGCCGGCTGGCCGAGACGAAGGAGCCGGAGACCGTCTTCGCGCCGCCCACGTCCCCGCCACCCAGCGAGGACGGCAGCCACCGCCGGCCGGGCAGCGCGCCCCGCTCGACCGCCACCGCCGCACCGGCGACCGCGGCGGCCGAGCCGGCCAGCGCAGCGCGCCGGGTAATCGACCCGTTCGCCATCCGCGCAGTGTGGCAGCCGAACTCCCGGTCGGCCGCCGGCGAGGCCCGGCGGCCTCTCAGCCCGGACTCATCCCGGGCGACCGGCGCCGGGCCGGATTACCGTTGACCAATGCGAGCAATCAGCTACGAGCAGACCGGCGACCCCGACGTACTCACCCTGATCGACAAGCCGATCGGGCAACCGGGGCCGGGTGAGGTGAGGGTCCGGATCCACCGTTCCGGAGTGAACCCGACGGACTGGAAGTCCCGGCGCGGCAGCGCGAGCGGCACCCCGGTCGACCCGCCCCAGGTTCCCAACCAGGACGGCTCCGGGGTGGTCGACGCGGTCGGTGCCGGGGTCGACGCCGCGCTCGACGGGCAGCGGGTCTGGATCTGGGAGGCCGCCTACCAGCGCCCCGAGGGCACCGCGCAGGAGTACGCGATCGTGCCGGCCCGGCAGGTGGTGCTGCTGCCCGACTGGGCCTCGTTCGACCTCGGAGCCTGCCTCGGCGTGCCGTTCCTGACCGCGCACCGGGCGCTGACGGTCGCCGAGGACGGCCCGGGCGAGCTGTCCGCCGGCGCGCTGTCCGGCCGGACGGTGCTGGTCGCCGGCGGCGCCGGCGCGGTCGGCAACGCCGCGATCCAGCTTGCCCGCTGGGCCGACGCGACGGTGATCAGCACCGTGAGCAGCCCGGCCAAGGCCCAGCTCGCGGCTGCCGCCGGGGCCGACCACGTGATCGACTACCACCGGCAGGACGTGGTCGCCGAGGTGCGCAAGATCGCCCCGCACGGCGTGCACAGCGTCGTCGAGGTGGCGCCGGCCGCGAACGCCGCGATCGACGCGGCGGTGCTCGGGCCGAACGGCTCGGTCGCGATCTACGCCAACGACGGCGGCGACGAGTTCACACTGCCGGTGCGGCCGATGATGGGGCCGAACGCCCGCTGGCAGTTCGTCCTGCTCTACACGGTGCCGGAACCGGCCAAGGCGCGGGCGATCGATTCGGTGTCGGCGGCGGTGTTGTGCGGCGCGGTCCGGGTCGGCGACGAGGCCGGCCTGCCACTGCATCGCTACGCCCTGGAGGAGACCGCACTGGCGCACGCTGCGGTGGAGAAGTCCGTGGTCGGCAAGGTGCTCATCGACCTGGAGGCCTGACGCCGAGGGCTCGCCATCTACGCCCCGCCATGACATTATTCGAACATGCGTTCGGACGCGGCCATCCTGCATGCCGATCTGGACGCCTTCTACGCCTCGGTCGAGCAGCGGGACCGGCCGGCCCTGCGCGGCCGGCCGGTGATCGTCGGCGGTGGCGTGGTGCTCGCCGCGAGCTACGAGGCCAAGGCGTTCGGCGTGCGCACCGCGATGCCCGGCGGCCAGGCCCGGCGGCTCTGCCCGCAGGCAGTGGTGGTGCCGCCGCGGATGGCGGCGTACACGCAGGCCAGTCGTGACGTGTTCGGCATCTTCGCCGACACCACCCCGCTGGTCGAGGGGACCTCGATCGACGAGGCGTTCCTCGACGTGGCTGGCCTGCGGCGGGTGGCCGGCTCCCCGCTGCAGATCGCGGTCCGGCTGCGCGCGCGAGTGCTGGCCGAGGCCGGGCTGCCGATCACAGTCGGGGTCGCGCGCACCAGGTTCCTGGCCAAGGTCGCCAGCGGCGTGGCGAAGCCGGACGGGCTGCTGCTGGTGCCGCCCGGTTCGGAGCAGGAGTTCCTGCTCCCGCTGCCGGTCGAGCGGCTGTGGGGCGTCGGCAGCGTGACGGCGGCGAAACTGCACCGGCACGGGCTGACGACGGTGGCAGACGTTGCCGCGCTGCCGGAGCCGTCGCTGGTGGCGATGCTGGGCGCGGGCTCGGGCCGGCAGTTGTTCGCGCTGGCGCACGGCCTGGACCCGCGCCCGGTGCGGCCGGGCAGGCGTCGCCGGTCGATGGGCGCGCAGCGCGCGCTCGGCCGGCAGCGGCGCTCGGGCGCGGAACTCGACGCCTACCTCGGCGCCCTGATCGACCGGGTCAGCCGGCGGCTGCGGGCCGCGGGCCGCACCTGCCGGACCGTCGTGCTGCGGTTCCGGTTCGACGACTTCACCCGGACCACCCGCGCGCACACACTGCCGTCGCCGACCGACAACACCGCGACGATCCTCGCCGCCGCCCGGATCCTGCTGGCGGCACAGGCCGGGCTGATCGCCGAACGGGGACTCACGCTGATCGGGGTCACCCTGGCCAGCCTGGACCATGCCGATTCGCTGCAGCTGGAACTGCCATTCGAGAATGCCCCGTCGCGCCAGCTCGATCGGGCGGTGGACGACATCCGGCAACGGTTCGGGACCGCAGCGCTGGGCCGGGCCGCCATGATCGGGCGGGATCCGGGCGTTGCCGTGCCGTTGCTGCCGGACTAATGCCCCGAAGGGTTATCCACAGGCCGGAATGCTCGATTCCGAACTTCAGGCATGATGGTGGGCATGCGGGGTCCAGGACGTTTGATGGCTTTTGTCGGTCTCGGCCTCGTGGTGACAGCGCTGGTGGCCTGCGGCGGCGGTGACCCGGCCCCGAACCTCTCGACCGTGCCGGCGGGATCGTCCGCACCGGGCTCCTCCGGTGCCGCGTCGTCCGCTGCGGTCCCGGCCAGCCCCAGCCCGGTCTACCCGGCGGACGTCCCGCTGACCGGGCACAACGTACGGCCGGGCGAGAAGCCACCGATCTACCCGGCCGCCGCCTCGGCCCGGACCCAGGCCGGTGCGAACGCCTTCGCCGAGTTCTTCATGAAGACCCTGGATTGGGCCTATGCCACCACCAACCCGTCCTACATGAAGCACTACTACGGCCCGACCTGCGGCCAATGCAGCGGACTCGCGACAGGCATAGCGAAAACCGCGACCGCCGGACACAGCTATGAGGGCGGCCGAATCACCGAAACCTCAGTTGTCCCGACATCTATAGAACCCGTTACAGCACCTGCGGAGTACTGCTCAGTGGTTACCGTCAACGTTTCAACAACTTCGGTCGTAGACGCAAAAGGGAACGTCGCCAATGGATCGGCGGCAGCTCGCGGGTTGCGGTTCAAACTCTGCGCCGTCTCCGATCATGCACGTTGGCAAACAACTTATCTGAGCCGCTTGTGAACCACAGACTATCGCTATTGCTGTGTTTGGCCGCACTAATCTCATCAACCCTGAAGACATGCTCATCTTCGTATGCTGACTCTTCAGACTGCGGTTCCGCGGGAGACAGCGTCCTGACCGGCGCTACCGGTCCTGGCTTTGTCGGCGCGTCCGGTTCCTGTGACGTCCGCACGACGGACCTGCCAGCCGCCGGCGGGTTGCCGGTGCTGGTCGTCGACTGTGGCTACGCGACCGCCAAGGACGATCACACCCACTGGAACAAGAGCTGCGGCGCTACCGGCTTTCCGTGCCCACCCACTCCGAACAATCCCACCCCGCACCAGTTCATGACGACCGTCGCACTCACCGATCCACCGGTCCCGATCGCGCAATGGTGCGCCGGAGTGGACGCGCCGATGCCGTCCGCGGCCGCCTTGCGCGACGAGCTCATCCGGCTGCTGACGCCGCCCTCCATCGGCGTTTCACCCGACACCGGAACCGGTCTGGTCAATCTCAAGACGCTCTACTGGGTGCACACCGCGAGCACTGTCAACCTCGGTCGGGCGGCTCTCGTCGGCTTCCCGGTCGAGCTGCGCGTGCACTACCTGCGCACCGACTTCGACTTCGGCGACGGCACCGGTGACACGCTCGCCCCGACGCCGGGCACGCCGTACGACCCGTCGCACGACTGCGGCAACTGCGCGGCCGAATTCGGCCACACCTACCGCGGCGCGGGGCCGGTCACGGTCACGGCTCGCACCTACTGGCAGGGACAATACCGAATCGCCGGCCAGCAGTGGCAGGACATCCCCGGCGCGGTCACCGCCCGCCAGCCCGCGACGGCCGCGCTGACCGTCCGCCAGGCACACAGCACCCTGGTCAGCCGGTGACCGGACCGCCCGGCCGCACGGCCTCAGTCGGGGGTCTGGGTGGACTCTCGCGCCGCTCGCTCGGGATGCTCGGTGCGCTCGTCGGAATCCGCGAGGATCGCCTCGGCCTGCGCCTCCGGATCGTCGCTGCCGACCGCAAGTTCCTCGGGGTTCAGCTCGTGCGCACGCCGCTGGACGCGGTCGGGATCCGGATGCTCGGTCATGCTTCGACCGTAATACCCCGCAGCCGCCGGCAACCACGCTTCCGGCAACCACGCCGGCAGGCGATGATGCGGCCATGACGATGACCGCGGCAGAGACCGCCGAAGCGGTGCGCACCGGTGCCCGGTCCGCACCGGAGCTTCTCGAGCAGGCGCTGCACCGGATCGCGACCCATGACGGTGACCTGCGCGCGTTCCGGACCGTCCGAGCCGATCAGGCCCGCGCCGAGGCCGAACGAGTGCACGCACACCCCGACCGGGCCCGGTTGCCGCTCGCCGGAATCCCGCTGGCGGTCAAGGACAACGTGCCGGTCGCGGGTGAGTACCTGGGCAACGGGACCCTCGCCGGGGACCGCACGCCCCAGCAGGCCGACCACGAGGTGGTGGCCCGGCTGCGCCGGGCCGGCGCCGTCGTCGTCGGGCTCACCAACGTCCCCGAGCTGTGTGTCTTCGGGGCAACCGATTCGGCCGCGACCGGGATCACCCGCAATCCGTGGGATCTCGACCGCAGCCCCGGCGGGTCCTCCGGGGGCAGCGCCGCGGCGGTGGCCGGCGGGCTGGTGCCGGCCGCGCACGGCAACGACGGCATGGGCTCGATCCGCATCCCGGCGGCCTGCACCGGCCTGGTCGGCATCAAGCCGGGCCTGGGTACCGTCCCCTCCCAGCTGGGCAATGGTTCGTGGTTCGACATGGCCGAGAACGGGCCGCTTGCCACCACCGTCGAGGACTGCGCGCTGTTGCTCTCGGTGATGGCCGAGCGGCCCGAACTCGCCGGCCCGCGCGACCTCGACTCCCGGCCGCGGATCGGCATCTCGGTCAAGGCCCCGCTGCCCGGCCTGCCGGTGGACCGGGAGTATGCCGGCGCCGCGCTGCGGGCCGGCGACCTGCTCGCCTCGGCCGGCTTTCCGGTCGAGCATGCCGAGCTGCACTACCCCACGATGGCGGGCCCGGCGGCCCTGGCCCGCTGGTTCGCCGGTGCCGAACGCGATGCCAGCACGCTGGACCGGTCCCGGCTCGACGGCCCGGTCGCCATGCACGCCCGGCTCGGCCGGCTGATCCGGGCCGCCGGCGGGCCGCGCCCGGGCGGGCGCACGGCGTGGCAGCAGGCCGCCCGGCGCTACTTCGCGCAGGTCGACGTGCTGATCACCCCGACGCTCGCCCAACTGCCGTTGCCGGCCCACGCCTGGCACACCCGCAGCTGGGCCGCGAACGTGCTGGCCAGCATCCGGTACGCGCCGTTCGCCGCGGCCTGGAACCTGGCCGGCTGGCCCGCGATGGCGGTACCGGCCGGCGTGCACCCGTCCGGCCTGCCGCTGTCGGTCCAGCTCGTCGGGCCGCCGGGCGGCGAGGCGACGCTGCTCGCGGTGGCCCGCCACCTGGAACGGCTGAACCCATGGCCCCGGGTCGCGCCGGCCTACCGTGCCGGGGCGACCTGACCCGCTCGTCCGGGAGCGGCCGGCGAGGTCACTCCGACACCGTTCCGGTGGTGTAGAAGCGCTTCAGCCAGGCCATCCGCGCGCTGGAGACCTCCTCCACCGTCTGGCTGGCACAGGTCGGCAGGCCGCGGGCCAGGTCGATGTTGGCCTGGGTCTCGGCATCGGAGGTGGCGTTCAGCGAGACCCACATGCTCGGCCCGCAGGCGCGGACCGCGCCGGTCTCCTGGTTGCGGATCACATGGAACACGGCATCCTCCATCGCCATCGATACCCCACCCGCAGCCGGTGTGCCCGGCCCGGCCATCGGCTGCTCCCCAGGCACCGGCCACGGCGCCGTCGAGCCGAAGCCGGCCGGGTTCCGGCTCACCGAGATGTGCAGGTGGTACTGGTGCGGGTCACCCTGCTGGGCGTGGTAGCCGCCCGGGTTGTCCCAGTCGGTGATCCGGCCGCGATAGATCGCGTAGCCGTCGGGGTAGACCCGGACGTCGCGGGCGGCGTACATCCGGTTGACCATCCCGAACAAGGCCTCGCAGTCGGGCGCATCGCGGACCGGCACCACGCCGGGCACCCCGCTCACGTCCGCGGCGATGTCCAGCGCGCGCACCGTGCCGTCCAGCCACGGGTTGTGATCGGAGGCGGAGCCCTCGGCGAAATGCGCGGCATCACCGATGGTGCCCGTCTGCGGCGAGTTCAGCCAGCCCGCGCCGGGGTAGTCGGCCTGCAACTGATGCAGCAGGGTCAGCAGTGCCGGCGCCAGGCGGTAGCGCGCGTCCCCCGTCCAGACCATCGCGCCTCCCCCGGGACCCGACCTGCCCGGGTCACGACCGACGGCGAGCCGCCCGGCACCGGACCGGAATGTCGCCGCGATCCAGTCTCGCGGCCCGGCGCCGGTTTCGCCAGCTCAGGACGGAAACGGGCCGATCTGCTGCAGCGCCCAGGTGTTGCCGTCCGGATCGGCGAAATGCGCGTAGTGCACGCCACCCAGATCGACCACCTCGCTGACCGCCACCCCGGCGGCGACCAGCTGCTGCCGGGCGGCGGCGACATCGGCGACCACCAGGTGCAGTCCCCGCAGCCGGCCGGACATCGCCGGCTCGTAGAGGCCGGTGCCCAGCACGATCGAGGCCGCCGAACCCGGCGGGGTCAGCTGCACGAAGCGCTGGCCCGGCTGCGGCTGGACGTCGTGGTCGAGGGTGAAGCCCAGCCGGTCGGCGTAGAAGGCCGCCGCCCGGTCGATGTCGGACACCGGGACCGGCACCAGCTCGAGTTTCATCGTCAGCGACACGGACGGCCTCCTCCGGGATGTCTGGACAGACAACACCACGGCACCGGGAACCTACCCCGCCTGGAGCCGACGAGCCGGAGCCCGACGAACTCGAACCGACGAAGCCGGAGCCGGAACCGACGGCCTGGAGCCCGACGGACTCGAAGCGACGGACTGGAGCCGACGCGGGGACTCGAACCCCGAACCGCTCGATTACAAGTCGAGTGCGCTACCAATTGCGCCACGCCGGCCACACCCCGGCGCTACACCCGGGGCACCGCAATCCTAGACAGCGACCGGCCACCGAACACCCCGCCGGGTCGATCCGCCGGCCGGCCCGGTACGAATGACCGCGTGACCCGCCTGCACAAGCCCCGCGCCGGCTTCTGGATCCGCCTCTGCGTGATCGTCCTCTACCCCCTCGACAGCCTGCTCTTCAAGCTCCGCTGGCATCACCTCGACCGGATGCCGGCCACCGGCGGCGTGCTGGTCGCGGTCAACCACATCTCGCAGGCCGACACCGCGACGATGGCCCGGCTGATCTGGCAGTCCGGTCGCATCCCGCGCTTCCTGATCAAGCACACCGTCTTCGAGTGGCCGGTGGTCGGCCGGGTGATGGCCGGCGCCGGCCAGCTGCCGGTCTACCGGGGCAGCGACCAGGCCGCAGATTCGCTGCGGGCGGCGGTGGCCGCGCTGCAGGCCGGGGAGTGCGTGATCATCTACCCCGAGGGCACCATCACCCGCAACCCCGACTACACCCCGATGCAGGCCCGCACCGGCGTCGCCCGGCTGGCCCTGGCCTGCCCGGACGTCCCGGTGATCCCGATCGGCCAGTGGGGCGCGCACCGGACGCTGGGCCGCGGCGGCCAGTTCCGGCCACTGCCCCGGCACCGGCACGAGGCCTCGCTCGGCGAGCCGGTCGACCTGGCCGAGTTCCGCGGCCAACCCGGCTCCGAGCCGTCGGCCGAGCTGCTGCGCGCGATGACCGACCGGATCATGGCCGCGGTCGGCGAGCAGGTGGCGCTGGCGCGGACGAGCGCCGACGGCCACCCGGCGGCGGAGCGCCCCACGGACCAGCACCCTGGGGACCCGCACACCGCCGGCGACCGGCCGGCCTGACCCGCAGCCACGCCCTCAGCCCGGCGGCCCGGAGCTGCCCCGCACCACCAGCTCGCACGGCAGCAGCCGCTGGACCGCCGTGGCCCGGGGCCGGTCGTCGAGCAGCAACTCGATCGCCGCCCGTCCCTTGCCGGCCAGCGGCTGCCGCACCGTGGTCAGCCCCGCTCCGGCCGCGGCCGGCACGTCGTCGAACCCGGTCACCGTGACCCCCGGCCGGCCCCGCGCCTGCAGCTCGTCCAGCACGCCGAGTGCCAGGATGTCCGACAGGCACAGCACCGCGGTCAGGTCCGGCGCCGCACCGAGCAGCGCGGCGGCCCCCAGCGCGCCCTCCTCCCGGGAGTTGGCCACGCGCTCGGTCACCAGCACGCGAGCCCCGGCTGGCAGCGTGTCGCGCAGCCCGAGCAGCCGCAGCTGACGCACCGGGTGCCGGACGGCTCCGGCGGCCACCCGGTCGGCCAGCGGGGACGGCTTCGGCTCGGCCGGCACGTCCTCGTCCCGGCGGACCGCCACCACGCCGATCCGGCGGTGGCCGAGCCCGGCGACGTGTGCCCCGATCAGGGCGCAGCCGGCCCGGTCGTCGATCCCGACGAAGTCCACCCCGGGCAGCCCGAGCGGGGTGTCCACGATCACGGCCGGCTGCGGCCGGGCCAGCACCGCGGCGAGCAGCTCGTCGGCGGCCGACAGCGCCGAGACCACGAACCCATCCACCGCCGCCCGCTGCACCGTCTCCAGGTGGTCGCGGCCGGCGGGCACCATCAGCAGCGACCGGCCGCGTTCGGTACAGGCCGAAGCCAGGCCACCGACGTACTCCACCGCACCGGGGTCGTGGAAGGCATACTCCAGGCGCTCGGCGAAGATCAGCCCGACCGCGTCGGCCTGCCGGGTGCGCAGTGACCGGGCGACCGGATCGGGCCCCGGATAGCCCAGCTCCACGGCTGCCGCCAGGACCCGGTCGCGCAGGTCCGCGGACAGCTGGTCGGGCCGGTTGTAGGCATTGGACACGGTCGTCCGCGAGACCCCGACCCGGGCGGCCACCGCGGCAAGGGTGGCCCCCGGACGTCCCCGCCGGGGGACGTCCGGCCGCACCGGATCGTCAGCCATCACCCCCACGTTATCGGGTGACCGGCGCTAATCCGGTCGCGCGCGGCGCGGGCGTCCCGACAGAATCTGGCCATGCCCGAACTCGTCCGACCCGCCCCCCAGTACGCCGATTCCTTCCGCGCCGCGATGGCCGACTTCATCGCCGAGGGCCGCGGCGCCCCGGACGACGACTCCGCCCTCGGCCGGGGCATCGCGGAGTTCGCCGGCCGGTGGCAGTCCGACGCCGGCTTCGCCGAGTTCCTGGACGCGCTGCACGCCGCGGGCGACACCAGCCGGCCGGCGCCGCCGAACTGGACCCACGTCAGCACGTTCTGGTGGGCCGACGGGGCCGAGTTCCTGGGCTCGATCCGGATCCGACACGAGATGGTGCCGGCGGTACTCGAGGATGCCGGCCTGATCGGCTACGACATCGCCCCGCGGGCCCGCCGCCGCGGTCACGGCACCGCCATGCTGCGCGCGGCGCTCCCGCACGCTCGGGCGCTCGGTTTCGACCAGGCGCTCATCAGCTGCGACTCCGACAATCTCGCCTCGCGCCGGGTGATGGAGAACAACGACGGCGTGCTCGACGGCGAGCGGGACGGCAAGCTGTGGTTCTGGGTGCCGACCACGCCGACCTGAGACCACGCCCGCCTGAAGCCGCACCGCCGACCTGGGACCACGCGCGCCTGAAGCCGCACCGCCGAGCTGAGGTCCGCACCGCCGGCCGGACATGCGACAGCGGCCGCCCCCTGAGGCCAGGGGACGGCCGCCGCGTGCCTAGCGGACTAGTCGTGGTTGGTGGCCAGCGCCTGCAGCGAGGAGTACGGGCCGTTGAAGTAGTCCTGGTCGCCCGGGAAGGTGCCGGAGTCGGCGTACTGCCACATGGTCCAGGTCGCAGTACCGGCCGGCGGGGTCGGCGCGGTCGAGCTGTACTTGGCGATCCAGAACGGGTTCGTCGACGCGAACGCGCTGGAGTTGCCCGTGCAGGTCGTCCACCAGTCCAGCGTCGTGTAGATCATCGGGTACTTGTTGTACTTGGCGTGGATCTCGTTCGAGAACGCCCGGACCCAGCTGACCATCGCCGACTGCGACAGGCCGTAGCACTCGGCGCCGCTCGGGTTGTACTCGATGTCCAGCGCCGGCGGCAGGGTCTTGCCGTCGGCGGACCAGCCACCACCGTGCGCGGCGAAGTAGTCGGCCTGGACGGTGCCGGACGAGCTGTTCGGGTGGGCGAAGTGGTACGCGCCGCGGATCATGCCCGCGCTGTAGGAGCCGTTGTACTGCTGGGCGAAGTACGGGTTGGTGTAGGTGGTGCCCTCGGTCGCCTTGACATAGGCGAACCGGGCGCCGTTGGCGTACGCCGTGGACCACGCGACGTTGCCCTGGTAGCTGGAGACGTCCATGCCCTGGACGTAGGTGGCGGCGTTCGCCTGGGCGGGCATGAGCAGGCCGGCGGCGAGCGCGCCGACTGCCAGCGCACCGGCCGCGATGCCGGTGGTGAGCCTGTTCCGGATGCCGGCCAGCGGCCGTGCTGCGAACATGCAGTTCTCCTCGGAAGGTGGGGACGGCGGGGGCAGCCGCCCGCGGGGGAATGATCTTGCGGGATAAATATGTGCAAATCTGGCGCAATGGTCAATGGTCTTTGGTATCGAATCGGCATCGCTTGACGCCGAGCGATGCCGACGGGTCCAATGGCAGCGTCGTCGACCGCTATGCCGGTCGGGGCTGCCGCCTTCCATCGGTGGGGGCGGACCACAGCACCGGCCGGAATACCGTGAGGCCCGCGCACCCGCGCGAGCCCGTACCCGGTGCGGTCACCGCTCACCGAGAGGATCAGCGATGGCTGAAGTCCAGTACGTGGAGGCTTCCCGGATCTACCCCGGAAACCCCGTCCCCGCAGTGAACCGCCTCAACCTCGACGTCGCCGACGGCGAGTTCGTCGTGCTCGTCGGCCCGTCCGGCTCGGGCAAGTCCACCGCGCTGCGCATGCTCGCCGGCCTGGAGGACGTCGACCAGGGCGAGATCCGGATCGGCGGGGTGGACGTCTCCCAGAAGCCGCCGAAGGACCGGGACATCGCGATGGTGTTCCAGAACTACGCGCTCTACCCGCACATGTCGGTCGCCGAGAACATGGGCTTCGCCCTGAAGCTCAAGGGCGTCTCGAAGGAGGAACGGGCCCGCAAGGTGCTCGCCGCGGCCAAGCTGCTCGACCTCGAGCGCTACCTGGACCGCAAGCCCAAGGCGCTGTCCGGCGGCCAGCGCCAGCGGGTCGCGATGGGCCGGGCGATCGTCCGCGAGCCCAGCGTGTTCCTGATGGACGAGCCGCTGTCGAACCTCGACGCCAAGCTGCGCGTGGAGACCCGCGCCAACATCGCGGCGCTGCAGGCCCGGCTGGGCACCACCACCATCTACGTGACCCACGACCAGGTCGAGGCCATGACGATGGGCGACCGGGTCGCGCTGCTCAAGGACGGCATCCTGCAGCAGGTCGACACGCCCCGCAACCTCTACGACCGGCCGGGCAACGCCTTCGTGGCCGGCTTCATCGGCTCGCCCGCGATGAACCTGGTCAAGGTCCCGGTCGCCGAGAACGGCGCCCGGCTCGGTGACGTCGAGGTGCCGCTCAAGCCGGACGCGATGGCCGCGATCCGCTCGGCCGGCCTGAAGGAGGTCATCCTCGGCGTCCGGCCGGAGTCCTTCCACGCGGCACAGGACGGCGGTGGCCTCAAGCTCAAGGCCACCCTGGTCGAGGAACTCGGCGCGGACGCCTTCGTCTACGGCGAGCTGCCCGGCCTGAAGACCCAGGACGTCGGCGACGACGGCGGCGCCAAGCCGTTCACCGTCCGCTTCGACGGCCGTGTCCCCCCGAAGATCGGCAGCGAGATCGCGCTGACCGTCCGGTCCGAGGAGACGCACGTCTTCAACCCGGAGAGTGGCGAGCGGCTGGGCGACTAGCCAGCGGTACTGCGAAGGGGACGCCGACCACCGACGGCGTCCCCTTCGTCGTGCGTTCGGGGTGTCAGGCCAGCCGGCGCTGCCGGGCCACCTCGGCCAGCGTCACCGCGGCGGCCACCGAGGCGTTCAGCGACTCGGCCAGGCCGGTCATCGGGATGGAGAGCCGGACGTCGCAGGTCTCGCCCACCAGCCGTGACAGGCCGCGGCCCTCCGAGCCCACCACGACCACCAGCGGATCGGTGGCGAAGCCGAAGTCGTCCAGCGTCGTGTCGCCGTCCGCATCCAGGCCGGCCACCTGCAGGCCGGCCTGCTGGCAGTCCCGCAGCGCCCGCACCAGGTTGGTCACCTGGGCCACCGGGATCCGCGCAGCGGTGCCCGCCGAGGTGCGCCAGGCAGTCGCGGTGACGCCGGCCGAGCGGCGGGTCGGCAGCACGATGCCCTGCGCGCCGAAGGCCACCGCGGACCGGATCACCGCGCCGAGGTTGCGCGGGTCGGTCACGCCGTCGAGCGCCACCAGCAGCGGCGTGGTGGTGGACTGTGCCACCAGGTCGAGCAGGTCGGGCAGCTCGTCGTAGACGAAGGCCGGCACCTGCAGCGCGATGCCCTGGTGCAGGATGCCGCCGGTCCGCCGGTCGATCTCGGACTTGCTGACCTCCAGGATCGGCAGCCCCCGGTCGGCGGCCAGGTGGATCGCCTCGGTCACCCGCTCGTCCGCCTCGATGCCGACGGCGACGTACAGCGCGTTCGCGGGGATCGCGGCCCGCAGCGCCTCGGCGACCGGGTTGCGCCCCACCAGCAGCTCGGGTGCGTCGGTGTTGCGGGGGCCGCCCCGTCGCCGGCCGGACTCCGCAGACCGGCGCTCGGCGGCCGCAGCCCGCCGGGCCGCCGGATGCCCCTTGCGCTCGGTCGCCTTCGGGGTCGGTCCCTTGCCTGCCAGCCCGCGCGCCCGGTTCCCGCCGGAGCCGACGGTGGCGCCCTTCTTGCCCTTGCGGACCGCGCCACGGCGAGATGAATTGCCTGCCATTATCGACCTGTTCTCGTTCGGATTCGGGCGTTACCTGGCCAGCGTCCAGCGCGGGCCGTCCGGGGTGTCCTCGACGACCACGCCGGCCGCCGCCAGGGTGTCCCGGATCTGGTCGGAGGAGGCGTAGTCCTTGCGCTCGCGTGCTGCCTGCCGCTGCCGCAGCGCGAGGTCGATCAGCTGCGACACGGTGTCGTGCAGTGCCACGGCCTCCCCGCTGGTGGCCTGCCAGCGCAACGGGTTGAGGCCCAGCACGTCGGTCATCGCCAGCACCGCCGCCAGCGACTCGGCCACCGCCGTCTTGTCCGAGGCGGCCAGCGCGGAGTTGCCGGCTCGGCGGGCCCCGTGCAGCACCGCGAGCGCCTGCGAGACGTTGAGGTCGTCGTCCATCGCCGCGCAGAACTCGGGCGGCGGCTCGGGCAGCCGTTCGGGCTCCCCGACCAGTTCGACGGCGCGCTGCACGAAGTTCTCCAGGCCGGTGTACGCGGTGGCGGACTCGGCCAGCGACTCGGCCGAGTACTCGATCGCGGAGCGGTAGTGCACCGCCCCGAGGTAATAGCGCAGCTCGACCGGCCGCCAGCGCTTTGCCATCTCGGCGATGCTCACTGTGTTGCCCAGCGACTTCGACATCTTCTCGCCGGCCATCGTCACCCAGCCGTTGTGCATCCAGTAGCGGGCGAACTCGCCCCCGGCCGCGACCGATTGGGCGACCTCGTTCTCGTGGTGCGGGAAGATCAGGTCCAGGCCACCGCCGTGGATGTCGAACGCCGAGCCGAGGTACTTGCCGGCCATGGCCGAGCACTCCAGGTGCCAGCCGGGACGCCCGTCCCCCCACGGCGTCGGCCAGCTCGGCTCACCCGGCTTGGCCGACTTCCAGAGCGCGAAGTCGCGCGGATCGCGCTTGCGGGACTCGCCCACCGAGTCGCCGGCCGGCAGCATCTCGTCCACCTTCTGGCCGGACAGCCGCCCGTACGCCGCGAACGACCGGACATCGAAGTAGACGTCGCCCTCGGAGGCGTAGGCGTTCCCGGTCGAGATCAGCCGCTGCATCAGGGTGATCATCTCGGGGATGTGCCCGGTCGCACGCGGCTCGATGGTCGGTGGCAGGCAGCCGAGGATCCGGTAGCCGTCGCGGAATGCCTGCTCGAAGATCGTGGCGTGCGCCCACCAGGGCCGGCCGGCCTCGGCCGCCTTGGTGAGGATCTTGTCGTCGATGTCGGTGACGTTGCGGACGAAGGTCACCTCGTAGCCGCGGTACTCCAGCCACCGGCGCAGGATGTCGAAGTTGAGCCCGGACCGCAGGTGCCCGATGTGGGGCTCGCCCTGGACCGTGGCTCCGCACAGATAGATCGAAGCCTGGCCGGGAACGAGGGGCTCGAAGTCCCGGACCGTCCTGGTAGCGGTGTCGTACAGCCTGAGCGTCACCGGGCAAGTCTACGGGGCACTTACCGCACAATGACCCGGGTCGGCGTCACCCGGACCACCACCCGGATGTTGTCGGTCCCCTCGTCGCCGGTGTAGCTCTGGCCGGTGTAGATCTGCGACAGCCGCTCGATCAGCTGCGGGCCGCCGTCTGTGGTCATGCTGACCGTCCCGCGCACCTCGACGTAGCGGTACGGGTCGGCCTTGTCGAGGATCAGCACGCTGGCCCGCGGGTCCCGGAGCCAGTTCGTCTCCTTCTTGCGGCCCTGGGTGGTCGACAGCAGCAACTGGTCGCCGTCGTGGGTCGCCCACAGCACCGAGGTCTGCGGCGAACCGTCGGTGTTGCTGGTCGCCACCACCACGAAGTTGGCGTCGTCGAGCAGGGTCCTGGCACGCTCCGGCAAGGCAGTCATTCCTTGATCGTACGAAGGGCAGGGCCGGCGCCGCCGACTAGATTCGGTTCGTGGACACTTCCTCGCACGAGCTGCATCCCGACTCGATCGCGGTCGCCGCGGGCCGGCCGGACAGGTCCGGCGCCGGGCCGGTGAACCAGCCGGTAGTGCTGACCTCGACCTTCCACGCCGGCGGTGACCGCGTCTACGGGCGTGACGGCAACGACACCACCGCGGCCTTCGAGGCCGCGGTGGGCGCGCTGGAAGGCGGGCACACGGTCAGCTTCGCCTCCGGGGTGGCGGCCACGAACGCGCTCGTCGCCGACCTGCCGGCCGGAGCGGCGCTGGTGCTGCCGGACTCCTTCTACAACTACCACCGGACGATCTTCGACCGGCAGGCCGAGCTCGGCCGGCTGGAGCTGCGGGTCGTCGACGTCACCGACCTCGACGCGACCGTCGCCGCGCTGGACGGTGCCGCGCTGCTCTGGCTGGAGCTGCCCACCAACCCGGGACTGGTGGTGCCGGACCTGCCCGAGCTGGCCGCCGCGGCCCGGCACCGGGGCGTGCTCAGCGTCGTGGACGCGACCCTGGCCACCCCGCTCGGCATCCGGCCGCTGGAGCACGGCGCGGACGTGTCGATGCACTCGGCCACCAAGTGGATCGCCGGCCACAGCGACCTGTTGATGGGCGTGCTGACGGTGGCCGACGAGCAGCGGCACGCGGCCTTGCTCGCCCGGCGCAGCCTCACCGGCGCGATGCCCGGCGCGCTGGAGTCGTTCCTGGCCCTGCGCGGGGTGCGGACGCTGCCGGTCCGGCTGGAACGGGCGTGCGCCAACGCCACGGTGCTGGCCGATCGGCTAGCCGAGCACCCGGCCGTCCGGGCGATCCACTACCTCGGCTTCGACAGCCACCCGCAGGCGAAGCTGGTGGACACGCTGCTGGACCACCACGGGGCGATCGTCTCGTTCACGCTCGGGTCGGTGGAGGCCGCGGACGCGCTGTGCCGCCGGGTACGGCTGATCACGCACGCCACCAGCATCGGCGGGGTGGAGTCGCTGATCGAGCGGCGCGGCAGCTACCCGGGCGAGCTGGCGCAGGGCACCCCGGCCGAGCTGATCAGGCTGTCGGTCGGCGTCGAACACGTCGAGGACCTCTGGGCCGACCTGGCACAGGCGCTGGCCTGACGGGCGCCCCTCCGTGCCCAGCCTCGACCAGCGGGGACGCGGTTCAGCGGGCGATGACAGCGGTGGCGATCGCGGCCAGGCCCTCGCCCCGGCCGGTGAGGCCGAGCCCGTCGGTGGTGGTGGCCGCCAGGCTGACCGGGGCGCCGACCACGTCGGACAGCAATGCCTCCGCGTCCTGCCGGCGCGGCCCCAGCTTGGGCCGGTTGCCCACGAGCTGCACAGCCAGGTTGCCGACCCGCCAGCTGCCCTTGCGGAGCAGGCTCATCACCTCTACCAGCAGGTCGATGCCGGACGCGCCGTCCCACCGGGGATCGTTGGTGCCGAAGACCGCCCCGAGATCGCCGAGACCCGCCGCGGACAGCAACGCGTCGCACGCGGCGTGACAGACCACGTCACCGTCGGAGTGCCCGGCACACCCGTCGACGTTCGGCCAGAAGAGCCCGGCGATCCAGCACTCGCGGCCGGCCTCGACCGGATGGACGTCGACCCCCACGCCGACCCGCGGCATCGTCATCGGCTGGCCACCAGCAACTCGGCCAGCCGCAGGTCGTACGGGGTGGTGATCTTGAAGGCCGTCTCGTCGCCCGCCACCGTCACCACCTTGCCGCCGTGGGCCTCCACCACGCCGGCGTCATCGGTGGCGACCAGCTCCGGGGCGGCCGCGTAGGCCTGCCGCAGCTCGGCCAGCCGGAAGCCCTGCGGCGTCTGCACCCGGCACAGCTCACCGCGGTCCACGGTCTCGACCACCCGTCCGTCCGCCACCCGCTTGACGGTGTCGACCACGGGCACCACCGGGATCACCGCCTCGGCTCCGGCGAGCAGGGCGTCGACCACGTTCGAGATCATCTCAGTGGGCACCAGCGGCCGGGCCGCGTCGTGCACCAGCACGAATTCCGTGCTGTCAGACAGCGCGGCCAAGCCCCGACGCACCGATTCGGAACGGGTGTGGCCGCCCGGCACCACCGTGACCGGGCCGGGCCCGAGCACGGTGCTCAGACTCTCGGCAGCGGCCGCCGGGGCGACCACCACCACCTCGTCGACAGCAAGGTGCTCGGTGAATGCGGCCAGCGACCAGTCCAGGAGGCTGCGCCCGGCGAGGCCGACCAGGGCCTTAGGCATGCCCAGCCCAAGTCGTTCACCGGAACCGGCCGCGACCAGGACCGCAGCAACACTCATCGCCGCACAACGCCGATAGAGAAATGATCAGGCGACGGCTTCGGCCAGCACCTCGTCCAAGACGAGTTCGGCCTTGTCCTCGTTGGTTCCCTCGGCCAGTGCCAGTTCGCTGACCAGAATCTGGCGGGCCTTGGCCAGCATCCGCTTCTCGCCCGCGGACAGGCCCCGGTCCTTCTCGCGACGCCACAGGTCGCGGACGACCTCGGCGACCTTGTTGACGTCACCCGAGGCGAGCTTCTCGCCGTTGGCCTTGTAGCGCCGGGACCAGTTGGTGGGCTCCTCGGTGTGCGGTGCGCGCAGCACCTCGAACACCCGGTCCAGCCCCTCCTGCCCGACGACGTCACGCACCCCGACGATTTCGGCATTGTCGGCCGGCACTCGGACGGTCAAATCGCCCTGCTGCACCTTGAGGACCAGATAGGCCTTTTCTTCACCCTTGATAATGCGCTTCTCGATTGCCTCGATTTTGGCAGCGCCATGGTGCGGATATACGACGGTTTCGCCGACCTCAAAAGTCATAGAGGCAACCCCTTTCGGTTCCCCAAGGGTAACACGTGGCGGCGACACGCCCAGCTCGAAGATCGCCCGCCCCAGCCCTCCCACCGTGCTATACGCGCAGTTGGGCGAGCACCGGCAGCGCGGTCGGGCGAGCCCGGCGAAGCAGCCTCGGGCGCCCTGCCGGCAGCCCCGGCAGCCGGTAGCGAAGCGGGGCCTGGCTCGCCCTGAACGGGGGCCGGGGCCCGGCGCGCGACCCTATCGGCGGCCGGTCGCCCGCGGCTCGCTACGCTGAGCCGGACGGCCGTCGGCGACGGTCGGCTAGTTGCCCCGAGGCGTGAGGAGCTGGAGAGCGTGCCGAAGGAGTTGCCGGGCCGGTCCGGAGCCATTCGACGGTTCACCGCAGCTGCCGCCACCATCGCGGCCGGCGCCTTCCTGCTGGCCGGCTGCGCCGCCGGCCAGGACGCCCAGACGGTGAACCAGCGCCCCCCGATCGACGGCGCCTCCACCGACGCCGGACCGATCTCGGTCCGCACCGCGGCCATCGTCTCGGGCACCGACGGCACCTACACCAAGGGCGGCGACGCCATGCTGCAGCTGGTGCTGGTCAACAACGGCCCGGCCAAGGTGGAGTTGCAGTCGGTCTCCACGCCCGCCGCCGGCAGCACCCAGGTCAGCAACGTCGGCGTGAACGAGACCTCGTCGACCTCGCCCAGTTCGGCCGGTGAGTCCGCCAGCGGATCGGCTACCGCCAGCGGCTCCGCCACGGGCTCTGCCTCCGCGTCGGCCTCGCCGACGGGATCGGCCAGCCCCTCCGAGAGTTCGACCGCGCCGTCCGGCAGCGAGACCCCGAGCAGCCCGATCGAGGTGCCGGCCGGCGGCTCGGTGCAGGTCGGCTTCAGCGCGATCGGACCCAACGTCGTGCTGAACCAGCTGACCGACGCCCTCTACCCGGCCCAGACGGTGCCCGTCACGTTCACCTTCTCCGACGGCACGAGCTTCACCCTCCCGGTGCCGGTGCAGCTGGCCAGCGAGGCCCCGTCCGCGCCGGTGCTCAGCCAGGCGACCGAACCCACCGAGGCCAAGAACTGACCCACCGCTCAGGCGGCCTCGCCACCTGAGCGGTTCTGTCGGTGGCTGCCGGTAGCGTCGCCGCCGTGACCACCTCCACCGGCAGCCCGGGCAAGTCCAGTTCCAAGCAGGGCCGCCGCGCGCCCGGCTACGCCTGCACCGAGTGCGGCATGACGGCGGTCCGCTGGGTCGGCCGCTGCCCGGAGTGCCAGGCCTGGGGAACGATGGCCGAGGAGGGCGTGCGCGCGGCGGCGCTCAGCCTGCCCACCCCCGTCACGCCCCGGGTCGCCGCGCTGCCGATCGGCCGGCAGGACGCGTCGGTGGCCCGCGCGCGGCCGACCGGCATCGCCGAGCTGGACCGGGTGCTGGGCGGTGGCCTGATGCCCGGCGCCGTGCTGCTGCTGGCCGGTGAGCCAGGCGTCGGCAAGTCCACCCTGCTACTGGAGGTCGGCCAGCGCTTCGCGGAGTCCAGTGGCAGCCCTGCCCTGATCGTCACCGGCGAGGAGTCCACCGCCCAAGTGCGGGCCCGGGCCGAGCGGACCCACACGATGCACCCCGAGCTGTACCTGGCCGCCGAGAACGACCTGGGCGCCGTGCTCACCCACCTGGACGAGGTCAAGCCCGGCCTGTTGATCCTCGACTCGGTGCAGACCATTGCCTCGGCCACCGTCGACGGGGTGGTCGGCGGCGTGCCCCAGATCCGCGCCGTCACCGCCTCGATCAGCGCGGTCGCCAAGGAGCGTGGCATCGCCACCGTGCTGGTCGGCCACGTGACCAAGGACGGCTCCATCGCCGGGCCGCGCGCGCTGGAGCACCTGGTGGACGTGGTGCTCTACTTCGAGGGCGACCGGCACTCCTCGCTGCGGATGCTGCGTTCGATCAAGAACCGGTTCGGCGCCACCGACGAGGTCGGCTGCTTCGAGATGCACGAGGAGGGCATCGACGAGCTGCCCGATCCGTCCGGGCTGTTCCTCAGCGCCCGCGACATCGCGGTCCCCGGCACCTGCGTGACGGTGACGGTGACCGGCCGGCGGCCGCTGCTGTCGGAGGTGCAGTCGCTGGTCTCGGCACCGTACGGGCACGCCGGCTCGGCCCGGCGCTCGTTCACCGACCTGGACTCCTCCCGCGCCAACATGCTGCTGGCGGTGCTCGCCCGGCACGCCGGCACCTCGCTGGTCGAGCGGGACGTCTACGCCGCCAGCGTGGGTGGCATCAAGATCGTCGAGCCGGCGGTCGACCTGGCGGTGCTGCTGGCGATCGCGTCCGCGGCACACGACCTCGCACTGCCCGCCACCATGTGCGCGATCGGCGAGGTGTCGCTGTCCGGCGACATCCGGCGGGTGAGCAGCGTGCAGCGGCGGCTGACCGAAGCGGGGCGGCTGGGGTTCCGCAAGGCGTTGGTGCCCGCCGGGTCGCAGTGGTCCCGGGTGCCCGGCATGCAGGTGCTCGAGGTCGCGACCGTGGCCAAGGCATGGGAGTTGCTCACGGCGGTGGGCCGGGCATTTTGACCCCCTACACTGTCTGGCGCAACGTGCTGCGCGATCCGGGACCGGGTCGGCGTAGTTAGATATCCCGGACGGAGGCTTGTCCCCCGCGCCACGGCGGACGCCGGTGGCCCCGTCCGGCCGGATCGAGAGGAACGGTGAGCACCCATGGCGATTTCCGATCGCGACGACGTGCTGCGCACCGTCCTGGCCCTGCTGGCGCCCGGCACCGACCTGCGTGACGGGCTCGAACGGATCCTGCGCGGCAACACCGGTGCCCTGATCGTGCTGGGCTACGACAAGGCGGTGGACGGCATCTGCACCGGCGGCTTTCCGCTGGACGTGGAGTTCTCCGCCACCCGGCTGCGCGAGCTGGCGAAGATGGACGGCGCCGTCGTGCTCACCACCGACCTGGCCCGGATCATCCGGGCCGCCACCCACCTGATGCCCGACCCGTCCATCCCGACCGAGGAGTCCGGCACCAGGCACCGCACTGCCCAGCGGGTCGCGCAGCAGACCGGCTTTCCGGTGATCTCGGTGTCGCAGTCGATGAAGATCATCAGCCTCTACCTCGGCACCCGGCGGCATGTGCTGGAGAACTCGACCTCACTGCTGTCACGGGCCAATCAGGCGGTCGCGACGCTGGAGCGCTACAAGTCCCGGCTCGACGAGGTCGCTCAGACCCTGTCGGCGCTGGAGATCGAGGACCTGGTCACGGTGCGGGACGCCGCCTCGGTCTCCCAGCGGCTGGAGATGGTCACCCGGATCTCGGACGAGATCTCCGGCTACGGCGCCGAGCTCGGCACCGACGGCCGGCTGCTGTCGCTGCAGCTGGAGGAGTTGATGGCCGGCGTGCACGCCGACCGCGAGCTGATCGGCCGCGACTACCTGCCCAGCGGGCGGCGCAGCCGCACGGTCGAGCAGGTGATGAGCGACCTGTCGGAGCTCACGTCGGCCGAGCTCCTCGACCTCACGAACGTGTCCAAGGCACTGGGGTACCCGGGCACTCCGGAGGCCCTGGACCAGCCCGTCAGCCCGCGCGGCTACCGGCTGCTGTCCCGGGTGCCGAGGCTGCCCAGCTCGGTGCTGACCCGGATCGTCGAACACTTCGGCAACCTGCAGAAGGTGCTGGCGGCGACGGTGGACGAGCTGCAGGCGGTGGACGGGGTCGGCGACGCTCGGGCCCGGACGATCCGCGAGGCCCTCTCCCGGCTGGCCGACGCCTCGATCATCGAGCGCTACTCCTAACAGCCACCCACGCCCGGCGTTCCCGTCAGATCGGCTCGGTCAGACGGGTTCGGTCGGTTCGGCCGGACAGGTCCGATGCGGCTCGGCTCGACCGGACGAATTTTGGCTCGGCCGGACGGGTTCGGTCCGGCTCGGCCGGACGGGTCCGATGCGGCTCGGCTCGGCCGGACGAATTTTGGCTCGGCCGGACGGGTCCGATGCGGCTCGGCTCGGCCGGACGAATTTTGGCTCGGCCGGCCAGCCCGGTCGAGCGCTGTTCGAGCCGGTCTGTTTCGGTTCGGTCAGGTCGAATGCAAGCTTCGATCAGGTCGGGGGCGATTCGGTTCGGTCACGTGGTTGTGGCAGGCACGGTCGCCTCTCGGGTCGATCGAGATTTCCCAATCGATCATGGGCAACTCTTGTAGCTGATCATCGTTCGGCGTTAGGTTGGGGCGCCATCGCCGCCACCGCTGCGGCTTCGTCCACTAGGGATTCACCCACTGCGGGGAGGACGAGATGTCGGATGCGCTCATGCTCGAATTCACCGGTGTCACCGAGCAGCAGTACCAGGCAGTCAACACACTTCTCGGGATCGACGCCCGCACCGGAGCCGGTGACTGGCCACGGGGCCTGCTCGACCACACCGGCGCCACGTCACCGGACGGCAGCCTGGTCGTCTTCGAGGTGTGGGACTCGCAGCAGAGCCAGCTGGAGTTCATGAACTCCCGGCTCGGCCACGCGCTCAGCGAGGCCGGCGTGCCGGCACCCTCGCGGGTGCAGTGGTTCAGCGTGGTCGGGCAGACCGCGCCGGGCGCCCACACCGCCCGCACTTCCTGACGCGCGACCGCAGCACCAGGGCCTTGCGCTCCCGCTCGCCGGGCGCGGGATCAGCAGGGGCAGGTCGCGCAGGAAGCCTCGACCGCGCCGCCGATCCGGCGACGCCGCCTGCGGTCGCCCTCGCCCTGCCGGCTCGGGGCTGCCGTCCAGGATGCCGGCCGCGAAGGCACGGCAAGCCGCAGCCGGCGGCCCGACGCCAACAGACCCGGGCGCTCTAGACCTGCGGTCGCTGGCACCGGCCACGAGGTCGCGGCGCACCGGGCCTCGTCGGCCAGCCGCTGCAACCGGGCCCGGCGCAGGAGATCTGCCTGCCGCCAGCGAGCGAGCTCGCCGGTAAGGTGTGCGTACATCTGCCACTCCCAAGTCGACATCGCGGCGTGCCCGCGCGATGGGCGCACCGGGCGCCTGGCACGGTGCTGCCGGGCGACGGGGTCGCCGAACATCACTGTCGCTGATCGGCGCCGTCGCCGATCAGCACTGGTAATGAAGGCAGAACGACATCGGAGCCGGAAGCCTTCCGGCGATGCGAGATCGATACCGGGCAAGCCCGTGGACCGGTTGCCAGGGCGGTGCAGGCGTGGGCAGCAGCACGTCATGGCGACACGGCAGATGCCGAGACCGGCCGCGGGCGTCGCATCGGATACGCCAGGGCCAGAACCGCAGAGGCGGGAACCACCGGGCCCGCGTCCCGGCTGCCGAGCCCCGAGCCGAGCGGCCCGAACCGGCCGCCGGGCCGGCAGGCTGCCGCGGCAGGGAGCCCTGCCGCGACAGCTCAGCGACCGATCCGGTCATGCCGGTGGGAGGCGTCAATCCCCTTCGGAAACCTGGTAGATCTCGTCCGCCACCAGGCCATGCGCCTGCCGGTGCACGATCGCAGCGGCATCGGCCGTCGGAGCGTCCACCAGGCAGAAGATCTTGCCCTGCCCCTCGTCGACCCAGTACCGCAGGTACTGCACGTCGTGACCTTCCTGGGTCTCCAGATCGGCCGCATGCGCCTTCGCCACCTCGGCAGCGGCGACCGGCCCGTCAAGGTTGTGCACATCCATGAACAGCGGCATCTGTCGCTCCTCCCCGTCCTCGCCACGAGCCGGCAGCCCGCGGCTCGTCGGCCGGCTCCGAGCGAAACCAGCCGTCAGGTCATGGTGCCGCCTGCTGCTCGTCGAGACCAGATACCGTTGCGAAACAGGGGTATTCGATGGTGGCAGACATCAGGCGAGAGGTCGCTTCACCGACGAAGGCGGCATAGCTGCCAGCCGCTGCCCAGTCCCCTCACACCAGCCCAGCGGCACCGTCCCCAGCGGTACCGTGCTCACCGGTGACATCGCCCGTATCGAGGTTTTCGGCGCAGTCACAACCCAGGTCGAGCAGGACCTCGCCGTCCGTTCCGACTGCCTCGACCGCCAGGCACCACTGCGACCACGGGAGTTCCGCGGCCTTGGCGCACCGGACGACCAGCTCGTGCTCCCCGGCCGTCAACCGCACCGCCGCGGTGCGCCGGAGCGCCGGAGCCAGCTGGTAGAACCGGGCTGGCCCGTTGCCGGTGACCTCGGGCCTGATCGGCACGCCGTCGAGCAGCACCTCGACCTCGTCGCTGGCGAGGTAGCGGAACGCGACCGTCCGCTCCGACGCCGCGCGCAGGCGGGTCCGCGCATGCACGGTGACGGCCCGATCCGGCACCGCACGCGGGTCGCGCCGCACCGGCAGCAGGTAGCGCCCGGTCAGCTCGCCGAAGTCGGGATCGGACGGCTCCGCCCGGTGGCAGACCCAGCCCGACCCAGCCGGCTCCGCCGCGCCCAGCTCGGTGATCGCCACCGACCAGGCGGCCAGCGACGGGTTGAGCACCGCGCTCTCGTGCCGGTGCCGCAGCACGACATCGCCGTGCGCGGCGTGCCAGATCGCTGTCACCTCGACCGTCCAGCGGGCCGGCGCCAGCGTGTCGTCCCACCGGAACGGCGCGTCGAAGACCTCGCCACCGGCAGCCACCGGCACCGGTTCCCGGTCGACGACGGTGGTGCGGCCACCGCGGTGCAGGGTCCAGGTGCAGCGCGCGGTGACCCGCTCGTCCGGCGCGACGCCGATCACCAGCCGGCCGAGCGTGTCCGCCGCCTCGTCCGGCGCGGTGTGCTCGTCCACCCGGATGGCGGGTCCGCCGAGCCGCCCGACGGCCGCACCGCGGGCCGGGTGTTCGGCCGGCAGCGCCAACACCGCAGTCGCCGGGTCATCGCCGAGATTTCCCAGCAGCCGCAGCAGATCAGCCCGGCGCACCTGGCGATTGCGCCGCTCCCCTAGCACCGACAGCGCCCGCTCGGCGCGGACGAGCAGCTCGACGGACGGCCCGGCCAGCGCCGGCAGCTCGACCACCGTCACCTCGCCGTCCTGCCGCCAGTCGGCGTGCGGCGCCCCGTTCAACCGCACCTCGGCCGGGGCGGTGGTGCCCAGCAGCCGCACGGTGTACCGGCGGCTCCCGACGCCCGCGCCCGGCCGGATCGTCAGCAGGCAGCTGCGCTCGTCCGGGGCCTGGGCCTCGAACGACGTCCAGCCCTGCTGGCCGGACCGGTGCGCCGAGCCGGCACCGTCGTCCAGGTAGTGCCGGCCGGCACCGGCCGCGCCCGGGACCACCTCGAGGATGAGGTGGTCGTCCGGCTGGTCCGCGGTGCTGAGGGCCGGCGCCGCCAGCGGCAGCACCGCGCCCCGCCGGACGAACAGCGGCAGCCGGTGCAGGTCGGCCAGCTGGCGCACCCAGCGCGGGCCGGTGACCAGCTCCAGCGTGTGCCGCTCGACCCACTCGCCCGGGGGCAGCCAGACGTCCACCGTGGCCAGGCCCGTCGCCGGGTCGGCCGGATGCACGGCCGGGGCGACCACCAGGTCGTCGCCCAGCAGGTACTCGTACCGGGCGGCGTAGGCGTTGTCGTCGGCCGGTGCCAGCCAGCTGAGTGGCCGGACCGGCGCGCGTCCCGAGTCGGCCGCCTCCCGAGCGGCGGTGTGGAGGTAGGGCACCAGCGCGTACCGCAGCTCGAACGCCGCCCGCGCCGCCGCCAGTACCTCGTCGCCGAATATCCACGGTCGCCGCTCGGACTCCGGCTCCTGGTTGCTGTGCAGCCGCAGGATCGGGCTGACCGCGCCGAACTGCACCCACCGGACGTACAGCTCGGGGTCGTCCGGGCCGACGTGGCCACCGATGTCGTGGCTCCACCAGCCGTAGCCGACATTGGCGCCGGCCGCGGTGTAGCGGGGCTGGAACCGCAGCGCCGACCACTGCGCGAAGGAGTCGCCGGAGAAGCCGATCGGGTAGCGATGGCTGCCCAGGCCGCCCCACCGGCTGAAGGTGACCGGGCGCCGGTCGGGCCGCCGGCCCAGGTCGGTGAAGTGCAGGTGGTTCAGCCACGGCAGCGGGTCGATGCCGGCCCCGTCGAAGCTGCGGCCCTGCTGCCAGTCCAGCCACCAGAAGTCGACGCCGTCGTCCTCCAGCGGATGGTGCAGCAGCTCGAAGTAGTGCCGGACGAAGGCCGGGTCGGTCACCCGGAACGGCACCGCCCCGGCGGAATCGTGCGCCACCGCCTCGGCGAAGGCGGCGTATCCCTCCTCGAACGGCTGCACGCCGAGCGCGGGGTGCAGGTTCAGTGTGCTGTGCAGCCTGCGCTCGTGCAGCCAGGCCAGGAAGCCGGCCGGATCGGGGAAGAGCTCCCGGTTCCAGGTGTAGCCGGTCCAGCTGTCGGGCAGGTGCCAGTCCATGTCGATCACCACCACGTCCAGCGGCAGCCGCCGGCGCCGGAACTCCTCGACCAGCTCGCGCAGCTCGCCGTCCCGGTACGGCCAGTAGCGCGACCACCAGGCCCCGAGCATCCAGCGCGGGATCACCGGCACCCCACCGCCGAACGCCGTGTAGTCGCGGACCGCGGCGGGATAGTCGTGGCCGTGCCCGAAGAAGTACCAGTCCAGCGCGCCCGGCTCGCGGCTCCGGCCGGACACCCAGCCGTCCTCGAACAGGATCGAACCGGCGTCGTCGTGCACCGCCCAGCCCGAGCGCGACACCAGGCCCGGCTCCAGCCGGGCGTCGCCGCGGCAGGTGTCCACGGTGCGCCGGGCGCCGCCGAGGTTGCGCCGGTCCCGCAGCCCCGGCACCCACCGGGCCGCCGGCATCCCGGTCAGCTCGATCTGCAGGTTGCCGGGATGGAACGGCAGCCCGTCCACCCGGTGGCGCAGCCGGAGCGCCCCGGTGTCCAGCAGCAGGGTGCCGTCCCGCTCGTCCAGCCGGTAGTCCGGCACCGGCCCGCGCCGGGTCGGGAAGGCGTAGGAGGAACGGTCCTCGAACCGGCCGTGCTCGGACCACTCCAGCCGCAGCAGTCGATCGGTGAGGACGGTGAACCGGGCCGGGCCGCGCTGCACGACGGCAGCCGGATCGGCCACCGGCTCGCCGAACAACCCGATCCTGGCGACGAACTCCTCGTCGGCCTCGGTCACCCGCGACTCCCTCCGGTCGAACCTGCGGGCCCCGGGCCACCCCTGGCTCCGGAGCGCTGCCTGCCCCGGGGCGGGGCGTCCCCGCCTGCGGTCAGCGCAGCAGCAGTGGCACCAGCAGCTCGTCCCCGGTCAGCGCGCCGTGCTGGCCGATGAGGGCCGAGAGCCGGGGCTCGGCCCGGCTCCGCACCACCGCGCCCTCGGCGAGCGCGAGCACCACCAGGTCACCGATCCGGTCGTAGGCGGCCGGTGCCACCGATGGCCCGTACCAGCCCCGGGCGACGGCCTCGTCCCGGTCCAGCACCGCGAACCGGTCCCCCAGCCGCTCCTGCCAGCGGCACCGGACCTCCTCGAGCCGGCCGGGTTCGACGTGCACGTAGCGCACCCGGGCCTCGCCGGCCAACGCCCGCACCCCCTCGGACAGCGCCGGCTCGGCGTCGTAGTCGTGCCTGGCCGCCACCGGAACGTCCACCATGCCGTGGTCGGCGGTGACCACCAGCCGGGCGCCGGCCGGCAACCGCTCGGCGAGCAGCTCGACCGCCCGGTCGATCAGGGCCAGCTGCACCCGCCACGCCTGCGACCGGCACCCGTAGCCGTGGCCGATCAGGTCCAGCTCGCCGAGGTAGCAGTAGACCAGGCTCGGCCGGTCGGCCCGGGCGGCCTCGGCCACCGTGCTGGCGAGGTCGGCCGCCGTGACGACCGGCCGGTACGTCCCGCCGCGCAGCACCGCCCGGGTCAGACCGCTGCCCTGGAAGTCACGCGAGGACACCACCGACACCGCCAGGCCGGCGCCGGCGCCGCGTTCGAAGGCGGTCGGCCGGGACTGCAGCCGCTCGGGCACCAGCCGGTCGAGCAGGTCGGCACCGCCCTCGGCCTGCCAGCGCAGCCAGTTGACCGGCTCCCGGAGGCCGGCGACGAGCGAGGTGTAGCCGGTGATGCCGTGCTCGCCGGACGGCAGGCCGGTGCCCAGCGAGGCCAGGCTGCTCGCCGTCGTCGTCGGGAAGCCGGCGGTCAGCGCGCGGCCCGGCAGCCCGGCCAGGAACGGCGCGGCGGACTCGTGCTCGCGCAGCAGGTTCCAGCCGAGGCCGTCGACCAGCAGCACCACGACGCACTCGGCCGCCGGCAGCCGCAGCGGATTGCGCTCGCCGGGCACCCCCAGCGCGCTGAGGGCGGAGGGCATCAGGTCGGACAGGGCAGCCTCGGCATACCGGACGATGCCGGCGGGAGGCGCGGCGGCGGGCACGTCCCGACTCTAGCCGCGGGTCGCGACACCACCCTGCGCCGGCGCCGGCCGCCCACCAGGGCAATTCGTCCAGACCCGCAACGATCTGCGCCGCTCCGGTGGCGAACTCGCCGAATTACTGGTAATTCCTAGTGATCACATCGTCCGCCCGTCCGACCAACCGATCATCCGGACGGACGTCGCTGCCCGGTGCTCCGGACAGCGAAAGTGGCCGACTGGAGCGATCCAGCCGGCCACTTCTCGATGACTGACGATTGATGACAACAAGCCGCCAGTTATGTACTGTCTGTCCCTTAGCAGGTCAGATCGCCTTCAGTTCCACACGTAGTTGCGCACGGTCTTCACCTCCTGTTCCTGCACTGCGTCAGGATTCACCGAACGAAAGGATCGGCGTTGAAGAGCAGGGCGGCAAACTGGCCTCTGCGGCAGGAAAAGCGCCGAGTGCTGGCAGTCCTGGCAGTGGTCGAGCTGGCGGCCGTCACGCTGCCGGTACTGCTCCGGGCGCCGGTGCACCGTCCCGACTTCGGAATCGCCCTGCTGCTCGCCTCGCTGAGCGTCACCTACTCCCTGCTGGTCGTCGGATGGGAGAAGGCACGGCAGTACCTGCTCTTCGAACGAACCCCCACGGTGACCCCGAACGTGCTGGCCACCTGGTGCTTCGCGGCCGCGGTGATGCTGCCACCGACCCTGGCGGGCGCCGTCGCGCTGGTGGCCGCGATCGGAGACTGGCCGTCGTACAACGCGGCGGGCCACCGGGTGCTCTATCGCTACGTCTACAGCGCCTCGGGCGCGGTACTGGCCGCGACGACCGCGAGCTGGGTCGCCAGGCAGGCCCTGCCGCTGCCGGCCTCGCTCGGCCTGGCAGCCGCGGCCTACCTGGTGGTCGGCGTGGGCGCCGTGTCGCTGGCAATGTGTGCATCCGGACATTTTGCCGGTATCCGAGTTATGTTGCACCCCCGTACGCATTATCTGGAACTCATCACGCTCGGAGTTGCGCTGCTGGAATACGGGGTCCAGGCCGCCCGGCTGCCGCTGATCTGGCTCTCGCTGCCGGCCGCGGTCTTCCTGCAGCGCTGGTTCACCAGGGCCGAGCTGCGCGCCCGGGAGCGCACCGAGCGGCCGATGGCACAGGACGCCTGGCTGCACGTGGCCCGGGTCGTGGTCGAGGCGAGCGCGACGGTCACCGTGGTCCGGCTCGACTCGGGAGACCCGATCGCGGCGCGCAGCGTGGCCATGATGCAGGCCGGGTGCGACGCGATCGGCACCTACGCAGACGGCACCGGCCTGGCCATCCTGCTGCCCGACTGCCCGCCGCAGAACGGTGACGCGCTGGCTCGGCGGCTGCGCGCGGCCATGCACGTGCACAAGGTGCCGTGCAACATCGCCTCCGCCTCGAAGCCCCGGGACGGCCAGTACGTCGAGGACCTGCTCGCGGTCGCCGAGGCCGAGCTCGTGGCGAGAGAGGCGTCCAGCCGGACCGCGAACCCGAGCTGACCGCGATGACCGTCCACTCCGAACGACTGCCGCTGGCCCGGCCGCGGCCGGCGCCGGAACCGTGGCGAGCCGGAGCGTGGGCAGCCTGGGCGGCCGCCGTGCTGGTCGAGCTGATCATCTCGGCCCTCGCCGCGTTCTACATCGTCTGGGGCGCGTCGACGACGTGCGGCCAGGCCGCCGACCACCGCAACCTGGTCGACGGCCAGCAGTCGCTCGGCATCGCCGCACTGGTGCTCGGCAGCTGCTGGTTCGGCGCGATCCTGGTGGCTCCGCGCCGCTGGCCGCGGCTGCTGCTCGGCTGGTTGCTCAGCTGCCTGCCGCTGGCCCTGGTGGCGGCGACGCACACCGGCGTGCCGGACTGGACCGGCTCGTTCTGCTTCTGAGCCCGCGCCGCTGACGGGGCCGCGCCGCTGACGGGCCCGCGCTCAGCCGGCCAGCACGAACGTGCTCGGCGTGCCCTGGTGCCCGCCGAGGAATGCTTGCAGGGTGTACGTGCCGGCGCCGACCCGCATCCGGGTGCCGGCACAGGCCGGTTGCGAGGTCAGGCCCGACCACTGGATGTCGCGGCGGATCGGCTGGCCGACCGGCAGCGTGGCCAGGGCGGTTCCCGGCTGGATGGCGCAGTCGTGGCTGCCCCAGACCCGCGCGCTGCCGGTGTAGATGCGCAGCTCGATCTGACTGTCGGACAGGTCCGCCACGCACGGCGCGGGACCGCGGTTGGTCACGACGATGGCGACCTTGGGCTGGGCGCCCGCGGCGTAGCGGGGCTGCCCCGTGCTGGCCGCGATCGCGAGCTGGCCGGCGGCGCAGGCCTTGGGCACGGCGGGCACGCTGTGGTGTGCCGTCGTCGAGGCGCTGGAGGCCGGGACCCCGGCCGCGGGACCGGACGTGCCCGGGCTGCCGGGCGGGGTCGGGCTGCCGGGCGGGGTCGAGCTGCCGCGACCGGTCGGCGTGAAGCTGCCGGTGCCGCGCGGCGCCGCGTCGCCGCCGTTCCGGAAGGCCAGCGCGTAGATGCTCACGGCGGCCAGGGCCAGCACCGCGAGCAGCATGATTCGCCGCCGCCAGTACACGGACGGGGCCTGATCACCAACCGGATGCAACATGTGGCCTACAACGTAGTGGAGACGGCCGTTGCGACCGGGCACGCCCCGCCGAGAACCGCCATGTCAGGATGGGCGCTGCCATGCCAGCCGCCGCCGCCCTCGCCGCCCAGGTCACCGAATGGTTCGACGAGCACGCCCGCGACCTGCCCTGGCGGCACCCGGGCACGCCGGCGTGGTCGGTGCTGGTGAGCGAGGTGATGCTGCAGCAGACCCCGGTGAACCGGGTGCTGCCGGCCTACCGCGCCTGGCTGGAGCGCTGGCCGACCCCCGCCGCGCTGGCGGCCGACCAGCCCGGCGAGGCGGTGCGGATGTGGGGCAAGCTCGGCTACCCGCGCCGGGCGCTGCGGCTGCACGCCTGCGCCAGCGCGATCACCGACGAGCACGGCGGCCGGGTCCCCGACCAACTGCCGGCGCTGCTCGCGCTGCCCGGGGTCGGCGAGTACACGGCGCGGGCGGTGCTGGCCTTCGCGTTCGGGCGGCGGGCACCGGTGGTCGACGTCAACGTGCGGCGGGTGCTGGCCCGGGCAGTGACCGGCCAGGGCCTGCCGGGGCCACCGGCCACCGCCCGCGACCTGGCCCTGATGGAGCGGGTGCTGCCGGCCCCGGACGCTGCGGCGGCCCGGTTCTGCGCGGCGATCATGGAGCTGGGCGCGGTGATCTGCACGGCCGCCGGGCCGGCCTGCACCCGGTGCCCGGTCCGCGAACTCTGCCGGTGGCGGGCGGCCGGCTATCCCGCCTACGAGGGCCCGCTGCCCCGGCCACAGCGGTTCGCCGGCACCGACCGGCAGGTCCGGGGCCTGCTGCTGGACGTGCTGCGGGCCGCCGACGGGCCGGTCGTCCAGGCGAGCCTGGACGCCGTCTGGCCGGACGCCGTGCAGCGCCGCCGCGCGCAGGACTCCCTGGTGGCCGACGGCCTGCTCGACCCGCTGTCGGGTGGCCGGTTCGCCCTGCCGGGGTCGAAGCCACCCGGCTGATCCCGCTCAGCGGCCGGCCGCAACCGCCTCGATCTCGACGGTGATGTCGAACGGCAGACACGGCACCCCGACCACCGTGCAGGCCGGGGCCGGTCCGGGCAGGCCGGCCGCGCAGGTCGCCAGCGCGGCCGCGGCGACGCCGGCGAGCAGGCCGCCCGAGCCCGGAGCGCACGCGACCAGCACCAGCAACCGGACCATCCGGTGCGCCGGGACCGGTGCCTCCCGGAGCGCGGCGAGCACGTTGGCCATCGCGAGTTCCGCCGCCCGCCGGGCGTCCGCCGGGGTGGCCGCCTCGCCCAGCCGGCCGGTGACCAGCGGCTGCGGACCGTCCGGCCCGACCGGGCCCTGCCCCGACACCTGGATCAGCCCACCGCCGACCACCGCGGGCAGGTAGCGCCCCACCGGGGCTGGGGCCCGGTGCGGGCGGTCCACCGGGGGCATCGCGTCACCTGCGCCTCTCGGTCCGGGCCGGCCGCCAGGTACCGGCGCCCGGTTGCGAATAGCGTTATCGGATAAGGCAGTCCGGGCAGCGGTACGGCTTGACGGGTCAAACCGTACCAGGGCAGACTGGCCTGGTTACCAAAGGGACTATTGCCACCCGACGGGCTGCGCCACACCGGCAACCACGGCGCTGGCAACCGTGGGGCAGGCAACCGTGGAATTCGGCAACCGTGCCGCCGGGGCGAGGAGTTCCCGCGTCCCCGTTCCCGACACGTAGCCGAGCCGCACCGTCCACCCGCGCACACCCACCCGAACACCATGACCAGGAGGCCCGACCGTGCCCATCGTGAGGATCGAACTCACCGACGAGAACGTCACCCGCGAGCAGAAGCGGCAGCTCGTCCAGGGCGTGACGGACCTGCTGCACGACGTCATGAACAAGCACCCGGAGCGGATCTACGTCCTGATCGACGAGGTGGCGGTCGACAACTGGGGCGGCGGCGGGTTGCTGGTCAGCGAGCGGCGGGCCGGCGGCTTCGACGGCATCTGCGACTGCGGCCAGCACGAGGCGGCCAAGGAGGCGATGAAGCCCCAGCTGGTCGAGTACGGCTATCGCCCGGAGGAGAGCTGACCGCGCCCATCGACAGCGGCGCCGGCCGGACGACCCCGATCCCCCGGCCGACGCCGCCGGCTCCCCCCCGATGGACCCGGCGCCCCGCCTACCGCTGACCCACCAGCCGCTCCAGGCCGAGGAAGTCCGCGATGGCCGGCTGCACCCGGGCCGGGTGCAGGTCGATGAGCTCGTGCACCGCCACGCCGGCGGCCAGGTACGGGTCCTCGGCGATGATCTGCTCGACCTTCTCGCGCCCGAGATCGCGCACCAGGATGAAGCCGCCGTCACCGGGTGACCGCCGGCCGCCGAGCACGAACTCGTTCGCCGCGAAATGCCGGTCGATGAACTCGAAGTGCTGCGCGCGCACCGGAGTGACCTCCTCCTCCGGCACGATGTAGTTCACGAAGACCAGGTACACCGTTGCTCCTCGGCTGGATCGGGCGGCGGCGGTGCTACTGGTCGCCGCGGTTGCGGGCCAGCATGATCACGCCGCCGGGGATGTTCGGGTGCTCGGACTTGACGACGTCGAAGCCGCCCTGGTCGAAGGCGTCGCGCCAGCCGTCCTCGTCGAGCAGGCCCTGCCCCATCAGCGCGTGGATCAGCGTGAACTCGGGCGTGAAGGTCTCCGGCGCGGCCCGGTCCCGGGTCGGCGGCTGCACCTCGACCGCGAGGATGTGGGCCCCGGCGGGCATCCGGCGGGACAGGCCGCGGACGAACTCGATGAAGTACTCCAGGCCCTTGCCGAGCACCTCGTGCATGAAGAAGAAGCCGACCAGCAGGTCCACCGTCTCCAGCTCGGGGATCGCGTTCGGGTCGGAGGCGTCGGCGAGCACCGCCTTGACCTTGCCGGTCAGGCCCTCGTTGTCGATCTCCTTGTTCGCCTCGGCGATCGCGTCGGCGTCGATGTCGACCCCGATGCCGGCCGCGCCCTTCGCGTTCGCGATGCCGATCAGGTTGCGGGCGTTGCCGCAGCCGAGGTCGGCCACCTTGGTGTAGTCGAGTTCCTCGAGGATCCGGTGGATGTAGGGCTTGACGTCGTCGAGACCGAGGTTGGCCGACGAGACCGCCACGATCCGGCCGTCCCGGGTGATGTCGGTGCCGTAGTGGTGCGTGCCGGCGACCAGATCACCGAAGCGCAGGAAGGGGAAACCGAAGCCGCCGGCGATCCAGAAGATGTAGCCACGGTCGTGGAAGAGTTCCGTGCCGTAGCCGGTCAGCCGGTAGGTGTCGCCGTCCGGATAGACCACCCCGCGATCCACCAGGTAGTACAGGGTGTCCCGCGAGAGCTGGGCGTTGGCGCCGACGTCCGCGACCCGCAGGCCGTCCTGCTCGAGCTTGTCCAGCACTCCCGCGTCGTCGAGCGAAGCCAGCACCGAGCAGAGGATGTAGCCCTGCACGAGTTCGAAGGCGTGCCGGCGCGGCTGGCCCCGGGTGGCGAAATCGAGCTTGGACATGTCACTTCCCTTGTCGTGATGAGCGCCTGCCGGACGTGCCGGGAGCGAGGCATACGGCGCAGATGGAGTGCTTACGAATATATGTCCCGACACCTACCACGTCTACGATGCGAACCGTCGGTCTCAGATACCGGGATTTCCAGCATTACCCGCTTACCGCTCCTGCTGCCATAATCCCCCATCGTGGAAGCACAATCTGGCTATGGCGTGCTGGGCAAGGCGTTCCAGCTGCTCAGGGCGGTGCAGGCAGGAGCGGCGACACCGCGCGAGCTGTCCGAACGGACCGGCATCAGCCGGGCCACCACCTACCGGCTGGTCACCGCGCTGCAGGGCGCCGGGCTGCTCGCGCCGGACGGCAAGGGCGGCTGGATGCTCGGCACCTGGCTGCACGAGCTGGCCGCCCAGGCCACGGATCCGCTGCTGGTCACGGCACGTCCGGTGATGCAGGAGCTGCACGAGGCGACCGGCGAGAGCATCCAGCTCTACCGGCGGGCCGGCGACGTCCGGGTCTGCATCGCCGCCGTCGAACAGGCGGCCGGCCTGCGGGACACGGTGCCGATGGGCAACGAGCTCACCATGAGCGCCGGTTCCGCGGCCCAGGTTCTGCTTGCGTTCACGGCCGATCCGGGAACGGAGGCCGTGTCGGAGCAGGCGTTCGGCCCGGTACTGCTGCGCCGGGTGCGCCAGCGGGGCTGGGCCGAGAGCGTCGGCCAGCGGGCGCTCGGAGTCGCCTCGGTCAGCGCCCCGGTCCACTGCTCGAACGGCCGGCTGCTGGCGCTCTGCCTCTCCGGCCCGATCTCCCGGATGACCCGCGAGCCCGGCAGGCAGTACGCCCAGCCGGTGGTCCGGGCGGCGCGATCCCTCACCGACGCGCTCTAGCCGCCGTACTGGTCGGCCCGCGATCGCGGGCCGGCCAGCACGGCCCGGTCAGGACGAGGGCAACAGCCCGTTGGTGTAGGTGGTGTCCAGCTTGATGTTCGCGCTGGCGATGGCCGGATCGGAGGAGAGCACCTTCAGGACCTCGGCGGCACCGGCCGGATCCATCGTGCCGTCGGTGGAGTACGTCGGCTTGGCCGCGGCCACCGCCTGGGTGTAGACCGCCTTGTCGCTGCCGACGAAGCTGGCCGGCATCTTGGCGACGATCTCCTCGGCGCTGTGCGAGCTGATCCACTGCAGGGTCTTCACGATGGCGGCGGCGAGCTTCTTGGCGGTGTCCTGGTGGCCCTTCACCCAGTCGGGCGAGGAGTACAGCACAGCGGCCGGGTACTGGGTGGTGCCGTAGACCTTCTGCACCCCGTCCTGGGTGCGCAGGTCGTCCACGATCTTCAGGTCCGGGTGCCGCTTGGCCAGTTCGGAGATGGCCGGGTCGATCATCACCGCGGCGTCCACGGTGCCCTGCTCCATCGCGGCCACCGCGGTGCTGCCACCGCCGACGGCCTGGTGGCTGACGTCGCCGCTGGACAGGCCCGCCTGCGTGAGCAGGAAGTTCAGGAAGAAGTCGGTGGACGAGCCGGGCGCGGTGACCCCGATCTTGCCGCCCTTCAGGTCGGCGATCGAATTGACCGTGCCCTTGTGCTTCGGCGAGACCACCAGGGCCAGCGCCGGCAGCCGCAGCATCGTCACGAACGACTCGATCGACTTGCCCTTGGCCTGGGTCTGGATCGTGTGGTCGTAGTAGCCCGAGGTCACGTCCACGCTGCCGCCGAGCAAGGCGGTCAGCGCCTTCGAGCCCGCCTGCAGGTCCTGCAGCTTGACGTTCAGCCCCTCGTCCTTGTAGTAGCCGAGTTGCTGGGCGAGCGTGGTCGGCAGGTAGACCAGCAGGCTCTGGCCGCCCACGCCGATGGTGACGTTCTTCGAGCCGCCGGAGCCGCTCGACGACCCGTGGCTGGAGCAGCCGGTGGTGACGACCAGCGCGCCGGCGAGCAGGATGCCGACTGCCCGCAGTCGCAGGAGTTTCGCCCTCATGGTGATCCCTTCCGAATCAGAGCGCGGGGATGAGATGACGCGTGCCGAGGCCGGAGCCGGGGCGGTTAGTTCAACTGCTGGTCCGGCCGCCAGCGCAGCAGCCTGCGCTCGATCCGGTTGACGATCAGGTCGATCACCAGCACGACGACGGTCAGGATGATCATGCCGGCGAAGACGCCGGTGGTGTCGAACGTTCCCTCGGACTGGGCGATGATGTAGCCGACGCCCTGCGAGGCGCCCAGGTACTCACCGACCACGGCGCCGACGATGGCGAAGCCGACGCTCACGTGCAGGCTGGAGAAGATCCAGGTGGCCGCGCTCGGGATGAGAACGTGCCGCAGCACATGGTGTTTCTTGCCACCCAGCATCCGGGCGTTGTCGACCAGCACCCGGTCGACGTTGCGCACGCCCTCGAAGGTCGAGAAGAACACGATGAAGAACACCAGGGTGATGCCGAAGGCGACCTTCGACGAGATGCCCAGGCCGAACCAGAGCAGGAAGATCGGCGCCAGGACGACCCGGGGCAACGCGTTGAGCATCTTGATGTAGGGGTCGAACACCTCGGCCAGCAACCGGATCCGGCCCAGCGCGAAACCGACCACGACGCCTGCCAGCGAGCCGATCACCAGGGCGTAGAACGCCTCCTGCAGGGTCACGGCGAGGTCGTCGACGATGTAGCCGGACGTGATCCAGTGGTAGGACCGGACCGCGACGTCGCTGGGCCTGCTGAAGAAGAACGGGTCCAGCCGGCCGGTGTCCGAACCGATCTGCCAGCCGCCGAGGAAGATCACCGCGATCAGCAGCTGCAGCGACAGCACCAGGCCCCGCCGGCGGCGCACCCGGGCCCTGGCAGCCCGGCGCGCGTCGGTGGCCGGTTGCACCCTCGGACGCTCCGGCGCGGCGGGCTCGGCCGCGACCGTGTCGACGCGGGTGCCGGACAGCTCAGACTCCTGCATAGGTCTTCATCACTTCCTGGCGGAGCTGGGACCAGATCTCGTTGTAGATGCGGCCGAAACCGGGCTCGTCGCGAACGGTCAGCAGGTCGCGGGGCCGGGGCAGGTCCACCTCGTAGCGGCCGACGATGGAGCTGCCCGGCCCGGACGAGAGGAGCACCACCTCGTCGGACAGCGCGATCGCCTCGTCCAGGTCGTGGGTGATGCACAGCACCGACTTGTCCGAGCCCTGCCACAGCTGGAGCAGCTCGTTCTCCATCACCTGCCGGGTCTGCACGTCCAGCGCGCTGAACGGCTCGTCCATCAGCAGGATGTCCGGGTCGGTCACCCAGACCTGGGCGATCGAGGCGCGCTTGCGCATGCCGCCGCTGAGCTGGTGCGGGTAGCGGTCCTCGAAGCCGGCCAGGCCGACCCGCTTCAGCCAGGAGCGGGCCTGCTGCTTGGCCTCCCGGCCGGAGACGCCGCGCATGGTGAGGCCGAGCTTGACGTTGTCCACGATGCTCTTCCACGGCAGCAGGGTCTCCTGCTGGAAGAGGTAGCCGGCCCGCGCATTGATGCCGGCCAGCGGCTGGCCGAAGCTGAGCACGTCGCCCTCGGTGGGCGCCAGCAGCCCGGCGGCCATGTTCAGCACGGTGGACTTGCCACAGCCGGTCGGGCCCACCACCGAGACGAACCTGCCGTGCGGGATGGTCAGATCGATGCCGTGCACGGCGGTGTACATGTCCCCGCTGGAGGTCGCGAAGTCCCGCCGGACCGACCTCAACTCCACTGCTGGCGCCGTCATCGCGCGCCCACCGCCTCCGCCGCTCGCCGGCTCGATCGGCGGGCCCGACCGGTCACCGTATCCAGCCGGCGGCCGAGTTCGGCCGACAGCACCTCGTTCGCCTCGTCCACCCGATCCAGGTCGATGCCGGTAGGCAGCCCGCAGCTGTGCATCAGCTCGACCAGGTCCTCGGTCGCCACGTTCCCGGCCGCCCCGGGGGCGAACGGGCAGCCGCCGATGCCGCCCACCGCGGAGTCGAAGAGCGCCACCCCCTGCAGCAGCCCGGCCCAGGCGTTGGCCAGCGCGCGGCCGTACGTGTCGTGCAGGTGCAGGCCGAGCGGCAGCTCCGGGAACGCCGCGCGCACCGCTGCCACCGCCTCGGTGACCTGGCGTGGCCCGGCCCGGCCGATGGTGTCGGCCAGGTAGACCGCGGCCACCCCCGCGGCGGCGAACGGGCGCACCACGTCGACCAGCTCGGCGCTGCTCACGGCGCCGTCGAACGGGCAGACGAAGGCTGTCGCGACCGCCACCGTGATCCGCACGCCGGGCCGCCGGGCCGGGTCCGGCGCACCGCCTCGCCGACCCGTTCGATGCCCTCGGCGCGGCTGCGCCCGGTGTTCGCACGGCTGTGGCCCTCGCTGGCCGAGAGCACGAACCGCACCTCGTCCACGCCGGCGGCCAGCGCGTCCGTGGCGCCGCGCAGGTTGGGCGCCAGCGCGACCAGGCTGATCCCCTCGACCCGGGGCAGGGTGGCGAGCAGCTCGCCGGTGCCGGCCAGCTGCGGCACCAGATCGGGCCGGACGAAGCTGCCCGCCTCGATCGAGCGGACCCCCGTCCCGCGCAGCGCGGCGGCGATCCGTGCCTTCTGCGCGACGGTGAGCACCGCCGGCTCGTTCTGCAGGCCGTCGCGCAGCGTCACGTCGGTGATCAGCACCTGCTCGGGCAGCATCAGATCACCCCCTTGGCAGCCAGCTCGGCCAGCTCGGCCTCGCCGAGACCGAGCAGGTCGCCGAGCACCGAGCGGGTGTGCGCGCCGAGTTCCGGGCCCAGCCAGCGCAGCGAGCCGGGCCGCCGGCTGAGCTTCGGCACGATGCCGGGGAAGCGCACCTCGCGGTGCCGGCCCGGCGCGACCTCGACCTCGACCGGCAGCAGCATCTCGCGTGCCTCGAAGTGCGGATCCTTGCCGATGTCGGCGGCGTCGTAGATCGCGCCGCTGGGCACGCCGTTCGCCTCCAGGGTGTCGAGCACCACGGCGAGCGGGTGCTGCTCGGTCCAGCTGCCGATCGCCGTGTCGAGCAGCTCCGGGTACCGGGATCGGCCCCGGTTGTCGGCCAGTTCGGGATCGTCGGCGAGGTCCGGGCGCTCGATCACGTGCATCAGCCGCCGGAACACCGCGTCGGCGTTGCCGCCGATGACCACCCAGCTGCCGTCCGCACAGCGGTAGGTGTTGCTCGGCACCACCCCGGGCAGCGTCGTCCCGGTCCGCTCGCGGACCAGGCCGTAGGCATCGAACTCCGGAACCATCGATTCGGTCAGGGAGAACACCGCCTCGTACAGGGCCACGTCGACCACCTCGACCCTGGGCCGGTCCGGCCGGCGGCCGAGCAGCGCCATCACCGCGCCCAGCGCGCCGTACATGCCGGCCACGGTGTCGCCGAGGCTCACCCCGAGGCGGGTCGGCGGCCGGTCCGGGTAGCCGGTCAGGTGCCGCAGGCCGCCCAGCGCCTCGGCAACCCCGCCGAAGCCGGCGCGCTTGCGGTACGGCCCGTCCTGGCCGTATCCGCTGATCCGCACCAGCACCAGGTCGGGCCGGCGCTCGGCCAGCTGCTCGACCCCCAACCCCAGCCCTTCCAGCGCGCCCGGCCGCATGTTCTCGATCACCACGTCGCACTGCTCGACCAGCGACAGCGCGATCTCTCGGCCCTCGTCGCTCTTCAGGTCCAGGGTGACCGACAGCTTGTTGCGGGCCAGCGTCCGCCAGAGCATCGAGGTGTCACCCTCGGCCAGCCGCCAGCGGCGCAGCTCGTCCCCGGCCCCCGGTCGCTCGATCTTGACGACCTCGGCGCCGAAGTCGCCGAGCAGCCGCCCGGTGGTCGGTGCCGCGATGTAGTTGCCGAGCTCCAGCACCCGCACCCCGGTAAGGGGAGGTTCCGCGCCCTCGTTGGCGAATTCGCTCACTCGATCAATCCCATTGTGTGAGATTTTAGTATCAAATTGTGGTCGCCGGAGTATAGGCAGGCGTTTCGTGCCGGAGCAAGGATTCTCGGCCTATTCGCACCAGATTCGGCGGTGCAGCATGCCGAAGCCCAGCAAATACCGACCCGACGGGATGGTTGCCGGCACGCCGTGGCGCTCCCCGCAAGTCCGGAAAAGCCCGCCCGCATTCCCACGGAGCGAGATTCCGGCAGAGGTCCGGGACGCTACGCCAGCCCGTCCCGGCCGGACTCGAAGACCAGCAGCTCCACCGCCTCGCGATCGAGCAGCGCGTCCCGGAACGGCACGTGCTCCGGGTGCTCGATCCAGGCCCGCAGGTCGTCCTCGGTACGAAAGGTCAGCACCATCATCAGGTCGTAGCCGAGCGACCGGCCGCTGCGGTCGCGGGACACCGTGACGGAGTCGAGGCAGTCCACCCGGGCGGGCAGTTCTGCCATCGCGAGCAGGGTCTTCTCGACCAGCGGGCGATCGTGTGCCTTGAGCAGCACGGTGCGGGTGATCACCTCAGCGCTCCCCGACGACGGGAAGCACCCGGCAGCCGGCCGCCCGCCCGCCGGCGTCCTCGAACGCCGGCGGCGACCAGGCACCCAAGCGCATCGTGATGTCGTCGCCGACCGCCTCCAGGTGCAGGATTAGGTTCAGCGGCCAGCCGCCGTTGCGGAACAGGTACTCGTCCATCGGCGTCGGGTGCTCGCTCAGCTCCAGGCCGCCGGCGTGTTCCGGCCAGAACCGGTGCATGTCGGCGTGCATGTGCACCGAGCCGAGCACGTCGTAGCCGGCGTCCTCCACCTCGCGGGTGATCGCCAGCAGCTCGGCCGGGTCGCACCAGTACCCCCGACGGCCGTTGGTGTAGCCGGAACCGAAGCACGGGACGATGACCTCGGAGAACTCCTCCAGCACCGTCGCGTCGCTCTCCCGGACGTTGCCTGCCCACCGGATGGCACGCACTCGCAGCAGGTTCGCCTCGTAGTCGCCCACCAGCAGTGCCCAGCAGCGCGGCAGGTACCGCTCGCCGCTGGTGCGCACCTGCCAGGCCGTGCGGTACTGGGCCACGGCGTCGGCGATCACCTCGTCCAGCACCCCGGGCGCCAGCAGCACGGTCGGCGCGGCGGTGCTGCGCGGGGTGGCGGGGGTTTCCAGGGTCGTCATCGCATCAGCCTCTCTCGTGTCACCGCGGTCCCGGCCGGCCCGCGGCCGGTTCGGGATCGGTCAGCAGGGGGTGCAGGTCCACCAGCCCGGACCGGTAGAAGTGACCGCCGGGCAACACCCGGTGCCGGAACCGGCCCGGCCCGGTGCACGCGGCCCAACCGAGCATCGCCGCCGGCGGCACGAAGGCGTCGTCGGCTCCGGAGCAGCTCAGGATCGGGCAGTCCAGCCGGGGCGGGCCGGCCGGCTGCCAGGACGCGGCCAGCCGGACGTCGGCCAGCAGCCGGGGCTCGATCAGCCGGCGGAACGTCCGCGAGCCGGACAGCTCGTCGGGGATGCCGCCGAGCCGGATCATCCGGTCCCAGAGCTCGTCCGGCCCCGCCGCCAGCAGCTCGACCGCCTGCGAGCGCGGCCACGGCGGCGTGACCGAGCTGAGCACCAGCAGCCGGGGCGGGTGGCCGGCCGCCGTCGCGCGTTCGGCCCACGCCGCGGCCAGCAGGCCGCCCATGCTGTGGCCGAGCAGCGCCCAGTCCGCACCGCCGGCCGGGCGGTGCAGGTCCAGCCAGTCGACCGCGGCCGCCAGGTCGAGTTCCAGGGGTGCCGGGTCGCCGAAGCGCCGCCCCGGCAGTTCGAGCGGCTGCGCGGCCAGCTCCGGCGAGTCGGGCCAGCCGTCGAAGCTCACCGCCGAACCGGCGGCCGGTGGTAGCAGGAAGAGCGGGATGCGCCCGGCGACCGTACCGGTCACGACCGCACCGAAACCGGCTGCTCCGCCAGCCGCCGCCGGATGCCGGCCGTATCCGGCTTGCCGCTGGCCAGGGTCGGCAGCTCGTCCAGCAGCAGGAACCGGGTGGGCACCATGTAGGGCGGCAGCACCGCCGCCAGCCGGTCGGCGAGCGTGGCGAACCACTGCCGCTCGTCCGGGGCCGGGTCGGCGTCGGCACAGACCGCCGCCGCGAGCGCTTCCTGCCCGCGATGGTCGACGACCTTGGCGGCGAAAGCCCGCCGGACCCCCGGTTGCCCTTCCAATGCCTGGCCGATCTCGTCCAGGCTCACCCGGTAGCCGCGCACCTTGACCTGCTGGTCGCCGCGGCCGGCGAACTCGATCAGGCCGTGCGCACCGCGGTATCCGAGATCACCTGTGTGGTAGAAGGGGATTCCGTCGTGCGGCCGCAGCTGGGCCGCGGTGGCCGCCGGCGCGTTCAGGTAGCCGGACATCAGCTGGGCGCCGGCCACCAGGATCTCGCCCGGGCCGTCCTCGGACAGGCTACCGTCGGCTGCCAGGAACCGGACCGTGACGCCCGCCAGCGGGCGGCCGATCGGGTACGGCAGGGTGCGCTCCGGCTCGGGCACGTCGATGACGTGCGCGGTGACCAGGCAGGTGGCCTCGGTCGGGCCGAAACCGTTGATCACCCGGGCCCCCGGCGCGGCCGAGAGGAACGCGTTCACCGTGGCCGGGTTGAGCACCTCGGCGCCGGTCATCACCCGGCGCAGCGACGGGAACCGCCGGCCCGCCAGTCCGTCGGTGTAGCGGCAGAGCAGGTCGAGCGTCGAGCCCACGGCCGCGAAGCAGGAGATGTCCTCGCGTTCGAGCAGGTCGACCAGCAGCGGCGGCAGCGGCACCAGCGGGGTGAGCAGCACCGTCGCGCCCCGGCTCAGGGGGTACCAGAGATCGACCACCGAGACGTCGAAGTTCAGCGCCGAGGTGTTCATGCACCGGTCGCCGGCCGACACCTCCAGCAGCGGGTGCACGGCCGCGAAGAACGCCGCCATCGCCCGGTGCGAGACCTGTACGCCCTTCGGCCGGCCGGTGCTGCCGGAGGTGAACATGCAGTAGGCGATCCGCTCCGGTTCGATCCGGTCGGGCAGCGACCGGGCCGGCGGGCCGGGCAGCTGCTCCGGGCGCCGGACCTGGCAGCCGGCCGGCCGGCGGCTGAGCAGCTGCTCGTCCTGCGCCGTCCCGGCGAGCACCAGCCGGCAGCCGGCATCGGCGAGGATGCCGGCCACCCGGGCCGCCGGCAGCCGCGGGTCGATCGGGAGGTAGCCGGCACCGGCCCGCAGCACCGCCAGGATCGCGACGACCGCCTCGATGCTCTTGTGCCCGACCACGCCGACCAGCTGACCCGGCCGGCACTCGGCGCCCAGCAGCCGGCCGGCCAGCTCGTCGACCCGGCGGTCCAGCTCCGCGTAGCCGACGCTGCCGCCGTCGGCGACCAGTGCCTCCCGGTCGGGGTGCCGGCGGGCGGTCGCGGCGATCTCACGGAGCAGGGCGGGCAGCTCCGCACTCACCGGATGCGCCTGGCCGTGACCAGCTCGATCAAGCTGTCCAGGTCGTTGAGGGCGTCGAGGTCGCCGGCCCGGGCACCCATCTGGACGCCGAAGCGCCGATCGAGCCGGACGCAGAGCTCGATCACGTCGAGGGAGTCCAGGCCGAGGCTGCCGACCAGGTCCCGGTTGCCGGCCAGCAGCGGCGCCGGCTCGCAGTTCTTCACCTCGCGCACCAGGCCGAGCAGCTCGGCCTCGACGAGTTCGGGCTCCGTCCCGCCGGCCACGTCAGCCACCCCGCGCCGGCCGGCCCTCGGCCGCGGCGAGCCGCTCGTCGAGGTAGCGGGCCGAGGTGTTCAGCCGCATCAGCGCGCCCCGGGTCATCCCCCGCCGCATGAACTCCGAACCGGCCGCCGGCAGCACCACCCGGTGGAACCAGCCGGAGGCGTGCGTCGCGTCGATCGTGATGTGCAGCCGGTGATAGACGATGCCGACCTCGGGCAGGCCGAGCCGCTCCCAGGCCTTGACCACGTCGACGAACCGATCGGGCACGAACCACTCGGTCATGCCCAGGAAGCCCACCGCCTCGGGGTAGAGGCTGCGATAGCGGCACAGCAGCACCGCGAGGTTGCCGGACAGCAGCGCCTCCGCGCTGAGGTCACCCTCGAGCTCGCTCTCGGACACCTCGAAGGTCTGGAGGATCTTGTTGAACAGGAAGGTGTGCACCTCCTCCGGCCGGCCGTTGCCCATCTCGTCCCAATAGTTGCCGGCGATCTCGAGCTTGGCCGCGCCCCGGGTGCCGACCTGCATCATCGCGAGCAGGTCGTCGAAGCGGCCGTCGACCACCGACTCCTGGATCGCGTAGTCGCGCAGGTCGGCGGCGGTCGCCCGGTTGCGGACGAAGTCGGTGTAGTACGGGTGCTTGAAGGCGCGGTGACTGCGCGCGGTCTGCTTGAGCCACGTCAGGTACGCCTCCGGCGACTGCGCGGCGGAGGCCGGGACCGTGACGTCCGTCCGCTCGCTCTCGGCGCCGAGGGTGGCCCGCTCGAGGCTGCGGGTGACCTCGTGCAGCACCGCCGAGCCCTCCGCGTTCGGCTGGTCGGGCAGCAGCATGTGCAGCTGGTAGATCCGGGAGAGCAGCAGCTGCTGCAGGTAGAACGCCTGTCGGTCGCCGCCGCGCTGGCGGGCGTTGATCTCGTTCAGGGCGGCGGCGATCCGGTCGCGCTCCGGACCCAGTTTCTCGTCGACCTCGTCGGCGGGCCGCGTGAACCACGATGACAGTTCGGCGATCACGTGGCAGGAGGGGTCGTCCTGCGCTATTTTTTCTATCAGGTCTGTAGACATACTTTTGGTATCCATAGACACGGTGCTCCCGCTGATCTTCGACCGGCCGGGGGGACGCCGCCATGCGCGCGGCCTCCGAACGAAATCGACGGTAATGACCGCGAATGCCGAAGTCCATACTTCGCACATCACGTCCCACTTGTTGAGACATGTCGCATGCGCGCCGCTCGCCCGGATGGCGCCCGCGCGCGCCGAGCGCCCGATCCGCCCTGTCGGCAGTCGTTCCCACTCGGGACGATGGAGCGGGTGGCTGCCGAACCGGTGCACCTGGACGGCCCGTGCGGTAACCTCCAGGGAAGCTGCCGTATCGCTCTGTAGACAGTATGTCTCATAAAATGAGACGCTGGCGCGGAGCTGGGATCGCCGGGACGCGACCGGGTTCCGGCCCGCCGGGCCCGGAGACGATGCGGGGCGGCAGGACGCGACATGACACCCGAGGGATGAGGACGATGGGGCGAACGCTGGCCGAGAAGGTGTGGGACGCACATGTCGTGCGCCGGGTCGAGGGCGAACCGGACCTGCTCTACATCGACCTCCACATGCTCCACGAGGTGACCAGCCCGCAGGCCTTCGAGGGCCTGCGGATGGCCGGACGGCCGGTACGCCGGCCCGACAGGACCATCGCGACCGAGGATCACAACGTGCCCACCGAGAACGTCGGCGTGATCACCGACCCCGTCTCGAAGCTGCAGCTGGAGACGCTGCGCGCGAACTGTGCCGAGTTCGGCATCCGGCTGCACTCGCTCGGTGACATCGAGCAGGGCATCGTCTTCGTGATCGGCCCGCAGCTCGGGCTGGTCCAGCCCGGCATGACGATCGTCTGCGGCGACTCGCACACCTCCACGCTCGGCGCGTTCGGCGGCCTGGCCTTCGGCATCGGCACCAGCCAGGTCGAGCACGTGCTGGCCACCCAGACGCTGCCGATGGCCCCGTTCAAGACCCTCGCGGTGAACCTGGAGGGGACGCTGCCGGCCGGCGTGACCCCGAAGGACGTCATCCTCGCCGTGGTCAGCACGCTGGGCACCGGCGGCGGCCAGGGCTACGTCATCGAGTACCGCGGCCAGGCGGTGCGCGAGATGTCGATGGAGGGCCGGCTGACGATGTGCAACATGTCGATCGAGGCCGGTGCCCGGGCCGGCACCATCGCCCCCGACCAGGTGACCTTCGACTACCTCAAGGGCCGCGCGCACGCTCCGGCGGGGGCCGACTGGGACGCCGCGGTGGCGTACTGGTCCACCCTGCACACCGACGACGACGCCGTGTTCGACAAGGAGATCACGATCGACGTCGGCACGCTGACCCCGTTCGTCACCTGGGGCACCAACCCGGGCCAGGGCGCGCCGATCGGGGCCCAGGTGCCCGAGCCGGAGTCCTTCGCCGACCCGGCCGAGCGGGCCGCCGCCGAGGGCGCGCTGGCCTACATGGGCCTGGCGCCCGGCACCTCGATCCGCGACATCGAGATCGACACCGTCTTCGTCGGCTCCTGCACCAACGGCCGGATCGAGGACCTGCGGACCGCCGCCGCGGTGCTGCGCGGTGGCCGGATCGCCGACGGCATCCGGATGCTGGTGGTGCCCGGCTCGACCCGGGTGCGGCTGCAGGCCGAGCAGGAGGGGCTGGACCGGGTCTTCACCGCGGCGGGGGCCGAGTGGCGGGGCGCGGGTTGCTCGATGTGCCTGGGCATGAACCCGGACCAGGTCGGCCCCGGCCAGCGCAGTGCCTCGACCTCGAACCGCAACTTCGAGGGTCGCCAGGGCAAGGGTGCACGGACCCACCTGGTCTCGCCGGCCGTCGCCGCCGCCACCGCACTGACCGGCCGGCTGACCGCGCCGGCCGACCTGCCGAACAGGACGGAAGCCTGATGGACCCCTTCACCACGCACACCGGGACGGCCCTGCCGCTGCGCCGGTCCAACGTCGACACCGATCAGATCATCCCGGCCGAGTTCCTCAAGCGGATCACCCGGACCGGCTTCGAGGACGCGCTGTTCCACCGCTGGCGCGCCCAGCCGGACTTCGTACTGAACGATCCGCGGTTCGCCGGGGCGTCCGTGCTGGTGGCCGGCACCGAGTTCGGCACCGGCTCCTCGCGCGAGCACGCCGTCTGGGCGCTGCGCGACTACGGGTTCAAGGTGGTGCTCTCGTCCCGGTTCGGCGACATCTTCCGCGGCAACTCGCTGAAGAACGGGCTGCTCACCGTCGTGCTGGACGAGGCCGTGATCGAGCAACTGTGGAAGCTGATCGACGCCGACCCGGCCACCGAGATCACGGTGGACCTGGAGCGGCGTGAGGTGCGGGCCGGGGGCATCGCCGTCGGCTTCGAGCTCGACGAGGGCATCCGCCAGCGGCTGCTGGAGGGGGCCGACGACATCACGCTGACCCTGCGCCATGCCGACGAGATCGCCGAGTACGAGCGCACCCTGCCCGCGTTCAAGCCGAATACGCTGGCCGTAACGGCCTGAGCGCCGGAAGGACCTCGACATGGCATGGCAGCGCATTAGCTAGCGCGGCGACCGGCAGCGGGCGCCGCGCGACCCCAGGCCCACCACCACGCCGACGAAAGCTCTGGCCATGCCTGCCACCGACGCCCACCCACCCACCGTCTCGGCGGCCGACGTCGACGACGCCGCCGCCCGGCTGTCCAGCGTCCTGGACCCCACCCCGATCCAGCGCTCCCGGCGCCTGTCCGACCGGATGGGCGGGGAGGTGTGGCTCAAGCGCGAGGACCTGCAACCGGTCCGCTCGTACAAGGTGCGCGGCGCGTACAACCTGATCGCGCAGCTCTCCCCGGCCGGCCGGGCCGCCGGCCTGGTGTGCGCCAGCGCGGGCAACCACGCCCAGGGCGTTGCCTATGCCTGCGCCCTGCTCGGAGTGCCCGGCACCATCTACCTGCCACGCACCACGCCGCGGCAGAAGCTCGACCGGATCGCCGCGCTGGGCGGGGCGCAGGTGCACATCTCGGTCGGCGGCGACACCTACGACGATTCCGCGGCGGCCGCGTGCGAGCACGCCGAGCGGACCGGCGCGACCCTGGTGCCGGCCTTCGACCACCCGGCCACCATCGCCGGCCAGGGGACCGTGATCCGCGAGGCGTTCGAGCAGCTGGGCCTGGCACCGGACCTGGTGGTGGTGCCGGTCGGCGGCGGCGGCCTGCTGGCCGGCACCCTGGCTTGGCTGGCCGAACGGCATCCCGGGGTGCGGGTGGTGGGCGTCGAGCCCGCCGGCGCCGCCAGCATGGCCGCGGCGCTGAAGGCCGGCCGGCCGGTCGACCTGGAGGCGCTGGACGGCTTCGTCGACGGCGCGGCGGTGCGGCGGGCTGGCGCCGTCACCTTTCCGATCGTGCGGGACGCCGGCGCCGAGCTGGTCGCGGCCAGCGAGGGCCGGGTGTGCTGCGAGATGCTGGACTTCTATCAGGTGGACGGCATCATCGCCGAGCCCGCCGGGGCGCTGGCCGCCGCGGCGCTGCGCGACACCATCTTCACCGCACCGGGCAGCACCACGCTCTGCCTGCTGTCCGGCGGCAACAACGACGTCAGCCGGTATGCCGAGGTCATCGAGCGGTCGCTGGTCTACTCCCAGCGCAAGCACTACTTCCTGGTGGACTTCCCGCAGGAGCCTGGTGCGCTGCGACAGTTCCTGGACGAGGTGCTGGGCCCGGACGACGACATCACGCTCTTCGAGTACGTCAAGCGCAACAACCGGGAGACCGGGCCGGCCCTGGTAGGCATCGAGCTGGGCCGGCCGGAGGATCTGGGGCCGCTGATGGACCGGATGCGCCAGGCCACGCCGCAGATCGAGCTCTTGCCGCCGGACAGCCCGATGGCCCGCTTCCTGGTGTGAGCCTCGTTCCTGCCCTCCGCGTGAGCTGTCATGAATTTCGCTCGCCATAGCGATCGAACTTCATGACAGGTCGGTACGTGGAGGACCGGGTGGTGGGACGGGACTGGTGGACGGCTGGGGGCCGGTTCTCTGGCGGGTTGGCATGACGAAAGGCCCCGGCCTGGCGTGAGC